>ERZ761592.87-NODE-87-length-49644-cov-43.254210_pt1 | contig 49644 bp, 54 predicted proteins | sample MGYA00433095_ERZ761592 | MGnify/ENA primary metagenome ERZ761592 (study PRJEB28899, sample SAMN03785554) | bioreactor sludge metagenome | biome: EBPR Sludge; feature: EBPR Bioreactor; material: 0.22µm filtered reactor supernatant | place: Saint Lucia: Queensland... | reverse complement strand
TTTTAGCTTTCGTTATCAAATATTTCCCACCATTCTTATTCATAACATCTCGAAAATGCATATAAAAACCACTTCTAAATGCTGTTTCAAAATTCTTATATAAATCACCTTTAGGTAAAGCGCCTCTTTCCATTTCTACTTGTTTTATTCGTTTAATTTTTGAAATTAGATTTTTTATTATCTCTTCTAATAAGTTTTGTGGGTCAAGCGCAAACTCTTTCGAGAATAATCCATTGAAACGATCTTCATTTGACTTTAGCTTAAATCTAATTATTTCCTTGATGTCCTGTTCTGACTTCTTATCGCGCTTGTATTCGCCATATAGAAGGGATAAATCGTCTTCAAACACACTTAAAAACTTCGGCACTTTTTCCCAATTGTCTACGTAGTCATATAGGCAATGTTTAAATTCAACCCGATTACTTTCTCCTTTGACAAAACGGTAAAATTCCATCAACTCTTCGCAAAAATCATTTATGATTGAATTATTGGGCTTCAGGTTAAAAAAAACAGCTCCACCGCCAAAAAAAGGCTCTATATACCGGGTGTGAGGAGGTATCAGATTTTTTATCTGCTCAAATTCCTTTGATTTACCGCCAGGCCACTTGATGATTGGTTGCATGAATTACCCAAGATAAGTCTTTTTAATTGAATCTAGTGCCGCTTTAATAAGCCCTGCTTTCTCCTTATATGCTTCCAAAACAACATCGTAACCATCGTTAGATTTACATACAAAATTCCAAAACGCTCGCCCAATTAATAATTCGTCTTCTGCAAAGAATTGACGGACTCGCTCTTGACCCCAAACCTTATCTTCTCCATAGCGGTTGTATGCGGTAGCAAAAAATAAACGAATTTTCGTATCCGCAGAAAGCGTGTTGGACAAGATAGCAAATTGCTCTAACAAAGCTTCCTTCTCCGATCTTGCCTTTTTATTATCGAGATCACCACCAATTTTTAGCTCTATCAAAAAATGTTCTCCAGTTTCTTTGTCTGTAAGACAATAATCACTATCGTGCCTCTTTGTCACGAGTGCTTGCTCATCGGGCTTATTACGTAAAAGCTGATAATCCTCTTGTGTTGGAGGACTAATTACCCGGCGCTTATATTTTTCTAATAATTCTGCTATGTCTTGAGTTTGTTTAAGACTAAGTGGTCCCTCAACATTCCTTTTAACTTCATACGAAAACTTTGCGATGTTGATTGCTAATTTCTCCAACATATTACCCAATGAACTATCTAATGAACGCACTAACGCTGTGTAGTACTGAATTTCTGGCCCAAGCACTGCAATGAAAACATTGTGAATTTTCATGTTAAGTGTGCCTTCTGGATTTTCAAATTCTCCTTCGTGACGAGCCTGAAAACCCGCCGCGTATGATTCCACAGCAGTATGAACTAGTCTTTTTATGGCTTCCTTTTTATCTAATGTCTCTATGATCATAAAATCCTTTCATTAAAATAGCATTACTTTAATCATGCACAATAAATTATACGCTCCTTGTGATTGAATTACGATAAAATAACTATCCTCTGCTGTTAAAAATTTCCCTATTATTTATGGGTCTTGTCAAAAGGCTTAATATAAAATTCATTCACTATATAAAATATTCCGCCAGTAATAATAAGCCCAAACAGCATAATGCCTATTTTCCAATGAATAGAAGCTGACTTAATCAATAAGTCATAAATAATACTCGCAACTAAGTTAAGAAAAAACCCAACTATAATTGCATAAAGGAATAAAATCATTCCTAATACTTCGCCTTTTTTGGGTTTGTATGTAACCATAAATACTTCACCTTACAATTTCTTTGCCCTATTCTACACCCTTCCTATTAGCGCTACCACACCCTTACGCTTGCAGACTAAGTATAATGTGCTATTATAGGAAAAATTCCTGCCAGGCTATTATGAAACTGCATCAATATCAGGGCGCAATGACGGTTGGAGGTAGCGAGAAAATTGGCTTGGTAAACATTTCATTTGGAAAGAATCGCGCGACGGTGAGTTTCAAATTGCCGGGTGAGCGCCCCACGAGACTGGCAAGTTTTTCTAAATCCCAATGGCTTGATCAAGATGACGTAAATTCCACGCTCCGCGGCAAAGGATTACTTTGGCGCCGCACAGTATCTGAAGTCGAGTACACCTCCCGATCACAAAGAGGCACCCGCTAACTCCCCACGCGTCTAGCGAATTTTCCCCAAACCCCGTATGCTAGATATATGAAACGTGAGCGGTACGAGGCCAACGAAAAAACCGGGTGGGGCAATATCATTGCCAAAAACTTTATCGGTGGACTTATGTGGGGATTGGGCTCCGTCATCGGAGCCACCATGGTGCTCACTATCGTGGTAAAAACACTCAGTACTTTTGAATTTATTCCAGCTGTTGCTGACTTCGTCGTCCAGCTGCAGGAGTATATCGATGTCCGGAAGTAACTTAGTTTAGTACCCGGATAAGCACGGTCACATCATCCCCTTTTGTAATTCCCTCTGCTTTCCTCACTGCTGATTTTATGGGCAACACGTATGACCCGCTTTCTTTGTCGGGAAAAATTGATGTTTTCCATACCGAATTCCCTATCGTCACCCCGACCGGTATCGACCCCCATCCGTGCCGCGGCAAACCAAAAAGCTGTTTAATCTCCGCTGCCATATCAACGGGTAGCGTGACGAAATGCCACGCGCCATCTCCCTGATATTCCCACACTTTTACGTGCATCTGGTATTCGTTATGTTTCATACATTTTAGTAAACATATCCAGGTCGCGGAGCAATTCTTCCGAGTGCACCAGCGGATTTACCTTTTCATATACTTTCGCTATCTCGCCTTGGGGGTTTATGAGATAGGTGTTGCGCAGTATCCCGCTAAACACCTTGCCCATAAATTTCTTTTCTCCCCACGCGTTGTATGTCTTGATCATCGCGAGGCTTTCATCACTTAACAGGGTAAAGGTGAGTTTGTATTTATCCGCAAATTTTTTGTGTGACGCTACGCTGTCACGCGAAACTCCCACAATCGCGACCCCGCGTTTTGCAAACTCGGCGACACTATCACGGAAACTGCAGGCTTCTTTCGTACACCCGGGCGTATCATCCTTGGGATAAAAATAGAGGATCAGCCATTTTCCCCGGTATTCCTTAAGTGTATGGACTACCCCATTTTGGTCGGGGAGTGAAAAATCAGCGGCTTTGATCATACTATGTATTCTATCACCACCCGGGATCACTAATATTCTATAATACGGAGGTTATGAAATTATTTTCCAAAATGAACAAAGGGCTACTGTTTGCCGTCACGTCGTCGTTCCTGTGGGCGTGCTCTATCGTCAATTCCCGCTATCTCCTCTCCCATGGCGAAGAACCGCTCAACCTCACGATATGGATTGGTCTTGCCATGGTTATCCCGTGGGCCTTCCTTTTTAAGCGGCACGTTAACGCCTACAAAGCGCTTTCTACCAAATTTAAGCTGTACCTCGTGGGCATTGGCATCGCGTCATCTATCGGTATCAACTATCTGCAAGCGCTTGCGCTTGCCAACACCTCGGCGGTGAACTTTTCATTTCTTTACCGGACGATCGTGGTATTTACGATTATCTTTGCTTACATTTTTTTCAAAGAAGCGATCACGATAAAAAAATGGTTTCTTACGTTGCTTATTCTCACAGGCTCGTATCTGCTCACCACGGGCGGACAAGTTATCGCGCTAACCCGCGGTGACATCTACACCCTGCTTATGGCAGCGTCCGCTGCGCTGGTTGCTAATATCCTTATCAAACACACAGTGTCCCGCATGCATCCAGACCTGAGTGGCTCCGCAATTTCTATTGTCTCTGCGGCGTCACTCCTGATATTCGGATATCTCAGTGGTTCCCTCAAACTCCCGGTAAATATACTGATGATTTTGGTCGGCGCCGCGTTTTCGTTTACCCTCACGATGGCGAGAAACCGCGCGTACACATTTTCCACCGCGTCATTTGTCACCATGATATTTTCCCTCACCCCGGTATTCGTGGCACTTCTTTCCTATCCGCTACTTGGAGAGCGGTTAACACCGGTGGAAATTGTAGGGGGCGCGATTATCGTAGGCTCAACCTTTTTAGTTGAAAAGTTTAAAATTTAGCGCGAACCAAACCTCATACGCCCGCGGGATAAACACGTGACAATGCTATACTTTTCTCATGACCAAAAAACACGCCAGGAATCATCAGCCGTACGTTATTTTCATTACCCTCCTCATGTGCTTTGTATATGGTTATAAAACCGCGCCGAGGCAAGTAGCACTCGCTCCTCTCCCCGTTCCCGAACGGATTTCCCACACATCACTGAGCGGCCCGCTAACACTGACCACCATAGATCAATCGGTTTTAGGTGCCCAGACTATCGACCCCATCGATTTTGTTGACGAGATTAACAATATCCGCGCGGCTCATAATGCCCCCGCGCTACGCCTCAATGCCACACTTATGCGGGCTGCCAAGATGCGCGCGGATGTCATAAAAAAATACCAAAATTTTTCACATCAGGATCCGTATGAAGGCATAGAACTTGGCACGGTATTACCAAAGCTCGAATATTCGTTCATATACGCATCTGAAAACATTGGCATGGGCGGGATTTCCGCGGCCAATTTCGTTGAAGGGTTTATGAACAGCACATCGCACCGGGCAAACCTGCTCGACCCCACGCTCACCGATACCGGCGCGGCTATTGTCGAAGGACCGTATAAACAATACTACGTCAACTACGCGGTGCAGCTCTTCACCATTCCCGGAGGTATTGCCGAATACCTTGGGTACAACACGACGGAAAAAGAACTATACGAAAAACAATATGCTGCCGTAAACGAAAATCTTCATCCGCTCATCTGGTTTACCGAACGCCTTAAAAATAATCCCCGCTACACCGAAGAGTATTATAAAAAACTAAAACGCCAGCAGGTTATCTTAAAAACACTATTATCCCGCATGCGGGAAACCAAACCGCTCGACAATCATGATGTCGCGATGATCCTGGAATTTAATACCCTTCTTTGACGTAAATGGTTTACGTCTTTTTTTGTCCCGCGAGCCAGACTTCCTTGAGCGCCGCGAGTGATGCGGTAGAGATAAGATACGCTATCGCGGGGATAATCGCGGAAACAAACGGTTTTTCCACGCCAAGAACAATCATAAAAACCGCAATCAAAAAGTACGTTGCGCCGCTGATAAATAACCGGCGGGTGAGGCTTGTCTCCCATGCTTTATCTGCCTCTACCCGTTTATTCCGCGCCTGAAGCTTCATGATCTCGGCTTCTAGTGCTTCTAATGATTTCATGCCAGTTATTTTACCATGTACTCACTATGTATCCGCAACGCGTCCGACACCTTCTGCCGCGCGTCACCTTCCAGAAAATATGGTTGCCCGTAATCCACGATGCGGATAGGCATATACTCGACGTCCACCAATTTTTTATCATAAAACGTGTACTTTCCGATCACTCCTAATTTCGTTTCCTCACTCCACTCCTGATCAAATACGAAATTCCCATGCGCGTAGATGATAAATTTATCGTTGTAAAATTCTACGGGTTGCACCCAGTGCGGATGATTACCTAGTACCACATCCGCGCCGTTATCGATAGTGAAGTGCGCCAAATTTCTCTGTCGCTCCGTGGGCTCGGTAACGTACTCCACGCCCCAATGGTATGACACGATGATGATGTCCGCGTTCTTCCGGGCTTCGGCAATATCCGTTTTGATTTTATATTCCTCTGCCCATGGTACCCCCGCCTCAGGAGCGCCAATATCGTTGTAGGCAAGGAAGGCGAACTTCGTCCCTTTCACTTCTTTGTATGCCGGTGTATCCGCGACAGGTACGATGCCGGCATTGATTAATATTTGCTTTGTTTCCGCGATCCCTTCGAGGTAATGATTTCCTACGTGGTTGTTTCCTAACGTCGCGATATCGATACCGGCATAGGTTAATCCTTCTGTTACCCGCGCGTCGCCACAAAACAACATGCCTTCCACCGTAATAGGACAATTGGAAAGCAACGGCGTTTCCAGGTTTATCACTGTCATGTCAGCGCTGGAAAGTACATCAGCGGTTTTTTCAAACGGCCAGCGGAACCCGTGTCCCGTCACCATTTTGTAATTCACCGATCTTGCGGGTATCACATCTCCGGTTGCGATCATGGTGACCGCCGCGTCCGCCGGTAAATCCGTTACCCACGAGTGATCAGAAGAAAATATGGAATTAAGGGAGAATTGTGGCATAACAGGCGTGGGTGCCGGGGCAGGAATATTTTCTTTTTTCTCACCCAATACATCAGCCCGGGGAATAAATGACCGCAAAAACGAAATGTCTACCAACGCCGCCGCTCCCGCTACCACAACCAGAAAAAGAATAAGGCCGGCGATTATCCTCACGCCGTGAGTATAGCACACGTGTGGTATACTCTAGGCTGCTTATGCAAGATATCGTCACTGTAGAAGAAGCAGCAACATTTCTCCACAAACACCCCGACACGATCAGACGATGGATAGAGAATAAAAAACTCAAAGCGCGCCGGTTATCCGCGGGCGGCCACGGCATTTATGCCATATTACGGAACGATCTTTTGGAACTGATCGTCTCCGGCTCGCTTGAGGCGAAGGAAAAACCGGCAACCCCCAAGGTTGTGTCAGGACAACGCAGTCTTCCGCTTTAAAGTGATAATCCGCCGCATGCGGTATATACTTTTGCTTCTGCTGCTGACTTATGCACGTTGAGCGCCAATGGCAACTCACTCTTTAGCTGCGCGAGCGTCACATCAAGCATGGTTACTGATGTACCATTGACCAATGATGTGATCGGGTATTTCACCGCGCCGACTCCCGGACATTCACCCACATGCAAATGCGCCGGTTGTGACACGCCATCAGCCGGGAACCCCGTCAAATTAACCGTCACGGTCACTTTACCATCGACCTCCTCGAGTATGGCGGTTCCGCTTTCTCCTGAGCCGTTAAGCTCACTGAGCGTGATAGTCACCTTTGAGCGCATCTCCTCTGGTGTCGCGTTGTAGTTATAATCGCTTCCCATCTTGTATCCGTTCCCATTTTTGGCGAAAACGAAGTAATAAATCAGCCAGTAGACCAGGCCACCAACCAATAGGTAAATAAGTACCCACTGCCACATAGGACGTTTGCTGTATGCCGCCATAAGAAATTCCTCCTATATAAGTAATATAGATAACAAAGAAAGAAGTCAATGAAAGAAGTATTACCAACTTCCGCCGCCACCGCCGCCACCGCCGCCTCCCGATGAGCCGCCGGAAAACCCGGATGACGACCCTGTCGATGAGTGTGCGGCGATAGACGCCGCAAACGAGGCGCTCATACCATGCCCAAGACTGTGGGCAAACACAACACTATTAAATCTGCCACCCGTGGAGGACTGGTACCAGTCGGGATTTTTGAGTCCCATGCTTTTAAACCGTTCCGCCCATATTTCTTCCACGCCAAACGCAACCGCAAAGGCTAATAATTTTTCAAACATCATTTGATTTTTTGCCTGAAACGCCAACTGCTTGTCTTGGCTCGTCAGGAAATTTTTTAAGCTCCGCGCAATTGCCGCCTGTTCGGCGCCAAAGAGTGTTTTACGGGGCATATTTTGCCCAAAAATTAACGCCACTAAAAACAGTATCGGATTAAAGCTCATGAGTGCCACAACCGCAAGCGCCACATACCACCCGCGCAGTGTGTTGGGATTGGTGGGGAAAAATTTATCATGGACGAGTATTTCGTACAGCATCGATTTCACTTTTTCCAAGGTCTTGGTAAGATCAATAGACTTTACACTCACCCGGTCACCACTTTTAAATATCCCTTGGAGTAATTCCCGCTCAAACGGCAGAAGATTTGTGTCAGCTTCGTTGCGTTTTTCCAGGTCAAATACGTTTTTTTTGGTCTCGATGATGGTAAGATACCCGCGCCGTGCTAAGTCTACGATAGACGCGTATATATCACGCAAATCCGCCCGCTCATCGATAAGCGTACCGGTTTCCGCGGGAGTAAGCGGCCGGTGATGCTGGTTTTTTGGCGGACTGAACCACGCGCGGGCTTCCCCCATCGCTGGTTTTGGATCCCGGCCATTTGTCCACCACTTACGGATGACGGCAATCGGAGCCACAATATACCAAAGGAACGCGCCAATGGTGATAAACGCCAATACTACTTTTCCCCACAACGTGTCAAAAAAGGGAACTAGTTCACGGGGCTCCAGTACGGCAACGATCCCTTTGGGAAATCCCACCACCACAGTAAGTCCTTCATAACTGTTGAGTGGCCGGGATGTTTGGATGCTGACGGTCCGGTCGCCCGTTTTTTTGGTCACGCAATCAGTATCCGTACTCCCCGCGGCTCCCGTGTAACACGCGACATGCAAATCTGCCTCCGGCACTCCACTGGGGAGCGCTACGGTCACCGAAGCTCTGGCGATCGGCACCGGCCAACCGGCACCGATCACGTTCCAGTACAGCTCATCATGCCCGGGAAAATAGGTGAGCGCGCCGGAAACGGTATAGCTCATGTCGTACGTGTGTGCCCCGGTTATCGTGACTCCCGGATCACCGATTTTCCAACGGATTGCATCATTTTCCCGGCTTTCGGTGAATTTATACGGATTTCCGGCTTCATCCCGCACCGTAAATCCCGAAATATCCATGATGTATTTTTTGCCATTCTCGTTTGTTTTTATGTACGGGATATCCCGGTAAATTCCATGGCGCGAAAGCGTGTCAAAATCATACTCAATCCGTTCTTCAACGAGCATGGTGCCATCTGCCTGTATGGAAATACTGTCGTGATGCAGGCGTATGTGCTCGGTGCCAGCATACAGATCGCTCTCCTGGGCGCGCACGCCAAACGGAGCGACAAGCAATAGAACTGCCAAAACTAAAACCTTCAATGATTTCATTTATTGGAGATATTTCGCGATATTTGCGTTATGTTCCTCGAGGGTCGTCGCGTAGTGAACACCGCCTGACGGATCATGGATATAAAACCAATAGTCAGTTTTCTTGGGATATATTGCCGCTCTGATTGCCGAAATTCCCGGGTTACTGATAGGTCCCGGAGGCAATCCCGTATTGGCATAGGTATTGTAAGGTGACCGCACTTTTTTATCTTCGTCCGTGAGCGCTTTTTTCCACCATGTTTTTTCCTGTGGCTGATACCCAAGCGCATATTGAAGCGTGGCATCTGCCTGTAGGGGCCAACCCGCTTCCAATCGGTTTAGCAAAATACCGGCAATCACCGGGCGGTCCTCGTCTGTTTTACCTTCCCGCTCGACGATAGATGCAAGTGTCACCACCTGATCGAGGGTCAGCCCTGACGCCCGTATATCAGCGCGCATCTCAGGCGTAACCTTTTTATCAAACGCGCTCGTAAATATAGATATGATCGCGCCAGCCGTTGCGTCCTGGGGGATCAGGTACGTATCAGGGAACATGTATCCCTCTTTGGCGTCACGCAAAAATTCGCTTTCCGGCAAATCAAGATTTTTTACCAGCGCAATGGCAATTTCTTCGTTGCGCCATCCCTCGAGTGTCGTAACCCACACGTCTTTAAATCCGAGCGTGAGTTCGCGGGCAATCGTACGGCTATCCATGGTGCGGTTCAGCCGGAAATCCCCCGCCTGCAGCGAACGCTCTATCCCCATAAGTTTTACGAGCACAAAAAACGCGGTCGAGCTGCGGATCAGGTTATCTTCCGCGAGATTAGCGGCAATAACACGCACACCATCTCCGTTATTTACCCGGAATGAAACCGGCGTGCTATCAGCCGCATCCACTGCCCGCGTGCTATCAAACCACCAGGCAAGCGAGCCGCCGACGGCGACGAGAAGAACGAAAAGAAACACAACGACTCTGGTCATAACAGCATTATTTGATTTCATGTAAGAGGGCCCGGCGGTATTTTTTGGCCGCGGGGTCATACATATAAATCCGCTTACAGGAGCAATCTACCCGCACCATGCCTTCACCTTCCTTCACAGGAAGAAGCTTACCGCACCCCACACATTTTCCCTGTGAGAGCAGCCATGCCTGTACCGGACCCAATAAATTTTTGAACATATGATTATTCTATCGTATATACTGGCATCGTTTTGAGCGTTTCTGCCGCTTCTTTGAGACGCCATTTATCAGAACTGTAAATCGTAGCTAGTATATCACCTTTGTCCACCCGCTCTTCAAGTTTCCGGTTAAGGAACATACCGGCTTTCTTGTCCGTCGGGCACCCCAATATCCTGCAGATAACCGTAATCTGGTGATTTTGTATGCCGGAAATCATGCCCTTTTTTGTGGCCTTAAGTTCATAAATTTCTTTTCCGGGGGTAAGCTTATGGCTTGCTACGTTGGGGTCACCGCCCTGTGCTTTGATAATCTCCCGCATTTTGGTGAGTGCCTTGCCGGACACCAGTATCTCACGCGCTGCTTCTTCGCCGTCCAAATCTTTTTTTCCGGGAGTGTCAGCAAAACAGAGGGACAGCAGTTTGCCGGCTAGCCGTAATGCCTTTGCTTCCAGCGCGAGCGGCCGCTCGGGTGCCTGCTCCAATACCTGAAAAACATCTCTCGCTTCCAATATGGGCCCAATACCACGACCGGCGTTTTGGCGGGTTTCGTTGATATCGATAGTTACCTTCATTTTAAATTTCTTGCCAAGCATCATAAATTTTTTTGCCATAAGCTCGGCATCCTTAAAATGCTGGATTTTCATCGTGGGACCCACCGGAAGATCCAGCACCAGGTGATTGGCTCCCGACGCGATTTTTTTGGCCATCACGGACACAATAATTTTGTCATAGGATTCAAACGCCAACGGCCGTTCTACCTGGATAAGGATATCGTCCGCGGGAGCCAATCCCACATGTCCGCCCCATACAATACACCCGCCGACTTTGTTGACGATCTTGGTTATCTGGCTGGTAGTAAATGTCACCGGGGCAACAACTTCCATAGTGTCCGCCGTTCCGGCGGGCGAGGTGATAGCCCTCGTGGATGTCTTGGGGATTTTGTACCCTGCGGCGGCAATAATCGGCACGACGATCATCGTCGTCCTCGTCCCTGCTACTCCCCCCGCGGAATGTTTATCCGCGACAATACCGGAAAATTTCAGCCGTGGTCCCGTTGCCACCATCGCGCGTGTTAACGAATACAGTTCTTCATCAGAAAATCCTTCTTTAAAGCCTGCGGCGGCAAAATAGGTCGTAAGCACGGGGCTTAACTTTTCATTGGCGATCTCATCCATGATCGAATAGATTTCATCATAATTAAGCCGCTTGCCGACCAGCTTTTTTTTGATTGCCTCAATTGCCTTCTGCTGTGATATGTTTGACATACCGGGTAGTAGAGTTTCAGTCAAAACGCAGCGAGAAAAGGTATTCTTTTATTCTGCGCTTCAACAATCTCCCTCCTTCACTAGTTTTAAGATAGTGCTCTCTGCGTTTTGCATCAAGACGGTTTCGACATGCTTCATAGTATATAAGCTTCCATGGTTTATACGGCCTCGTTGACTGATTTAATCCAAGATTATGTTCTTTTACCCGACGCACCAGATTTCCCGTGCTCCCTATATAAAACTCTTTATTTTTTATGCTTTGCAGTAGATATACATAAAAGAACATAATCTTCTGAAACTTCACTACCCGGCATAGTCCTAAATCCTCACTAATTTTGCTTTTACGTTTAAGCGGTACAAATAAGTGCCAGGAGGGACGCACGTAACGAGCGTAATATACGAATCATCAAACCGCTGCTCGAGCGGTGTAAGATCCGTAGGTTCCACAACGACTTTATCCGTCACCACATACCGGTAACTTACTCCATCATACGTTATATGCACCGACTCACCAACTTTGATAGTAGGAAGGGTCGCAAATATCGAGCGGTAATCCTTGGTACCCCGGAAAAACTGCGGCAACGTTGAGTGGCCAAACAACACCGTATTCCCGTATTCTCCGGGAAGCGCGGTGCCGCCGTAATGGATTATGCTCTCCCCCAAATCGTCACCCGCGATGATGACAGTAGCATCCGTAATATCCAGTGACGGAATAGAAAGTTTGTAGCTATTGACCGGCGCGGATACCTTTTTCTGTGGCTGGAGCGGGAACCATGTGTTTGCGTCCGTCGTTTTCTCGTCACCCGAGGCAAACGCAAGTGGGGTTGTGGGGCCTTGCCCAGTAAGGTCAGCCACCGGACTTACGGTTTTTGCCAGTACAATCTGATCGACAAAGAAAAACGATGCGATCGGCCACACCGTCCAGAGGATAATAAATACCCCGATACCCATCAACATATATGAGACAACCACCGGTCGGGAAACCGGTACGCGGGGCATCGTCTTGACGTATCGATACATCGCCATAAAAACCTCTTATAACCATTATATATGCTTTCTCTTGGAAAAAGTGAGAGAAGCCGGACCATCTGGCGCCGCCAGATATAGCGCCGAGAAAAACCAATGGTTTTGTCCCGGATAAAAATTACTGCACCATCACCGTAATGGTGATGTTGTTGCTACTGAGGGGTAATCGGCTATGAAGTGGCGAAAGCGCAAACCGGAACTCAGCGCCACTTACTCCACGGGTTTCTTTCAGTATGTTAAGCGCGTCATCTACTCCCCGCCCGGCAAGTTTTTTCTTGAGTGCTGCTTGATCTACCTCCGGTAGGGAAACAGCGGTTAATTTTGCGACTAGCGTAATTGTGCCGTCTTTTTTGACTGACACCTGGCTTACATCTACTTTAGTTTGTTCAGGCGCAACCTGGTAACCGGCCGGAATTTTTTCTTCGACAAGCGGAGCGAGTGCTGCGTTGATATCGCTGTCACTGATACTGATACCGGTTACTTTTACCGTTACCTTCCCGTGAAGCTGACTTGCTTCCTCATCAAGCTCCGCATCAAATACTTTTTCCGAAACTTCGGTTTTTATCGTCGCGTCGATAAGCCGTTCGCCGCCGGCGACAGAAAGCAGCCGTTCTTTTGCCTGCCCCACCAACTCATCGGTCAGCGCTTTCACCAACCCATCCTGATCGGCACGGGAAACAACCGTTACCTGCTTACTGGTGCCACCGGTAAACGCAGCCTCGTTTCGTGCCGATACCTGACTGCTGCTGACGGTCGAAAAACTAAATTCCGAACTTGCGGATACATTACCGTTGGGACCAATATCGCGGGCAGTCACACTGGCGTTTGCTTTACCGAAGGTGATCGATCCGATGCTCTCACTTGCCGATGCGACACTGACATCACTATCAAGGGTAAACGCGACCCCACCTGTCGTAAGCACGGTTCCTTTGGGAAACGTCCTCCCACTCGTTACTTTGTTGTAGATAGTCACGGTACCTTTGGCAGGATCACCAATATTCTTTTTACCGGAAACTGCAATCGTTTTTTCACCGCTCACCGACTGTTCCTGAGTACGTCCCGGGATAATTTTTGAAGACGCGTCGGCGACAGATGCCGCCGGATCAACAGTCAGCGATGTTGACTCGTCCACCGACTGGCTGGCGACCAGCACAGTAACCGTCGCTCTCGGTAATGTGTAATAGAGCGAAGCCAGAATAATAAGCAACACAACAACGCCGATAATGACCGGAGCACCTCCCCGGCGCACCGGAGGAAGACGTGACAACAGCCCACGGAAATCAGGCAGTTTATCAAATGAAATATGGGGAAGTGCCAATGTTATAGGGAGTGCTATACGCGGTTTACCGGACTTCGCCGGAACACCAGTTTCCACACTCTTTGGTGCCATTGTTGGTTTTGCTTCCAACACATCTTCACGCCTGAACCCGAGTGATTCCGGGGTAACCATCTCTACGTTCGACAATTCGTCACGGGTCGCGGTATCGGGAAGCTCGTCATGCACTATCCCTTCTTCTTCGGAAATCTCCTCGTCGCCTGCGCCGTCATCTTCCTCTTCATCTTCCTCATCCTCTTCATCTTCCTCATCATCTTCATAATCATCGTCATCGTCTTCTGTCTCGTCTTCCTCGTCATCGCTGTCATCTTCCGCTTCTTCTTTGGACGCAACACCCGCTGCTGCCGCAGCCACCGTTGCCGCTGCTGCCGTGGGTTGAGCAACGACAGTAGACACTTCTTCCTCTCCGTTTTGGTTTTCACCGATGTCATGCGAAAGTTCAGACGCCCCCGCGAGAGATACTGCGGTCAGCAGGGTTTCGGTCGTAATAATTTCTATTTTCGGAAAATGCAAAAAATTAGTGCGGGTCGGCCACGGATGCTTCAACAGTTTCGACCGTGTTTCTTCAAGCAGCCCGGCGTTACCGCCGTAAATCAAAATACGTGAAGGAAGCACGTCGCCGTCCTGATGTTTTTTGAGCACTGCTTCAAGCGAAAGCGCCGCATCTTCCCCGAGCATAAAATTATCTTCGTGCGTCACATTGCCCACCCGGAATAAGGTCACATGCGCGTGAGTGCCGGAACAACCGATGAGGATAACACTCGGTGGCACGCCTTCATCTTTTTTTAGTGAAAACGCGATCGCCTGGGAAAGCGGAACAAATCCTACGGGCGCAAGTTCAAGCATGTGGGACAGTTTTTTGAGATGTGGTCGTACCGCTTCGGTAATATTCCCTTCTGCCGTAAGGTATGCGCCGGGCATGCCAAAAACAGTTTTTGCGATCGCCTTTGCCGTACCCACCTTCTCTTCCGCGGCGGAAAGCAACCGGTCAACAACCTGAGTGCGGGATTCCCATGAATCATCGGCAACTACCGCGTGCGCAAAGCTCGCTACCTTGGGTGTTCCCGCGGCATCTATATGCCACACTGCGGCAGCGGCCGCATCGGTATCGAGATAGAGCGAAAAAAAGTATTCTTTCGTCTCCTCTTTCTTGGACATGAACCCCGTAAGCACGTCTGGAAGTTTCATCACGTATTTTAGGCAAGCTTGGCGTACAATCTCCGCACCCCTGCGCTACTTGCGTCCTCTTTTACTATTGTAAAGTGACCCAAGGTACCTGTAAAGGTTACGTGCGGTCCGCCGCAAAATTCCGCGGAAAAATAATCATTCCGGGAAGCACTCGTAGGCTCAACTTTTTCGTTAAGTCCGACGATATATACACTTACTCTATCGGGATATTTGGTACCGAATTCCATCTGCGCGCCGATTTTTTCTGCCGCTTCTTTGGGCATTTCTACCCGGGTGACCTTCAGATTTTCTTTAATCTTTTTGTTTACCAGGTCTTCTACATTTTTAAGCTCTTCAGGAGTAAATTTCCTGCCGAAACTTACATCAATCCTGAGCCGTTCAGCGGTAATATTGCTGCCACGCTGTTTTATCGCAGGGTCAATAAGTTGCTGGAGCGACGCGAGCAATAAATGATGCGCGGTGTGGAGCTTGGTCGTGGCTTCGCTGTGATCAGCAAGTCCGCCTTTAAACATACCGGCTGCCGCAGAGCGGGAAAGCTCCTGGTGCTTCCGGAATTCTTTTTGAAATTCGTCACGGTCCACTTGTTGGCCTTTTTCCAGCGCCAATTCGTAGGTGAGCTCCCATGGAAACCCGAAACTCTGGAGTAAATCAAACGCGACCGTCCCTGTAATCGTTTCGTGCTTAGAAAGTTCAGACATCCCTTTTTTCAGGACTTTCTCAAACCGGTTTATTTCTTCTGCCAACACCTGGCCTAACGCGCGGAATTCTTCTGACTGGCTTTGGAAATACACGCCGTCATAAATTTTGCCGACCGCTTGATACACCCGTGCTCCCAGTTCGGATTTCGACCCTGTGCCCCCCAGCTGATGGATTTTTACAACTGACCGGCGGATAAGACGGCGCAACACATACCCCTGCTGCTTATTGCCGGGGAATAATCCTTCGTTAATCATGAATGTCGCCGCCTTCAGATGGTCAGCAACCACGCGCATCGCCTGTGTTTCCGCTAAAGAAATACCATATTTTTTACCGGAAAATGCTTCCAGCTCATCAATAATCGGTGCGAACAAATCGGTTGTAAATACATCGGGATCATCTACCACTGCGGCCGTCATCCGCTCCAAGCCGCCGCCGAAGTCTACATTTTTTTGTGACAACTCTTTGAGTGTTCCGTCTTCCTGCTTTTGATACTGCATAAACACGGAGTTTGCTATCTCCATAAACCTGCCGCAATCGCAGTTAGGATGACATGTTTCGTTTTTGTATATGGATTTTTCATGTAGCCCCAAGGAAACACCAAAATCAAAAAATACTTCGCTGTCCGGTCCTCCCGGCTCTCCCGGCGGCATATTATCCGGCTCGCCGCTTCTGCTCCACCAATTCTTTTTGGCAGGATACGTAAAGATGCGCTCGCCTACCTTTGCGTCTATACCTACACCTTTAAACAATTCTTTCCATATTTCTATAGATACGGTGTCTTTGGGTACTGCGCCGTTTCCTTCAAATACACTGACATACAAACGCGTTGGGTCGAGCTGTAATTCTTTGGTTAAAAAAGTAAATATCCATGGCAACTGCTCTTTTTTAAAATAATCTCCCAAACTCCAGTTGCCCAACATTTCAAAAAATGTTGTGTGCCGGTTGTCACCCACTTCTTCTATATCCTGCGCCCGGAATGATTTTTGACTATTCACGAGTCTGTTACCCACCGGATGTTTTTGCCCTAATAAATACGGTACGAGTGGTTGCATGCCGGAGCTCGTAAAAAGGGTTGACGGGTCATTGAGCGGCATGATCGGAGCGGAAGGAATTTCCGCATGTCCCTGAGCCACATAAAACCCGATAAATTTCTTTCTGATATCTGCCGATTGCATGAGTTAGATTATAGCATGCCGCCACGAATACTCACGCCATACATTTGCAAACGAAATAGGTATATACTAAAACTGATATATCGATTATGAAATCATTACCGCTGCCCATCTTACTTTTTTTTGCGTTTCTCGCGCTCCCAATTATTTTATGGGCAACTGCCACGCAACAGGCTGACATTCGGAGTTTGGCACAAGACGCGGGGGTTACCCCGACGGTCACCCCATCCGCTACCCCCACAGTGACACCTTCCGCGACACCAACCATAACACCGACACCCACAAACAGTCCTCCCCGATGCAGCGGTTTATCCGTAAAACCCGGGGCAGGTGCCAAACCGCTCACCGTCAGCTTTGCCTGCGCGGGCTATGACCCGGACAATGACATAACTGCTGCGGAATTCGGATTTGGCGGCAGCGAAAAACAATTGGTAGAAAAAGGTACCGGACAATTCGGATCCATTACGACCACCCATACCTATACTGAAGCAGGAACCTACAACGTAACCTGCAGAGTACGGGACAATAATCAGGTATTTTCGGATTATCCGAGTTACTGTAAATACACCGTCGTCGTTACGGACAATAATCTGACACCAACCCCACGCCGCACTCCCACACCAACACGCGCTCCAGGTGTAACAACCACTCCGGGAAGTGACCCGATATTGTTCGTAGGGGGTCTTATTCCGACTGCTAGCCCATCCCCGACGATCGTCGTTGCGACAACCACTCCGGTTCCGGCTCCGCAGGAGCAAAGCTGGCTCCGATCTGATCGGAGCTGGTGGACCAGTGAGAAAATTTCCCAACTGGTCATGATGGTCATCATTAGCGGACTTACCGTCGTTGTCGCCCTCCTCCTTCATGGGTTCTTCGACAAACGGTGACAAGCAAGGTACAATAGCGCTGCCATGCAAATTGTTAAACAAAAAAAAGCACGGAGAGTAGATGCTTCTCCTACTACTTCTGTAGAAGAGTACCTCATGAAGGATAACCGTATCGGCGGGTCAACCGTTATCATTTCAGGAAGATATCCCGAAAAAGGCAACGCCACGAACCTCATCTCAACTGAATTAGTACTAGTGCTAAGCGGTAACGGCGTCATCGGTCACCGGGGAAAAGAAACCCCCATAGAAATGGGAGACTGTATCCTCTTAAAACCGAAAGAAAAATATTACTGGAACGGGCACTTAGCATTATTTATCGTGTGCACTCCCACCTGGAAACCAAGACAGCACAAAGTCATCGCATGACATGAATGATATTTTTACCCGCGTCGATAGTGTTACTGCGCTTCCCCAAGTGCTTGAACAAATCGCGGTCGCGTATGGGTTAGGAGCTATCGCAACTTCTTCACCTATTCTTACCGGCTATCAGGACTGTAATATTGATCTCTCTGCGGCAAACGGACGGTTTATTATTAAAATATTCGCGTCCGACAAAACTAAAGAGCGCATTGACGATGTCATCACGGGCTATACCACGCTTCGGAAAAACGGTGTCCCGGTGCCGGTAATTAAAACAACTTTAGACGGGCGCACACTATGGGAAACTCCTGGTAACCAACACACCTCTTACGCGTGCGTATTTGAATATTTTGAAGGCAAACCGTTTACCAAAACCCAACCAACCGATCACGATATTGCATCGCTCACCACGATGCTTGCCAACATCCACAACACCAAACATCTCACCCCACACTACTACGACACCATGGGGATCGTAAACCTCCCGGGTGAATATAAACTGAAATCCGGCGCATTATCCGCCGAAGAACTTTCGAAGATTTCCCCGGTTGTTTCCCAGTTCCAACGGATACCGGTCGCGACGTTTCCCAAAACGCTGATCCACGGCACCCCCGAAAAAGAAAATGTGTTAAAAAATGCAAACGGGGAGCTTTGTCTTCTCGACTTGGGATGCATGGACTACAACGCGGCAATTCTCGATATAGCCACCCTTATCGCAAACTTTGCGCTTTACGTCACTGAAGAAAAACGAAAACAATTTATTCATCTTATCCTCGACACATACAACAACACCCGGCAAATAACCCCCGCGGAACGAGCAGCGCTCCCTTCACTCATCCGTGCCCAATATGCCGCATATGTCATCGCCATGACATACCATATGCGGAAAAACCACGACATGACCAAGCAAACACAAGTATGGCTCGACCGCGGTTGGGACGGACTACAAGCATTTACACATGTCCGGAAACTGGTATAACACAGAAATATCATGAACCCACTAATCTTCGCGTTCATCACGTATCTCACCTGGGGCTTAGGTGATGTGTTTAACGCGATAACCGCCCGCTCCTTGGGAGCTGAACGCGCATTGCTACGGGTATTTATTGTCAGCGCACTTCTTTTTCTTCCGCTCGTTCCCAGTCATATTCACGAGCTGTCAAAAGCAACGCCGTTCATCGTTATCGCTGTTATTGCGCTTGGCGGACTTCAGCTCGTGGGAAATATCGCACTGAATAAATCACTCCGGCTCATCAACGCACCACTGGCACTTACTATTTTTTCATCGTATGCCGCGCTCATTGTCCTATTGTCGGTCATACTATTCCGCGAACCGATAACGGCTCTGCAGTCATTTTATATCGGATTAATACTCACAGGAATTTTTCTTTGTACCTATGTCCCTATCAGGGAAAAACAAACCAATGAATTTAGGAAGGGTGTGCTGTTCGCCATTCTGGGTATGGCATGCATCGGTATCTTTTCTACGCTGGTGAAACCAATCATCGCCGTCATCGGATGGTTTTGGCCGATCTATGCATTCACTGTCTGGATTCCGGTACTTTGGTGGCTCCACTTAAAGGAAAAAAAGCAGGGCGAACATATTTCATGGAAAGTTGCGCTATTCCCCGTCCTGTTCACCGCGATGTTTTTGCGTATCGGGGATTTTTCATTTAACGTTGCCCTCGACAGCGGGCTCACCCCAATAGTTGCGCCCATCGCCGGCTCGTACCCCACGCTTTCAGTACTCCTCTCGTATGTCGTGTTCCGCGAAAAACTTACTGTGCGTCAGACCATCGGCATCCTCCTTGCGCTCGTTGGTATAATAGCATTAGGATTTGTTGGAGTATGAGTGACGCAATGCTTGTCATCATCTCGTGTAACGATAAAGTGCAAGCCGAACAAATCGGCGATCAGCTGCTCAAGAAGAAGCTCGCTGCATGTACCCAGGTGGTAAATCCCGTTGACTCCATGTTCCTTTGGCCACCCCATAAAAATCAGGTTGACTACGCGCAGGAAGCGATACTTCTTGTAAAAACTCTCGATAGCAAATGGAAAGCACTGGAAAAAGAAGTTATCCGCGCCCATTCGTACGAAAATCCCGAAATTATCGCGGTTCCGCTCTCGCACGTTACCGCTAAATACCTCGCGTGGCTGAAAAGCGAACTCTCGTAAAAATCCATTCCCCGGCGTATACTTCTCCCCATGTTGTGGTTTTTCCTCGCCCTTGCCAGCGCACTCATATTTGCCGCGCAGGAGTTACTCATGCGAATACTTGCCATTCGCACCGGCTCGCCACGGATATTTGCGGTGGTATTTAATCTGTGGGGAGCAGGATTTGCACTACTCCTTTTTTTGCTTGAACGCGGATCGCTTAGTGGCCTTTGGGGGCTCACACCTATCCAGTATGTGCTCCTTGCTTCGACAATTATTCTCTATGGACTGTATGAGCGAACACAATTTTATGCCCGTCAGGGTACGGATGCTTCTACATTTGCCATCATTTTCCGCCTAAGCACGGTTATCGGATTTATCGGCGCAATTTTATTTTTGAATGAACCCCTCACCACCGAAAAAATTGCCGGGGTTATACTTATCATATTTGCTTCTCTCCTGTTGGTGTTCCGAAACCCTAAATTTACCCTCACCCCAGCCCTTGGATACGCAGTGCTATGCGCGGTTTTCCTGGGGCTCACTAGCATTCTCGATAAACCGGCATCTGAGCCATTATCGGCAACACTCTATAGTTTTCTCGTGTGGTTTATGCCGCTTGCGATTGTCGCGTTTCCCAGGGTAACAAAAAAAGAAATTGTCAGGGAATTCCGTATCGGCGGATGGAAAGTTGCACTAGCCGCAGCACTCAATGTGGTAGGCTACATTGTCTATATACAAGCCCTATCGCTCGCAGAAGCATCTAGAGTAAATCCAATTACAGCAACGACCGGCATTTTTACCGTGGCAGGAGGAATTTATTTCCTGAAAGAACACGGTCATCTGTGGCGAAAAATAATCGCGGCAGTTTTCGCGTTCATCGGTGTGCTACTGTTAAAATAACAGGAAAAGGCACATGTGGAGTATAATAAACGTGCGGAAAAGGAGAAAAAATGAAATTTTACCTTATTGTTCCTGACAAGGAATGCGGTCTTACTGCCGGACAACAAAAACAGCTCGCCACATACGGCGAGGTTATCATTCTCCAACACAAAGGAAAACTCGCGCTACTCACCCAACTTACAAAAGACCCTGAAGAAAAAATACTCGCGCTTGATCCCACCGTGTTTGATTGGGATTTGGATGTTGCCGCACTCGATCACATCCCCAATGTAAAAGCAGTCATCACGCAATCCACCTCATTTGGCTGGATATATCCCAAAGATCTCGCGGCCCGTGGCATAATAGGCTGCAACTGTCCGGGATTTTCGTCGGATTCTGTCGCTGAATACGCGATGTGTATGGCGATAGAAGCCGCCCGCAAGCTCCCCATCTACATTAAAAACAATTGGGAGATCGATTGGTCGGTAAAACCTATGCTGCTAAAAGGAAAAACGCTGGGTATTATCGGTATGGGGCGCATCGGTAAAGCAATGGCTGCGGCGGGCAAGGGAATTGGCATGAACGTTCTATACTGGTCGAGAAAAACCCGTCATGACGCCTACACATACGCAGAACTTACGGAGTTATTTCAAAAAGCAGACGTGCTTATGCCCGCGCTAGTAGAAAACGACGAAACAAAACAAATAATCTCCAATGATCTCATCGATATCATGAAGCCTTCGGCAGTCATCGTCGGCATCGGGCGTGTCAAAGCATTACTCCCCGAAGAATATATTCTGGCGAAAGTCGCGCAAAACAAACTTGGCGGCTACGCGCTGGAGGGCGAAGGGACAAAGCCACTCAATGAATATCAGGGAAATGTCTGGGCGCTTCCCCCTATGGCGTGGATAAGCCAGGAGTCGCTTACTAACCTGATCGCTATGTGGGTAGACAACATGGTCGCGGTTGCCGAAAAGCAACCAAAAAATATCGTCACCTGATATGGAATTCCGCCCGCTCAAAAACTCCGCCACGGGAATATCCCCGAGAAACCTCTCTATCGGCTTTCTCGTCATTGTGTCTGCTAGCTACACACTCCTTTCCGTCGGAAGCAGGCTCCTTTCTGAAGGGTTCCAACCCATGACCCAAGTCTACATGCGTATAGCCCTTGCAACGTTGGCTCTCTTGTTTATTTTCCGCAAAAAAATTCGGTGGGCAAATATCCGCTCAATGCCGCAACGGGACGCAATCGTAGTGCTCACCATGGGAACAATCGGGTATTCCATAGGTGTATATTTCATCACCCTCGGAGCGCTCAACGCCAAGCTCGTCAACGTTGCCATTATTTTTGCGTCGGTACCATTTTTTTCCTACCTCTATTCATTTTTCTTTCTCAAAAAACCGTTCGATGCAAAACTTGCAGGATTGCTGGTCGTGTCGCTCGTCGGCATAAGCTTTGTGGCCACCAAATCGTTTGTCCCGCGACTTGCGGAGTTTGGCACCGGAGAATGGTTCACGCTCATAGCCACGGCGACCATGGCATGGTTTTTTGTCGGACGGAAAATGTTATCCCGCCACCTCAATACCCACGAAATCACGGTGGCCGTTATGGCCGTTGCGGCAATCTCCGGCCTGCTGCTGGCAATACTCCGCGGGGAATCGTTTGCGCTTTCAGCGTTTACCAACCCCAACGTGCTGTTGGGGCTCGCTATTGGCGGATTTATGAACGCGCTTGTTAACCCGATAGAAATATACGCGTTCGAACACCTCGACGCGGTATTCGGTAGTCAAATCCTGTTACTCGAAAATGTCTTTGCGCTGCTTTTTGGATACTTGCTGTACGCGGAGATGGTTACTGTGCCGGAAATTATCGGGGGACTTATTGTCGTAGGCTGCGTATATGTCGCAAACAAATTACCCCAGTAAATAAAAGGGGTACGGATGGGGCTTCTTATTTCTTCTTGGGGAGGTTCTTAAACTGCTTGCGCAATGTGGCGGTCGTTTCCGCGCCCTTTTGTTGCATTTCCTGTATGTGGGCGAGTGCGATATCAATTTTTTCCGCTGCCGCCTCGGTCACATCATCTTTTTTGTCACCAATAGTTTCCATCACCTTTTCTTTCATGACCTCGCCTTGGCGGACGAGTTCTTTGCCTTTATTCTGCAGCTCATCTAGCTTTTCTTCCAGCTCATCGATCAAATCTTTGCCTTTGCTTTCGAGAAGTTTACCGGTCTTTTTTCCTTCTTTGGTACCAAGGAAAAAAATAATAAGCGCGCCGATTAAACCGCCGATAAAAAATCCGAACAAAAATTTGCCGTCGCTATTATTATTGTCAGACATATTTCTCTCCTTCGTCCTCAGTCTTATTCCGGAACGACTTAAATACCGATAGCGCCGCCTTTATGCCGCTCACCACGCCCGACAAGCTTGCGACCGAATCACCAACAGTGCCGGTCACTTTTTTCGCATCATCAAGCATCGTGTTTACCTTGATAATGGAAGTACGTACTTCTTTGAAGATATACCACACCTGAACACCCAAAAGCACCAATAAAAGGGTGAGGATAAAACTAATAATGATGATAGTGAGCTGAACTGGATCCATGGGCAGTACAAAACCTACGAACAAATACCAGTATGGCGTACTTTGCGCCTACTGTCAATCCGATCGAACCCGTACAGAGTAACACTCTTTAGGGCTGGTATCCTACTTCACGTATTTCGGTAGATGTTTTACCAAACCTGCTGGTAGCGCTTACCGTTATTTTATTTACTCCCGGTTCAACCGCAATCTGTTCATAAAATCTCCCGTCATCACGGACGATGGTCGATATACCGTTTATGGTAACCGTCGCATCAGCATCGGATTTTCCCTCAACGACCACCCTACTACTCGTCACAATCTGCTGGTCAGCGGGGCTAGTCACGGTAAGCGGTGGGGCTTTCCCTATCCGAAAATATTGATTTCCCAAATAGAACAAAAAAATAATCAACAGCACGCTCACCAAGAACCCCACAAATCTTCCCGGAGTTAAATGTACGAGCGGGGCGTTGAGAGGATCAGATACTCCTTTTGGCAATAAACTCGCTTTTGAAACATCGGTCATTTGCCGGCGGAAAAACGCCATCACGGCATCCGTCGGTAACCCTAAATATTCCGCGTAATTGCGGACAAATCCTTTTGCATAGGAGGGCGATGGTAATCTATCAAAATCATTTGCTTCTATCGCAATGATATATTTTTCCCGGATCTTAATCGCCCGCTCAACATCGATGGGCGATAACCCTTTGGCTATCCGTGCTTCCTGGAGCATGCTTCCGACTGTCTTCATGAGGTCACCTAGCTTTCTTTGGTTTCTGCCTGGCTATTGAGGAAATCATCCGGGTTCTTGATAAGCACATCGCGGGGCTTGGACCCTTCACCAACTCCGATAATACCTGCCATCTCTAATTGATCGAGTATTCTCGCCGCCCGTGCGTACCCTACAGATAGCCGCCGCTGCAAAAGCGATGCAGACGCTTTATCATATTGGCAGACAAGCCGTAGCGCATCTTCAAATAGCGGATCCCGTCCATCCGCGGATCCACCAGCGCCGCCTTTTTTCATCGCGGTTGCCGGCTGGCTCAATACTTCCTCGGTATAATGCACTTCCGCTTGTGTGCTTTTGAAAAAGTCGACGACTTTCCCCACTTCTTTGTCGGAAACGAACGTTCCTTGGATACGCATCGGCTTCGCCTGGTCCGGCGGCACATACAGCATGTCTCCTCTGCCTAATAATTTTTCGGCGCCCGGCATATCGATGATGACACGTGAGTCCATCATGCTGGATACGTTAAACGCGATACGGGCGGGAATATTTGCTTTGATCAGTCCGGTGATAACATCCACGCTTGGCCGCTGGGTGGCGAGCACAAGGTGGATACCTGTCGCTCTCGCCATCTGGGCTATCCGGCAGATCGTATCTTCTACCTCTACCGGCGCGTATGCCATAAGGTCGGCAAGCTCATCGATGATGATAACGATGTTCGGAAGCGCCTGGAACCCGGAAAGCTCATTAAAACCGTCGAGGTTCCGCACGCCCACTTCCGCAAACTGTTTATACCGCCGTTCCATTTCCTGTGTCGCCCAACGGAGCGCAGATAGGATCTTGTCGGTCTCCACGATGACCGGCGTGAGCAGATGGGGGACTCCGTTGTAACCTACCAGCTCTACCCTCTTGGGGTCTACCAAAATAAGCCGGACTTCCGCTGGGGTCGTCCGGTACAACAAGCTACAAATCCACGCGTTGAGTAACACTGATTTACCTGATCCCGTGGTACCGGCGACCAATACGTGCGGCATTTTAGCAATATCGCCGATTAGCGGATTACCGGATACATCAAGCCCCATGGCCACCGCCAACTTACTTTTTGCTTTCTTCATGTTATCAGCCAAAAGCATCCGCTTGAGAGTAACGAATTCCAATCCGCGGTTAGGGATTTCTATACCCACCAGATCACGGCCAGGAATAGGCGCCTCGATACGCACCTGACCCGTTGGCGCGGCAAGGGCAAGCGCCATGTCACTGGCAAGCGAGGTAATCTTGGAAACCTTGGTGCCCAACGACAACTTAATCGCGTATTGCGTCACAGCCGGACCCGGATTTACCTCTACCACATCAGCCCGTATACCGAAGCTATCAAGCGTCTTTTCGATAATATCAGCGTTTTTCCGTACGTCTCCCCGGTCGGCTTTTTCACCCGGCCCGTCGGACAGCATGGCAACATCGGGATACTCCCAGGCTTTCATGTCCTGGCTGTTATTGAGGGAAGATATCGTGAGTCCACTGGCACCTGAAACAACTTTTGATGGGGTAGTCACTTCACTTTTTATCGGCACGGGGGGAGGGCTTATCGGTTTTTTAACCCCCGCCTTTTCCTCGTCAGATTCGCGGATCTTAAGCGGTTCTTTCTGTTGGCCACCGATAATAAGCGGCTGCTTTTGTTCCCGTTGTCCAAGCGACGCGATCCACTCGAGTATCGTTTGCATCCCCATCAGAATAAAGTTAATAAACTTATCCAATGACGTATTAAACAACACGATGACGCCGATAAGGATAACACCCAAAAACAAAAGGGTCGCTCCCTCAGGAGCGATGGCGTCAGAGGTAAGCACCCATAAGACATCACCGATATCTCCGGCTCTCGTCAACGCCAATAATCCAAACAATATAATACCCAATCCCATGGGAACATTTTGATTGGCCAACTCTGATTTTACTTTAAAAAATAACGTGCTTGCGGAAACTAAAAATATCGGCAACAGATACATGACCCACCCAAAGTGATCAATGAGGCTTGCCCGGAGCGACGATAACATATCCCCCTCACCAAAAAACGAAATTGAGATTGCGGCGGCAAACAACCAGAACCATATGGCGGCAACGGTATACACGGTTTGCTTTTTAAGCTTTAAACCGATGCCTTTGCGCTTGTGATATTTACGCTTTGATTTTTTCAGTTTAAATGCCATACATTCAGTACACTCCAGTATAGAAAGAGCAGCGCACTATTGCAACGGAAAGCCGCTACTCCCCTTGCCTATTTATATCCTATAGTAATATAGGTGACGTGTCAAGCGTTACACCTCTAATATGACCGGGACAATGAGCGGACTTCTGCCCGTCTCTTTGAGAAGATACTCTTTGAGTGACTCCTCTATCCGTTTCCTCACAAACTGCCAATCGATAATCCTGCCTTTTTTGAGCGTCAGGGCGTTCGATACCACGTCACTCGCCCGCGCCAGCAATTGCTGGGATCCCTTCACATACACAAACCCCCGGGTAATAATTTCGGGGGCGCTGGTCATCCGCCCGGTGGCCTCTTCGATAGGCACGACCACCACCACAATACCTTCCAGCGCGATCGTCTGGCGGTCACGGAGCACGACGTTCCCCACATCCCCAATTCCCAACCCATCGATCATGATATGTTCCAGCGTTACCCGGTCAACAACCCGTGGCGGCGCGTTTTGGGTAAATTCCATCACTTCCCCATCTTCAGGAATAATGACTGACCGTTTGTTATATCCCAAATCTTCCGCGAGCCTGCGGTATTGCATGAGGTGTTTATACGTGCCGCCGATGGGCCACACATATTTTGGTCCCACTGCGGACAGCAACAGCATCATGTCCCCGCTTGAGCCGTGTCCCGACACGTGAAGGTCCTCCATGATGTCACTATACGACACCCGGGCACCATGCCGGTAAATCTGGTCAATAAGTTTATTGACATCGTTTTCCCGGCCGGGAATAGGATCTGCGGATATGATCACCGTGTCCGTATCGGTCAGCTTGACCATTTTATGCGCGTCGTTAGCAATCCGGGATAAATTTGAACTCGGCTGCCCTTGGGCTCCCGCGACGACCAGAAACTGCTTATTTGCCGGCATGCGCTTGAGATCCCGGTCGTTGATGATGACATCCCGGGGAAATTTCATGTAACCCAGCTTCACTGACTCTTCCACATTTTTGTCGATGCTTCTGCCTAAAAACGCGATCTTGCGGCCGTGTTTTTGCGCGAGCTCAATAGCGAGCTGTATACGGGATATATTACTCGACTGCGTCGTAAACAACACCTTGCCGTGGCTTAAACGCAGCTCTTTTTCTATCGTTTCGCCGATAATCTGCTCAGACGGCGTAAACCCGGGGCGTTCACTTCCCAAACTGTCGGAAAGCATACATAACACTCCCCGCTTCCCGACCGCGTTTATCTTTCCAAGCTCAGACGGTTTATCATCGAGAGGGGTAGGATCAAATTTAAAATCGCTGCCATGGTAAAAAATGCCGACCGGCGTTTCGATCACCAGATGTGACGTATCCGGTATCGAATGTGTCAGACGGATAAATGACACCCGGAACGCACCGGCATCCACACTGGAATCAAACCGCATGGGTCTCACCCTATCGCGGATTGGCGTTTCCTTGAGCTTTAGATTTGCAAATGCCGCGGCAAGAGTGGGTCCATACATCGGAACTTTTCCGAGCTTCGGATAAATATACGGCAATCCGCCGATATGATCATCGTGACCATGCGTAAATATAAGCGCGCGGATTTTATCCTTTTTGTCCATCAAATACCGGACATCCGGGATAATTAGGTCAACGCCAAACATCTCGGCATCAGGAAACCCGATACCGCAGTCCACGATGAGAATGTCACGGATTTTCCCGTCATAACGGTATTCATAGACATACATGTTTTTGGTCACGTTCCCACTTCCTCCGAGGGGAACGATACGCACCGCGTCTTTTCCCGTGCGTCCGCCGAATGATTTTCCTTCAAATACGGTACGGCGCGCCGCATTGCGGGCTTGGTTGTGTAAATACATTTTTTTCATACTCTCCTACTTTCTTTTTTTGAGAAGTTGCTTAACGTACATGGGGCAGTGTTAATTACGTATTGTTACGTCTAGTATACCTCTATAAAATTTTTAATATTATTCTCGTCCAGATGGAACGATTTTTCTTTTCCTTCTATGATAGACAGCGCCACCTTGCGGCAAACACTGTTTAATGTCCGTTCAATACTACGGATACCGGCGTCATACCCTAACGGCCGGACCAGCTTTGCCCACATCGCGTCGGCAATTGTCAGATTTTCTGCCGTCAGTCCCGACTCACGCATAAGTTCCGGCATCACGTATTTTTTGGCAATTTCAATCTTTTCTTCGTCGGTATACGAAGGCATCTGTATCGGCTCCAACCGGTCAAGTACAGCGGTCGCGATATTTGTCGTATTGTTGCTGGTTGCGATAAACAGCACCTCCGACAAATCAAACGGATAATCGAGATAATGATCGACAAACGCAGAATTTTGTTCCGGATCCAAAAGCTCCACCAGCACGCCCATGATATCTCCTCTGGCGTGTTCCGATACGCGGTCGACCTCGTCGAGTAGAATAACCGGATTTTTCGTTCCGGCAAACCGCAGCCCTTTAAGGATAAGTCCTATCTCGGCGTCCGGACGTACGCGGGACTGACCGCGGAGCTCGAGTGCGTCTGACATACCGCCGAACGCGATACGCACAAAACGCCTGCCCATAGCCTGTGCAATAGATTTTGCGAGCGTCGTTTTACCGGTACCCACTAGTCCTACAAGACAAAGGATAGGAGCGCGGCGGGCAAGCATGGCGTGAGTCGATTTTGCCTCTTCTTCACGGGTATCAGCGGGCTTTTGCGCTTCTTTTGCCCATCGCTCCTGATTAAGGTGGATAACCGCCAAATATTCCAATATGCGCTCCTTCACCGGCTGCAAACCATAATGATGCATTTCAAGAATTTTCCTTGCGTTGGATATGTCTATCTGATCCTGTGTCCGTTCATTCCAGGGTAAATTCACTACCCAATCGATATACCGGAGCATCTGCTCTATATGCACGCGCGCGGATATGTCGTGCTCTAACCGTTCAATTTCTTCGAGGTTAGACACCACTCTCGTCTCCATTTCCGGAGGGACTTGCACTTCCTTTAATTTTTTACGAAGTGAGGTTACTTCATCGAGCAGTCTGGACATACCGGGTAGTGAAATTTCGACTATTGCGTTTTACGCTGGCGAAAATTCAGTCTCCTTTTCTTAAATAACCATTATCTATGCATCCAGGTAATCAATCAAACGCGCAATAAACAAAAGCGTGTCGAAACTCTACTACCCGGCATAGTACTATCATAACAAATTCACGCGAGTAATTCTTATCCGATACCTCATCGAGGAATAACCGGAAGATGACACACGGGACACCGATTTTTCCATCGCGGTTACCGTGCCTGAAGCTTACCGTGAAGTGTCGCTACGAAACGTACGCGCCTTTTAAAAGCGTCTGCGTCCGCCGCCGTATCCACCTCTACCGCCGCCGCGCCCACCGCGGCCGCCACGGTCACCACCGCCGGAGCGGGATTCAGCGGGTTTTGCTTTGGCATCTTCTCCAAATAACATGGAGAGGTTAATGCGGTGCATATCGTCTATTTCCATGACACGGACTTTCACTTTTTGTCCGATCGAAACGACTTTCGCCGGATCATCAACAAAGTCCACGCTCATCTGTGAGACGTGTACCATGCCTTCTTTGCCGGGCAAAATTTCGACGAACGCGCCAAACGGTAATATCCGCTTTACTTCGCCTTCAAATTCTTCTCCAGCTTCGACATCATGGGTCAACCCTTCAACCCACTCCACTGCCTTCTGAACGTTTGCGGCATCAGTACCAGAGATAAATACCGATCCGTCATCGTTGACGTCAACGGTCGCTCCGGTAGTCGCGATAATATTGCGGATCACTTTGCCGCCCGGACCAATGACCTCGCCGATTCGTTCCGTCGGGATCTTGATCACTTTAATCTTGGGCGCGTACTGTGACACTGCCTGTCTTGGCGAATCGATCACCGCATTAATCTTTTCCAGTATCATCATGCGGGCAATTCTTGCCCGTTCCAGCGTTTCTTCCACGATATCGTCGGTTAATCCGTCGATTTTCATATCGAGTTGGATTGCCGTGATACCGTTTTTGGTTCCGGCGACTTTAAAGTCCATGTCTCCGGAGAAATCTTCGATTCCCAAAATGTCGGTAAGTAACACAAATTTATTTTTATCCGACATGAGTCCGATGGAGATACCGGCTACCGGCTCTTTGATCGGAACTCCAGCATCCATAAGCGCCAGCGTGGAACCGCAGGTACTCGCCATGGAGGTAGACCCATTACTACTCATAATCTCGCTTACCAGCCGGATCGTGTATGGAAATTCTTCCTCTGACGGAATAACTGCCATAAGCGCGCGCTCAGCAAGTGCTCCGTGTCCGATTTCGCGGCGTGACGGTGTTCCCACTCTCCCTGTTTCTCCGACAGAATACGGAGGCATGCTGTAGTGATGGATGTACCGCTTCGATTCTTCTCCCATCGGGCTTTCGATAAGCTGCTCAAGGCTTGGCGTGCCCAAGGTAGCAACCGTCAGCACCTGGGTCTGACCGCGCTTGAACATAGCACTTCCGTGGGTTCTCGAAAGAATTCCGACTTCTATTTCGATCGGTCTTACCTCATCGAGTTTGCGTCCGTCAAACCGTTTCTGATGAAGCAATACATTTTCGCGGACCTGTTTTTTAAACAATGCATCAAGCGCTTCTTCAACCGCTTTGATGGTATAATCGGCGCCATAGTTTTCGGAGATTACTTTGGCGAGCTCCGCAACTTCCGTACCGCCGAATTCTTTCTCCGCTTTTTTAGCAAACGCCACTTCCATTTCTTTGTGATAATCTTTCTCAATTTTCTTCTTCAATTCGTCAGCTTCGGATACTTCAGGAACCTGCACTTTGGTTTTGCCTACTTCACTCACCAATTCATTGATAAGGTCGATAAGCTGTCCGTTCACTTTTTTGGCTTCAACGACCGCTCCCGCAACGATATGTTCCGGTGTTTCACAAAATCCACCCTCTAACATAATGATCTTGTCCTTGGTGCCGGATACGACAAAATCAAATTCGCTCGTTTCCTGCTCTAACGTCGTCGGGTTGACGATATACGCGCCTTTTTCGGTGCCTGCTTCTTTGACATACCCCACACGCACGCCTCCGATAGGCCCATTCCATGGAACGGGAGAAATGGCGATGGCAGCGCTCGTGGCGACAAGACCCAACACATCGGGATCATTTTGTCCGTCAACCGAAAGCACGGTGATAATCACCTGTACATCGTGTTTATATGACTTCGGGAACAACGGCCGGATAGACCGGTCGATAACACGTCCTGCAAGCACTGCGTCATCGGTGGGTCTCCCTTCGCGTTTTACCCACCGGCTGCCTTTGATACGTCCGCCGGCATAGAGCCGTTCAACGTATTCGACAGAAAGTGGGAAATAATCAAGTGCTGTTTCTTTGCTCGATGCCGTGACCGTCGCGAGTACCATGGTTTCGCCATATTTGGCAAGTACCGCGGCTGACGCCTGCTCTGCAAACCGTCCGACTTCCAGCGTTAACGTTTTTCCTGCAATTTCTGCAGATTTGGAAATAATCTTCATAATTCTCTCGCCCCGGGGTTCTTGGGAAGTATAAGTGTTGCTAGGGATTGAAGATAGAAAATGGAAGAACCCGTTATTTTCTACTTCTATACTCTATCCTCGACCACTAGCTGCCTATCTTCCAAAAACCGCGTGCGGTTATTGTAAATAAAGCTTATGTTAAGCCTAATTTTTCTTTAATCTCCGTAAACCGTTTCTTTTCTTTTTTCTCAAGATAATTTAATAACCGGCGGCGCTTGCTGACAATACCCAAAAGTCCACGCCGTGAGTGATTGTCATGCGGATTTGTCCGTAAGTGTCCCACGAGCTTTTCAATTCTGCGGGTAAGCAACGCGACCTGCACTTCAGGACTGCCGGTATCACCGCTTTTTACGGCGAACTGGGCAATAATTTCCTGTTTCTCTGGTGAGGGAATTGCTAACTCTTCTGCGGTCGGCGCTTTTGGTGCCTTTTTTGCTGATGCGTGTCCGGATGCTTTTTTGGGAGCCTTCACGGGCTTTTCCGCTTTTACTGGTTTCACTGTCTTTTCTGCTTTCGGAGCCTTTCCTTCAGCCGGCTTCGTTGTCTTTTTTGCTGCGGGTTTAGCAGCGGCTTTTTTCGTTGTTTTTGTTGCCATACGAATTTATAAAAAGGAGCACACGTTCTTGCTCCTGAGGCTATCATTATACGATATTCTGTTCTCTTTTACCAGTGGTGAGATTAAGAGGCCTTTCAAAGAAGCGAAGAACTCTTAAAAATTTTCGGTTTCAGCCAATCAGACGGCGGAGCTACCGGCTTTTTACTCTCGTCCATAACGGGATTTACTTTGGGCTCACTCATCGGTACCGGAACTGGAGCAGCCATAGGCTGTTCCTGGATGGGTGTCTGGATAGGTGCAGGCGCCACAGGGGCAGCCGGAGTCACCGGTTGTTTATTGACAAATATTTTCGGTTCTTCAGGGGTAACTGACGGTTGGGTAGCGGCACCAAACCGTTTTGCTCCGGCTTTGAGACACACGCTTGCTACCTCAAAAGCCATACTGGTGACATTGCTGTTTGAAAAATTATTGGTCGCTTCATAAATAGCATTCAATAAATTTGTTGCGATATCGGTCGTAAGCTTCACGCCGAGTGTCGCCAAAAATTCTGCGACAAGCTCAGTTGTGGAAGAAGCACCCGGATCGACAAGGTTAATCGTGCCGTAATTGGTGTTATCGCCGTGGAAATCGATATTAATAATCTGCTTACTGTTAATGATATCCTTCTGGTGATCGTAAACAGCACCCAAATCCTTGGGATCGATGGTATCTACACTCACAATGAGATCAGCAGGTACCCCTTGATATGAATACTGGACTTTGTCAGGGCTAAAAAGATCAAATCCCGGGCGGTGTTCTACCACCAGGTTAAATTTTTTCCCTTCAATATTGTAGCTGACTTTCTCAATAGATCCGTCGACATAATCTAAGGAAATCACGAAGTTTTTCTTGCCGAAGTCCCGGACAACCCGGTCAACACCCACAAAACTGGATAAATTGACCGTAACGGGATCCGGACAGACAACCGTCGCTTTTTTACCGAGAGAGATAAAACCCAACATGAGGGCTAAACTGCCTCCCATGCTATCCATGGTAGGCTTGGCGTGGGTGACGATAACAACGTCATTGGCTTTTCCCACTAATTCTTTTGCTTTGGCGAGTGCTTCTTCGTAGGTCATATATGAGTAAATGGTAATGAGTAAAGAGAAAACAGAGGAAATAACATAATGAATGGCAACGCTTGCTTGTCCTACTGTTTTCCGTTTACTGTTTTCTATTCACTAACTTAGCCTGTAGTGAATGCTATTATACCATCTTGGAGCATAAAATCAACTTTTTTGTCCAAAAATATACCGCACTCCCCGCCCACTTCAACTTTGGTGACCTCATTCTTTCCTTGCCGCACTGATTTAATCCGTGCGGTACCGATAATTTCTTCGCCGCGGACAATACGCACGGAATCCCCTTTAGCGAGTCTACCCGAGGCTACTTTTGTGCCTAAAATGCGCTCTTTTTCATACGGGAACTCCGCGATAATCACTCCCCTTCCCAGTTCGCGCTCCCTGACGAGTAAATCAGCCATACCAGCAACAACGTCCTCCATCTCATCGAGGAGCTCATAAATAATAGAATACAGCCGGTAAATCACCTTTTCGTGGGTTGCAAGCTTATCGACGCCGTGCCCTGCTTTTACGTTAAACCCGACCACTACGGCACCCGTCGCTCGAGCTTCAAGCACATCAGCCTCGGTGATATCACCAAGAGACCCGCGTACGACATCGATATCCCCTTTTGGCAATGCTTCCAATACCGCCTCAAGTGAGCCTGCGGTATCGGCTTTAATAAGAAGTTTCAGGCGTTTTTTGTCCGCCTCTGTCATCGCGGCGAGGAAATCAGCCACGTTTGCGGTTTTCGCCGGCTGATTTGCCGCTTTTGCTACCGCTGCCACCGGCACACTTGAAAGCATCGCTCCCACCGAAGGAAGGGCAGAAAAGCCCAATACTTCAACCGGTTTACCCGGTACTGCTTCAACCACCTGTTTCCCGTTTTCGTCGAATAAGGCGCGTACCTTGCCCAACAGTTTTTCTTCTTCATACAGTGGCGTGGCAACAGCGAGCGTACCTGATTTCACCAGCAGTGTCGCTACCTGGCCCCGGAATTTATCGACCTTTGCCTCGATAACAACAGCGCTTACCGGACCCGATGGTTCACCCGCGAGTCCTTTCATATCGGCGACAAGTAATATAAGCTCGAGCAATTCGTCTACCCCTTTTCCTTCTTTTGCCGATACCAATACAAACGGCACATCGCCGCCGTAACCTTCGACCTGTACTTCATGTTTGGCTAAATCAGATTTCACTTTGTCGATAATGACGCCTTCGATATCGATTTTGTTGATCGCGACAATCATGGGGATATCTGCGGCTTTTATCTGGCGGATAGATTCAATAGTCTGCGGTTTGACACTATCGTTTGCGGCAACAACCAGGATAGCAATATCGGCGGCATTTGCACCGCGCGAACGGATTTTACTGAACGCTTCGTGACCAGGAGTGTCGATAAACGTAATTTTCCGGTCTTCTTTTGCCTTGGTTTTGATGGCTATCTGGTATGCCCCGATGTGCTGGGTAATACCGCCATGCTCACGGGCTGCGACCGTCGTTTTTCTGATGGTATCAAGTAAGGTGGTTTTACCGTGGTCAACGTGACCCAATACTGCCACCACTGGTGGCCGAGAAGACACAGAAGCAACTTGTGGACTTTTTTTTGCCATACTGTATAAAACCCAGTGCTCGTCTCATACTAGCTTTCTTTGGTATCAGTCGAGGCTTGCTGTACTGGTTCGGTAATTGTTGGTTCATCTGGCGCGGATTCCGCAGCTTCTTCCACTTTTTCTTCCGCGGCTGCGTCTGCAACCACTTCTTTTGCTACGTCCGGTGCGAGCTCCGGAGTTTCACTTTTCTCTTCTTTTGCGGGCGCTGCTTCTGTTTCCGTGGCTGCGGCTTCTTCTTTTGCCGGTTCTTCAGCAACGGGTGCCGATCCGCCTTTTCCTTTGATATCGATCTTCCAGCCGGTAAGTTTCGCAGCCAGTCTTACATTGCCGCCGTCTCTGCCGATAGCCAACGATAATTGATCGTCAGGCACCAATACCGACGCGACCTGCTTTTTCTCATCCAACGTTACTTCCATATCTTTTGCCGGAGCAAGAGCGGCCATGACGAACTGTTTCATGTCATCTGACCATTGGATAATATCGACTTTCTCATTGCCGCCAAGTTCGTTTATGACCGCCTGTACGCGGACACCTTTTTGACCAACGCATGAACCTACCGGATCAACTCCGGGAGCGGTCGAGTACACAGCAACTTTTGTTCTGTTTCCTGCCTCACGGGCAACAACCCGCAGTTCAACTGATTTTTGTGCCACTTCAGGTACTTCACGGGCAAATAAACCTTCTACCAACCCTTTGTGGGCACGGGAGACAATAATTTCATTGCCCCGCATGGTTTCACGGATACCCTCTATATAAAAAGTAAGGCGTTGGTTTAAGTGATAACGCTCAGCCGGATTTTGTTCCTGACTCGGCATAACCGCTTGGGTGCGACCAATATCGACAATGACATTCGGGCCATCAAATCGCAGAATCATACCCGGCGCGATACCGCCGACTTTCCCTTGATAATCAGACAATACTGCCTGTTTTTCTGCTTCACGAATACGCTGCAAAATCACTTGCTTCGCGGTTTGGGCGGCTATCCGGCCAAATCCCGGCGGTGTTACGTCTTTACCATCCTGGAGTACTCGTGCTTCGCCGGTATCGGGGTTCAAATCGACAGTGAGGGTGATAAGATCGTCCGTACCATAATCTTTGCGGTACGCGGCTAGAATAGCGGCGCGGATAGTTTCCATGACCACATTGGGGTCAATGCCGCGCTCAGTGGCGACTTGGTTTAATGCTAATGAAAATTCCGATCGTACAACTGCTGGCATGGTTTTCTCCTTATGTTAGTAAAAAAGGCGGGTCACCCCACCTTTATCTCTACACTTCTTACTCCCTATTATAGAGCCTCAGCCCACTCGCGTCAATTCCTTATAGTTTCCCCTCCTCCAGCTCCTCGAGGAGCTCTTTTTGTCGTTTGGAAAGATGAGTAGGAACTTTGAGTTGAATTTTGACGTATTGATCGCCGCGGCCATTACCCCGGACATGTGGCACTCCTTTGCCTCTGAGGCGAATAAGCGTGCCTGGTTGCGTACCGGGCTGGATGCGGATACTTACCTCGTCGTCTACCGTTGGCACATCCAATACGCCGCCTAACGCCGCCATCGAAAACGGGATTTGCTGCTCCAACACAATATCATCACCTTCCCGATGGAATTTTTTATCCGGACGCACGGATATCACGAGATCAAATTCATCAAATCGTATACGGCTGCCGGTATCGACACCCGCCGGAATTTTTATGGTTTTTCGTACTGACCCTTGCCCCGCTCCCCCGGCTGGCACATGCACCTCACGGGTGACCCCTTTGACGGCGTCCATAAAATCTATGGAAATTTCATATGAAGGATGTGGCCGCCTACCTCTTCCCTGGGAAAACCCGCCGCCAAAAAACTGCTCAAATATCTCAAACGGGTCGAGGTCTCCGCCAAAACCGCCAAATGGATTGCCTCCCTGACCACCCGATGAGGAGTAATAATATTGGAAGGGTCCCTGACCAAATCCCCCGCCGCCAAACGGTCCTTGCCCGGCGGCTCCCGCTCCGGGCTGGAACGCGGCATGACCAAACTGGTCGTATGTTTCTTTCTTTTTCGCATCCGAAAGCACCGAGTAGGCTTCATTAATTTCCTTAAATTTCTCGTTGGCGTTTGCCGCTTTGTTGCGGTCCGGATGCCACTCTAACGCGAGCTTCCGGTATGCAGATTTTATTTCCTGCGCGGATGCTGATTTCGAAACTCCCAATACTTCGTAAAAATCGCGTTTAGTAGCCATACATCTTAATGGGCGCGCTTTCGCGCGCCCACACATTATACAATTTACGTATCACGTTGGGTTAGCTGACCACCTCTCCCTCTTCAGCTTTTGCTTTGTCGTCTGTTTTCTTTTCGCCGTTCTCTGCCTTCGGCTCGTCTCCCGCTCCGGCATCACCCGGCGCTCCTTGTGGTGACTGCTGGTACATCGCCGCCCCGACTTTTTGGACGACATCGGAAAGCTCTTGGGTTTTGGTTTCCAGATCTTCTTTGGAACCGGTTTCCAATATTTCTTTAAGCGCCTTCACCTTTTCATCGATCGCCGTTTTGTCTTCGGGCTTTGCTTTATCTCCCGCGTCTTTCACGGTTTTTTCAGCTAAATAGATCATGTTATCTGCCTTATTGCGGGCTTCGATCTTTTCTTTCTTTTCCGTGTCTGCGGCAGCATTTGCTTCCGCTTCCTGACGCATTTTCTCTACTTCTTCTTTGGAAAGTCCGGTAGAGCCCGTGATTTTTATCGAGCTGACTTTGCCGCTCGCCTTATCTTTGGCGGATACCGAAAGGATACCGCTCGCGTCAATATCAAACGTCACCTCGACCTGCGGGGTGCCCCGTGGCGCCGGTGGAATACCGGAGAGTACAAACCGACCTAACGATTTGTTATCGGCCGCCATCGGACGTTCTCCCTGCAAGACGTTGATTTCAACAGACGTCTGATTGTCGGCAGCCGTCGAGTAAATCTCGGTTTTAGACGTCGGCACCGTCGTGTTTCTGACAATCATCGGAGTCGATACCCCTCCCAATGTTTCCACGCTCAACGTCAGCGGGGTCACATCCAAAAGCACGACGTCTTTGACATCTCCGGAAAGCACTCCGGCTTGTACTGCAGCCCCAATCGCCACCACTTCATCCGGATTTACGGATACATTTGGTTCTTTACCAAAAAATTCTTTGACCACTTCAATGACTTTCGGCATGCGGGTCATACCGCCCACCATGACGACTTCATTGATATCCGATACCTTGAGCTTGGCATCTGCCAAACATTTCTTCACCGGCTCAATGGATTTCTGGATGAGATCCATGACAATAGACTCAAGCTTTGCCCTGGTGATTTTGACGACCAGATGGAGCGGTCCGTCTTTCCCCTGGGTAATAAACGGCAAATTCACTTCCGCTTCCATAGCGCTCGAAAGTTCAATCTTTGCTTTTTCGGCAGCATCCCGGAGGCGCTGCAGTGCCTGATTGTCTTTCCGGAGGTCGACATTGTTTTCTTTCTTAAATTCATCGGCGAGGTAATCCAAAATCTTTTTGTCGAAGTCATCGCCTCCCAAATGGGTATCCCCGTTGGTGGCTTTTACTTCATACACGCCCTCACCAAGCTCAAGAATAGAAATATCAAATGTTCCGCCTCCCAAATCATAGACGGCGATCGTATGGACGTTTTTCTTGTCTAGCCCGTACGCGAGAGCTGCAGCGGTCGGTTCGTTAAGGATCCGGAGCACTTCGAGCCCCGCGATTTCGCCCGCTTGTTTGGTAGCCTGACGCTCGGAATCATCAAAATAAGCAGGAACCGTAATGACCGCTTGGGTAACTGGTTCCCCCAAATACTTTTCAGCATCGGCTTTGATCTTTGCCAAAATTTTGGCGGAAATTTCCTGCGGGGTGAAGGTTTTCCCTTCCACCTCAACGACCGCCATATCGTTTTTACCGGATTTAATGGTATAAGGAAGCCACTTGGCGTCAGTTTGTACCGATGCATCGGAATACTTGCGTCCTACGAGACGCTTTACGGAAAATACTGTAGACTTCGGCTTTAACACCGTCTGCCGCTTCGCGACATCACCAACGATGTTTTTGATGGGATCCACGACCGACGGGATGACGTTCCTCCCCTCGGCGGAATGGATGACTTTGGGAGACCCTCCCTCCATCACCGCGACACATGAATTTGTTGTTCCTAAATCAATACCAATTATTTTTGCCATATATTTCTCCTTTCTGAGAGATAAAAATTAATTACTTTTTGTGGCCGATGCACCTACTTTTACCCGGGCAACCCGGAGCACCTTATCGCGGAACCGGTATCCGGGCACTACTTCTTCCACGACCTCATTTTCTTTGCCGCTGACTACCTCAACACAATCCATTTCTTCAGGATTAAACTCTTTTCCAACCACCTCCATGCGGCTCACTCCCTGCTCTGCCAACACGGACAGCAATTCCTTGTAAGCCAAGCCCAACCCAGGGTCTTTTATGTGTTCCTGTACCTTACCGAACGTATCCACGACCGGTAACAACCGGGATAACACCTGTTCTGCCGCATACATCCGTACCTGTGATACCCGATCATCACTCCGCTTTTCCAAATTCTGATAGTCGGCAAGCGCGCGTAAATATTTTAATTTCCAGGTGTCAGCTTCATTTTTCTGTTCCGCCACCACCACTTCTTCTGCTTTTTGTTTTGGTTGATCCTGTGTTTTTTTCATAGTATTTAACTTGCGAATTCATCAATAAGGTTTCCTAAATACCGGACCACGGGAATCACCGTAGGATAGTTAAGCCGGGATGGCCCAATGACCCCGATTGCCCCGGTCACATGCGGGGTTTTGAACTTGTAATATACAAACCCGCATTGTGTCAGCGCACCCGTCGATAAGTCATCTCCAACTAATATAGAAAACGGCGCGTCGTGTAACTCCAGCACTTTCCACCAAAATGCGTATTCATCCAGCGTTCCCAATAACTCATGGGTAAGCTGATAATCGTAAAACTCCGGCATGTCCAGTATGTTTGCCGCTCCGGAATAATACAAATCACCTTCATTGGTCGCGGTAATCGCCAATGTCTTGGTTTTTTCTGCCAGAGCCTTGGTCGCCTCGCGCAACAACTTATCAATTTCCTGACGGTAACTCCATACTTTTTCTTTTACCGCCACCTCCTCGGCAACGGAAAGATCCTTAGGCTTCATCAGCTGCTCAACATAATACTTCATGGCGACCGGTGTTGGCGTGCGCCCTGCCGACGTGTGGGGCTGCTTCAACATCCCCATCTCGGTTAACCGCACCATTTCATTCCGGATGGTCGCGGGAGAAACTCCCAGATTATGTTTCTTTTCAAGTGTTTCGCTCCCCACTGCTTCTGCCGTCATGATGTACTCATCGATGACCGCTTTTAAAATCTGTATTTGACGGGGTGTAAGATCGGTTACTACATCCATATTAGCACTAATATACATCGAGTGCTAACAGGTGTCAAGAGGGTTAGGATACCTTGTGTGACATCGCACTATTGCCATTATTACACTACTCCTTCATAATGGATAATAGGCATGAAACGAATTGTTATTATTGTAGTTTCTCTTATATTACTTCTGGCTATCCCCGCTTCAGTATTCCTTACGATGCGCACACAGGAATTACGTAAACGAGCGGCGCCAGCTACCACCCTTACGTTGACGCCAACGACGATCACCAAAGGGGTTGACGAAGAATTCACCCTGGAGGCCCGCATGAATACCGGGGATAACCAAATAGTAGCAGTGGAACTAAATCTCACGTTTGACCCCACCAAGCTTCAGGCGGAATGGATCCACAACGGCACGATGTTTCCCAACATCCTTTCTTCCGGCACGGTCGGAAACGGTACGGTATCCATAGCGCTGGGAGCCACCAACACCACAACACCGATTTCTGGCACGGGCACTGTCGCGACTATTAAATTTAAAACCCTTGCTGCTACAGCATCCCCCATTGCCGTTCGGTTCGCAGCAGACACATTTGTCGGCGCGTTAAACGAAGGAAGCACCAACGCGCTAACGAGTTCCGTACCGGCAACAATTACGATTACCGGCAGTAGTGCTGGTGTTACCCCGACGACAACAATTACTGCCGCAACTACTCCATCAGTGACCCTGACACCCACGCTTACCCCAACCCTGGGGGCATCTGACAGCGCAAGCCCGTCAGCAGTCACTATTGAAAGCCCGGCAAAAAACGAGCGGGTCGACACGCTGCAGCCAACCATCGTGGGAAAAGCACCACCTGGATCCGTCGTCACGGTTACCATCTATTCTGATCCGATCACGGTCACCGTCACTGCTGACGCAAACGGTGACTGGTCATATACCCTCACCGAACCGCTCGCGTCAGGACCGCATACCATCGTGGTCGCCGCTCAGGATGCGAGCACAGGACAGTCACATACCGCAACACTTGCTTTTGTCGTAGCAACTGACGGTGACAACGGCGCATCGGGAAGCGCTACACCGGTTGCGGGAGCGGTAGAAAACACGATTGCGCTCCTTGCATTGGGACTTCTTTTTATCAGCATGGGAGCAATCATTCCGAAAATGCGGAGGGTAGAGCTATGAGTTTTGTGATGCGTCAGGCGACCGGTCGAACAACGTCCATTATTTCATTTTTAGGTCTTATTGTATTTTTGCCGTTGTTTATTATGGCAGTCGGTCAGACAATCACACTACTTTCACGGGCATCCGGCAAACCGGCGGACATTACGGTGGATACCAAATCCCGATTGGAAACAATAAACACTGATTTCTATCACGCGTTTGCCCAGGGTGGCGAAGAATCCAATGACATGATCGCCTCGATTACCGCCGACACGCGGGCACTCAAACCAAAACTTATACGTCTTGACCACCTCTATGATCATTATGATGTCGTAGGCCGTGACGGAAACGGGCTTACCTTTAATTGGTCCAAACTTGATGAAGTGGTAAATACCGTTCTTGCTACCGGTGCCAAGCCGGTGTTAGCACTTTCATATATGCCGGGTGTTATCGCGCAGGACGGCAATATTATTAACCCTCCCAACGACTGGAACGAGTGGGCGTTAGTCGTACAGCGCACAATCGAGCACTACAGCGGCAAAGGCGGACGTAATTTAAATGGCGTGTATTACGAAGTATGGAACGAACCTGATTTAGCACAGTTCGGTTCATGGAAAATGGGTGGTGAAAAAAACTATCTTACGCTTTACCGGTACGCGGCAATCGGTGCCAATAATGCCCAAAATGTAAACACGTTTTACCTCGGAGGGCCATCGACAACCGGTCTTTACAAAAACTGGATCGTTGGCTTAGTTGAGTCAGGTAACAGAATAAATTTCTTATCATGGCACACCTACCTTTCTGACCCGAAACGGTTTGCCACCGACCAACGCAATATCATTCAATGGTTGCTCCCTTATCCCAACTACACGCTCCTGCCGAAACTTATTACAGAATTCGGCTTTACCGGTAGCAAAAACACGGGATACGGCGGTAACTTCGGCGCGGCTCATACCGCGGCAGTCATCCGCCAACTCATCTCAGGTGGACCTACGTACCTGTTTAGTTTCCAGCTCAAAGATGGGCCGGGGCAAGCTGACGGATCCGGATGGGGTCTCATCACGCATGATGACAATGGACTCAAGAAAAAACCGCGTTACTACGTCTATAATTTTCTCGATAACATGGCGGGCACCCGCTTATTGCTTACCGGAGAAGGCTCGTGGGTTACCGGTTTTTCGTCTATCCGGGACGGAATTATACGCGTCATGCTGGTTAACTATGATGCAAATGGCAGTCACAGTGAACAAACACCAATCAAATTCACAAACCTTGAAGTCGGCTCGTACACCCTCCGCACCCGGTTTATGCTCGGCCGCGACACCAGTACGACATTTGAAGTACAAGACAGCACGCTCGTGACAGATATCTTTATGCCCGCGCAGAGCATCGCGATATTGGAACTGACGAAGCAGCCGTAATAACAATATCACCCCACCCCGGAAAAATACGTTTAGGTTAATTTATCCGACACCCCACCATTTACTACTTCTTGTGCCGGCTCCAGGAAAAAACCTCTGAAAGCATGGATTTTCCGGGTCGCCTTAAGCACGGAGTATACCTGTGTTACCCCCAGCACCCATGAGAGGAAGAAGTAGGTCACTATCCCCAATCCTGCGCTGACGCCCGTGAGAAGCAAGAGTCCAAAGGTGCGGGTCGTATCAAATACCAACTGATCTAACAGCTTAAGTGGCACGTACAGTGCGGCTCCCGTCACTGCCGCGGCTATCCCCATTTTGATAGCCGGCACTACCAGCACCCGTGATATTATCCCCCGCATTTTCTTGTCGAGCAAATACAGCAATGCCACGGCATTAATAATGCTCGCGATAGACGTCGACAACCCCAATGACCATACCGGTAAATGGAATACTAATATAAATAGTGTACTTAATACCGAATTAAGAATAACGGTAACAATTCCTACGCCCACCGGCGTTTTACTGTCGTACAGCGCATAAAACCCCCGGGCAAGGATGTGGATGAGTGCTTGCGCAAACAACGATACGCTAAACGCGGAAAGTGTCATGCCGGTATCCACTGTCGCTGCCCAGTCAAAACGAGAAGCACCGAACACTAAACGGACGACGGGAATTCGAAGCACCATAAACAGCACGGATGCGGGCAAAACCCAGAACAATATTTGATGTATGGCAGCATGGATAGTTGCGATAAACTCCTCTTTTTTGTCTTTCGCCGCGAATTGGGAAAGCGACGGGAGTGCGGCTTGGGCAATGGTGGTACCGAAAAGACCAACCGGAAGTTGCTGTAGATGCTGCGCAAAATTAAAAATCGTAACCATCCGGGCGCCCAGTAAACTTGCAAGCATGAGATCTACGGTAATATCTATTTGCGCGATAGCGAGCCCGAGTGTTCTGGGCCCCATCAGTCTGCCAACTTCCTTCACTCCCGGCAGTTTCGGGTCAATATCTAATGTATGCCGGTACCCTAGCCGGATAACTAAAGGAATTTGAATTGCGGCAAAAAGTACCGCACCTATTGCTACTCCCACGATGGGTCCCCATAGTCCCCAAACCGATGAAAGCGCGATTGTTCCTATGATGATACCAATGTTATAAAACACCGGGGCAGCGGCCGGTACCAAAAACAGGCTGTGTGACTGCAGTATGCCGGTCAACACATTCCCGATGAGTAATGGTCCCACCTGAAAAAGCAAAATAAACCGGGTATACGTACTCATCTGTGCTATCTGTGCTTCATCAAACCCCGGTGCGAGCAAACGGGAAATCGCGGGAGCGGCGATAAACAACGGAATTGCGACGATTGCCAAAATAATAACGCTTAGATTGATAAGCACCGTCGCTAACCGTTCCGCGTCCCGCTCACGGTTGTCCGCCAAATATTTCGTGTAGACAGGAATAAATGCGGCGGTAAGCGCTCCCATTACCAGTAATTCAAAAATGACATTAGGTATACGGAATGCGGCAAAATAGACACCCAATTCTTCAGGAGCAAAGTATGAAGAAAGCAACCGGTCACGGACGAGTCCTAATACACGGGAAACGAGCACCATGAGCGCTAATACACCTGCGGCTGAGCCAATAGTCGTTTGTTTTTTACTCGCTAACGCCCAAAATCGCTTCATAACTCCCCTATTATAGATCAGAGGTATCTTGACCCACCAGCACCAAGTGCGTTATACTTCCACCCATGCCAATCATAAAACGAGCTATAAAAAAGTTGCGCCACGACCGTGCGCGCACCATACAAAATACAAAATCAAAAAATACACTGAAGATGGTCGTCAAAAAAGCACGGAAGACGCCGACGGCAAAATCTATCTCAGAGGCCGCAAGCGCGCTGGATAAAGCAGTCAAAAAACACCTTATCCATAAAAATGCAGCAGCCCGCACCAAATCCCGGCTGGCGAAACTTCTTGCGAAATAATACGTTTTTTTTAAACTTCGTCCCCCGTTTCATTTAGTGGTTTCCCTTGCTATACTTGAAGATGTATGCCTGCCAATCAAATACGCATTAATCTTTTGGGAACCCAGGACTTGGGTCACACGCCGTGGGGACGCCTTGTCTCATGGGCAACAACTTACGGTAGATACATCATGATCACCACCGAAATCGTGGTGCTTTTGGCGTTTATATCCCGTTTTAGTTTGGACCGGAAAAATACCGATCTTACTGAAGAATTGAGTCAAAAACAGGCGATTATCGAAGCGAATATTGGATTTGAACGGGAGATAAAATCACTCCAGGCAAATCTTACCACCGCAAAAACACTTCTCTCGGAGCAAACAAAACCCATTGAGCTCGTAAACCTTATAGAATCCACGCTCCCCGCTGATGTATTTCTTTCGACGCTTGATATTACGCAAACGAAGCTGACGCTCACCGCATCAGCAGGAACGACTCAGGGTTTTGCGCAATTCTTATCAAATATTCAATCAGTCCGCCAGCTCCAAAATGTACTGCTTGGTGACATACGGCGTGAACCCACGACAGGTATAGAATTCCAGCTCACCGCGGATATAGCCGGAGCACCCAAGAAATAACATATGGCAAACATACCACTTAACCAATCAAATCTGGACACACAATTCCATCGGTATTACCAACGGCTCACCCCCATCATAAAAAAACCAAAAATGCGAGCGTCTACCACCGCAGTTTTTTCGTTTTTAGCAATCTCCCTCTTTACATGGTACGCGATACGGCCCACTGCGCAAACGATTATTTTCCTGCGCCGGGAAATTTCCGATAAAACAACACTCAATGAACAAATGGAAAATAAAATTACCGCGCTTATTCAAGCACAAGACACATATGAAACGATTAAAGAGAGGCTTCCGGTCGTCCAACAAGCGCTACCACCCGATCCTGACGGCGTCATCCTGGCTCGTCAGATACGGAATCTTGCCATTATTTCGGGGGCTTCCGTTTCTGCCATACAGGTACCAAGCCTGCCTATTCTCGGCAAAGAAGCAACACCAGGAGCAAAACTCGCGCCGCCTAAGCCGCTCGAACAGTTTCCAATAAGTGTGGTGCTCACAGGGCAATACCCATCACTCAAAGCATTTATCGATGGGTTACTATCACTCCGGCGCATCACCTCTATCGATACAATTAATATACGACCAGCTATTCGCGCGGGACTTTCTTTCGATACACTGCAATTGTCAATTAAGTTACAGTCGTATTATTCAACTCAATAATGTATATGGACGAAGAACGTGATTTACTACTTGTTACGATATTTACAACTCTCACGATATTTTTGTGGGTATTTTTCGAATTGGTCAAAACATCCAAAACATCATCAATTGCTACCCCATTGCAAAAGGTCGTTAGTCCGCTTACCGGTAAAATTGATATAACGGTGATTGATGAACTCGAAAAACGGAGTACACTCGACTAACCATATGCAACAACGAAAAATCCCAACACTCGTAGGACTTTTATTGGTGGCCATCGCAGTGATGCTGTTCCGGTTTGCGTTTGATCGGGTGAGTCCGTATATGTCGCGCGCTTCAGCAACGCAATCACCACAAAATGTCACCGTCAGCAATGTTACGGATACTTCCTTCACCGTGTCATGGATTACCCAAGAAAAGGTAACGGGCGCGGTCATCATAGAGGGCATCACAACGCCGTTTTATGATGACCGGCAATTAGCCCCGACAGCTGCTTCAAAACAACGTGAAGAATCATTTCTTACCCACAGCGTTTCTATAAGAAACGGTAAACCCGATACCGCATATAAATTCCGTATTTTGTCGGGTGGAAAAATTTTCACCAACAACGGAAATGCATACGAATTACGCACCGCACCGTTACTTAGCGGCACGGGCACCAACCTGGAACCAGCCTATGGCCAAGTGACAACCCCGGCAGGCCTACCCGCAGAAGGATCGCTTGTTTACTTAACCCTGACAAACGGACAAACGCTTTCCACTCTCGTGAACACCTCCGGTTCCTGGGTCATCCCGCTTAATCTTGTGCGCACACAAGATCTCACGAGGTTTATAGAGCAAGCTGAGCGAATCGATGAGTCTATTGTTATCCGCTCACCTGAGGGTGAAGCAACCGCGGTTACTGATAGTCTCAATGATAATCCTGTACCTGCTATGACCATTGGCAAAACGTATGATTTCAGAAAAATTCAGGCAAGTAACACACAGGAAAACAAAAAGCTCGCCGAAGCTCCTCCTGTGGTACTTGGCACCCAAATAAACCAGGCAGCGCCTACTATAGCAATTACAAAACCCGCACAGGGGTCCGCAATACCTTCAAACTTACCGCTCATTCAGGGCACCGGACTGCCGGGTAAAAATGTGTTAGTTGTAGTTGGTATACAAAACCCCTTAAGTGCTTCCGTAACTGTCGGAGCTGACGGTATCTGGCGATACACGCCTGAGCGCCCACTGCACGAAGGAAAACAAAGCGTCACTATCACCACCCAAAACGCTCAAAACCAAACACAAGCAATCACTCATACATTTGAAGTCCTCAAAAGCGGGACTCAAGTACTGGGCGACGCGACACCATCGGCAACCATAAACCCGACGCCAACACTTGACGAAACGCCATCACCTACCGCGACGCTTACCGGCGAGGAAATGCCCACGAGTGGTAATGAACTACCCCTCATCATCATGCTCATTCTTGGTACCGCATTACTATTAGGAGGTGGTGTCCTGCTTTTTCTCTAACAAATCCAGGGACTTATATAATTATAGGATTTCTTTATAATAAGCACTTGACGAGATAAGCTGAAACCCGTTAGTCTGATAATAGGTGTACACTTTGTGTTCTCAGTATGGGTATATATCTATACCGGGAATGCGCATTTAACTAATCTTGTGCCAGACGATATTTTAGACGCAGCTCAAAAAGCGATAAATGACGCAGCAAAAACCGCTGATACCGGCGCGGTACCTGCTGCTCCGCTGAACGAAACGCCCCCTCCACAAAACACTCCGCTACCTCCCGAACCGGTAGAGCCTGTTATACCCCTACCGACCGAAACATCCAGTGTACCAATCACGCCGGAACCGGTACCACCTTCTCCAGTATCCACCGATATGTCAAAAGAGGAAATAATGAATGAACTCCTCGGAGCAACGTCTATCGCCGCGCCCGCTTCCGTGATCGTGCCACCTGAAAAAACAGAAAAACCGCACGGCGGAGGTTTACCGCCGAAAAAATCTTCCAAAGCAGCTATTGTCGCAGTTATCGCTGCATTACTGCTCACGCTTCCCGTTGCCGTATATTTCATATCACAACAAAGCGGTTCAATTGCGGATATAAGAAACCGGGCTACAGATAATGCCCCATATCCATGCGATCCAAACTCATCAAACGCAGTTAACGGATATTGCGATCCTGGACAAGGAGAAGCTTGTGATTCAGACTCTGACTGTGGTGGCGATCAAATTTGCCACTGTCAAGGTGGACAGCAGTGTGAATATAGTGTTTGCGTAAGTGAAAGCTATTTTATAACTGCCTGCGAAGGTGATGGCAGAGATCCATCGCATAATTCGGGTAATCCCGGTAGTTGGACTTGCTGTGCAGAAGGATACGTTGCGGGACCTAATCAACAAGGATGTTATCCATCAAATTCCGGTGGTGGTGACGATGACGATAGTGGCGATGATGACGACACACCGCCAAACCCAACGCCCACAACAGGGACATCACCGGTCTGCCAGAACATAAAAATCTACAAAAACGGTACACAGGTTACTGACCTTTCGACGCTTAATGCCGGTGACGAAGTCGTACTTGCGGTCAAAGGCAATCTCGCACCTACCAAAGCACATTTCAGGGTAAACGGCGGCGCATGGACTGAAACAACGACCAAAAACGCAAGTAATGAATTTACATTAAGTTACACTATTCCCACGGGAGTACCTGACTTTGTCATAGAAGGAGAAGTGTTTACGAACGGAGCATGGAGATAATATGGGATTTTTGAAAAAATATTGGTATTTATTACTTGTTACCATCGTCACAGCGGGTATTGGTGTCGTGGCATATATCACGAGCACCAAATTGGAACAACGGGCACCAGTCGCTCCTACTGTACCGCAAGTCACTCCGAAAGCGACTGATGTAAATTGTAAACTCGTCTTTAGCATTGAAGCGGCTCCGACACCGACACCGACCAATGGTCCGACACCGACACCGACCAATGGTCCGACACCGACACCGACCAATGGTCCGACA
>ERZ761592.84-NODE-84-length-50521-cov-6.802322_pt1 | contig 50521 bp, 33 predicted proteins | sample MGYA00433095_ERZ761592 | MGnify/ENA primary metagenome ERZ761592 (study PRJEB28899, sample SAMN03785554) | bioreactor sludge metagenome | biome: EBPR Sludge; feature: EBPR Bioreactor; material: 0.22µm filtered reactor supernatant | place: Saint Lucia: Queensland... | reverse complement strand
CGAGATAGGAGTCCGTCTCGTGGGCTCGGAGATGTGTATAAGAGACAGGAGCAGGTCGAGGTATTCGGCGAGGCCGGGCGGTGGCAGGTTGAGGTCGCTGACTTGCTGCCGGTCGCTGACCAGTTGCTCGGCCGCCAGCTCGAGGATCACCGCCGCGATCAGCTCGGCGCGCGGCGGGCTGGCGGTCGGCAGTTCGGCGAAATGTGCCGCGCCGCGCCTGACGAGCCAGTCGCGGTAGCTCATTCCGGGGTCCGGCTGCTGCGTCAGGACGATGCAGCGGCGCAGGAACGCCGCCGGCAGCTCGCGTTCCTCGTTGGTGGTGATGACGATCAGCGGCGGCTGCGCACTCGGTCCGCCGATCGGCTGCGCCAGCGGTTCGACGTGGAAGCTGCGCTGCGCGAGGACTTCGAGCAGGCTGTTCGGCAGGTCGCTGTCCGCCTTGTCGATCTCGTCGATCAGGACGACGTGTCCGGCCGGCGTCGCCGGATCGATGCTGCGCTCGTCGGCGGCAAGGAAAGGCTGCGCCGACTCCCAGCCGAAGGCCTTCCACAGCACGCCGGGCCGCCAGTAGCGGGTCAGGTCGGCGAGCTTCTTTTCGGTGCTCCCGCCGGCCTGCGCGTCGGCCAGCCGGCGAACGGCGTCGAAGCGCGCCAGCAGCTCGGACGGCTCGAAGCGTGGATGGATCGTTTCGGCGTGCAGGCGCCAGCCGAGCGCGTCGGCCGCGGCACGCGCGAGCTGCGTCTTGCCGGTGCCCGGCTCGCCGCGCACGAGCAGCGGCCGGCGTGCCGCGTAGGCCAGCGTCAGCGCGTCGATCTCGGCCGCCGACCACTGGTGCCAGGCGCGCGCCTGGCCGGGAGATTCGCCGAGTTCCTGGACAGCACCGGGCCGCAGGGCGGCAAAGGGAGATTTGGGGACGGCGGTTGCGGTCATCGGTTTGCCTGTCGGTCAGTTGGGCAGAGTGGGCAAGTACTGCTTCGCAGCTTCCCACATCGGAGCCAGCGCCTTGATGATGGCCTGGCCATTGGTCACTGCGTTGGCGGTCTTCTGGAGACCATCGAGGCAGCCCTTGATGCGCCCAGGGTCCTCCGCTGCGCGGGCTCCGCTCTGCAGCAGCTCGCGCAGCTTGTTGAGTTCGCTCGACATCAATCGCCGCTGCTCCGCTTCGTGCGGAGCGGTGCAGCCGTCGATCGCTTGCTGCACAGCAGCCGCCAATACCTGCAGCAACTCGGCGCCGTGCAGCCCGATGACGATATCGCGGCCGGCGGCTTGCGCCCCCGGGGCGTTGGCCTGCGCGAGCGTGCCGACGGGGGCGTTGAAATTCATCGTCAGGCTGGTCACCGCCGGCGCAGCGGCAGGTGCCGATTCTCTTTCGGGCATCTCTTTCTCCTTGCTCCCCGCCTTTTGCGGCGAGATGTCGAAAACCGGGCCAAACGCATGCAGCAGGGTATCCTGCATTTGTCTCGCCCAGGGCGGCATCGCGTCGTCGCCCAGCCGCTGGAAGAAGATGCGCAGATCGAAGCGCTGGCGCAGCTCCTTGAGAAGTGCCGCTCGCCGTTCCGGACTCTCGAAACGGCCTGCCGCATCCGTGCTCACCACCAGCGCCGCACCGAGTTGCCTGGCGCGACGTCGAATGAAGGCGCCCAGGTAGTCGGGGTCATAGTCCCGACCGGTCTGGAATTCGCGCCGCTCGATCGTCGCCAGCAGCTCGGCCGCGGAGAGTGCCGCGCCTTCTTCGCCCGGTACTCCGAATTCGGGAACCGGATGGACGAGGCGGAAGACGTTCTCGGGCTGCGGGCTCCCGGCCGAGAAACACAGCCCAAAGCCCAGCCGCACCGCGGCCTCGATGCATGCCACCAGATGATCGGAGCTCGCCACCGGGTCGTGATCGCAATGCGCAGCGGCATCGACCTTGGTCCTGACGTAGCGCTCGGCGGCGACGAGCGCGCAACGGACGATGGCGCTGCAGACGATGCCGTCGGCCTCGGAGACCGACGCTGCGGGGGAAAGGCCTCTTGCGACCCGGGCTTCGAAGAACTCGCGGGCGCCCAGCAGAACCTCATGTGGAGGACCATCGCACGCCACGGCGAAGACGCGCTCGGCGCTGAGCGGCACTGCCCCATCGAGATCGCCGAACAGGTCAGCGTGCGTGAATGCCTGCTGTGTGCGCAAGGTCGCCCAGTTGTCCTGCAGGTAGCTCCAGAGCAGCTTCTGCAGTTCGGTCAGCAGCGGCGGAGCAACGGTGGCGCCAGCGGCGGGCTTCGCTGCCGCCGGCGACGGTGGCGGCGACGGTGGCTCGACGATGGGCTCGGCGGGCGCTGGCGCAGGCTGCCGCTGCAGCGCCCGGAGAACCTTCACCTTCAGATCGTCGGCGGTGGTGAACAGCGCCGCCCGCGGGATGTTGCTCGCCCCGGACGACAGGCGCGCGCGGAAAGCTTCGATCAGCGCGGGATCATTCTCCCTCGTGTACAGATCGGTCCGCGAGACCGGGATGGCAGCGACTTCCCGGACGAAGACGAAACAACGCAGGCCCGCCGCCAGCGCCGCGTCGAATTCGAGTTCGGTGATCGACTTGCCCTGCCCGGGCGGAACGAATCCATAGCGCAGGCCGACGATGCCGATGTAGATCATGCACGTCGCGACGTCGCCGACACAGCTTGGCTCAAGGGATCGCGGATCGGCCCCGTAGCTCTCGACGACCGTGTACTCGCCGCTGAGGACCTCCCTGACCGCGCGCCGCTCGTCCTCCAGGTCGGAAAGCGTCGAAGGCAGATAAAGTCGCATGCCGTGTTGCTCCGCTTGTAGACCTTCCCCGCACCCGCCTGCGGGTGCCTGCGGTCGTGCTCGTTTCCTGCGCGGTCACGGCTCGCAGATGCCGGGGAATGCCGCCGCTGGCACACACGCCCGCCACGCGAGTCGGGGCAGACCGGCGACCCGCTGCTCCCCCCGGAAAGCATTTCCCGCGCGGATCGGCCGGCAGCCGATTCGGTCGCCGAGACCATGGGCAATCATACCTTGGAGATGGACTGCGAGACACCGATGCACATCGACCCGACGCTCGCCGAGGCGAAGGGCTACGTCGCCGGCATGCAGACGCCGATCAATCCGTCGCGTTCTGCTCTTGTGTTGCAGCACAACACCTTTCGGAAGGACCGAATCGTGAGCAGCCACTTCACCATCCGCATGCAGCTGAAGCGGATGACGCAAGGGCAGCCGCTTCCCTGCGCCACCGCGAAACGCTCAGCGCTTGCCGGGCACGAAGATCTGGTCGAAGATGCCGCCGTCGGAGAAGTGGAGCTTCTGCGCGTTGCGCCAGCCACCGAAGACCTTGTCGACGGTGATCAGCCGGGTCCTGACGAACTGCTTCGCGTACTTCGCCGCGACCTGCGCATCCGTCGGGCGGTAGAAGTGCCTGGCGGCGAGTTCCTGCCCTTCCGGTGAATAGAGGTACTCGAGATACGCCTGCGCCACCTGGCGCGTGCCACGCTTGTCGACCACCTTGTCGACGACCGTCACTGGCGGCTCGGCGAGGATCGACAGAGAAGGCGTGACGATCTCCAGCTTGTCCGCCCCGGCCTCCCTGAGCGACAGATGGGCTTCGTTCTCCCAGGCGAGCAGCACGTCGCCGATGCCGCGTTCGACGAAGGTCGTCGTCGAGCCGCGCGCACCGGAATCGAGCACCTTCACATTGCGATAGATCTGGCCGACGAACTCGCGCGCCTTGGCTTCGTTGCCGCCCGGCTGCTCGACTGCGAAGGCCCAAGCTGCCAGGTAGTTCCAGCGCGCACCGCCCGAGGTCTTCGGGTTCGGCGTGACGATCGCGACGCCCGGCTTGACCAGGTCGTTCCAGTCCCTGATTCCCTTGGGATTGCCCTTGCGCACCAGAAAGACGATCGTCGAGGTGTAGGGCGAGGAGTTGTGCGGCAGACGCTTCTGCCACTCCTTCGGTATCAGACCCGCGTCGGCGATGGCATCGATGTCGTAGGCCAGGGCCAACGTCACGACATCGGCCTGCAGGCCGTCGATCACGCCGCGGGCCTGCTTGCCGGAACCGCCGTGCGACTGCCTGACGGTGATGGCAGAGCCGGTCTTCGCCTTCCAGTGCCTGGCAAACGCGTCGTCGAACTCCTTGTAGAACTCGCGCGTCGGATCGTACGACACGTTCAACAGGGAGACGTCGGCCGCGAGAGCGTGGCCAACCAGCAGGGCGGCAGCCAACAGGCCGGCCAGGAGACATCTGAATTTCATCGGGATTCCATTGCGATGGGCGGGCCCGCAGTCTACGGAGCCAGCATGCTCCCGTGAAGGAATCTTTGTTCATGAGCTTATTCCATGGCGTCCGGAATCCGTGTTGCGGCCCGCGGGGCGGTTCGCAGGGGCTCACCGGACCCTGCGGCGACCGGTGCCACGGGGCATCATGGCTGAGGGTCGCACACGCTCACCATCACAGTTGGTAACTGCGGCCGCTACAGTGGAGGCATGCGCTCGCCCGCAGCGTCGTCGGCGGCTTGCCGTGCGGCTCAGCGGGCCTGCCGTCCAACCCAGTCGATCCACCGATCCGCCGCCGCATCGCGCTGCGGCTGTTCGGCAGCAGGCAGGTAGCGCCCGAACTCGACCCACAGCGACTGCCAGTCGCTGCCGCCAGCCAGCCGGGGGAAAACCCGGCGCAGGACGAGGAAGGCGCGCGACCGGGTCATCAGTCCACGGGCCTTGAGCAAGGGCACGACGCGCGGCAGGACCGCCGGTCCGAGATCGGTCAGACCGTCGGTGGACAGCGTATCGGGCTCGCGCAGGATGTCAGGATAGTCGTCGATGGTCTGCAGCAGCGCATCGACGGCGCGTGCGTCGCCGATGCGGGCGAGCCCCTGCGCAGCGCGCGCGCGCACCTCTTCGTCGGCATCGCCGAGCAGTTCCACGAACACCTCGGCAGCGGCGGGGTCGGCGATCTCGGCCAGCCCCTGGACGATGCGGGCGCGCAACTCGCCGCCCGCCGGCGGCAGTGCGGCGAGCAGCGCCGCGGTGCTCGCCCGGCCGCGGCGTACCAGTTCGGCGAGCGCCAGCGCCCGTTCGTTGAAGTGGTCCGCCGCCAGGGCGGCGACCAGTTCGCCCGCGCTGCGCCCGTCAGGGGGCCGCGGCGACATGGCTGAAAGTCAGGATCACGCGCCGATTGGCCCAGCGGTTGGCCTCGCGACTCTGGTCGGCGCCGACCGCGGCGTCGCCGCCCTCGTCGCCGGTACCGGCGTCACTGGTGGCGGCCGTCGACGCGCCGTGGCCGATGATGATGCCGTTGATCCGCGCGGCGGCGATCCCCTTCGCCAGCAGCGCCGCCTCGACGGCGTGCGCGCGACGCAGCGACAGGTCGCGGTTGTACTGGCTGGCGCCGCCGACTTGGTCGGCGAAGCCCTCGAGCGCCAGTTCGACGTCGGGGTTGCGCGTCAGGTAGGGCAGGAAGGTATCGATCTTCGCCTCCTCGGTGGCACTGAGGACGTCGTCGTTGAAATCGAAATAGAAGCTCACCGGCTCGTGCACGTAGAAGTCGCGATGGCGCTCGAGCGCTTCGGCGAAGGTTGCCGAGGTCCCGGCATCGACGTGCAGGTGCTCGTTCGTGACGTGCCCGGCATCGACCGTGAAGCCCCAGTTGACCGCGCCGTAGGTCAGCATCGTATCCTCGCCGACCGCCGCGCTCTCGAAGGTCCAGGTGATGACGGCGGTCGGGTTGCTGGTGCCGGGGAAATCGTAGAGCGACGCCGTGCGGATGTCGGCCCGATCATCCGAGCGCTTGTAACCCGGCACCTGGCCGAGCGGATTCGCGCCGATGCCGCCACCGCGCGACGCCGGCTGCTGCGTCGTGCCGCCGAAGCCGACGGTTCCCGGCGCCGCCGCCCCCCAGGGATAGCGCGGCGACAGTGCCGATCCCGCCGGCACCCCCGGACTGGCGGCATTCGGCCGATGCAGCACGTCGGTCTTGAAGCCGCCCTCGATGCCGCGCAGCGGATCGGCCTCGGTGCGCAGTCCCGGATCGCCGAGCGCGCCGCGCGGCGCCTGCGCCGCCGGCATCGACGCCGCATTGACGTCGGCGCCGCTGGCATCGATCGTGCTGTTGACCTGCCAGATGCCGATGACGCTCGAGTTGGGCTCGCCGATTCCCGGGACGAAGCGCAGGTAGCCGTCGAGCCCGCTCTTGGTCGGCGATGCGGCAAGCGCACCCTCGCGCGTCTGCAGGTCGATCTCGAACAGGCTGGCGCTGCCGGGGATCATGTAGGTGCCGGCAAAGCTGCACTGGATCGGCGCCGGCCCAGTGCGCGCGCTCAGCCGAAGCGCGCTGCCGTCGGGCGAACCGCCCGACTGCTGGACGACGTGTGCCAGTTCGTGGGCGGTCAGCTCGTCACGCCCCGGGCGGCGGCCTGCAGCATAGAAGATGTCGCTGCCGTGGGTGAAGGCATTGGCGTGCAGGTCGCGATTCAGCCGTGCCGCCTGCGCGTCGGTATGCACCCGCACATGACCGAAGTCGGCGCCGAAGCGCTGCTCCATGAAGCTGCGCGTCGCACCGTCGAGCGCTCGCCCCTGGCGGCCGAGCAGCGCTGCCGGCCCCTGTGCCGGTGCGGCAGGCAAGGCGCCGCTGCGCGGCCGGTCGTCTGCCGTCGCTGGCTCGCCGCTCGTCGCGGCGACGATCTGCCGCGCCGCTTGCTCCGCCTCGAGCTCGTGATGGTCACCCGGCGCCGCGAGCGGTGTCGTCGCCGCCGGTCGCGCTTGCGGCAGGAAGGCGGGAACAGCGCTTCCTGCCGCCGCTGCCGTCGTCTGCGGGGCGCCCGGACCGGCCGCCGTACTCCGCGCTCCGGCAAGGAAACGGGGTATGCCGCTGCGTGCCCGGCCACCGCCAGCGGCAGCGCCGATGGCCGCCCCAACGCCCGCCGCTGCACGGGCTCGCGACTTGAAAGTCATGCTGCCTCCTCGCTCACCAATTGGCGGCGCCGTCGCCGCTCTGCCCGCAGCACGCCGGGCGCCGATGTCGCCGGCGTCCTGCGGCTGTTGGTTCATCGCGCGGCCCCGCCCGCGTTGCCCAAATTTTCAGCGGCTGGCGGAATCCCTTGCCGCCAGGCGCTTCGCGGCAGTTTTCCACCGCCTGCACAGGCCTTGCCCACAGCTTGTCCGCAATTGCTGGGGACAAGCTGCGCCCGGCCACGGTTTGTCCACAGCGACGGCAGATCCCGCGGTTCACAGCAGCGATTTGCCCTGCGCCAGGACCTGGTCGCAGATCTGCTTCGTCACCTGCTTCTTGAAGCCGCCACCGGCGAGATCGAAGCGGCCGCCATCGCTACTGTTGAGAATGCCCCGACTGCCGCTGTCGTAATCCGGGTCGGTCCGTGGCGACTGGCCGGGAAGCCTGGCGGTCAGCGAGTCCTTGACCGAAGCCACGCCCTTGCCACCGAGGTAATTGTTGCGGATGCAGAACTCGAGCAGTCCGGCGACGTTGCCGACGCTGCCCGAAGTCAGCGACTGCCCGGGCAACAGGCCACCGAGCCCGCCGACGCCGCCGATGCCGCCGGGCAAGCCACTCTGCTGCCCCTGTTTGAGGACGTCGCCAAGCTGTGCCTGGGCGACCTCGAAAGGCAACAGGGCGGCGATCAGGATGCCGCCAATCCGCGTGCGATACGCTTTCGTCTTCATGCTCATGCTCCGTCATGCGGGTGGGAAGGATTCTCCGCTCCCGGCGCTTGCCGCTGCGCCGGAGCCACCGTCGTCCGCTGCCGCGGGAAGCGCCCGCTGGGGACCACAGGATGTTGCATTATCCCCCTCGCAGGCGCTGAACGGCGGCCCGGCGATCGCCAACAGTGCGGCACGAACGCGCGCGAAGGCAACCGGCGCCGGGGCGCGCTCGATGCGCACCGAATGGCGCCGCGCGCCGAGAGCGGCATCGATCTCGTCGCGAAAGCCGTCGCGGCCGGCGACGACGATCCGCCCGGGCAGTTCGAGGAAGCCGCTGGCGAGCAGCGTCCGCGCCAGCTCCTGCTGCTCAGCGGGCGACAGTCGGCGCAGCGCTGCGTCCGGCCACGGCGCGCTCCACTCCTCGCCGAGCGGACAATCGCGCCGTTCCAGATAGGCGAAGACGTCGCCGGCGGGCGTCACGCGGATGCGCTGGTTGCCGCGGCTCGAGATCGCCTGGACGCGCCGGAACTCGAGGCTGAGCGGCGGGTCGGCGGCAGCGCTGGGGTTCATCCGATGCGCCACTCGGACTGCGCGATGTCGGGCGCCGTCATGCGCCCGAGCGCCTCCCAGAGGGTGACGTAGTGACGTGGCAGCACATCGATGCCGTTCGACATCTGGCTCGAGGTCCTGACGCCCCAGACCGCCGGCCCCGCTACCCCGGCGGCGGTGACCAGGCCGGAATAGAGGGTCTGCTGCGCGCCGAGGGCGCCGGTCGTATTGTTCTGGTACTCGTCGGGCAGGCCGAGCATGTGGCCGAACTCATGCTCGCCGACCGAATAGCGGTTGGCGGCGTAGGTCGTCTCGAAAGTGTGGTCGACCGAGATGTCCGCACGACGGTTGGCGGCATCGCCGGCGCTGCCGACGGCGCCGTGGCCCAGAACACCAATCGGTTGTGGCACGCCGAGGCCGGCGAGAAAACTGCGTACCGCGGCGGCACGCCGGTCCGAGAGGCCCTGGTTGTGCGTCGTTTCCCCGTCGCGACTGGCGAAGCCATCGACCTTGAGCGGAATCAACGGGTCCGCAGGGTTCTTCTGCCGTGCCGCGTTGGCGAACGCGGTCAGCGCCGGACGCACGGCCGGTTCGATGCGGTCCGAATCGTTGGCGAAGAGCACCGGCGACGCTGCTGCCGCCGCCAGCGCCGTCTCCAGCCGCTGCCGCTCGGTGGTGGCGACGCTGCCGCTGTTGAAGTTCGGCTCCTCGCGGACGTCGGACTGGTACAGATCGGCGGTCGCCGGCCGTTCGGGATGCGCCGGGTCGGGGTCGTTGGTACCCGATTTGTAGTCGATCGCCGGTCCCGGGCTCTTGTGCACCGTCGTCACGTAATGCGCCGCTGCATCGTCATCGACCTCGACCGGCGTCACCAGCGGGATCGCCCGGAAGTCCCAGCACGGCTTGCTCGAGCGCAGGACGTGCTGCGCGCTCCAGCGCGCGCTGACGCGGCCGATGAAGTCGCGCTTGAAGTCGGCCTTCTCGCTGTCGCTCCAGAAGAAGCGACTCAGATCCTCACCGGCCAGAGCCCGCCGCAAGACGTCGAACACCCCCGGCGCATTGTCGGCGGCGACGAAATTGAACTTCATCTTCACCGTCACCGGCATCAGGCCGACGAGCGGGAAGTAGTCGGCGTCGAACATGCCGAAGGTGGTCGAGGGGATGTAGCGTTCGAGGTGCATGTGGCGCAGCGCGAAGGCGTCGCGGCGAGCGCCCTCCGCGGGCGTCAGGCAGGCGCCGAACAGCGAATCGAACAGCGGCGTCGGTGGTGCCGCAACGCCCGCCGGCAACCCCGCGCCGGCGTCGGTCGGGCCGCCGCCGGCGGCTGCGGCCGTAGCCGCCGGCGACGTACCATCGGCAGCAACACCGGCGTCCGGTGCGCGGGCAACGCTGCGCGCGGCATCGCCGCTCGCCACATGCGCCAGTTCATGCGCGATCAGCCGCCGCCCCGAGTCGGATCCCGGCTCGTAGCGGCCGGCGGCGAAAGCGATGTCGTTGCCGAAGCTGAAGGCGCGCGCCGACAGCGAGCGCGCAAGCCGTGCCGCCCGCGGCCCGCTGTGCACGCGCACGGCGCCGAAATCGCGCGCGAAGCGCGGTTCGAAGAAGGCGCGCGTGGCGCCGTCGAGTGGCTGCCCGGCATCCAGTCCGGGCAACGGCACCGCCGGCGGGCCGCTGCCCGCGGCCGAGCGCTGCACGCCCGTGGCGCAACTGCTGCAGGGCGCCAGCGGCGTGCAGCCGGCACATCCAGCCGGCGCCATCACCGCCTCGGCGATCGCCTCTGCCTGCCGCTCGCCGGCGTCGCCCGGCTGCGACAGCGGCACGCCACGCGCGGCGAGAAATCGCGGCAGACCCGGCGCCGCCGGCAGCGCCGACCGCTGCAGCGCCGGCGACGCGCTGGCCGGCGCCGTCGTCGCCGGCACGTTGCGGCGAGCAGCCTGGCCGCCACTTCGCTCGCAAGTCCGGTTCATCTATCGTGCCCTCATCTCGCTCACCATCTGCGCCACCATCTCGTCGAAAAGCGCCGGCCCCAGCAGCTCATTGCGCAAACGATCGATGTGCGCGCGAAACACCGCCTCGGCCGCCGGCCAGCGGCGGTGGCGGGCGATCGCGAGACCGGTCGCCAGCGTCCGGTAGGCTTCGCGAAAAGCCTTGCCGGCGCTCTGGATGCCGGCCATGAAGACGACCATGCTGACCAGTCCGAGGAGGTTGCCCTGTTCGGCATAGCCTTTCGCCGCCCGCAGGCAGGCGGCGACTGCATCGGCTCCGTGCTGCTGCGCGGCGCTCGACCGCGCCCTGCCGAGATCGATCAGGATGGCGAGATCCGGCTGCGGATGCGCCTGGCAGAGCTCTGCGGCCTCGCCGAACAGCGCCTGCGCCGCGCCGTGCTCAGCGCGCGCCGCGAGCAGGCTGGCCAGCGCCACGTCCATCTGGATCACCTCGGGCCAGACTGCGGCGCCCCGGAGCAGAGCGCGCGCCTGTTGCAGGTAACGCACGGCCCGTGGCACGTCGGCCAGGCTGATGAAGACGAAGGCGAGCGACTGGCTGGCCTGGATGCGCTCTTCGACGAGTTCCTCCGGCAGGCGCGCCAGCGCCTGCGTCAGCGCCGCGCGCGCGGCGGCCACCTCGTTCGCCTCGATGTGGTACTCGCCGAGTGCCAGCTGCCTGAGCGCACCGGACGCCTCACCCGGCGGCGCCAGCGGGATGGCCTGCAGCGCCCGGCAGGCCTCATCCAGACGCTGCTGCCGCAGCAGGACGCGGACGCGGCCGATCGCGCAGCAGGCGGCGAGTTCGCCGGCAGGGGCGTCGCCGGCGTCGCTCGCCTGCTGCAGCAGGGCGAGCGCGGCAGCGAGATCGAGCCGCCGCATGCGGACGATCGCGCGCCGCAGCAGGACGCGGCCGCGGGCATCGGCGTCGGCCACCTGATCCGCCAGCAGCGCGGCCTCGTCGAGCCAGTCATCGACCGGCGTCGGCCAGCCGGCGAACACCGGGTGCGCGCATGCCGCTCGCAGCAGGGTCGTCAGGCGGACTCGAGCCGAGCCACGGGCACGCGTCAGTGGCACGTCGAGCAGGCGATCGCCCAGCAGGCGTGCGGTCGCCTGCTCGAGATCAGGCGACGAGGGCGCTTTCATCGCGCTCACTTTCCTCGGCCACGGCTGCGCCACCCGCTTCGCTGGCCGATCCTTCGCCGGCCACCACCGTGGCGCCTTCGCCGGTCGCGGCGAAGTACGGGCGGTAGGTCGCAGCGAAATCGACGATGTAGCTCTGTCCCGCCATCTCCTCGGCCTCGAGCACGTCGTCGTGGGCCGCCAGATCGTTCTGCAGGGCCAGCGCGTCGGCGCGCGTCGCGCGCGAGTCGTCGATGTTCGCCTCCGCCTGCTCCATCGACTGGCGATTGCGCTCCTGCTCCTCATTCGCCTGCTCGCCGACCGCCTGCAGACCGGCATCGGTTTCGTCGAGGCTGCCGCTGCGCGCGCTGATGTCCTGCCCGCCGCCATCGAGTTCGGCCTCGATCTCGTCCAACCCGAGTGCCTGATTGATCATGCCCATGATGAATTCGTTGATCGACTGCATCACCTGATTGACCTTGCGTCGCACGGCCCGCACTGCCGGCGCGACGAGCCCATCCCAGAGGGCGCCGGCGGTCGCATCCCAGGCGCGCTCCAGCCAGCTGCGCGAACGCGGCTCCTCGGGCTTGGCCTCGACGCTGACGCCCTGCCCCTCGGACTGCACCGCACCCGCCTCCTGCTCGCCGCGCGCCGCCTCGCCCGAGGCCTCGGCGCCCTGCGCCGACATCTCCTGCTGCGACGCCGAGGCCTGCTCGAGCTTGCCCTGTTCAGCCGCCACCGTCGCGCGCTCGCCACCGGCAAAGGCCGCCTGCCCGGCATTGCGCTCCTGCAGCGTCGCGGCGGCGGCGCGTGCCGCCACATTGTGCTGCTCGGCGGCAACGGTCTCGCCGACGTAGTCGTTGACGACCTCCATCGCGCTGGCGATGTCGCTGCGCTGCTCGCGGATCGATACCAGTGCCGCGGGACTGTAGGGGACCGGAGATGGCGGCTCCGCCACCTCCGCGGTCGCTGCGGCGGACGCCTGCGCGCCGCCGCCGACCGCCAGCCCGCCGTCGCTGGCGGACAGCACGCTGCCGGCGGCAGCGACGGGGTTGGCGATCTCGTCGCCGAGCGTGTCCTCGGCCGCCAACGGCGTCGCCTCGCCGACGGCTTCCGCCGCCGCCGTCGGCTGCGGCTGGCCATCGCCACCGGCAACCGGCGCCGACGGCTGGCCGAGTTGCGCGAGCATCCAGTCGCCGACCGCCAGACCCTGCGCCGCGACCGCATCCGAGTCGCGCGCGACCAGCCTGCCGATGCCGGCGATCGAGCGATCGAGCAGCGTGCGCGGCACGGCGCCGTCGAAACGACCGGCGAAGTCGACGGTCGGTCCGAAGATCGCACGCGCGCCGGTCTCGCCGGTCTGCCAGCGATGGCCGCTGACGAAATGGGCGTCGAACAGCAGGCGCTGCGAGGGGTCGTTCGGGTTGACCCAGATGCCGGTGTTGCCCTCGCGCCGCAGCGCCTCGAAGAAGGCCTCGCTGCGGAAGTAATCGGCATCGAAGCTGCCGCGCAGCGGCGTCGGCGAAGCTCCGCCGACGCCAAACGCCGGCCCACCGCGGGCCAGCGCTTCCGCCTCGCCGGTGGTGCGGATGAAGGGCACATCGAGCGGGGCGCCGCTGCCACCGGGTGGCCGCCGTGCCGAGCCGGTGCCGAAAAGCGTCCATGGCGAGTTGGCGCGCGTCGTCCTGCTCGGCGTCACCAGCGGCGCATTGGCGAGCTGGATGTAGCGCGGGTCGTAGGCGACATGCGGCGCGTCGAGCACCGAAATGGTGTGGTGTGGCGTCTTGTAGACGGTGCTTCGCGTCGCCTGCTGCCGGAAGGTCGCAATCTCGGCTTCGGTCCATTGTGCCGGTGCATTCGGCCGCGCGTTGAGCTGCCGCGCCAGGTCGGCATCGCTGAGCGACGGATTGGCGGTGATCGCGTTGTTGATCGTCGTCGCTTCGTTGCGACGCAGACCGTCGAGGAAACGCTGCAGGCGATCTCCCGGGCGGCCGAACACCAATCGGTTGCTGAGCGGATCGGTACGCAGGACGAGATCGTTGAAGTTGATTTCGGGGAACTCCGCAGCCGGCAGCCGGGCCTGCAGTTGCGCCCGCGCGGCGGCCTCGGTCAGCGCACCGCCTCCTTGGGCGGCGGCCAGTTCGGCGCGCAGACGCCCACCGACGAAGCCGTGGTGCGCGCGCTCCGAACGCGCGAACAACAGCCGCGCGAGATCGAGGTTCTCGCCGTAGACGCGACCGGCGTGGCGTCCGAGTCGCGAACCGGCGATCCAGCGTCCAGCGGCGGAACCGGCGACACCGCGCGCGAAGCGGCGCAGCCCACTCGCGGTCGCCGTCGCTGCCCCACCGAGCAGGCGGCCCGGCGCGCTGCCGAGCAGCGCCCGCGCACGCGTGCCGACCGCACCGAGAGCGCCCCCGGCGACGCGGCCGAAACCGGTGCGACCGATCGCCCGTGCGGCACGGCCGGCAGCGGTCGTGGACAGCGCCGTGCGCAGCCCGAAATCGCGCGTCCGCCCCATGAAGGTGTGAAAACGTCCAGAGGCACCCGCGCCAGCCCGGCGCACCGCGCCCGCCGCGCCGCTGCCGGCGCGCCCGACCGCTGCCGCCGCCCGCCCGATTCGCCCGGGTTGCGCCGCCAGCCGGCCGGCGGCGCCGGCGACCCGGCTGCCGGCGCCGCGGGCAGCGCGGCCGACGACCCGCCCGACGCGGCTGCGGCCGAGCAGCCGTGCCGCTCCCGGCGCCACGGCAGTGGCCACGGCGACGGCGCTCATCACCGTTCCCATCGCATCCTGGCGCACCATGCCGAGCAGGCGCCGGCGCTCCTCGGGGTCGGTCTCGTTCTTCAGGCGATAGTAGTTGTAGCCGGTCAGGATGATTCCCAGCACCAGACTGATGCCGTCGAGAATCAGCGCCGCGATGTCGCAGAAGCGACCGACGGTGAGCAGGAAGGCGCCGACCGGCGGCAGCAGCAGGCTGAGGATGAAGCCGCTGACGGTGGCGACAAGGCCGATGATGCCGACGATGCCGCCGAGCTGGCCGGTGACGTCGCGTATCGTCGCCAGCGTGCGCAGCCAGAGCGGCTCGGCCTCGTAGCCGGTGCGCGGTGCACCCGGCTGCAGCCCTTCGCCGGCAAGCCCCTGCAGCGCCGCTGCCTCGGGGTCGCTGATCTGCCGATTGCCGAGTGCATCGGCGGCATCGAGCAGCGCGCGCGTCTGCGGGTCGAGCGCCGCCAGGCGTTCGTCGGACAGGTTGCCGTCGAGATAGGCGCCGACCTCTTCACCGACGAGGCTTTCGAACTCCGCAGCCGGACCCGGATGGGCCACCGGCATGGCGGCCCCTGCACCCGCTGCCGAGCCAACCTCATGCAGCGTCGCGCTGCCGCGTCCGCCCTCGCCGCCTTCCTCACCGCCTGACCCGGAATCGCCGGCGTCACCGCCGCCGTCGCCGCCGCCGGCCGCCGCGTCGGCCGCCGCCGGATCGCCGTCGCCCTCGCTCGAGTCGTCGGTGACCTCGCTCAGCGTCGAGCTGGTACCGGGATTCAGCGCGACACTCGTCGCCGCGGTCGCCGCTCCTGCCGCCGGCGTTGCCGCCAGCCGCGACTCCATCTCCTCCTCCGAGAAGGCGAAGGACTGCCCGGCCGCGGCGTCCGCCGCCGTCTCGGCCGCCCCGCCGGCAGCGGCCGTCGCCTCCGGTGTGCGGCGGATTGCCGTATCGCCGCGCTCCTGCTGCACGACGTGCGCCGCTTCATGCGCGATCAGCGCCGTATCGTCCGCGCGTTGCCGGTCGCCCAGCCAGATGCCGCTGCCGTGAGCGAACGCGCGCGCGCCGATGCGTGCGTTGGCTGCCGCTGCCGTCGCCCCCTGGTGCACGCGCAGGTGGCCCAGGTCGGTCGCCAGCGTCGCCTCGATGCGTGTGCGCAGCGACGGCAGCAGCGGCTGCACGCGATCGTCGGCGGCAGCGCCGGCAGCGGGCTGCGCGTCGTCGGCCGGGTCGCCGTGCCGGCTCTTGCGGCGGACGCCAGGCTGGCCGGACCGCTGCCCCGTCTCGCCGGCGCTCGTCGCCACGACCCTTGTCGCTGCCCGCTCGCCGCCATCGGCGGCGAGGAAGCGCGGCACCATCGCCTCGTTGTGCAGGACTGCGTCGGCGACCGCATCCGCCTCGCGCTCAAGCGGGTCGTCGGCGGGGCCGACCTCGAGCTTCGCCTGCACCGGCACAGACGCCAGAAAGCGCGGCATGCCCGGCAGTGCGCACCGCCCCGGCGGCCCGTCGCGGGCAACCCGGGCCGCCGCCGCGACCGAATCGCCGGCAGGCTTGCGCAGCGCGCCGTGCAGACTGCTCACGTGACCGCCGCCATGGCGCTCGGCAACGCCTTGCCGAGCTTGCGATACTCGGCGGCGACCGCCGCCAGCAGGGCCGCCTCGTCGAGTGCCGTGCCGCGCTGGCGGGCGAGCGCTGCGGCAGCGAGGACGACATTGCGGATGTGGCCGCCGGCGAGGTCGCAGGCGGCGGCGAGGCGATTCAGCGCGGCGGCGTCGAGACCGTGCCGCTCACCGAGATGCGCCAGCCACAGCGCCCGCCGCTCCTCGGGCCCCGGCGCCGGGAACTCGATGATCGCGTCGAGCCGGCGCGTGAAGGCCGAATCGAAACGGGCACGGCTGTTGCTGGTGAGCAGGACGATTCCCTCGAAACTCTCGATCCGCTGCAGCAGATAGTTGGTCTGCTGGTTGGCGAAGCGGTCGTTGGCGTCCTTGACATCGGTGCGCTTGCCGAACAGCGAATCCGCCTCGTCGAAAAGCAGCACCACCTCGGCATGTTCGGCGCGGGCGAAGAGCTCGGAGAGGTTTTTCTCCGTCTCGCCGATGTACTTGCTGGTCACCGAGGCGAGATCGACACGATACAGCGGCAGGCCGAGGCGGGTCGCCACCCAGCTCGCGGCAAGCGTCTTGCCGGTCCCCGAGGGGCCGACGAGCAGCGCCCGCACCCCCGGCCGGTAGCGCGTCCGTGCCGCCGCACCGAGGCCCTCGGCGAGCGTGTCGCGCTGCCGGCAGCGCGCCAGCAGCGCCTCGAGCGCAGCGCGCAGCAGCGGCGTCAGGATCAGCGCCTCGTCTGGAATGTCGTCGGCGAGCAGCTCGGCGAGCGCGCCGAGATCGGCGCCGACACCGCTGCGCGCGACCTGCGTGACATGCCTGATCGCCACCGCCTCGCCGACGCGCGCCGCTGCCGAACGCGCTGCCTGCCCGAGTTCGGCGATGCGCCCGGCGGCGTGCCGATGCTGCGCGGCGAGCGCGCCGATCGTCTCTTCTGCCGGGCCGCTACCGAGTGCGGCGCGCCAGAGCTGGTTGCGCTCGCCCGCCGCCGGCACCGGCAGCCGCCACTGGGCGACTGCGGCGCCGGCCTCGATGCTGCCGTCGAGACCGCAGACGACGAGCAGCGGCCCGTCGTGCCCGGGGATGCGCGGCGCCCGCCGCCGCTCGCCTGGCGCCAGCGAGACGCACCAGACCGGCAGGCGACCGTTGAGCCACAGCCAGGCGGCGAAGCCCGGCGCCGCCTCGCCCTCGAAAAAGGCGACGCGCGCGCCGATGGCGGTGACCACCTGCGCCGCCGCGGCGCGCGCCTCGAGCGGCTGCCCGCTGCGGATCAGCAGCGTCCGCACGCCGTCGCCGGTCAGGCCGGCGCCATGCCGCCGCGCCTCGGCGACGGTGGAAGCCGGCAGCGGCGGCAGCCCTGCGACATCGTCATCGACGCCGTCGAAATGTCCGTCACGACCGTCGAGCGCGAAGAGCAGCGGCAGGCCGACGCGCACGCTGCGTTCGCAGAGCGGGCGCTCATCGGGTTGCAGCTGCAGCAGGCCGTGTCGCCGTGCCGGCCCGTTTGCCAGCACCGGCAGAGCATCCGCCACACCGAGCCGCTGGCACAGGCTGGCGATCAGTCCGACCGTCGGGCGCGCCTCGCCGACCGGATGCTGCAGCCAGATCAGCGCGCGTGCCGCCATCGGCAGCAGTTCCGCCTCGCGCGCCAGTGCCAGTGCCAGGGTCTCGGCCAGGCCCAGTCGCTGCTGCGCCGCCAGGGCGTGCAGCCGGCGGTCGCCAGCCGGTGGCGCGCTGGTCCACAGCGACACGGCGCCCCGCGGATCGGCATCACCGGGCCGCATCGCCAGCGCGGCAGCACGCTCGGCCAGCCAGCCGGCCTCCGCTGCGTCCTCGCTGCCGCTGCCGTCGGCGAGCAGCGCGAAGGCGATCTCGGCCAGCGTCGGCGCCAGTTGCGCCTCGCCGTGCGGCGTCTCCGGTCGGTTCATCGATCCCCCCGCCGGTAATGGAAGCAGAGCACGTGCCCAAGCCACGGCACCCAGCCCGGATCGAGGTCGAGACCGGCGCGCCGCAGACGCAGGTCGACCGCTTCCAGATCCTGCCAGACATCGACGTGGGTCGGCGTCAGCGACAGCCGCGCCGGTCGGCATGCGAGGCTGTGCAGGCCGATGCCGACGCGCCGGCGCAGATGGCGGCGACAGTCGCGCAGCCAGCGCGCCGCCTCGCCGTCGGCGGCGGCGTCCGCAGCGGGCGCTGGCGCGAAAAGGCGCCAGATCGGATCCTCGCCGTCGATCGGCAGCCGCCGCAGCAGCATGACGAATATCCGTTGCGGTCTGTCGCGACGCCCGATATCGGCGGCCTGCCAGTCGGCAAAGCCGAGACGGCACAGCAGCGGCACCAGGAACAGCAGGCCGCCGGCGGTCGTCACCTGCCTGTGGACGATTCCTTCGCCGCCGGCGAGGTCGCCGTCGCATGGCTCGCCGGCGGCAGGCGCTGCGCTGGCCGGCGGCGGCGCGAGCGGCCGTTGTCCGGTCACCGCCGGCTGCCGCCCCTTGCTGCCGGTCGCCGGCGCGCTTGCCGGCAGGGCAGCGGCACCGGCCGCGTCCGCCGACGGCGGCAGGTGGTGCACCGCGCCAGCGAAACCCGACTCATCGCCGGCCTCGCCGGCAGCCGCTGCCGCGCCGTCTGCGCTGCCGCTCGCCGCCGGCGGCATCGGCCAGCCCGGCTGCTGACAGCCGGCGACGCCCGGGGCAGCGAACCGGTGCCCATCGCCGCCCGCTGCTGCCGCAGCACTGCCGGCTGCCACGGCCGGACCGCCACCGTCCGCCGCCGGGCTCGCCCTTGCGGCAGCCACGCCGGCGGGCGGAGGGCTTGCCACGAGCGGCCCGATCTCAGCCGCGGCGCCGGCCAGCGCCGCTTGCCGCCCGGCCGGCGGCGACGGCTCTGCCGCCAGCGCCGCCTCGCCGGCGCCCCGATCGATCTGCAGACCGCTGCGCCGCGCCATGCGCGCAAGCCAGAGGTGACGTGCGTCGTCATCCCCGAGTTGCCGCCGGGACCAGTCGAGCGCCGCCCGCCAGGCCTGCGGTGGCGCCGTCGACGAAGTCGCCGCGGCAGCACCGCAGGCGGCATCGAGAAGGCCGGGATCAGCGGGCGTGAGCGCCAGCAGCAGCCGCGCGCAGGCGTCTTCGCCCTGCGTCAGCAGCAGTCCCAGCCAGCGCGGCAAGGCCGCCGGCGCTTCCGGCAGTGCCGCCAGCGACAGCGCCACGGCGCGCAACGCCGGACCGCCGGCCAGCGCCGAATGGTAGCCGCTGACGAGCAGCGGCCAGCACCAGGCCGCACGCGCGGCCCCCTGCAGGATCAGTCGGGTGAGCGCCAGATGCGCCGTCAGCGCATCGGCGAAGCGTACGGCCGTGGCGGCTGCCAGCGCGGCGTCGCTGGCCTGCGCGCCATCGATCGATGCCGCCGCGCGGCAGGCGCGCGCCAGTTCAGTCGCCACCTGCTGCGGCGATGCCGCAGCGGCAAACGGCGGCAGGCGCAGCCGGCGCAGCAGTACCAGCTCGCCGCCATCACCGGGCAGACTCGCCGTGCGCAGGGCATCCTCGATGAGGAAAGCACCCCGCCGTGCCAGCGCAGCGTCGGGCGCACGGATCGACAGGCGACGGACGCTGCGCTCGGCGAGCATCGACCTACCTCATCTTGACACTGGCCAGCCGTGCCGCGCTCATCGCCACCGGACTGTCGGCGGCGACGAACTGCACCCGCGTCTCGGCCGCCAGTTCGAGGCGGTTGCCGTCGACCTGCAGAATCGTCGTCTGCACTTCGCCGCTGGCGAGATCGTCGACGCGCGCCCGCGCGACCACGCGCTCGGCCTGGTAGACCAGCGCCTGCATGCCGACGCGGAGCTTGAGGCCGTCGCTGACGCGCACCGGCAGGCGCACGCCGGGAACGGCGGTCACCGGCGCCGGCAGGCGGCCGGCGATGATGCGGTTGACCGGCGCGTGACTGGCGAGCAGCAGGCACATGTGCACGAGGTCGTTGATCAGCCCCTCGCCTTCCGGCTCGGCGACCTTCATCTGGCCGAACAGCCAGTCGGCGTAAGCCTGCAGCTGCCGCCGCGTCGCGTACTCGAGTTCGCCCCAGCGCGGCAGGCCGGCGAGATTGCGCAGGCGCGGCGCGGCGTCGAACTGCGACAGGCGTTCGGCCCAGTCGAGACGGATCGACGGCAGCACCTCGGCAAAGGACTCGTGCAGACAGGCGGCGATGCGTGAAATCTGCTCGAAGACGCTCGCCGCCTGGCTCGCCACCGTGCCGCTGCCATGTTCGCCGTCGATCAGGTCGCCGAGCGAGACCACCTTCTCGGCCTCGGCGCGCGCGCCCTGCCAGCCCATGCGGCCGATCAGCGCCGGGTCGATGCGCGTGGCCACTGCGCGCAACTGCTGGACCGAGGCGAGCTGCCGCCGTTGCAGCGCACCGATCGCCGCCGCGACGCCGCGCGGCGGACTGCTGACAGGCGGCTGCGCGGCGACGCGCAACTGCATGATCTGGCTGCGCAACTGCGCCGACTGCATGGTCTTCAGCAGCAGGTCGACGCGGTCGAGGCGGTCGAGCAGCGCCGGCACCGCCGTGAACCAGCGTGCCGGCGCCTCGCGCACCACGGCCAGCAGTTCGGCGAGTTCGTCGGGCGCCGCCTGGTGCATCCTGAGGCAGGCCGGCACCGGCGCTTCGAGCAGGCCGGGGTCGAGCTGCCGCAGCGGCGCCGGGACGATCAGCTCGGCCTCGCGCGGCCGCTGGTAGGCGATGAAGCGGACATGGTCACGCAGGACCTGCGCCCGGCGATCGTTGATCGCCGCCAGCCGCGCCTCCTCCTCGGCGATCAGCGCCCGCGTCACGGAAACGTCATGGCGCGCCTCGGCAAGCGTCCCGCCAACCGCGAGCAACCGCTGCTCGAGCGTCACCGCCTGCCCGCGCAATTCGTCGAGGACCGCCTGGCTGCGCCGGATCGCGTCGCGGTAGAGCTTGATGCGACCTTCGAGCTGCCGCATCAGCGCCACCGTGTTGTCGGAGAGATCGGCGCCGTCGGCGAAATACGCCGACTCATCGATCTTGCTGCGCCGCGGCGCCTGCAGCATCAGCGGCAGGCGCCAGCGTTCGCGCAGCACGGTGGCGAGCGGCAGACTGCGGCGCAGGCCGTTGATCGCCGCCTGTTCCTGCGCATCGCCGCTATCGACGACCGGCAGCGGGCGGGCGTCCGGACCGCTGACCTGGTTTTCCGCGTCGAAGAACAGCGCCGGGTCACCGCGCACGCCGTTGAACTGGATGCCGTCGAAGAGCCCGGCGCTGTCGCCGCCGTCCTCGTCCTCGAGCGCATCGGCCAGCGCGATCAGGCTGCGCACCGCCTCGTAACGCGTGGACGTCGTGTAGTCCTTGGCCTCGTTCGCCTTCGGTGCCTCGAGGCGGTCGGCGATGCTCAGCGTGCGCACCTCGGCCTTGCCGATCAGCGGCGCGGCGTGCGTGATGTCGTACGGCAGGTAGCTGCTGCCACTCGAGAACAGCTCGGCCTGCGTCGCGGCGCGCGTGATCGTGTTGTTGTCGAGTTGCACCGTGTCGGCCAGTCGCAGGTTCGCCGATTCACCGATCTGCAGGTTCTCGCTGACACCGCCGCCGAGGCGCAGTTCCTGGCTGTCGCCGGCGAGGAGGAACTCCTGGCTGCTGCCACCGCTCAGGCGCACCTCCTGCGCGCCGCCGGCGGCGAAGCTGAAGGCCCGGCCAACCGGGCTCCTGGCGTTGGCTCCGTCCGGCGCGGTCGCGAGCGAGATGCTGCCGATCGAAGCGAAGTCGCCCGCACCGCCGGCTGTCGTCGGCGGCGCCGTGCCGCCGGCCCCGTCGAAGTCTCCGCGGACCTGCGGCGAGGCCGCCTTGAGCTCCTCGAAGAAACCGGCGATGCGCTCGCTCGAGGCGACCGCCGTCTCGGCGCGGGAAATGCTGGCGAGTGCCGGCGAGATCGCCAGCCGGGTCGCCGCGGTGGTGCCGAGAACCAGTTGGCGGACGCGGTAGATGTCGGTCTGCACCTTGACGAAGCTGTAATCGACGAGGTCGTCGGCGCGGTCGGCGCGGCTCTTGAGGTAGGCGATGAAGCCCTCGAGGCCGCGCGCGAAGATCTGGTAGCGTTCCTGCGCCGACAGGTGCGCGAGTGCCGGGTCGTCGTAGAGCGCGAGCGCTGCCGCGACCTGCCCGTTGACCCCTGCCGTCGTCGGTGCGCGCAGGTCACGCGGCTGCAGGAAGGACCACAGGCCGCGCGCGACGGCGCCGTTGGGCAGCGCGCCGGAGAACCACGGCCGTTCGACACCGGTCGTGCCGAGCGCACCCGCAGCGCCGAAGGCGGCGCTGCCGTCGAAGAAGCTGAACGCCATGCCGTTGAGCGCGCTGCCGGCGACGCCGACACCGCTCTCGGCATCGACCGGAACCTCCAGCCGCACCCAGCGCCCCGGCCGCGGCAGCGCAGCGATCCGCCGCCGCGACGGCGTCCCGGCGCTGCCCCAGGCAATGCGGTCGAGGCCCCAGAACGCGCGGTGTTCCCAACTCGAGCCGCTGCGCCACTGCAGCATCAGCTGCGTCGGCGGATTGTTCGCATCGAGATACACCCAGGCGTAGAGCCGCTCGCCAGCCGCGGCGGTGAACGCGGCGCCGGCATTCTCGAAGAAATGCTGGTGCAGGCCCGGCAGCGGCGGCTCGACATGCCCGCCGCCGGCCGGTGCGCCGCTGCCGTCGACCGGCAGCACGGTCGTCGAGGCGTCGAAGGGTGCCCAGAGGTCGTTGTGCGTCATGAACTCCCAGCGCTCGTCGCCATTCTGGATCGCCCCCGCCGGCAGCACGCTGCAGAACCACTTCTTCTCGCTGCCGCTGGCGGCAAGCGCACCGGTCATGGCGAACGCGGCGCGACCGTCGTGCAGCGTGAACGCCATGCCGTCGACGAGTTGCCCGCCGAGGGCGACCAGCGAGGCCGGCAGGACGAGTTGCACCCACTCGCCGGCGGGCGGCAGGTCGCCGGCACGCATGCGCCCGGCGCTGCCATCGGCGCCCCAGGCGATCAGGTTCTCGCCCCAGTAGGCACGATGCTCCCAGTTGCCGGCATGCCACTGCAGCATCAGCGTCCGTGGCGGATGCTCCGGGTCGAGATGGACCCAGGCAAAGAGCCGGTCAGTGGCCGCCACCGCCATGGTCTCGGTCGCCGCTTCGAAGAAATGCTGGTGCGTGCCGCCGCGCAACGACGAGCGATGGCCGCCGCCGGCCGGTGGCGGGCCCCATGGCGCCAGTGACTCGCTCTCGAGTGCTTCGGCATCGTCGGCGATCGCCGGCACCGGCAGCGCCTTGCCGCTGATCGCCCGCGCCAGGACCGCGGCCCGCTGGCGCAGCCCCTGCCGGTTGCCGAGCGCCCGCGCACGCCGCAGGACGAACTCGGCGAGGGTGGCGGCGAACTCGGGGTCGATCACTTCGCGGATCAACAGCCGCGGCTCGAACACCGCCTGTGGCACCGGCACCAGCAGGCGGACGCGCTCGCCGAGCGCGAGGTCGAGCGGCGCCAGCGAGACCGCTTCCGCCACCGCTGCGTCGAGTTGCTCGCTCGGCAACGGCGCCGCATCGAGGGTGAAACTGCCGGGAAAGAAATCGCTCGCCAGGTTGCCGAGATCGACGACGTTCGCCGGCAGCAGGCCGAAGGGCGGCAGGCGGGCGAAATCGGCCGCCAGCGTCGCCGCATCCGGTGCGGTATCGCCGGCGGCAGCGATCTGCTCGGCGAGCTGTTCGAGGCGCGCCTGCCACAACGCCGGCAACCGCCAGTGGATGTCGAGGCCGCCGGCTATGCCGCCGATTCGCCCGTGGCGCGCATGCCCGCCGCTGCGCACCACGCTCGCGCGGTCGAGGAACAGCGGCGTCCAGTCGTCGGCGCAGGCAACGAGGCCGAGCGGCACGCCGAACGACTCCCAGGGCAGCGACTCATCCGGCCCGAGCGCCGCCTCGGCGTCGAAGACCCGCCAGGCGAGATCGTTGCGCCAGCGCCCGGGCATTCCCGCCGGCATCGCCGGCAGACTGAGGAACTCCTCCGGCCAGGCGTACCACAGCAGCCGCGCCGCATCGCCGATCCGCCAGTCCTCGAAGGCGGCGACGTTGCCGCTGCCGCAACCGTCGAGTGCGCAGGGATCGGTCGCGTCGAACTCGCCGATGCGGTCCGCCGACACCGGCTGCAGCAGGAGGATGCCGACCCGCGGCAGGGCTGCCGGCGAGGCGCTGACGACGGCGCCGAGCGCCGGGCCGACCATCTTGCCGGCAACGCTGCCGGCGCCACCGCCCGCCCCGCCCATGCCGGCGAAGGCCGACGGATCGGCGACCACCGGCAAGTCGGCAAGCGCCACCTCGATCGCCTGCGGCACGCGCACATCCTCGCCGTCGACCGCCAGCCCCTGCCCCTGCAGCAGCGCCAGACGGGTGCCGGCGAGACCGCCGGTGGTGTCGAACAATGCGCTCTCCAGTCCGCGCACCACCCCGGGAGTGAAGGCCTGCCCGCGCAGCGCGATGTGGCGCGTCGCCCAGTCCTGGCGACCGGACAGCGTCGGCGCGGTGAGGGTGCGACCGGCAAACAGGTTCGGCCGACGCAGCCACCAGCGGCTGGCGTCGACGCCATCTTCCGGCGCGAGGCCGACGAGGTGCTCGCCCGACAGGGGCCTGGCAATCGGTGTGATGCTCACGGTCCACCTCCTTCAGTCATTGCCCATCGCCTTCGCTCTTGCCGGCGGTCGTGCTGGTCTTGCGGCGCCTGCCGGACGGCGTCGTCGCGGCCTTCTCGCCGGCGGCCGTGCTGACCTCGGGCGAAGGCTTGCGCGCCGCGGCGGGCGCAGCCGGTGGCGACGCCTCGTCTTCGGCGCTGCGCAGCGGCTGCGGCCGCAGCACGCTGCGCGCCAGCGCCGGCAGCTGCGCGCTGCGCGCGCCCGCGGCCGCGGCGTCGGCCGTACGCCAGTCGCCTCCTTCAGCCAGCTCCTTCAACGCCGCCCTGCTCGGCACCGTGTCCGGCCGTGCGCGCTCGAGACGGCTGAGACCATCACCGACGCCGGGCGCCGACAGGTCGGCAGCGACGCGCAACACGGCGGCCTGGTCAAGCGTCTGCGCCTGACCGAGTTCGCCGAGGGCGGCGGCGGTCAGTGCCGGCGATTCGACGAAGCGCGGGCTGGCCAGCAGGCTCTCGATCTCCAGCGCGGCGCGCGGCGTCGAGCGCTCGAGCAGACGCCCGAGCGCCGTCTGGAGACCCAGCGCAGCAAGGCGCGGCGCCGCCCGGTCGATCAGGTCGCGACCGGCGACACGGATGGCCTCGCCGGCCAGATCATCGCGGTAGGCGAGATTGCGGCGGCGCACGAACCACAGGGTCGGCAGCGCCACCAGCCGTGCCCATTCAGCCTGTGCCGGGTCGACCGGCGAGATCACCGGCGGCAGCCGCGGAATCCGCAACTGCTGCAGGATCTCGAGCGGCTTGCGCGTTGCCACGAGATTGATCGCCGCCGGCCGCAGTGCGAGGATGCGGCTGCTCAGCCGGTTGCTGACGGCGCGCCACTCGTGCCGCGGGACCGGCGCCAGGATCAGCACGGCGGTCGCTTCGAGCGTCGCCGACGCGGCCTCGAGGTCGATCGGCGGCAGGCTCAGCGACTCCTCGACCAGCGCCGGCAGCTCGTCCTCCGGAATGATCGAGAAATCGACCGCCATCTCGGGCGGAAAGTAGCGCTGCGTGAAGTCGCGGCTGTCGATCATGCCGGCCGGGATCGGCCCCGCCGGCGGCAGCAGCGGAAAGTTCTCGCGTGCCGCGAAGCCGCGACCGCCGTTCGCCGCCAGGATGTCGGCCAGATGAACCTGGTGCTGCACCAGATGCGCCAGGCGCAGCGCCCGCGGCGCATGGCCGAGGCCCGGCAGGTCGGCGCGGTCGGCACCGAGTTCGCGCCGCACCATCGCCTCGTCGATCCAGACGACGAGGTTGTTCGACAACGCCAGCATCGCCAGCGGCAGGACGCTGGCCGACACGTTGCCGCCGGCATCGCCGCCGAAGATCGCCGCTGCCGCGCGTCCGCGGCGGGCAGCCAGGGCGTCGGCGGCGCCATCGTCCGGCCAGGGCACGAGGACGACGGCGGTGGCTTCGACGACATCGCCATCCTCGACGGTGCGCTGGCCGGTGATCGACGTCGGATAGGCGCCGATCGGGTTGTCGGTGAACTCGACTGGCCGCAGGGCCAGGACGAACAGCCCGTTGCGACTGCGCAGCGGCGGCTGCGGCCGCCTGCCGAGGCCGAAACGCGCCGTCAGTTGTTGCGCGCGCGGCACGTCGGCCAGGCGCAGCTCGAGCGCGCGCGGCAGCAGGACCAGCTCGCCCGCCGGCGTGACGCCGTGGCCCGCGGCGATGGTGACACGGTCGCCGGCGCTGCCGCGCTCGACGTCGAGGCCGCGGGCGACGCCGCTGCCCGCGGCCTGGCCGAGATCGGCCTCGCGCGTGAGAATGTACTCCTGGTCGCGGGTGAGGTCGCGCGCCGCGAGGAAGCGGCCGTCGAAGTAGCGCGGCCGCTCGCGGCGCGGATCCTCGATCAGCACGCCGGCAGTCCTCAGGGATGCCACCTGATCGGGTGCCAGGTTCACGCGGCTTTCGCCAGTGCTCAGGTTCATGACTCGTCCTCCAGGGCGCCACTTGCCGCGCCAGTGTGATTGCTGTTCATCCGCCAAGCCCGAGGGCGCCGGCGAGCAGGCCGAGATGCGGCAGCACGCGCCGGCCGCCGTTGTCGACGACGGCATCGCCAGCGCGCGCCGGCGGATCGCCAGCGGCGACGGCGAGGAAGACCCGCGCCAGGAAGACCGCAGTCGGATCGAGGCCCGGCGGATGTCCGGGCGGCGGCGCCAGTTCCCCGGCCACGCTGCTGCTGGCGGTGAGGTCCGGCCAGCCATCGAGGACCGCGTCGTGCACCGCGGCACGACGTTCGCCGGCAGTCAACGCCGAGAGGTCGCGATCCTGTTGCGGCAGGCCGTTGAAAGCGTCGTCGAGGCCATCGCCGCGCAGCACCAGATGGACTTCCCAGGCATCACGCAGACGCGCCGTCTGCACCGCGTCGAGCGCATCGAAGGGGCCACTGGCGAAGGCCGGCGTCAGCGCCTGGCGGCAGGTGACGAAACGGATGAAGACATCGGCGATCACCGCCCGCGCCGCCAGTGCCGGCCCGTCCGCGAGCAGTCGCGCGCTGGCGAAGCGGCCCGGATCGTCGAGCGCCGCCAGGCGCAGTCCGTCGCCGCCGTCGCGCTGCAACTCGCCAGCGAACCAGCGTTCGACCCGCAGGCACAGCGCGCGCGGCAGCTCCACCAGACGACCGAGGCGGTCGACTGCGAGCCCGGGGGCAATGCGGATTTCCTCGACGCTCGTCGCCGTCGCCGGCACCTGCCGCACGCGCAGGCCGGCGAGCGTGCCGCCGGCGAAGAGGCCGCTGGCGCCGGCGGCCTCCGGATCGATTCCGGGCGGCAGGAGGCGTGCCCCCGCCCCGCTGGCAAAGGCCAACGCGCGGGCGAGGCGGTTGCGGTGATAGGTCTGCTCGTCGGCGAAATCGGTCGCATCGAGCAGCATGCCGGTAGCGTAATGCGGCCGCGCCGCATCGGGCAGCGCGTAAAGCGGATCGTCTGAGGGCGGGCGCAGCGGGCTGTTCATGTTTCGCTCCTGTCTTGGGCCGACTTGCGCGGCTTGCTGGCGCGTGGTCGAGCGGGCACACGGTTCGGCCGGACCGGCGTGACGACCGGCGTCACCAGCCCGCCGCCGGTGGCGATCGTCTGCGGCCGGACGGGGCCGATCGGCACGCGCGTGACGACGATGTCGACGACATCGGGTGCGCTGCGGCGGCCGTCGCTGCTCAGCACCTCGAGCTGGAAGCGGTGGGTGCCGACCGCCAGGCCGGCGTCGACCACCACCGTCGCATCGCCGGTGCGGAGCGTGCGGCCGCGGACGAAGGTGGTCATGGCAGCGACTCCGGTGCCATGCTCACGGCTGCCCGAGGTAGGTCCACAGGTAGCTCACCACGCGCCCGCCACCGGCGTCGAAGGAGCGCGTGCCGTCGAGGTTGAAGCTGCTGCCGAAGCCGACGCTGCGCGGCGCCGCGAGGACGGCGGTCGGGTTCTGCGAATCGGCGACGATGACCGTGACCTCGTCCGGAATCGAGCTGTTGCCCGAGTCATCGACCACCACCAGGCGGAAGGTGTGGCGGCCGAGCGGCAGCGGGTTGCTCGGCGAGATGGTGACCTCGACCGTCGGGGTATCGGTCTTGACTTCGTTGTTGATGATGAAATCGGCCATGTCGGGCTCCTTGGGTCGGGTTGAAGTGCTGCCGTGCCGGCGCCTACTCGGTGCGGCGCCAGCGATATTCGGTGATGCGGCGGCCGGCCGCCGCCGTCGAGCCACCACCGTCGAGAATGAAGGAGCGCCCGTGCGCGACGCTCATGTCCGGTCCGGCGACCGCCACCGGTCGCGCGGCGGCAGGTCCGGCGATCTCGCCGCTGGCGCCGGACAGACGCGGGTCGAGGCTGCCGACACCGAGGACGTAATCGCCGTTGCCGAGGCTGCTCACCTCGGCCCGCGCCGGCACGCGCTGCCGCGGCGGACCGAGGTAGGTGTCGACGCCGACCAGGCTGGCGATGCCGACCAACAGCGGCCAGGTCGCGGTCGCCACCTGCACCTCGACGTGCGCCGGCGACTCGAGTTCGACGATGCGGCGCAGGAGGCCGAGATCCTGCGCCGCGACCGTCTGGTGCACCAGCACCAGGACGCGGTGGGCGAGTTGGTCGTAAAAGGCGAGGATCGACTCCTGCTCGGCCGGCGCAGCGACTTCGGCGCGGAACAGCGCCAGCAGCTCGACGCGCTCGGCCTCGCCGAGAACCAGCGTGTCGCCGACGACCGAATTGCCACTGATCACCAGTCCGGGCAGCAGCGGATCGTCCTCGACCTCGAGGTTGACGCCGAGCAGCGTGCTCATCAGGCGGCGCATGCGGAAGCCCTCGATGACGATGATCTCGCCGCCACGCACGCCGCCGTCGCTGGCGACGTCGAGCGCCAGCCGCAGACCGCGGCCGGTGCCGTGATGCCGCGCCAGTTCGCTCGCCCGCGCCAGCCACTCGCGGCGCCGTGCTGCCGGCAACGCCGCATCGAAGGCGACGCCGATCCAGCCGGCGAGCCAGTCGAGCGAAGCGTCCGGCGCCACCGCCGGATCGCTGCACAGGTGTGCGGCGGCGACGCGATCCTCGAGCGTCGTCAGGACACCCTCGACATTGGCGAGCAGGCGCTCGAGAAAATCCGCCGGCGTCGCCTGCGGCCGGTAGGCGACGATCGCCGCCGCCTCGCGACGCAGCGTCCAGCTCGCCGGGCCGTCACGCAGCTGCCAGAGGCTGCCGGCGCCGGTCACCTCGACCCGCGCCGCCTCACCCAGCGCCAGCGCAGCGCGCAGCGCGGCGGGGACGATCGCCGCATCGAGATCGGCGGCGAGCAACGTGTCCACGCTCGCCACGGACGACCCGGGCAACTCGGCGGCAGCGCCGAACTCGCTCTCGCGGTACAGCCGCGGCAGGTAATGATCACGGTAGGAGAAGCGTGCAGCGTAGGCGCGCAGAGCCGCCAGCTCCGGCGAATCGCGACCGTCGCCATGCAACTCGACCCGTACCCAGAGGTAGCGCCCGGACAGCGCGCGCACCCGCCGCTGCGCCCGCTGGATCAGTACCGACCACAGCCCGGCGCGGCCGGCCTGCGGTGCACCCCAGGCGCCGAGTCCCGGGTGACCGGGCAACTCGGATGGCTGCCGCTCCCAGACGGCGCGCGGCAGCGGCCCGCCGGGCAGCGCCTCTGCCACCACTTCGCCGAAGACGTGCGCATGCCACTCGGCCGCCGTCGCCGGACTCGGCTCGGCGGTCGCCGTCAGCCAGACGACGAGGCCGCAGCCCGCCGGCAGCCGTGCCTCGGCGAAGAGCCGGTGCCAGACGGTCTGCTGATCGCCGCTGTCGAGCAGGTGGACGTCGGTAGCGGAGAAGTTAGCCGCCTCGCCGCGCCGCGCCAGGTTCGCCACCGACAGCCGGTGCAGCGGTTCGACGCCACCGGCGAGCAGCGGGTAGCGCGGCGGCTCGTCGAGGCGGTGGGCAAAGGCGGCCTCCTCGGCATCGGCAGCGAGCGGATAGATGTCGCCGCCCGCCTCGAGGACGCTGTCGCTGCTCGCCGCCACCGCCGGCAGCCACACCGGCACGTCGCGCCGGCCCGGCAGCCGCACCGCGATGCGGCCGTCGGCAAGCCAGTCGAGCGCATAGGCGAAGCTCGCTCCGGCGAGCGTCTGCGCCACGCCGAGGGTGCCGGTCCGCGGGTCGAGCAGGCGCAGGCGGCTCTCGCCATCAGCGGCCCAGGAGAGGATGCCGAGCAGGCCGTCATGCGCGGCGGCGATCGCCTGCGGCCGCTCGCCGGCGGGCCACAGCACCGCATCGAACAGGTTCAGCGTCGGCGGCGTCGGGTTCTCGGCCAGCGGCCGGAAAGTCGTCGCCGCGTAGTCGGCTGCCGGTCGCTCGGCCTGCACGCAACCGCTGAGGCGGGCGATGCGGCCGCTCGCGCGCTCGAGCAGCCAGACGCCGCCGGCTGCCGCGGCGGCGATCCGCCACGGCTGGAAGCCCGGCGTCGGCAGGACGACATCGCGCCAGCGGCCGCGCAGGTCGTGCAGCAGCACGCGCTCGCCAAGCGCGACGTAGAGCACGTCGTCGAAGCCGGCGGCAAAGTCCTGCGGCCGTTCGCCGAGCAGCAGCGTGCGCGCCGAATCCGGCAGGTGACTGCGGGCGACGATCGCCATCGCCGCCTCGTCCCAGTGCGCGCTGGCGCCTTGCCGGTCGACGGCGCGCGGCAGCCGCTCGAGCGCCGCCGCCGCGATCGTCGCCGCGTCGGCGACGGCTGCGCCGAGCGCACGCTCGCTGCTCAGTCGCAGCGCGCGGCAACCGGGGCGGTAGTCGACGTGACTGCGCCCGGGCCAGTGCCGGTAATCGGCAAGCAACCAGAAGCGCTGGCCGTTGGCATCCATCAGCACACCTCGGGAACGACCGGCACCGCGACCGCGGCCTCGTCGGCGAAGGGATTCGCCGTCGCCGACAGGTCGGCCGGCGCGCCGCCGCCTGCCGCCGTGCTGTCCACGACGACGACACTGAGCAGTTCGGGCAACTGCCACGCCGTCAGCGGCAGCGCCTGGCTGCCGTCGACCGTGTTGCGCGTCAGCAACTGCCATTCGCCTCGACCATCGACGTCGGCGCGGGCGAAGAGGTTGATGCCGCCGACCTCGGCAACCCCGGCAACCCGCGACACCTCGACCTCCAGCTCGCGTTCGCGCACCGTCCGCCCGAGCGGCCAGAGCAGTCGGCGCAGCGCCTCGCGCACCTCGAAGAGCACCGCGTCGCGGCCGAAGCCGTCGCGCACGCGCACCGCGACGGCGACGCCGAGCGGCACGTACTCGCAGCCGATGACGTAGAGCTCGGTGGCAAGTGGCGTGCGCTGCTCGAGATGGGCATGCACACGTTCGATCAACGGACGGTCGGGGCGCGGATTCGGCGCCTTGCCGAAGGCCCGCGCCGGCAGGACCATGACGCTGACCACGCCGGCAACGCCGAAGCGCCGTTCGCGCGGCTTGAAGCGCGGCATCACCTCGACGCGCGCGACGTCGGTCCCCGGCACCTCCAGCGCCAGACGACGGTAATCGTCGGCGGTCACCGCCCGCTCGCCATGGCGCAACAGCGAAGGAATCCGCTGTTCCGCCTGCGCCAGCGTCTCGGCGTCCTCGCCGCCCTCGCTGGCGAGCGGCTGCAGGACCTTGATCGCCGGCAGCGGACGCTGCGTACCGACGAGGCGCGCCGTCGTCACCTCGCTCAGGCTCGCCGGCGGCAGGTTGCCGCCGCGGCCACCACCGAAGCGGCCGTGCGCGAGACGAATCCGCATCTGCCGCTCGGGCACGCGACCGCGCACCCCGTCGCCAAAACGCAGGCTGCCGGCCTCGGCATCGACCTCGAACACCGCCGCCTCGCGCGCCACGAGCGGATCGGCAGCGATCGCGGCGAGGTCATCGACGCGGTGCCACGGCTGGTAGCCACGACCCGGCTCCTCGACCTGGATCTGCAGCGTGTCGACATCGACCGAACCGCTCGGCAGGCGGAACACCTGGTCGGCGGCACCGGTCGACACGCCGAGCACGCGGCCGCCGACCGTGCTGCGCTGATCGACGGCGACGGCATTGATGCCGACCCAGGCCAGCCTGAGGCTGCCGACGCCGCTGCCCGGCCGCGGCCGCAGGCGCAGCCAGCCGATCACGCGCGCCGCCTTCTCCGGGTCGTCGATGCGCGGCGGATTGTCGCCGACCCCGGCGCGCGGGTTCTCGCCAACGTCGTTGACCGGTGCCCAGAGCAGCGACTCGTCGGGCATCGGCAGCCGCAGCACGCCCGGCCGCGTCAGTCCTGCTGTCGTGTCGTTGACCTCGCCGGGCAGCGGCTCGACGCTCAGGTAATCGGCGTTGATGCCGTCGGTGGCGCGCGTCACCACCTCCCACAGCACCGGCACGCGGGCGCGCGGCCCGACTTCCTCGAACAGCGCCGGCGCCGCGATCGCCGGCACGACGCCGACCGACAGCAATGCGGCCGCGCCGCTGTCGCCGCCGCCGAGCGCCGCGCGCGCGGCGGCGTTGGTCGCCGCCTGTTGCTCGGGCCGCTGCGCGACCGGCGCCAGCAGCGCCAGCCAGAGCGCCCGGTCGACGCTGCCGGCGAAGACATCGACGCCGTCGCCGCTCGCCGCCTGGCCGCCGGCGAAGAGCGGCGTCGCCAGGTAGCCCTTGGCGACGGTGTCGATGCGGTGCACCTTCTGCAGGCCGGCGATCACCGCCTCGAGACGCGCCGCCTCGTCGTCGGCGAGCGGCTGCTTGCTCCACGCCTCGCCGACCACCGGCAGCAACGTCGTCTCGGCCAGCGTCTCGAAAGGCAGCGGCGCCTTGATGCGGGCGCCGGCGGCGAGCGTCAGCCCGCTCAGTTCGCTTGGCTGCGCGAACGCCAGGCTGACGATCGTCGCCGCCGGCCGCGCCGGCCGCAGGCCCTGGCCGAGCAGCTTGAGGAAGACCAGCCGCTGCCGCTCGGGAATCAGGTTGACGCGATAGAGCAGCGCGTCGCCGAGCCAGGCGAACAGCTCCAGCAGCGTGCGGCCGGGATCGCCGAGGCGCGGGTTGGTCCATTCCGGCGTGTGCGCCGGGATGCGTGCCAGCAGATCCTCGAGCAGATCGTCGAAGCTGCGGTCGTCGAGACGGGGTGGCAGGATCGGCATCAGCCCTCCTCCAGGCGAACGGTGACGGCCAGCGCCGCCGGTGTACCGGAACGGGCCAGTCGATAGGCGATCTCCAGCCGCAATTCGGCGGGCTGTTCAGGTACCTCGAAAACCTCGACCCGGTCGAGCAGGATGCGGCGCTCCCAGCGAGCGAGCGAGTCCATCACCCAGTCGCGGATCTGGCGCCGCGTCGCCAGGTTGTTCGGTGCGTGCAGCAGGCGGTCGAGTCCGGCGCCGAATTCCGGGCGCATCAGTTGCTCGCCGGGGCGGGTACTTAGGATGACGCGGATCGACTGACGGACACTGGCTTCCAGATCGGGCCAGTCGAGCCGCCCATGCTCGTCCGGCAGCGCGAACAGCGGCCAGCCGAGCAGCGGACGCGGCAACGGGCTGTTCATCACTCTCCCCCTCCCTTCTTCGGGAACGGGATGCAGATCTTGATGAACATCATCCAGCGGAAGAACAGGTCGAACAGCGAAAGGAAGATGTTCAGCACGATGAAGGCGCAGATGGTGATGATCGGGATGTTGAAGCTGCAGATCCAGCCCAGCTTGAGGCCGCTGTCAGCCGGCTTCTTGTCCTCCATGAGGTCGAGCGGATCGCCCGTCAGCAGGTTCTGCAGCGACGCCGGCACGGTGAAGGCGACGTTCGGCTTCAGTTTCTTCAGCATCTCGCGATCGCTCGGGTCGGGCAGCGGCACCTGTACCGGTGGTGCACCACCACCCTCGTACCACGGCGCGATGACGAACGGTGGGCTGTAATCGCCCCACACCGTGCGTTGCGGGCAGTGCCCTTCGGGCTTGAGGCGAACGAAGGCGCGCAGGACATAGCGCGCAGCGGGGTCGTCGAAGCGGCCGGCGACACCGCTGACGGCTTCGAAGCGCCGTTGCAGGCAGGCCGACAGGGCGACGGCCAGCGCCGTGCTGCGCGTGCCGTCGAGCGCCGGCCAGGCGGCCGGTATCGTCGGCGCCGGCGAGACCGACTCGCCATCGAGCAGGATGCGGCTCGCCGCCGCCAGAAAGACACCCGCCGGCGTGCTGCCCGGGATCGGCTTGCCGGCGGCATCGGCGAGCGGCAGCGCGATGTCGTCGAGCAGCGTCTGCAGCGCCTCGCCTTCGGCGTGGTCGCCGAAGGCGTCGAACTCCACCGCCAGCTGGCGCAGCAGCAGCAGCAGGCGCTTCATGCTGCTCTGGTCGCTGTCCGCCGGATTGCCGGCGATCGCCGCCAGGTCCGGCGTCAGCGAGCGCCCCGGCCGCGGCAGGCTGTCGGCGAGACCGCGCAGCGGGCCGACCAGGTGCGCCGTGAAGTCGCTGCTCGCCGGCCCGAAGGCCTGCTCGTCGAAGCGTGGCGCACCGCCCTCGGCCTTCTCGCTGCTGGTGGTCGGCACCAGGCCGTAGAACAGCGTCGCGCCGGCGGCCGCGCAGACGTCGGGCGGCGCGAGGAACATCGGCACCACCGCCTCGTCGAGCAGGGCATCCTCCTGCGCGGCGAGCAGCAGCCGCACCTCGTCGTCGAGCACCGGCTGGCCGGTGCCCGGCCGGTCCAGGCGGCGCAGCGCGGCGGGGTCGTGCCGGTTGCCGCTGGCCGCGCCGTCGGCGCCAGCGCTGATCCGCGCCCAGCCGCGCAGGCTGTCGCCGGCACGCATCCAGCCCTGCTTCAGCTCGCGCCCAGCGGCGTCGCGCACCAGGCGACGGATCACCAGGCCAGCGCCATCGACCCGTTGCGGATCGATGCGCGGCTCGCCCGGCGTGTCGCAGCGTGCTTCCATCACCGCCAGGTGGAACTGCCGCTGGATCGGCTGGAACAGCTTCAGCAACTGCTCGCCGGCCGCCGCGCGGCGGATCCCCTCGAGCCGCGCCGGCGCGTCCTGCGCACTCCGCGCCGCCGGCACGGCCGCCACCCGGCCGCCGGCGAGACCCAGCTTGCGGCTGGCGCCGCGCAGCCTGTTGAACAGGTCGCGGCCGCTCGCCTGGCTGCCGCGCGCTGGCGAATCGCCGCCGCTGGCGACGCTGGCGGGCTGTGCCAGGCTGGCACGCAGCGCGACGCGACCGCCGGCGTCACGCAGGCCGGCCAGCACCGCTGCGATGAAGTCCTCGTCGCTGCGCTGCAGGATCGCCGGCGCGCCGCCCTCGGCGAGGTCGCGCGGCGCCGACAGGATCACCTCGTGATGCTTCACCATATGTTCCCCGCTCCCGGTGTGTAGCTGGTGGAGACCACCGAGGTCGCCTGCAGCACCTCGCACTTGACGATGCCCGAGAACTTGGCGAGTGCGGCATCGACCGTCACCATGCCGGCGCTGACCTTGACCTGCGGCGCATCGACCTTGACCTCGGCACTGGCGGTGACGCTGATCCGCGCCGCCTCCATCACCACCTTGTTGCCGTTCGAGTCCTCGAGCGTGAGCTTGCCGGGTCCGTCGGAAAGGGTGAATTTCTGCCCGCCCGGCGTTTCGAGCTGCAGTTTCTCCTGTCCCTGCTGGTCGTCGAGGGTGATGGTGACGCCGTTCTTCGACCGGATGCGCTTGAAGCGGTTGCCCTCGTCACCGAGATCGGCCGGCGCCGCGCTGCTGCCGTTCCACAGCCCGCCGAGCACGAGCGGATGGCGCACATCGCCCTGCACGAAGACCACCAGCACCTCGTCATCGACCTCCGGCATCAGGAAGGCACCGCGGTCGGCGCCGGCGAAGGGACAGACGACGCGCGCCCAGAGCGGCGCGTCCTGCCCGTCGACGCCATCGAAGGCGAGCAGGCGAACCTGCACGCGGTTGCGCCGCTCGGGGTCGGAGAGGTCGACGACGCGCGCCAGTTGCGCGCCGTTGAGCCAACCGGCGGCGGGCTGGAAATGGCAGGCGCGGTCCATCAGCCGTCTCCCAGCCAGGCGCACTCGCCGACGAACTCGGTGCGATAGCCGGCGCGAACGTCGTAGAGGTGACGCGCCTCGACGACGTAGTAGCTGTTGTCCCAGCGGCCGGAGAGGCCGCTGACGCTGACCGTCGTGCCGACGCGCAACAGCGCGTTGCCCTCGGCGACGCCTTCGAGGCGGACGAAGCGCCGCGCCCGCTGATCGAAGGCCGCCTCGGCAACCGCCTGCGCCTCGGCGGCGCTCGCCAGCGCGAGGTTGGCGATGTGCTCGTGCCGCGGCGCCAGCGCCCGCCCGAGCCAGTCGGCGCCGCTGCTGCCGCTGCCCGGCCCGCCGTGCGCCAGGCTGCTGGCCTCGCCGCTGACCGCGCTGCCGCCGACCGGGTCCCAGCCGGCGGTGCTGACGCTCGTCACCTGTTGCGCCAGGTCGGCCACGACGCGTGCGCGCGCCAGCTGGCCGTGCAGATCGAGGTTCAGTTCGCCGCGCCGGACGTCGCCGCGCGGCGCCACCTGCAGCTCGTCGCCGACGACCTGCAGGTCGCCGTCGAAACGGCCGAGCAGCCGCCGCAGGAAAGCGAGGTCGCTCTCGTTGAGCTGTGCCCAGGTGCCGGTCGGCGCACTCAGTCCCTGCACCGAAGGCCGCAGTCCGAGTTCACCGGCGACCGCGCTGACCACGTCGGCCGGCGACATGTCGCTGTAGACCTTGCTGCGGCGCGCCATGCGCGCCCCCCCAAGCGCGTCTTCGGCGAGCACCACCAGCTCCGGCGGCGCTCCTGGCGCGAAGTCGGCCTCGAGGCCGCTGACCACACCGCGGAAGAGTTCGCGCGGCTGGCTCTCGTCGCCGCTGTACACCTCGATCGCCGTCCCGAGCGCGATCCGCGAGCCATCCTCGAAGGCATACTCGGCGTTGCCGTCGGTGGTGCTCGCCCAGTTCGAGAAGCGCAGCTCGGCTCTCGTCATGCCGCCCTCGGACTCCTCGATGCGCATGCCGATGAGCAGTTCGGAGGCGCGCAGATCCTCCTGCCCGGCCAGCCGCAGCGTCGGCCGGGCACGATACACCGCAGCGCGGCTGACCGAGGTCTCGACCGGCATGCCGCCCTGCTCCCTAGTCCGCCAGCCAGCGCCGCCGGCGCTCGTCGCGCAGCGCCAGTTCGCGCAGCAGGCCCGGCAGCAGCTCGTGCTCGTGCGCCGCCGCAGCCGCCGGCGCGCCGCTGTCCGCCGGTGCTTCCGGCCGCTCCGGCCTGACTTCGGCCTGCATCTCTTCGATCCTGATCGGCATCCCCTTGCTCTCCGTTACTGACGCGCACCGATGACGAACTCGGCTTCACCACCGACATCGGCCTTCAGGCCGCTGCCACCGCCGTCGAGCAGGCGCCCGCCGACGGCCACCTTGCCGGCACTCGAGATGCTCGCCGACTCCTGCAGCAGCCGGCTCGGCGAGAGGGCGCGCGCAGTCGGATTGTTCTCGACCCGCAGCCCGGCGAAGGAGCCACCGGCCGCGACGCCGGCTGCCGCACCGATGCTCAGGCTGGCGCCGCCGCCGATCCCCACCCCGATACCGCCACCGATCCCGACGCCGGCACCGCCACCGATTCCTGCCCCGGCCGAGGCACCGATTCCCACCCCGGCACCGCCACCAACGCTCAGTCCGGCCCCGCCACCGATGCTCAATCCGGCGCCACCGCCAGCGGCGAAGGCGGCCGCCGGCAGCAGGCTGACGCCGCCGCCCGCCGAGGCCGTCGCCCCGGCAGAAAAACCGGCCCCCGCCGAGGCGCCGATGCCGGCCGCAAAGCCGACGCCGACCGAGGCCCCGGCAGCGAAGCCGACGCTCGCCGAGGCACCGATGGCGAGTCCGCCACCGCCGCCGAAGCGCAGGCTCGAGGCGCCGTTGGCGGCAGCGATGCCGCGCGCCGCGCGCGGATCGCCGGCCTTGTTCGCCGCACCCTGCGGCCCGCCGAGCGGGCCCTCGTCGTCCGGCACGACGACCGGCTCGGCAGCGAGGTCGGCGTCGACCGAAGCCTGCTCGCCGCTCGTGCCGCCCTCGAAGCTGACCTCCTGGCTCGACAGCGTCAGGTTGATCGACGAGCGCAGCGGCAGACCACCGGCAGCGAAGAAGTCGATCGTCTCCTTGAACTGCTCGACCATGCCGGTAAAGGAATAGGCGCCCCAGCTGAACTTGACCAGCGGCGGCACCTTCTTGCTCTGCCCTTCCGGTACCGGCTGCAGCAACTGCGCCATCTTGTTGGTCGTGATGCGCACGTCCTCGCCGGTGTCGGTGGTGTCGAAGATGACGTCCATCGTCAGCTTGGCGGTCGTCTGGCTGACGTACTGCTTCTTCTTCGCCCCCTGGCCTTCTTCCTTGAGCGTGTTCGACACCGTGTGCTGCAGGCTCGCCGGATTGAAATGCACCGGCACCGTCACCTTCGGGCCGGTCATCGTCTCGAAGGTGGCGGGCGTGTCGCTGAGGTCGTCGGGAAACTCGGGCATCGCCGGCCTCAGCTCACCAGGACCAGGCCCTCGTGGGCCAGGTGCAGTTCCTCGATGCCGATCTCGTTGCCCTTGGCATTGAGGTCGGCGGCCTTGAACTTGACCGGCATCGCGCGGCGCAGTGCCCAGCGCACCACCGCTTCGTCGGCGCTGTTGCGCATCTCGATCTCGACCTGCAGGCGATAGGCATAGGCGCCAGAGCCGACCTTGGAGAACCAGTTCCACAGGTCGCGCGTGTCGCTCATGCCGCGCTTGAGGACGACGGTGGCAAAGCTCACCGGGCCGGCGCGCTGCACGGCGCCGTAGTTGCTGCCGCCGACCTTGATCACCTTCGGTTCCATCGTCGCCTCGAGCCCGGTGCACTCGGAGAACGCACCCTGGCAGAGCGGCACCGCGGCGCCGCTCGGGTTGGCCAGCGACTGCTGGCTGAAGCGGACATGGAAGCGGAAGACGTGCAGCGGCAGGTCGTTCATCACGCCACCTCGCGCAGCGGCTCGCTCGCCGCTGCGGCAACGCCACCGCCGGTCAGATCGAGAACGACAGTGATGCGCTCGACCGCCGCCAGCGGCAGGATGCTGATCTCGGCGCGCAGGCGGCCGCTGTCGAGATCGTTCTGGCTCATCGTGCTGCGGTCGCAGTGGACGCTGAAAGCCTCCTGCGGCGATGCGCCGCCGAGGCCACCCTCACGCCAGAAGGCGGTCAGCAACTGCCCGAGACCCTGCTCGACGCGCCGCCACAGCGCCGGCCCGCTGGCCTCGAAGAGCGCCGCCTCGCCGCTGCGCCGCGCGGCGCGCAGCAGCGCGCCGAGCAGGCGGGTGACGCCACCGGCACGCCAGGCGAGGTCGGCGCTGGCGCTGACGTCGGAATGCAGCACCCAGCCAGCGGGCGACGGAGCGACCAGGCAGACGCGTTGCGCCAGGCGGTCGGCCGGCGTCGCGGCGATGCCGCTGCACGAGAGTACCGGCTCGCTGCCGGAAACCGATGGCAGCCGGCTGCCGGCAACCGAGCGGAAGGTGCCGCGGGCGAGTGCGTTCGCCGCCAGCACACCGGCGAACAGACCATCCGGCGGCTCGAGCGTCCCCGGCAGGTCGCTGCTGAAGCGGGTCCGCAGCCACGGCCAGGCGAGCTGGACGAAGGCGCTGCCGAGCGCACGACCGCCGTTGCTGCTGTCGGGCGCGGCGAGCAGGCCGGCCTCGTCGAGGTAGGCGAGGAAATCCGCCTGCGCCCAGGCGGCGGCATTGCGCGCATCGCGCAGCGGCAGCGGCAACGCCGCCAGCAGCAGCATCTCGCGATGACGGCGCGCCAGTTGCTCGCGCGCGCTGCCGAGCGCATCGCGCCAGGCGACGAAACCGGCGTCGTCGGCGCGCGGCGGCGCCAGGTCGCGCAGCCCGACGTCTTCCTCGACCGCCGGCGCCGTATCGACCGAGCACTCGACGAAGACCTCGGGCGAATCCGGCGCTTCCACGGCGACATCGACGATCGCCGGTTCGGCGGCACAGATGTCGGCCAGATCCGGCAGGCAGACGAAGCTCACCTCGGGCACCCCGGCGAGATGGCCGATGCCGCGCCAGGTCGTCGGGTCGAGCGGCGTCGCCGCCGGTGCCAGCAGCGCCGCCAGCCGTGCCGCGCGTTGCGCCGCGCGGCCACCGGCCGCTTCGAGGTAGGGCCAGGGATCGCCGCAGCGGACGACCACCGCCCGCCGCCCGCCGTTGGCGAAGAAACTCCGCACGGCGGCGCCGAGATAGCTCGCGCAGCGGCGAGTTCCGCTGCCCACCGGCCTCGCCGCCCAATCGTAGAGTGCGGCGAAAGCATTCCAGCTGTCGACCACCACCGGCACCTGCAACAAGGTTTCGATCTCCTCCGCCGGCCGCGCCCACGGTCCGCCGATCCAGCCGGCGGCCGCCAGCGCCGCCCGCACGCTGCCGGGAAGCGGCGTCGACCGCCGCGCGACGAAGCCGACGAAACAGGCGACGTCGACCCGGTTTGGGTCGGCTGCTGCCGCCGGCGGCGCGATTTCGAAGGAGAGCCCGTTCATCGTCCAGGCCACCCGGCCTCAGGCCTCGATCTCGAAGCCCTCGGCGGCGAGGACGATCTCCTCGAGGGCGACGTCGCCGCCGCCCTTGCCGGCCAGCGTCGGCCCCGTGTACTTCATCGGGATGCAGCCGCGCAGCAGCCAGGTGCGCACCGGGTTGTGCGCCTCGTCGAGCAGGTTGATGGCGACGGTCTTCTGCGCCGCCGGGCCGGCGGTGCGGGTCTCGTTGATCCACGCCCAGAGGCTGTCGAAGTTGACGATGCCGCGCTTCAGCGTCACGTCGCTGACCTTGTGCACCCCGGCCACCTTGCGCACGTGGTTTTCCTTGTCGTTGCCGGCACGGTACTCGGCGATGGTGACCTCGGTGCCGATTCCCGAGACGTCGGAGAAGCCGCCGAATTCCTCGCCGCCGTCGAAGCTGACGACGAAGTTGAAGGCGCCGTAGGGTGTGATTCGCTCAGCCATTGTTCAGTCCCTCTCGCTCAGGCACGGGCATCGGCGGTCTTCTGGCCGATGCGGAAGATGACGAATTCGGCCGGCTTGATCACCGCCACGCCGATCAGGCAGACCAGACGACCGTTGTCGAGGTCGTTCTGGGTCATGGTGCTGCGGTCGCAGCGGACGAAATAGGCTTCCTCGGTCTTGCTGCCGAGCAGTGCGCCGTTGCGCCACTCGTTGTAGAGGAAGTCGGCGATCGTCTGCCGCACGTTCGCCCACAGCCGCTCACCGTTCGGTTCGAACACCGCCCACTGCGTGCCGCGGTCGATCGACGACTCGAGGTAGTTGAAGTAGCGCCGCACATTGACGTACTTCCACTCCGGATCGGAGGACGCGAGGCGCGCACCCCAGACGCGGAAGCCGCGGCCGGAGAGATAGCGCAGGCAGTTCACGCCGAGCGGGTTGAGCATCTCCTGCTGCGCGAAATTGACGTCGATCTCGAAGCGCAGTGCGCCGCGCACGACCTCGTTCGCCGGCGCCTTCCAGACGCCGCGCTCGACGTCGTTGCGCGCGTAGATGCCGCTGACGAAGCCGGAAGGCGGCAGCGCCAGTTCGCGCGGGATGTCCTCGCGACCCGGCCGCGCCAGCGGGTTCGGCACCACCACCCAGGGGTAATACACGGCCGCGTAGCGCGAGTCGATCAGCCCGCGCAGTGTGCGCGCCTGGCCCGGCGTCTGGTCGCGCGGCAGGTCGAGGACGGCGATGCGGTAGGCGCGGCGCGACTCGGCGTGCGCGATCAGCAGGTTGTTGATCGCCTGCGTCTCGGCGTAGGCCGACGAACCCGGCGCGGCGACGATCGAGATGTCCTCGAGACCGGACAGCTCGCCGAGCGCCAGCGAGTAGTTCGCCGCCACCGGCGCCGCACCGTCGACGCCGCCAGCGAGGGCGATGCTGCGCTCGAGCTGGCCGGCGGCGTTGGTCGTCGCGCCGGTGAACAGCGCGGTGTGCAGTTCGAGCGCGCTGACGTTGCCGCCGATCGTGATGGCGAACATGTTCTGCAGATGATCGGCGCGCCGCGCCGGCGTCGCCGACATCACGTGCCCGACCCAGGCCGGATGGCTGCGGTCGAAGCCGAGACCGTCGAAGCTCAGGTCCTCGCCGTCGGCATCGATCGCCACCACCAGCAGGCTGACGATGCGTGGCGTGTCGGCGGCGAGCGTCGCGGCGACTTCGGCGGCGGCCGCCGGATCGGTCGCCGGATGCCAGTCGTTGCCGACCTTGAGGTGGAAGGCGGTGGTGCCGCCGGCGCCGGTGACCAGCAGCGTGCCGGTTGGCGCGTTGGCCATCGCCGTCGCCGCGACCGGCGCCAGCACCTCGCGCACGACGACGACGCCGTTGCCGATGCTGCCCGGGAAGCGGGCGACGAAGGCCGCCGCCTCGGCCGCCGCCGTACCGGCCGGGGTGATCGCGCCGCTGGCCGTCGCCGCGCCGGTGCCGACGACGCGCGAGACGTAGAGCCGCGAACCGCCCTCGTTGAAGAAGGCGCGCACCGCGTGCGCCAGGAAGTTGGTGTCGGGCGGGTTGCCGGTCAGCGCCAGGTCCGAGATGCCCCCGTAGATGCGCTCGAAGTCACCGAAGCTGGTGAGCATTTCGGGCACTTCCTGGGCATCCGTCGTGGCGCGGAACGGACCCTTGCGGGTCGGCCCGACGAACGCGGTGGTGCTGGTACCGACGCCCTCGATTGACTTGGCGCGGAAGCTGGTTTCCTCGACATAGACGCCGGGAGCTAGGTACTCGGGCATGGCAGGTCTCCTTCGATCGAGCGTGCCGGGCGCTGTGCTGCCCGGATGATGGACTCGCTGCCTATGGCAGATCGAGCCCCAGGTTGAGATTCAGGGCGCCCCGCGCAGCGAGGCTGACGTTCTGCTGCGTCGTCGGCAGGGCCGCGCGACGCGCTTCGATGTCGGCCGGATCGACCAGCCGCAGCACCGCCGGCTGGCGGCCGGCACGCACCTCGGCAAGTGGCGTGCGGCTGCCGAGCGCCGGATCGAAATGGACCTCGACGGTCGCGGCGATGCTGCTCACCACCACCGCGTTCTCGTCCTCCGACCAGGTGGTGACCGGCACGCCGACCACCGGCACCAGCGCCTCGCCCCGCCAGTCGCTCATGCCGCGCGCAAGCACCGTGCCGCCGGCGACGACGCGCAGCAGCGCGCCGCCGAGCGCGGCGCCGTCGGCGTTGGCGCTGACGCGCGCGCGCAGCTCGGTCCAGTTGGTGCCCAGCCCGGCGATGGCGCTCGGGTAGAGCGGCACATCGACCGCGGCGAAGAGCGAATCGGCACCCGCCGCCTGCGGATCGCGCGGCAGGGCGATCGACGCCAGCCGCGGCAGGTAGCGTCCGCTCGGGTCGCGCAGCGCGACCTCGAGGCGTTCGCCGCCGGTGGCCGGCTGCGCCGGCGGCGCCGCGAAGGCGGCGGCATGGCTGGCGAGCCGCGTCCATTCGTGGATGACGTAGAGGCCGCTGCGGTTGCGGACGATGCGCGCCCCGGCCGCGGACACATCGAGCGCACCGCGCACGACGATGCCGGTGGTGCCGTCGACCGGCCGCAGCGCCCCGAGCACGCGCCATTCGACGCGTTCGAGCTCGTGCAGCGCCCGGTTGCTCACGCCGCGCCGCCGTAGGCGAAGCGCCCGGCGACCACCGGGCGGAACTGCGCGGCGTCGCTGTCGGGATCGATGCGCACGAGCCGCGCGACGTAGGAGACCGACAGCCGGTACGAAGGCGTCAGCGCATCCCAGATGCGCATCACGTCCTCGGTCGCCAGTTCGGCCGGGATGATCTGGATCACCTCGTCGCTCGCCCAGCCGGCATCGGGAGTCAGCGACGAGGCGTCGAGCACCGGATATTCGTGCAACTGGCGCAGCGCCCAGGTCAGCGCCACCTGCTCGTCCTGCGCCGCCATCCCCCAGCTGCTCATCAGGTAGTGCAGGTCGAGCCCGAGCGGCCCGACGCCGTTGCCCGAGCCGCGCAGGTGGGCGCTCTGCCGCGAGTGCTCGTTGACCGTCAGGCGGTAGAGGAAGAGCGTGATGCGGTTGCGCTCCTCGCCCTCGCTGGCCATCTGGCCGCCGCTGACCAGCTCGAAGTCGCATTCGGGCAAGGCGCGCCCGCCGATCTCGGTCGGATAGGTGTTGCGCAGGAAGGTCACGATCGAACTGCCGACCGCGTGCACTGCGAACACGTTTGCCATCAGCACCCTCCGGGAAAGCAGTCGCTACGCCCGCAGCACCGACTGCGCTGCAAGCATCACCGGCTCCGCTGTCGCCGACTGCCGGGCGCGGGGGGCGCCAGACGGCAAGGGCCGACGGGTTGCAAGCGGGAACCGATGAACCAACTCTATTTCCTGCGCCAGCGCACCGCAAGGCAAATCTTTTTATAAAGCAGCGCGCTGCTCGCCCGCCGGCAGCGACACGCTGCCGGCGGAGTCCGTCGCTGTGCGAGCAACCGACTGATTGGCGGACGGATTTCCGTCGCCGGGCGGCGCGCCGAAGGAGCGGCTTCGTCGCTCTTCATTGATTTCGCTTATGCTGGAACCCGGCCGGGACCTGTGTTCAGTCGCATCGGGCCGCATTCAGTGAAATACAAACAACTACTTGGCAAAAATTCTTCGAGTTTTTTCGAGATTGGTCCGGCGCGTTTCCGTGCGACATCCTTGGAGACGGATTTTCCACGCAAGCTCAAGCCGTTTCTCTGTTTTGTCATTCATCCTGCTGATTTGTCTTTACTCTTGATCCACCGGAAGAGGTCCGGACGAGGTCTCGCCGACGGCTCTGTCGGGCGGGTCGGCACGCCCGGCGGCCGGCCGCTGCGATCGCCGGCGGCGCGGCAGCACACGAGTGCCCGGCACTGCCGGAACGCCGGCAAGAGGAGCAACCGAGGGTCCGATCAGGAATCCGGGCCATGTGTCGGCGGTGGGGCCCTTTCGCGACGACGCCCTGGCGTGGCACGGACAGGGCATCCAGGTCAGCAGCAGCCGTCAGGCGCTGGCTCGCCCGCCTGGCGACGACGGAACCGCGGGCATCGAAGCGCGTGTCGCCACGACGTGACAGTCCCGGGATCGGCGTGAGGAAAATGCGCGGTCAGCAGCTGAGCGACTCGCGGCCAGGCAGGATGTCTTCGCCAACGCTGCACGGGCGGGAATGGCGCAACGGCTGGGCCTCGGGAGTCGACAGCCGGAAGGCCCGAGCCTTGATGAACTTGGCCGCATCGACTGCATGGGCTTCGCAGGATCGCAGGCTCCGTCTCACCACCGGGGGCAATCCCCCGGCTTTCTTCAAGGTCGCTGTTGTAAAGTAGCGGGCTTCTGCCGTTTGGCGTCACAACGCCCAGAAGCCCGTTCATGGCCATCAAGAAATCCGACCTCTACTCCTCCCTCTGGGCCTCGTGTGATGAACTGCGCGGCGGCATGGATGCCAGCCAGTACAAGGACTACGTCCTGTTCATGCTGTTCATCAAGTACATCACCGACAAGTACGGCGACAGCGACGACTTCGCGCCGCCGGTCAACATCCCCAAGGGCGCCAGCTTCAAGGACATGATCGCGCTCAAGGGCAAGAGCGACATCGGCGACAGGATCAACACCCAGATCATCCAGCCGCTGATCGACGCCAACAGCCGGCTGGCGCGCACCGATTTTCCCGACTTCAACGACCCGAACAAGCTGGGCGAGGGTCAGGCCATGGTCGATCGCCTCACCAACCTGATCGGCATCTTCCAGAAGCCCGAACTCGATTTCTCGCAGAACCGCGCCGAGCACGACGACATTCTCGGCGACGCCTACGAGTACCTGATGCGGCATTTCGCCACCGAGAGCGGCAAGAGCAAGGGGCAGTTCTACACCCCGTCCGAAGTCAGTCGTGTCATCGCCCGGGTGATCGGCATTTCGCCCGCGAACACGCGCGCCGCCACCACCGCCTACGACCCCACCTGCGGCTCGGGCTCGCTGCTGCTGAAAGTGGCGGCGCAGGCCGGCAAGCACATCACGCTCGAAGGGCAGGAGAAGGACGTGACCACCGCCGGTCTCGCGCGCATGAACATGATCCTGCACGACTTCCCGACGGCCAGCATCCTCTCCGGCAACACCCTCGCCGCGCCCAAGTTCAAGGACGGCGAGAGCCTGCGCACCTACGACTACGTCGTCGCCAATCCGCCGTTTTCCGACAAGACCTGGAGCACCGGCCTGACGCCGTCGAAGGATCCCTGGCAGCGCTTCGCCTGGGGCGAGCCGCCGACCCGGCAGGGCGACTACGCCTACCTGCTGCACATCATCCGTTCGCTGAAGCATGCCGGCAAAGGCGCCTGCATCCTGCCGCACGGCGTGCTGTTTCGCGGCAATGCCGAGGCCGTCATCCGCCAGCAGCTCGTCCGCTCCGGCATCCTCAAGGGCATCATCGGCCTGCCGGCCAACCTCTTCTTCGGCACCGGCATTCCCGCCTGCATCCTGGTGCTCGACAAGGAGAATGCCACCGCCCGCAAGGGCGTGTTCATGATCGACGCCAGCAAGGGCTACCTCAAGGATGGCAACAAGAACCGTCTGCGCGAGCAGGACATCCACCGCATCGTCGACACCTTCGCCCGGCAGGCCGACACCCCGCGCTACGGACGCATGGTGCCGTTCGACGAGATCGCCGACGCGAAGAACGACTTCAACCTCAACCTGCCGCGCTACATCGACAGCAGCGAGCCGGAGGATCTGCAGGACATCGATGGCCACCTGCGCGGCGGCATCCCCGAGCGCGACCTCGACGCGCTGGGCGACTACTGGCAGGTGCTGCCGGGCGTGCGTGCCGCCCTGTTTGAATCGCTGCGCCCCGGCTACGCACGCCTCAAGCTGCCGCTGCCCGAGGTCAAGCCCGCCATCTTCGCTCATGCCGAATTCACCGCCTTCAACCAGTCGGCGACCCGGCGCTTCGCCGACTGGCGAGCCGCCGTCACCCCGCAGCTCAGCGGCTTCGACAAGGACGGCCACCCCAAGGCGCTGATCGAGACCATCGCCGAGGCACTGCTCGCCAGCTTCAACGAGGTCCCGCTGCTCGACGCCTACGACATCTACCAGCACCTGATGGATTACTGGGCCGAGACGATGCAGGACGACGCCTACCTGATCGCCGCCGACGGCTGGGTGGCCAGGACCAGCCGCATCGTGGAGAGCGACAGGAAAGGCAAGACCAGGGACAAGGGCTGGACCTGCGACCTGATCCCCAAGCCGTACCTCGTTGCCCGGTACTTCGCCAGCGAGCAGGCCGCCATCGAAGGGAAACAGGCCGAACTCGAAGCCGCCAGCGCCGGCCTTGGCGAGCTGGAAGAGGGGTACGGTGGCGAAGACGCCGCGTTTTCGGGCTTCGACAGCATCAGCGCCGCAGCGGTGAAGGAGCGCATCCGTGAAGTCGCCAGGGACCCGGACGCCGCCGAAGAACTGCGGGTGCTCAGGCAGTGGCTGGCCATCAACGAGTCGATCGCCGCCCTGAAGAAGAAAGTCAGGGAATGCGAAACCGCCCTCGACCGACTCGCCTACGAGAAGTACCCCACGCTCAGCGAGGCCGAGATCAAGACGCTGGTGGTGGACGACAAGTGGATGGCACGGCTCTCGGTCAGTGTGCAGGGCGAGCTGGATCGCGTGTCGCAGACCCTCACGGGCCGTATTCGTGAGCTGGCCGAACGTTACGCGACGCCGTTGTCGCAGCTTACTGACGAAGTGGCGATACTAGCCGCCCGTGTCGACGAACACCTCAAGCGGATGGGTGCGTCGTGGTAGTAAAGCCGGGGTACAAGCAGACCGACGTGGGTGTTGTTCCGGCGGATTGGAATTGTGCCGCGGTCGCGAAAGTTGCTGTAAATACCAAGAACTCGATAGTCGGTGGGCCGTTTGGGTCTGATCTCGTGTCTAGTGATTATGTGTCGAGCGGTGTCCCGGTGATCCGAGGACAAAACATGGGCGCGGGCTATGTTTCTGGGGATTTTGTGTTTGTTTCTAAGCCAAAGGCAAGAAGACTTCAAGCGAACACCGCCAGAGCGGGCGACCTGATTTTCACGCAGAGAGGCACTCTCGGACAGGTATCAATAGTTCCAAGTGCCCCGTTCGATGAGTACATTATTTCGCAGAGTCAGATGAAGCTGACTTTGAACCCTGCATTGGCAGATACGCAGTACATCTATCAGTATTTTTCTAGCGGCGATGGGCAAAGGCAAATCACCGAGAGCGCCATTCAAACCGGTGTTCCTCACACCAACCTTGGCATCCTAAGGGCCTACAGAATCCCTCTTCCTCCAAGCGTTGCCGAACAACGCGCCATCGCGGCGGCGTTGAGCGATGTGGATGCGCTGCTGGGCGGGCTCGAGCGGCTAATCGCCAAGAAGCGCGACCTCAAACAGGCCGCCATGCAGCAACTCCTCACCGGCCAAACCCGCTTGCCAGGGTTTAGCGGGAAGTGGGAGGTCAAGCGGTTGGGGGAGATTTGCGAAATCGCAATGGGTCGGACCCCACCGCGCCTGAACCAAGCCTACTGGGGACGTGGTTTCAAATGGCTCTCCATCGCAGACCTTCAGACAAAGGTCGTTTCCACATCGAACGAGGAGATCACCGAACTCGCAGCCGCGATGATGACCATCATCCCCGAAGGCACGCTCCTGATGAGCTTCAAGCTTTCCCTTGGGCGGCTCTGCTTCGCCGGATGTGACCTCTTCACTAACGAGGCGATTTGCAGCTTCAACAAGCTTCAAGCCAGCGCCGAGTTCCTCTACTACGTATTGGGACGCACCGATTTCTCGCTCTACGGCAAACAGGCCGTGAAGGGCTACACGCTCAACAAAGAGTCCCTGAAGGTTATTAAAGTCATGCTGCCGACCTTCCCCGAGCAAACCGCCATCGCCACCGTCCTCTCCGACATGGACGCCGAACTCTCCGCCCTCGAAGCCCGCCGCGACAAGACCCGCGCCCTCAAGCAGGCGATGATGCAGGAGTTATTAACCGGACGTATCCGGTTGATTAGTGGAGAGTTGACAGTGGAGAGTGGAGAGTGATGAAGACCAACTCTCAACTTTCAACTGTCCACTCTCAACTGAACAAAGGTCCTTTGTGGACAAAATCGTTCGCCTTCGCATTGCGGGTGGTGAAGTTGGCGAAGTATCTCCAGGAAGAAAAACGGGAGTTTGTTCTGTCCAAGCAGGTTCTGCGCAGCGGAACAGCCATCGGGGCCTTGGTACGCGAGGCCGAACATGCCCAAAGCAAGGCCGATTTCATCAGCAAAATGAACATTGCACTCAAAGAGGCGAATGAAACTGACTACTGGCTGGATCTACTCCATCAATCGGGCTATTTGACACAGGAAAGTTACCACTCAATTCACCCCGACATGCAAGAGCTGCTGAAACTCTTGGTCGCGATCGTCAAGACGTCAAGAGAATCACTACATGCGAAATAACTCTCCACTGTCCACTCTCAACTCTCCACTGAAAAGAGAGCAGCAGAACCTGGAGTGGAAGGAGTCCTGGCGCGACGACTACCTGCGCTGGCTCTGCGGCTTTGCCAACGCCGAGGGGGGCGTGCTGGTCATCGGGCGCAATGACCGGGGCCAGCCGGTGGGCGTTGCCAATGCCGCCCGCCTGCTGGAAGAAATCCCCAACAAGGTGCGCGATGTGCTGGGCATCATGGTGGCCGTGAATCTCGTGTCCGAAGGCGGCAAGGAGTTGGTCGAGATTCGCGTCGAGCCCTACCCCAGCCCGGTGAGCTACAAGGGCGAGTATCACTACCGCAGCGGCAGCACCAAACAGGAATTGAGAGGTGCGGCGCTGAGCCGATTCCTGCTGCGCAAGCAGGGGCTGCATTGGGACGGCGTGCCGATTCCGCGTCTGACGCTGGCCGACTGCAATCCCTCTGCCCTGCAATGGTTCAGGAACAAGGCCGCGAAGAGCGGACGAGTGGATGAGCGGGTTCTGGCCGATGGCGACGCCGCGCTGTTGGCCAGCCTGCAACTGGAAGACGGGGAGTACCTGAAGCGAGCGACTGCCCTGCTGTTTGGCAAGGATCCGGAACGCTTTGTCCCAGGGGCGTTTATCAAGTTGGGTTTCTTCATCACCGACGATGATTTGCGCTACCAGGACGAAATTCACGGCGATTTGTTTTCGCAGGTAGAAGAGACGCTGGACACCCTGCGCGCCAAGTACCTTAAAGCCTATATCAGCTACGAGGGTTTACAGCGGGTGGAGACTTTTTTGTTCCCCATGCCCGCCTTGCGCGAGGCCTTGCTCAATGCGGTGATGCACAAGGACTACAGCAGCGGCATTCCCATTCAGATCAGCGTCTATGCGCATCAAATTGTGTTTTGGAACACAGGCCAGTTGCCCGAACGCTGGACGCTGGAGAAATTGATGGGCAAGCATCCGTCGCATCCGTTCAACCCGTTGCTGGCGTCGGCGTTTTTTCGAGCGGGGTATGTGGAGTCCTGGGGGCGCGGCATCGAGAAAATGCGCCGGGAATGCGCGGACCACGATGCGCCCGCCCCGATTTTTGACACCACTATGTCTGGACTGATGCTGAGCTTCAAGGCCAATCCACTGCATCTGGCGGCGGCCTTGGGCGAAAAGTCAGCGAGTGCGTTGCTGAACCCGCCAAGTGAAGTCACGGGTGAAGTCACGGGTGAAGTCACGGGTGAAGTCACGGGTGAAGTCACGGGTGAAGT
>ERZ761592.83-NODE-83-length-50803-cov-7.597817_pt1 | contig 50803 bp, 47 predicted proteins | sample MGYA00433095_ERZ761592 | MGnify/ENA primary metagenome ERZ761592 (study PRJEB28899, sample SAMN03785554) | bioreactor sludge metagenome | biome: EBPR Sludge; feature: EBPR Bioreactor; material: 0.22µm filtered reactor supernatant | place: Saint Lucia: Queensland... | reverse complement strand
CGAGGTCAGCAGCAACTCGCCCTCGGCGTCGTCGTGGTCGATGCGGATGAGCGGGCAGCTGCGCTCGACGAGGAAGCGGAAGCGGTAGCCGCCCGCGACCTCGCAGAACGGTGAAACGTGAAACGTCTTGTCCGCCGTGAACGTCTGCCCGGCGCGCAGCGGGGCGCCGTCGGGGTGGTGCAGCAGATAGCTGTGGCGACCGCCGAAGGTGTTGCGGACCTCGGCGAGAACGGCGATCAGCTGGCCGTTCCGGTTGCGGCAGAACCAGAAGCTGACCGGGTTGAAGACGAAACCGAGCACCCGCGGAAAGCACTGCAGCGTCACCTCGCCGTCGTCGGGCAAGCCGTGGCGGCGCAGCAGCGAGTGGATCCACGGCAACAGCGGCGAGCCGTCGCGCGGCCCGTGGTCCTTCTGGTGGAAACTGAGCAGGTTGTTGCGATCGACCGAGAACAGTGGGCCGCTTGCCGCCGCCAGATCGGCCAGCGGCAGCTGGACGAAGAAGACCGGATAGCTGAAGTCGTTGACCACCGGCCGCAGGCGGCGGTGCATGACTCGGCCGATGAGCAGGCGGGGAGGGGCAGGCATGGCGATCTCAGGCGCTCGCCAGTTCGCGGACGGCCGCCGTCGCCTCGCCCTGCCACGGGGCGCGAATGCCCATGGCGTTGGCGACGCGCAGCGCCGACTTGAGGCCGTCTTCGTGGAAGCCGTAGCTGCCCCAGGCGCCGGCCAGCCAGATGCCGCCCTCGCCCTGCACTGCGTCGAGTCGCTGCTGCGCGGCGATGGCCGCGCCGTCGAAGATCGGGTGGGCATAGTCGAACTCGGCGATGACCCGGGCTGGATCGGGCTCGCGCGCCGGGTTGAGAGTGACGACGACGGGCGTCGCGAAAGGCAGCGGCTGCAGGCGGTTGATCAGGTAGGAAACCGCCACCGGTTGCTCGCCCGGCGTGCCGCTGCCGGCCGTGTAGTTCCATGCCGACCACAGTTTCTCGTCGCGCGGCAGCAGGGCGCGATCGGTGTGCAGGACGGCGCGGTTGGGCTGATAGCGGATCGCCGCCAGCACTTCGCGCTGCGCCTCGCTGGCATTGAGGCCGAGAATGGCGAGCGCCTGGTCGCTGTGGCAGGCCAGTACCACCTGGTCGAAGTGCTCGCCGCCGCCGGCATGGCTCAGGTGCAGTCCGGTACCCTCACGGGTCACCGAGGCCACCGGGCAGGCGAGGCGGATGTCGTCGAGTTGCGCGGCGATCCGGCGCACGTACTCGCGGCCGCCACCCTTGACGGTGCGCCACAGCGGGCGGTCGAAGACCTGCAGCAGGCCGTGGTTGCGGCAGAAGCGGACGAAGGTGGCAAGCGGCGTATCGAGCATCTGCCCGGTCGGGCATGACCAGATCGCGGCGGCCATCGGCAACAGGTACCATTCGGAGAACGCCGCGGAGTAACGACCGGCGCTGAGGAAATCGCGCAGGCTGCGCTGCTTGTCGGGGTAGGCAAGCAGCCAGGCGACGCTTTCGTGGTTGAAACGCAGGATGTCGGACAGCATGGTCCAGAACTGTGGGCGCATCAGGTTGCGCTTCTGTCCGAAGATGGTGGCGAGGCTGCTGCCCGACCACTCGATGTCGGGGCTCTCGAGGCTGACCGCGAAGGACATCTCGGTCTCGACGCTGTCGACGCCGAGCAGCGCGAACAGCGCGATCAGGTTCGGATAGGTCTTCTCGTTGAAGACGAGGAAGCCGGTGTCGACCGGGTGCGTCCTGCCTTCGAGCGTGACGTCGACGGTGTTGGTGTGGCCGCCGAGATAGCTGCCCGCCTCGAACAGCGTGACGTCGTGCCGGCGCCCGAGCAGCCAGGCGGTGGCGAGGCCGGAGATTCCGGCACCGACGACGGCGATGCGTTGCCTGTCTTGCATGCTTTCCTCCTATCCGTTCGAACCGAACAGTTCGGCGTAGGCCGAGTGGTTGTGGATCGACTCGAAGTTCTCCGAGGTGACCTTCCATTCGGCGATGCGCGGCTCGCTCATCAGGCGCAGCGCGATGTCGCGCACCAGGTCCTCGACGAACTTCGGGTTGTCGTAGGCGCGTTCAGTGACCCACTTCTCGTCGGGGCGCTTGAGCAAGCCGAAGACTTCACACGAGGCCTCTTCCTCGGCTACGCGGACGAGTTCCTCGATGGTCATCGGCGAGCGCAGTTTCGCTTCCAGCGTGAGGTGCGAGCGCTGGTTGTGCGCGCCGTAGTCCGAAATCTTCTTCGAGCAGGGGCAGAGGCTGGTCACCGCCGCGGTCACGCGCAGCGTCAGCGCGGCATGTTGTCCTTGCGGCCGGTCGATGATCAGCGTGGCGTCGTAATCGAGCAGGCTTGCGACACCCGACACCGGCGCCGTCTTGCGGATGAAGTAAGGGAAACTCATCTCGATGCGCCCGCTTGTCGCGTCGAGGCGCAGCAGCATCTCCGCGAGCAAGGCGAACAGGCCATCCTGCGTCAGCGCGCCGCGCCGGACTTCGAGGAGTTCGACGAAGCGCGACATGTGGGTGCCCTTGACTTCGGGCGGCAGGCCGACGGTCATGGTCAGGTTGGCGACGGTGTTCGTCACTTCGCCGCTCGCCGTCTCGAGTTGCAGCGGATAGCGCAAGCCCTTGACGCCGACGTTCTGGATGGCCAGGCAGCGGCTGTCGGCGGCCGACTGGACGTCGGCGAGGAAGAAGTGTTCGGGTGCGTTCATGGCATGGGCTCCTTGGGGGTGGGAACGGTCGAACCATTTGCGGCACTGGTCAATGACCCTGTTCAACCAATCGCAAATTTGTCCTGGACATTTGCTTCGTTTGTCAGTAATGTACTGGGCACGATTCGAGATGTCAAGCGTTTGTCAAACTTTTGTACAGGACAGTTATGGTCAATACCGGCTTCAACATTGCTGCTGTCGAACGCGACACGGGCCTGTCGAAAGATGTCCTGCGTGTCTGGGAGCGTCGCTACGGCTTCCCCGCCCCGGCTCGCGACGACCATGGCGAGCGCATCTATCCGGCCGAGCAGGTGGAACGTCTGCGCTTGGTGAAACGCCTGATGGATGCCGGGCACCGGCCCGGCAAACTGCTGGCCACCCCCACCGAAGAACTGAACGCGCTGGCGCCGCGGCGTCCGCAACCGCCGCAGGCGGTCGCCGGCGCCAGCGCCGGAGAGGAACTCGATGACCTGATTTCGCTGATCAAGCGGCATGACGGCGGCAGCTATCAACAGGCGATGCAGCAGAGATTGGCGCGCCAGGGACTCGTGCGCTTTGTGCAGGACACCGTTGCTCCACTCACCCGTCTCGTCGGCACAGCCTGGGAGGAGGGCCGCATCGAGGTCTTCGAGGAGCACCTGTTCACCGAACTGACCATGCGCCTGCTGCGCCAGGCGATCGCCAGCCTGCCCGGCGGCAAGCGAAGCCCGCGGATCATTCTCACCAGCGTCCCGGACGAGTTGCACGGCCTCGGCCTGCTGATGGCCGAAGCCCTGTTCGCGCTCGAAGGCGCCGAGTGCATTCCGCTTGGCACGCAGATGCCGCTGCTTGAGATCGCCAGCGCCGCCGGCGCTCACCGCGCCGACATCGTCACCCTGTCGTTCTCGGTCGCCTTCCCGCAACGCCAGATCCCCGGACTGCTGCAGCAGTTGCGCACGCTCCTGTCCGCCGACGTGGAACTGTGGGCCGGCGGTGGCGGCGTCAGGCGACTGCCCGAGGTTGCGGGCGTGAAACTCCTCGCTTCACTCGAGCAGTCCCTTGACGCGCTGGCAGCGTGGCGGGGGAAACACACCTGAGCCGCCCCGCGTCGGTCGGGGAATGCCGGACGATGACTTCAGTTGCCCACTGCCGATGGACGGGATTTCCGCTGCCGCAAGCGGCAGCAGCCGCGTCATGCCGACCCGGCCGGCGAGTGATTGCGTGACGCCGGCGAGCAGGCCGAACTGCTGCGAACCGGTAACGATGAAGCGGCCGGGCCGGCGGTCCGCGTCGACCATGCCCTGCAGATCATTCATACAAATCACCTAGAGAGCCCAGCGACTTGTATGGCTTTGTTGGTGTTCTGGTGAGGAAGCATTGAATCGGATCCAGCACGGCGTGTCTGTCGGCGACACCAGCCCGTGCTTGTCCAGGCGACGCGCCGATCGACCTCGCAGCCTGGCTCTCCGGCGCGCTATACTTGGCCGCTCAGCGTCGCCATTGACGAGAGGTCGCATGGGCCTGCCACTTCGCGATGATCGCTACCACACCTACGCCGACTACCTCGCGTGGCCGGAAGACCGTCGTTGCGAACTGATCGACGGCACGGCCTACCTGATGGCTCCGGCGCCGACGCTGGAACATCAGGACGTCGTCGGTGAAATCTATTTCCAGATCCGGCAGGCCCTGGAAGGGAAACCCTGCCGCGCCTTCGTCGCACCGGTCGACGTCCGCCTGCCGAAGGCCGACGAGACCGACGACCAGATCGATACGGTCGTGCAGCCGGACGTCCTGGTGGTCTGCGACCCGTCTCGCCTCGACCGCCGCGGCGTACGCGGAGCGCCGGACCTGGTGGTGGAAGTGTCGTCGTCGTCGACCGCCAGCCACGATCATGTGTGGAAGCGGCGGGTGTACGAACGCTCCGGGGTCCGGGAATACTGGCTGGTCCATCCGATCGACCGGATGATCACCGTCTATCGCCTGCGTGATGGCGAGTATGGCAAACCGGAAGTCCTCGAGCTGAGCGGGGAAACGGCAGTCGGGGTGTTGCCGGGGGTGTCCGTCCGCTGGGACGAGCTGGCCCAGAGGTTGCCGAAAGCGGAGTATTGAGCATCCGGCAGGCGTTGCGGCCGGGCCCCTGTCTGGCACGCCAGGAAGCAGCGCACGCGGAATAGGTCGCTTGCCTGCCGGACGCCCCCCGCCGGCCGACGGCATCGCCTTCCGCCTGCCGATGACAGCTGCGAATAGAATGCCGGGCATGCCCTATTCACCGATCGACCACGAACGACACCGCCAGCGCGTCCGTACCACCAGCCGCTGTCTGCCGGCGGTGGCACGCGCACTGGCGAGGGGCGCGAGGGCGTACCGTTGTCGCAACTGCCGGCGCACTGCGCTCACCGGCGGAAGATGAAACGGGCGCTGCTCCTTTCGGTCTTCGTCATCGCCTCTTGCGGGCTGGCGTATGAACTGATCGCCGCGACGCTCGCCAGCTACCTGCTCGGCGATTCGGTGACGCAGTTCTCGACGGTCATCGGCAGCTACCTCTTCGCCATGGGCGTCGGCTCCTGGCTGTCGCGCTACATCGGCCAGCAGCTCATCCAGCGCTTCATCCAGGTCGAGCTGCTGGTCGGCGTGCTCGGCGGCTTCTCGGCGGCACTGCTGTTCTTCTCCTTCACCTGGTCACCGGCGCCGTTCCAGCTCCTGCTCTACCTCGTGGTCTTCGCCGTCGGCGTGCTCGTCGGCCTCGAGATCCCGCTGGTCATGCGCATCCTCAAACGCGACCTGGCCTTCCGCGACGTCGTCTCACACGTACTCACCTTCGATTACCTCGGTGCGCTCGCAGTATCGATCCTCTTCCCGATCCTGCTCGTGCCGCATCTCGGACTGATCCGCAGCGCGTTGCTCTTCGGCGTCCTCAATGTCGGCGTGGCGCTCTGGACGTGGTGGCTGTTTCGCGAACAGGTGCCGAACGCCGGCTGGCTGCGGGCGCAGGGCGGTGTCGCGCTGCTCTCGCTGCTCGCCGCATTCGCCGCCGCCGGCGAACTGACCACGCTCGCCGAAAGCCAGCTCTATGCCGACGAGATCGTCCATACCGAAAGCACGCCTTATCAACGCATCGTCCTGACGCGCTGGAAGGACGATCTGCGCCTGCACCTGAACAACAACCTGCAGTTCAGCTCGCGCGACGAGTACCGCTACCATGAGGCGCTGGTGCACCCCGCTCTGGCGACCCTGCCGTCGGCGCGGCGTGCGCTCGTCCTCGGCGGTGGCGACGGTCTGGCGGTACGCGAGATCCTCAAGTACGCGCAGATCGAAAGCGTCGTCGTCGTCGACCTCGACCCGGCGATGACGCGCCTGTTCGCCAGCGCGCCGCCGCTGCGCAAACTCAACCAGGACGCGCTGAACTCGCCACGCGTGCGGGTGATCAATGCCGATGCGCTGCAGTGGCTCGAGGAGAACGACGAAAGCTTCGATTTCGTCGTCGTCGACTTCCCCGACCCATCCAACTTCTCGCTTGGCAAGCTCTACAGCGCTTCGTTCTATCGTCTGCTCGACCGACATCTGGCAGCGAATGGTCTCGCGGTGATCCAGTCGACCTCGCCGCTCTACGCCCGCCGCTCGTTCTGGTGCATCGTCACGACGCTGGAAAGCGTCGGCCTGCTGGCAACGCCCTACCATGCGCTGGTCCCCTCGTTCGGCGAGTGGGGCTTCGTCATCGCCGGTCGCCGTCCGTACCGGCCGCCGCAGTCCTACGCCGTCGACACCCGCTTTCTGACACGCGAGACGACACCGGCACTGTTCGTCTTCCCGCGCGACATGGAACGTGTCGACGCCGAGGTCAACCGCCTCAACAACCAGGTTCTCGTGCGCTACTTCGAACAGGAGTGGCGCCAGGTGATCCGTTGACACGATGGACCGGCGCGACTTCCTGGCCTCGATCGTCGCCGCCGGTGCGGCTTCGCTCGCCGCCTGCCGCAGCCCGACGCCGAGTTTGCCGCCCGGCGAGCTGTTGGGAACCTCGCTCGACATCGGCCATCGCCTGCGCGAACAGGCGCTGCCGGCAGCCGGCGAAACGCGCAAGGTGCCGGTGCTGATCGTCGGCGCCGGCGTCGGCGGACTGGCCGCCGGCTGGAAACTGGCGCAGGCTGGCTTCGCTGATTTCCTGCTCGTCGATCTCGAGTCCGAAGCCGGCGGCAACTCGCGCGCCGGTCGCAACGCCGTCAGCGCCTACCCCTGGGGCGCGCACTACCTGCCGCTGCCGACCCGCGAGTCGACCGCGGTGCGTGAACTGCTGGCGGAACTCGGCGTCCTGCGGGGAGACGTCCGCGCCGCGCGCCCCGCGTACGACGAACGCCATCTCTGCGCGACGCCGCAGGAGCGTCTCTACCTCGACGGCCGCTGGCAGGAGGGCCTGCTGCCGCTGACCGGCGTCGGTGCCGGCGAGCGCCGTCAGTACCGCCGCTTCACCGACACCATCGCGGCCTTCGCGCAGCGGCGTGACGCCGCCGGCCGACCGGCCTTCGCGCTGCCGATGGCGTTGTCGAGCCGCGACCCGGATCTGTTGCGACTCGATCGCGTCAGCATGCGCGACTGGCTGCTCGCACAGGGATTCGATTCGCCGCAGCTGCACTGGTACGTGAACCACGCCTGCCGCGACGACTACGGCACCGCCAGCGCTGCCGTTTCGGCCTGGGCCGGGATTCACTACTTCGCCAGCCGCAGCGGCGAGGCGGAGAATGCGGCCAGCGACACGGTCCTCACTGCGCCCGAAGGCAACGCCTGGCTGACCAGCGGCATGCTGCGCTCGATCGAGGCGCGCGTCGGCCAGCGCCTGCTGACCGGCGCGCTGGCGTTCCGCGTCGCGGGCGGCGAGAGCGGCAGCGGCCCGCTGGCGGTCGACCTCTGGCTGCCGGGCGAACAGCGGACGCTGCGCGTGCTGGCCGAACAGCTGATCTGGGCCGCACCGCTGTTTCTCGTCCCCTGGGTGTTCAGCGGCCACGCCCGGCTCAAGGACGCCGCGCGCCGCTACAGCTACGCCCCGTGGCTGATCGCCAACCTGACGCTGTCGCAGCTGCCGGAGGAGCGCAGCGGCGCGCCGCTGGCCTGGGACAACGTCCTCCATCGCGGCAGGAGCCTCGGCTACGTCGTCGCGACGCACCAGCAGATGCGCCTCTGGCAGGGCGCAACCGTGTTGACCTGGTACCGGAGTTTCGACGAACTTGCCCCGGAAGCCGCCCGCGCCGCACTGCGCGAGACGCCGCGCGAGGTCTGGGCGGAGCAGATTCTCGCCGAACTCGAGCAGCCGCACCCCGACATCCGGCGGATCAGCAGTCGCATCGACGTCTTCCGCAATGCGCACGCCATGGTTCGACCGCTGCCCGGACTGATCTCGAGCGACGCCCGCGCGCTCTTTGCCGCCGATGGCGAGCGCCTGCGCTTCGCGCACGCCGATGTCAGCGGCCTATCGTTGTTCGAGGAGGCGCAGTACCGCGGCATCCTCGCCGCCGAACGGACGCTGCGTCGCTTGCGCGTGCGCTTCGCCTCGTCGCTGGCGTAGTGCGCCACGAGAACCCTGCCGCCATCATGGCACGCGCTGCCATGCGGGGCGCTTTCCGCCAGGATGCAGCGCGCAGCAGCAGACGCTCGAGCGGCTGCGGCGAACCGATCGCCAAGCTCGTGGCCGCCGCGGCTGCGCAGGCTATCCTGCAAAGTCTCCCCAGCAAGACGCGTCGCGTTCTCACGCGGTCGCCGTCGGCTTCGACAGCCGCATCGAGTTGGCACTGTCGATCAGGGAGCTGCCTTTTCGCACGCGCGACGAGCAGGAAATCCGCTACCATGTCGCGAGCGGCGAATCGATCGACAAGGCTGGCAGGTATGGCAGACAAGGTCCCGCCGCGATGTTCGGCGAGCATCTCGCCGGCAGCTACTCGGAGGTGATGGGACTGCCGCTGTGCGAGACGGCCCGCTTGCTCAAGCGCTACGGCTACGTCCTGTAGCCGACCACAGGAAATCGCCGTCGATGGCTCACGCGGACGGGCAGCAGGGCGACATCGAAGCGCGGGTTTTTGCCGAGCAGATCGCCATGATCTACCGGCTGACGCCGCACACCCTGGCAATGTCGGTCATCGGTTCGACCTTGGTCCTCGTGGCTCTCTGGACGTCAGCACCGCTCCCCCTGCTGTTCGGCTGGTACCTGCTGCACCATCTCATCACGCTCTGCCGCTATCGGCTCATCCGCTCGTATCGACGCGCCGACCCGCCGCTGGCGGACGCGCCATTGTGGGCTCGGCGATTCGTGATCGGCACGATTGCGGCCGGCCTGATCTGGGCGACTGTCGGTACGGTCCTCTTTCCGCCACCAGGTAGCGACGTTCAGTTCTTCATCGGCATGTATCTGGTCGGTGTGGCCGCGACCGGCATGTTCACCTTGTCGGCGCATTTCTGGTCATTCCTTCCCTTGGCCGGCCTGAGCCTGATCCCCATGTCCCTGTGGCTGCTGGCTTCCGGCGTCGCGAGCCTGCAGATCGCCGGCGGCGCCACTTTCCTCTTCGTCTATATCGTTTTCTCGAATGGCCGACGCTTCGAAAGAATCACCCGCGATTCGATCCGCCTGCGCATCGAACTCAGTGCCGCCAAGGAAGCGGCGGAGGCGGCGAGCCGTGCCAAGTCGCAGTTTCTCGCCAACATGAGCCACGAAATCCGCACGCCGATGAACGGCGTGCTCGGCATCGCCGAACTGCTGCTCGCCACACCCCTTGCCGAACAGCAGCGCAGCCGCCTGCAGACGCTCTACCGTTCCGGCCAGAGCCTGCTCGACGTCATCAACGACATCCTCGACTTCTCGAAGATCGAAGCCGGCAAGCTCGAGCTGCGGGAAAGCGACTTCGACCTGCGGGCCATGCTGCGTGATGTACTCGACGCTTTCGCGGCGACTGCCGCCGACAAGGGTCTGCTTCTCACCTCGCGGCTTGGCGCCGACGTTCCCGCCGCGCTGCACGCCGACCAGGCACGCCTGCGTCAGGTGCTGACCAACCTGATCGGCAACGCCATCAAGTTCACCGAGGCGGGACGCGTCGCGCTGACCGTCGAACGGCTCGACGAGCAACAGCTGCGCTTTGCCGTGCAGGACACCGGAATCGGTCTGGCAGCCGAGGAACGTGCGCGAGTTTTCGACGCCTTTGCCCAGGCCGACGTCTCGCATACCCGCCGGCATGGCGGAACCGGGCTGGGCCTGGCGATTTCCCGGCAGATCGTCACGCTGATGGCAGGCGAGATCGGCGTCGACAGTACCCCGGGCGCGGGCTCGACCTTCTGGTTCAAGCTGCCGTTCCAGCCAGCGCAGCACGAACCGGCGGCGCCCGCGGCCGACCCGCTCGCCAGCCCGCCCCAGTGCCTGCACGGGAACGTGCTGCTGGTCGAGGACAACGCCGTCAATCAACTGGTCGCGCAGGCTTTCCTGCAGGCTTTCGGCCTGCAGGTCAGCCTCGCCAAGGATGGTCTCGAGGCCGTCAGAATGACCGCCGAGCAGCCCTTCGATCTCGTCCTGATGGACTGCCAGATGCCGGATTTGGACGGCTTCGAGGCGACGCAACAGATACGCTCGCGCGAAAAGTCGCAGGGAAGCACAGGGACGGCGGCCATACCGATCATCGCACTGACCGCGAACGTCTTCGAAGGCGACCGCGAACGCTGTTTCAGCAGCGGCATGAACGACTTCATCGCCAAGCCGTTCACGCGGGACGAACTCTACGCGGTCCTCGCGCGCTGGCTCTGAGCACTCCCGGACGACGCAGCGGCACAAGCACAGAGATCGAGGCCAGACGAGCTGCCATGGCCCGTCGTGAGAGGGACGCGTGGCTGCGGTCATCCGCCGCGGCGGCCCGCCCCGGCGGACGACCGCAGCCACTGAGCGGGCGGAATTCGGAGGACTTTTCAGGGGCTTCCGGGTCCCAGTTCGACATTGACGCTGCTTGCTGAAGGCTCATATACTTTCGTCGGTGCCGTTGGATTTCTTGTCCTTCGAGTTCGGCTGCTGGCCGGCCATGCAGGTTGCCGGAGGACGGCGGCGGAGATTCACGATGCTCGACGTGCTGATGATGCCTTCACCCACCCGCCGGGTGCTGTCCTGCACCGCTGCCCGTCCGCTTGCGACGGCCTCTCCCGTGAGCGTGGCTGGCCACGGAGGTCGCCGGTGAAAGGAAGCTCCAACCCCCACCGGAAGCGAGCCAGCCAAGCCGAGGGGATCAGAGTGCGTGGACGTTCGTTGCCCCGTCGCCGCCATCCGGCGTCGCCGGCACAGTCTGTCGACCTGCAGCATCTTGGCCATCTGCTCGACCAGAGCAGCGATCTGATCCTTGCCTTCGACGCATCGAGCCTACGGATCGCGGTCGCCAACGATACAGCCTCCGCATGGCTTGGGCGGGAGCGGGAAAGCCTGCCGGGAGCCCCGTTGGCGGCCATCCATCCCCTCCTCGGTGATGCGGCGCGAGCGGCGGCGGCCAATCCGGGCTGTTCGATTCCGACGCGCGCCATGCTTCTGAGTGATGACGGAGCCGAACGGACCGTGGATGGCTGGGCCAGAGTGTCAGCCGTGCACGGGAAACTCATCGGGACCCTCGTCGCGCGGGATGTCTCCGACCGCATTCGCGTCGAGGAGTCGTTGCGTGACAGCGCACTGCAATACCGTCGTCTGCACGAATGGATGCGGGACGGGTTCGTGCAGGTCGACCTGGAGGGCCGCCTCCAGGAGTTCAACTCGGCCTACCAAGGCCTCCTCGGCTACTGCCAGGAGGAACTGCGCCAGCTGACCTACGAGGACCTCACTCCTGAGGAATGGCATCCCATGGAGGCTGCCATCGTACGCCTGCAGGTTTTCGAGCGGGGATACTCGGAGGTCTACGAAAAGGAGTACCGACGGAAGGATGGGACCGTTCTGCCGGTCGAACTGCGCACCTACCTGATTCGCGACGCGAGCGGTGACCCGACCGGCATGTGGGCCATCGTGCGCGACATCAGCGACCGCAAGCGGGTGGAAGAGGAGTCGGACCGGCAGAGGAGCCTGTTCCGCAGTCTGTTCGAGGGCGCGCCCGTCGCCATCTCGATCCTCGACCGTGACGGTCGGATCCTCGAGATCAACCGATCCTTCGAAACGCTGTTCGGTTACCCGGAGAGTGAGGCGCGGGGTCGGGACATCAACGAACTGCTGCCCGGCGAGAACGACGCGTCCGCTGACGGGGATGTTTCACTGCCGGCCTGCGACGCCGGCCGCGTCGTCGAAATGGAAGCGGTACGCCACAGCCGGGATGGGCGCCGGCTTGACGTGCATCTCGTCCGTTACCCGAACATCGTGCACGGGCGGCTGGTCGGGGTTTTCGCGATCTATCGTGACATCACCGACCGCAAGCGAGCCGAGGCCGCCTTGCGAGCGTCGCGAAACCTGCTGCAAGCGGTCCTCGATACCATACCAACCCGCGTCTTCTGGAAGGACCGTGATCTGCGTTATCTCGGCTGCAATCAGTCCTTCGCGCGGGATGCCGGAGCACGGTCGCCAGACGAGATCATCGGCCTCGATGATTATCGGCTTGGTTGGCGGGAGCAGGCCGACCTCTACCGGCAGGACGATCTTCGGGTGCTGGAGTCCGGCGAGCCCAAGATCGGCTACGAAGAGCCGCAGACGACGCCCGAAGGAAATCGTATCTGGCTGCAGACCTCCAAGATTCCGCTTCGCGACCCGGATGGATCGGTATTTGGCGTTCTCGGCACCTATCAGGACATCACAGCGCGCAAGCAGATCGAGGAAGAACTGGCGCGGCACCGCGACCAGCTCGAGGTGCGGGTCGCCGAGCGCACCGCCGAGCTGCGTCAGGCGATGGAGCAACTGTTGCAGGCGGAGAAGCTGGCTGCGCTGGGTCACCTCGTCGCCGGCATGGCGCACGAGCTCAACACGCCACTTGGTAACGCCCGCACCGTTGCCAGCGCACTCGGCGTGGACGTGCGCAGCTTCGCCGCGGCCGTAGACGGAGGCGCACTGCGCCGTTCACAGGTGGACACGTTCCTGACGCGAAGCCGGGAAGCTGTCGAGCTGCTGGAACGGAATACCGCTCGCGCCGCCGATCTGATCGCCAGTTTCAAGCAGGTTGCGGTCGACCAGGCCAGCGTCCGTCGCCGCCGTTTCCCGCTGCGGCAGACCGCCGAGGAGTGGCTGGTCACCCTGCAACCATTGCTCAAGCACACCGCGCATCGCGTCAAACTCGACATCCCTGCGGACCTGGACCTGGACAGTTATCCCGGTCCACTCGAGCAGGTGCTCACCAACCTCGTCAGCAACTCTGTCTTGCACGGTTTCGCCGGCATCGACGCTGGGGTGATCTGCATCCGCGCCGCGCGCTGCGACGCCGCCCGCGTCCAGCTCGACTACGCTGACGACGGCGTCGGCATCGCCGCACCGATACTGCATCGCGTCTTCGAACCCTTCTTCACGACGCAGTTGGGCAAAGGGGGCAGCGGCCTCGGTTTGTACATCGTCTACAATCTGGTCACCGGGGTGCTCGGAGGGACGATTCAGGTATTCAGCGAACCGGGCAAGGGCGTCCGATTCGCCCTCACCCTGCCCCGCATCGCGCCCGATCGTTCGACCGACTGAGCGTACGCCCGACACAGATACGAGATCCTTGTCATGGCCAGTGACACCGGCGCAATTCCTCCTCGGTCATCCTCCGAGTTTCACGGCGCCCCCTCTTCGATTGCCTTCAGCAGAGCTTCGACGCCAGCCTTGAGCGGCCGCAGGTCATGTGCCAGGACTTCCCGGACGCGCCGCCAGTTCACATCGAAACAGGCGTGAACCAGAGTGTTGCGCATGCCAACGATCGGCTTCCATGGGATCGTCGGCGCCTTGGCCCGCACATCCTGGGAAAGCCTGGTCGCCGCCTCACCGATGATTTCCAGGTGTCTCAGACACCATACCCTGACCAGTTCGTTCCCGTCGAACTCCTCCCAGCTCGCAGGCAAGTGGCGCTCCATGTTCTCGATGGCTTCCAGGATTGCAAGCGCTCCTCATCCAGCCTCATGGCGGAACCGCCTCCTTCAGCACGCGATCGCGGAAGCGCGGTCGCATGGCATCGTCGTCCACGACATCCACTTCACAGCCGAGCAGATCCTGCAGGTCCATGAGCAGACCGCCGTGATCCAGCAGGCTGCGATCGGGCTCGAAGTTGACCACAAAGTCGACGTCGCTTTGCGGCCCCGCATCGCCTCGCGCCACGGATCCGAACACGCGTACGTGGCGCGCGCCCCAGCGCTCAGCCAGGCGCAAGATGTGTTCGCGCTTCGCCTGCAGTGTTTCCATCGTCACCATCGTCGTCACCTCGGTCTCACAGTTCCCGGCTTTTCTTCCGTGCCAACACCCCGTCCACCCAGTGTTTCTCACTGGCAGGGTCCGGATGGGGCGCCGACAGCACTTGCGCCAGGCGGCAGAAGCGCTGCTCGCGTCCTGCGTCTTCCGCGACCAGGAAGCGCTCCATGTGGAGAGGAAATCTGCTCATCGGAGGGTCTCCAAGTCTTGGCGACGCAGCATGTTGACCGATTTCGCCGGCGCATCGCTCCGGCCTCGGCGAGCAGCCGGGGGCGACACGGAGACGAGAGATTCCTCGGCAAATGACTCAGCGCAATGGACGGGCCACTGTCCGAGATTCCCCCTTGATGCGGCTCCAGCGGTCGCATCTCGCGGGCGGCCCTCGCGCCCGATCCCTTGGCGGATCTGGCTTTCCGCGCTCCTTCATGGCCAGTGGCACCAATCGCCGGCTCGTCCGCGGGCACGGAGAACACCGACCCCCTCGAGCTTGCGGGGGCCTGGCGAAGCCGCCGGTTCGCGTTTGTCGGACGCCTGCCCGCCGACGAGGCTGCAGGGCTGGGAAGTGCGCGAGTATGGCCGATTCAAGGCCACCGATCTTGACGCACCGCTGGTAATATGATGCGCGAAGGCCAAGTGAGCAGCCTTTCCCAAGAGCGTTCGCGCACATCGAAAGATCATGATCTTACGTCACAAGCGATCCCGACCCTTCGGCAATCCATGCAAGCAGGATGGCCCAAGACCGCGTTCGCGTTGGCGTGGGAATTCCTCTTGGCGTTTCAAGCTCTTGCAGGCCAAGAGTCGCGCGCCCCTCGCGGGGCGCCAGATGCTGACGTCTCGCGGCTGCTCCAGGCCGGTTACGCCAATGTGCCGTACAGTTCGCAGGAGAGTGTGATCGAGCTGAACAAGCAAGCGGCCGGAGCGGCGTCGGCGCCCGCGGGCGATGAGAGTCTGGCCCGCCCCCGCCTTTCGTTCCCGCGATGCCCCAAACGAACCTTCTGCGCGGGCAATACTGCCTCAGTGCTCGGTGGGCCGGTGCATCACGCCAAAACGGTTTGCCAGCGCACCAAGCCGTTTGTCCAGCGTCCACAGCTCGGCGCCTGGCGTCATCAGGGTAGAGGCGAGCAGCAACAGGTCGACCAGACCGCAGCCCAGCCCGAACAGCCGTTCGTGCTCGATGAAGTCCATGACTTCCTGGACGCTGGCCTGCCGGGTCGGTTGCAAGGCGTTGAGATCGAGCAGTGTTCGATTGCGCTGAGGTGGCGTTCCGCACGCGATTCGCCGACAATCAGTGGATGCACCATGACCCGGTCAAGCTCGAGTAGAGTGGCCAGCGCGTCGTTGCGTCCGCGAAAGTGATCGACCCATACCGAGGTATCGACGAGTACAGCTGTCAACGGGTTTCCTCACGGCGGCGAGGAATCTCCTGCATGTCCGGCATTTCGGCGCCCAAGGCGGCAAGCCGTTTCGCGGCCTGAACTCGCACGAAGGTCTTGATGGCTTCGCGAAACAGATCGGCCTTGTCCATCGCCGGATCAGCAACTTCCAGCGCCCTCTCGTACAGGGCATCATCAATCGTCACGGTCGTTCTCATAGGCATCTCCCGTCATCTCGACAGATGGCATTGTGCATCAGAACTGATGCCGAAACAAATGGAGATCGGGGCGACACCCGGAGCGCGGCCTGCATTTCCCCTGCCTGCCACGGTCCGGAGCCACTTCTGCCGACGAGAACGGCGATGCTGCCGTGCGCAACGCTCCACCGAGCAGTGGCTGCCAGTGATCCCGGCGCTGGATTTGACTGCCGCAGCGATGGACGGTATATTACTGACCAGTCAGTCACTAACCAGAACCCATGCACCCCACGGCCCACCACGAGCCTTCGTCTACCGCGCCGGGCGCGGCTACGACTCGCCGCCGGCGCAAGGACGCGCGCCCGTCCGAACTGCTGGCAGCGGGTTTGGAGATCTTCGTGGACAGGGGCTTCGCCGCAACCCGGCTCGACGATGTCGCGCGCCGCGCCGGGGTCGCGAAAGGTACCCTCTACCTGTACTTTCCGAGCAAGGAAGCGCTGTTCCAGGCGGTGATCGAGGATGGCATGGTGGCGGCGCTGCTGGCCGCCGAGGAACGGATGGCGGCCCATCGGGGCAGCGCCGCCGAGCTGTTGCACGAGTTGCTGCTCGGCTGGTGGCAGCAGATCGGCAGCACGGCGCTGGCCGGCGTCAGCAAGCTGATCATTTCGGAAGCGCGGAACTTCCCCGAGATCGCCGACTACTATCGCGACCGGGTGATCGCCCGCGGCCGCGCGCTGCTGCGCCAGGCGCTCGAACGGGGCATCGACAGTGGCGAGTTTCGCCCGTTGAAGGTCGAGGCAGCGATCGACGTCATCATCGCGCCGCTGCTGATGCTGGCCATCTCGCGCTCCTCACTGCGCCTCTGCGGGCAACAGGTGTCGCCCGAGGACTATCTCGAGACGCATTTCGAGCTGCTGCTGCGCGGCCTCGGGCCGGCCGGGGAGCAGGCGTGAGAGCGGGCGACGCGCGCTCTGCGTTTGCCCCGCTGCTGCCTGCCCTGCTGCCGGCGGTGCTGCTGCTCGCCGCGCTCGCCGGCTGCGGCCGCGAGGCGCCGGCGCCCGAGCCACCGCGAGCGGTGCTGACACAGGTACTCGGCGAGACCGCCGGCGAGGCGACGCTGAGCTATTCGGGCGAGGTCCGCTCGCGCTACGAGACGCCGCTCGCCTTTCGCATTCCCGGCAAGATCACGGCCCGGCCGGTCGATGCCGGCGCCGTCGTCAAGGCGGGTGAGATCGTCGCCCGCATCGACCCGGCGGACAGCCTGCTGTCGGTCGAAGCCGCCAGCGCACAACTCGAACTCGCCGCCGCCGACGTGCAGCGCTGGCGCAACCTGCGGGCGCAGAACTTCGTCAGCCAGGCAGCGCTCGACGGCAAGGAAACCGCCTACCGCGCGGCCCGCGCGCAGGCCGAACTGGCGCGCAACCAGTCGGCATACACCGTGCTGCGCGCCGAGCAGGCCGGGGTCATCGGCTTGGTGACGGCGGAGGTCGGGCAGGTGGTCGCGGCCGGCCAGACGGTCATGCGCCTGGCGCGGGCCGACACGCTCGAGGTGGCGATCTCGATCCCCGAGGCGCGCATGCCCGAGCTGCGTTCGCTTGGCAGCGCGGAGATCAGCCTGTGGGCCGACCCGCAGGCGCGCTACAGTGGAACGCTGCGCGAACTGTCGCCGGTGGCCGACCCGGTGACGCGCACCTATGCGGCCAGGGTGGCGATCCGCGAGCCCGACGCGCGCGTCCTGCTCGGCATGACCGCGACGGTCCGCTTCCTGCGCCAGGATGCCGACAAGCGGCTGAGCGTGCCGTTGACGGCGATCTTCCAGCACGCCGGGCAGCCGGCCCTCTGGGTGGTGGACGCGCAGCAGACCGTCAGCCTGCGACCGGTGAGCATCGCTGCCTACCGCGAGGACAGCGCCGTCGTCGCCAGCGGTGCGACGGCCGGCGAGCGCATCGTCGTTGCCGGCGTGCACAAGCTGAGCGACGGCGACCGCGTGCGCGTCATCGAGCAGCCCGAACGCCGCGGCACGCCGCCGGGCAGCCGCGCGGCCGATGCGGCGACGCGATGACAGGGCCGAATCTTTCCGAGTGGGCGTTGCGCCACCGCACGCTGGTGGCCTACCTGATGGTCGTCCTGATGCTCGCCGGCGTCTTCTCGTACTTCCGGCTGGGCCGCGCCGAGGACCCGGACTTCACCTTCAAGGCGATGGTCGTGCGCACGCTGTGGCCCGGAGCGACGGCGCCGGAAGTGCAGTTGCAGATCACCGAGCGCATCGAGAAGAAGCTGCAGGAGGTGCCGTGGGTGGACGTCCTGCGCTCGCAGACGCGCCCTGGCGAGTCGCTGATCACCGTCCTGCTGAAGGATTACACGCCGAAGAAGGAAGTCCCGGAATCGTGGTACCAAGTGCGCAAGAAGATCGGCGACATGCGCCACACGCTGCCGCAGGGCGTCGTCGGCCCGTTCCTCAACGACGAGTTCGGTGACACCTTCGTCACCATCCTGGCGCTGACCGGCGACGGTTTCGACCTCGCCGCGCTGCGCCGCGAGGCGGACCGCATCGGCCGCGAGCTGCGGCAGCTGCCGGACGTGAAGAAGATCGAGCTGTTCGGCGTGCAGGACGAGAAGATCTTCATCGAGGTGTCGCACGCCAAGCTGGCGACGCTCGGCCTCAATCCGCTGGCCATCTTCGACGCCCTGCAGCGGCAGAACGCGATGACGCCATCGGGTTTCTACGAGACGCCGTCCGACCGCGTCCGCATCCGCGTCTCGGGGGATTTCGAGTCGGTCGAGAACATCCGCGAAATCGGCATCCAGGCCGGCGGCCGCCTCTTCCGCCTCGGTGACATCGCCAGCGTCGAGCGCGGCTTCGCCGATCCGCCGGCGCCGCGCATGCGGGTGCAGGGGCACGATGCGATCGGCATCGGCGTCGCGATGAACCGCGGCGGTGACGTGATCCGCCTCGGCGAACGCCTGCACGCCGCCCGCGAGCGCCTGCAGCGGCAGCTGCCGCTGGGCATCGACCTGCACGTCGTTGCCGACCAGCCGCAGATCGTCCGCGAGTCGATGCACCTCTTCATGTCCTCACTCGGCGAGGCGGTGCTGATCGTCCTCATCGTCTCCTTCATCAGCCTCGGCCTGCGCACCGGCGCCGTCGTCGCGCTGTCGATTCCGCTGGTGCTGGCGGTGACCTTCCTCCTCATGTACGCCTTCGGCATCGATCTGCAGCGCATCTCGCTCGGCGCGCTGGTGATCGCCCTCGGGCTGCTGGTCGACGATGCGATCATCGCCGTCGAGATGATGGTGGTGAAGATGGAGCAGGGCTGGGACCGCTTCCGCGCCGCGACCTTCGCCTACACCTCGACCGCCTTCCCGATGCTGACCGGCACGCTGATCACCGCCGTCGGCTTCATGCCGGTGGGCCTCGCCAAGTCGGGTGCGGGCGAGTACACCTTCTCCATCTTCGCCGTCGTCAGCATCGCGCTGCTGGTGTCCTGGGTGGTGGCGGTGGTCTTCACCCCGTACCTCGGCTATCTGGTCCTCGATGCGGCGAAGCTGCAACGGGCGGCAGCGAAGCATGGCGCGGATCCCTACGACACCCCGATCCATCGTCGCGTGCGATCCAGCGTCGACTGGTGCCTGCGGCATCGCTGGCTGGTCATCGGCGCGACACTGCTCGCTTTCGTGGCGGCACTGGCCGGACTCGGCCTCGGCGTGCAGAAGCAGTTCTTTCCCGCCTCCAGCCGGCCCGAGGTGCTGGTCGACCTGTGGCTGCCGAACGGCTCTTCGTTGAAGGCCACCGAGTCCTACGCCAGGCGGGTCGAGGAACTCCTCGCCGAGCCCGAGATGGCGCGCTCGATCCGCTACCACGCGAGCTACATCGGCAACGGCAGCCCGCGCTTCTACCTGCCGCTCGACCAGCAGCTGTTCAACGACGGCTTCGCGCAGTTCGTCATCACGACGCACGACATCGCGGCCCGCGAGGACCTGCGGCGCCGCCTCGAGCAGCGCTTTGCCGATCCCGGTGGCGAATGGAGCTACCTGCGGACGCGCGTGCTGCGCCTCGAGAACGGCCCCCCGGTGGGCTTCCCGGTCGTCTTCCGCGTCTCCGGCGAAGATATCGGCGAGTTGCGGCGGGTGGCAGCCGAGGTGGCGGCGGTGATGCGCGACAGCCCGCACCTGAAGGAGGTCAATTTCGACTGGAACGAACTCGGCAAGTCGATCCGCGTCGACATCGACCAGGACCGCGCGCGCGCACTGGGCATCAGCTCGCAGGAACTCGCCGCCTTCCTCAACTCGATGCTGACCGGCGTCGCGGTGACCCAGATGCGCGAGGGCGACCAGTTGATCGACGTCGTCGCGCGCGCCGCCGGCGACGAGCGCGCGCGCATCTCGGCGCTGGCCGACATCAACATCCACACCGGCAGCGGTCGTTACGTGCCGCTGGCGCAGCTGGCGAAGATCAGCTACGAGCTGGAAGAACCGGTGATCGCCCGCCGCAACCGGCTGCCGACGGTGACGGTGCGCGCCGACATCCGCGACGGCATGCAGGCGCCCGCCGTCACGGCGCGCATCGATCCGCTCCTCGACCCGCTGCGCGAGCGCCTGCCAGCGGGTTTTCGCATCGAGGCCGGCGGTGCGACCGAAGAGTCGGCGAAGGGCGAGAATTCGATCAAGGCGGTGATGCCGCTGATGCTGGTCAGCGTCATCACGCTGCTGATGATCCAGCTGCAGAACGTCGGCCGCACGCTGCTCGTGCTGCTGACGGCACCGCTCGGGCTGATCGGCGTCGCGGCGGCCCTGCTGCTCTTCCAGGTTCCCTTCGGTTTCGTCGCCAACCTCGGGGTGATCGCGCTCTCCGGCATGATCTTGCGCAACTCGGTGATCCTCGTCGACCAGATCGAACAGGACGAGAAGGCCGGCAAGCCGCCGTGGGAGGCGATCGTCGGTTCGACCGTGCGCCGCTTCCGGCCGATCATGCTGACCGCCGCTGCCGCCGTCCTGGCAATGATTCCGCTGACGCGCAGCGTCTTCTGGGGCCCGATGGCAGTGGCGATCATGGGCGGGCTGATCGTCGCCACGCTGCTGACGCTGCTCTTCCTGCCGGCGCTCTATGCGGCGTGGTATCGGGTGCGGCCGGCCGCCGCCGAGGACTGCAGCGCGGGCGGTTGACAGCTTCGCGACGGGCTCGGCATACTGCCTGCGGCAACGCCGCGCAAACTGCGGTCGGCAGTTCCGGTCCGCTTCCCGGAGAGCATCACCGGACCACCGGACCCCCCGTCCCGACCGGCACAGCACCGCCGCTGCTGCCGCCAGATCCCCTACCCATACCCTTCCCGAATCCAGGAGAATCATGAAACCTGATCCCGACAACCTGTGTCGATCGGTCATGTCGCAACCGCCGGTCGTCCTGAAACCTGACGATACCCTGCGCTCTGCGCTGCAGGCGATGGTCGAGTACCGCGTGCCGGCGCTGCCGGTCGCCGAAGGCGACGGCCGCTACGTCGGCATGCTGCCGCGCAGCCGCCTGATCGCGCTCGCGATGCCGCGCGTCCTCTGGCTGGACGACGCGCAACATCCGTTCAGCCGCGTTCAGGGCGGATTCATCCAGGATACCCTCGCCAACCTGCAGGAGCGGATCGACGCCGTCGCCAACGACCCGGTCGGCCGGCACATCGACCCGCAGGTGCCGGTCATCGGCCCCGACAGCACGCTGATGAACGCCATGCTCTATCTGCACCGGCAACGCAACATCCTGCCCGTCGTCGAGCACCGCCAGTTGCTCGGCATCGTCTCGGTCTGGGATGTGCTGGCGCGCATCGGGAGGATCGGATGATGCATGCGACGACTTCGACCGTGCTCTTCGGCCTCAACCCGCTCTGGCTGTCGACGGTGGTGATGATCCTCACCTACGGCGTCATCATCAGCGAGCGGCTCAACCGCTCGATCATCGCCCTGCTCGGCGCCATGCTGATGATCCTGTTCGGCCTGCTGACACAGGAGCAGGCGGTGGCCGGCATCGACTTCAACACCATCGGCCTGCTCGTCGGCATGATGATCATCGTCTCGATCACACGCAAGTGCGGCATCTTCGAGTACCTGGCGATCTGGTCGGCGAAGCTGGTCAAGGCCAGCCCGGCGGGCATCCTGGCGATGTTGGCGGTGGTCACCGCCATCGTTTCGGCGTTGCTCGACAACGTCACCACCGTGCTGCTGGTCGTCCCGGTGACGCTGATCATCACCGAGGCGCTGAAGGTCAATCCCTACCCCTTCCTCTTCTCGCAGATCCTGGCGTCGAACATCGGCGGCACGGCGACGCTGATCGGCGACCCACCGAACATCCTGATCGGCGGCCAGGTCGGCCTGTCGTTCAACGACTTCGTCCTCAACCTGGCGCCGGTCGTCGCCGTCATCCTGCTCGTGCATGTCGTCTCGATGCACCTGATCTGGGGCCGGCGGCTGCAGGCCTCGCCCGAGCTGCGTGCGCGCGTCATGCAGTTCGACGAGAGGCAGGCGATCAGCGACCCGCGCCTGCTGCGACTGGCGACGCTCGTCCTGGCACTGGTGATGGGTGCCTTCGTCATGGCACGGACGCTCGGCCTCGAGTCCGGAACCATCGGCATCGCCGGCGCCGCGCTGCTGCTGATGCTCGACAACCTCGGCAAGTCGGCCGAACAGCAGTCGGAGGCGGTGGTCAAGGTGTTCAACGAAGTCGAGTGGATCACCATCTTCTTCTTCGTCGGCCTGTTCGTCGTCATCGCCGGCGTCGAGCATGCCGGCCTGCTGCAGCTCCTGGCCGACCAACTGCTGGCCGCCACCGGTGGCGATTTCACGCGCACCGGCATGAGCGTCCTGTGGGCCTCGGCGGTGCTGTCGGCGATCGTCGACAACATCCCCTTCGTGGCGACGATGATCCCGTTGATCAAGTCGATGGGCCCGGCCTTCGGCGGCGCCGATGCGTTGCTGCCGCTCTGGTGGTGCCTCTCGCTGGGTGCCTGTCTGGGCGGCAACGGAACCCTGATCGGTGCCAGCGCCAACCTGACCGTCGCCGGCATCGCCGAACGCAACGGCATCCCGTTCCACTTCGCGCGCTACACGATGATCGCCTTCCCGCTGATGCTGGCACACGTCGCCATCTGCTGCATCTACGTCTGGTGGCGCTATTTCTGAGGCCGCACCGGGGCCGCAGGTAGCGGCCCCGATGCCGGCCTGAGCGATCGTCGAGGGCCCGGCCGGAGCCGCTGTTGGCCGGCCCGGGCTGCGGTGCAGCCGCCCGGTTTTCGCGCGAGGACCCGCCGGATCTCGCACGTCATGCCGAATGCAATTCCAGTCGCGAGCCATCCGTCTGATTCGTCGTGACTTTTCGTCCCGCTTCCCGACCGGGTCGCGAACGCTGCGAGGACGCCTGCATGGAGCGAAGATGTGCCATAATCGATCTTTGTGGATGGCGCGGCTCGCTGCGCCGTCCAGGTCCGGCGGCAGCACCCGATGAATTGCCCGTATCGAGGCAAGGCGCAAGCGATCGGGTTCAGGAGGAGAGGCAGCTTCGCCCGCTTATGGAGGAGGAACAACCGTGAATGGTTTGCTCAAGCTCTCTGGCCTGATCGACGCACTCACCGAGCGTGTCGGCAAGGCCATCATCTGGCTCGTCCTGGTCGTCACGCTGATCGGCGCCGGCAACGCCCTCATGCGCTACACCTTCAACTTCAGCTCGAACGCCTTCCTCGAAATCCAGTGGTACCTGTTCTCGGCGATCTTCCTGCTCGGCGCCGGCTACACGCTGCTGCGCAACGAGCATGTGCGCATCGACCTGATCGCCGGCCGGCTGAGCCGCCGCGGCCAGGCCTGGATCGACATATTCGGCATCATCTTCTTCCTGCTGCCAATGGCGGTCGCCATCATGTACATGTCGTGGCCGATCTTCCTTCTCGCCCTGCACAGCAACGAGCAGTCGAGCAACGCCGGCGGCCTGACGGTGTGGCCGGTCCGCCTGCTGGTGCCGATCGGCTTCTTCCTGCTGGTCCTGCAGGGAATCTCGGAACTCATCAAGCGCGTCGGCTTCCTGCAGGGTCTCTGCCCCGACACGACGGAGAAGGGGCACAAGCCGACCGCTGAAGAGGAACTGGTGCTGGCGATCAAGGCGCAGAAGGGAGAGCTCTGATGACCGACTTCCTGATCGCCAACATGGCGCCGATCATCTTCGCCTCGATGGTCGTCTTCCTGCTCGTCGGTTTCCCGGTCGCTTTTGCCCTGGCGGCGAACGGCATCGTCTTCGGCCTGATCGGCATCGAGCTCGGGCTGCTCGGGCCGCAACTGTTCCAGGCGCTGCCGGATCGCATCTTCGGCATCATGAACAACGACACGCTGCTGGCGATCCCCTTCTTCACCTTCATGGGGCTGATCCTCGAGCGCTCGGGGATGGCCGAGGACCTTCTGGACACCATCGGCCAGCTTTTCGGGCCACTGCGCGGCGGTTTGGCCCTGGCGGTGATCTTCGTCGGCGCGCTGCTGGCGGCGACGACCGGCGTCGTCGCGGCATCGGTCATCTCGATGGGGCTGATCTCGCTGCCGATCATGTTGCGCTACGGCTACGACACCAGGCTCGCGACCGGCGTCATCGCCGCCTCCGGAACGCTGGCGCAGATCATCCCGCCGTCGCTGGTGCTGATCATCATGGCCGACCAGCTCGGCAAGTCGGTCGGCGACATGTACAAGGGCGCCTTCCTGCCGGGCCTGACGTTGACCGCCTTCTACGTCGGCTACGTCGTCCTGGTCGCCATCTTCAGGCCGCGCTGGGCACCGGCGCTGCCGGTCGAAGCACGCACGCTGCACGGCGCCCGGTTGCTGATGCGCGCGGTCACGACGCTGCTGCCGCCGCTGTTCCTGATCTTTCTCGTCCTCGGGACGATCTTCCTCGGCATCGCGACGCCGACCGAAGGCGGCGCCATGGGCGCGACGGGCGCCCTGATCCTGGCGCTGGCACGCAGGCGCCTGAGCTGGAGCCTGCTGCGGCAGGCGATGGAAACGACCGCCAAGCTGACGACCTTCGTCGTCTTCATCCTCGTCGGCGCACGCGTGTTCTCGCTGACCTTCTATGGCGTCGATGGCCACCGCTGGGTCGAGCACCTGCTGACTGGGCTGCCCGGCGGCGAAGTCGGTTTCCTGATCGTGGTCAACGTGCTCGTCTTCCTGCTCGCCTTCTTCCTCGACTTCTTCGAACTGTCGTTCATTGTCGTGCCGCTGCTCGGGCCGGTGGCGCAGGCGCTGGGAATCGACCTGATCTGGTTCGGCGTGCTGCTGGCGGTGAACATGCAGACTTCGTTCATGCACCCGCCCTTCGGCTTCGCACTCTTCTACCTGCGTTCGGTGGCGCCGGCCGCGGTCAAGACGACCGACATCTACTGGGGGGCAATCCCCTTCGTCTGCATCCAGATCATCATGGTCGGCATCCTGATCTTCTTCCCGCAACTGGTGACCTTCGGCCTCGACCAGGACACCAAGGTCGATCTCGATTCGGTGCAGATCGAAGTGCCAACCTCTGACTACGGTGCACCGGCCACCCCGCCCGGGCTCGAAGCGCCGAAGGACCCGGCTGCCGGCGCGGAGGATGCCGCCAGCAAGGCAATCCGCGATGCGATGAAGCAGGATCAGGCGAAGTAGTCGAGCGGCGACCGGCAAGCGCAGCGCTCACCCGCCGGCGGCAAGAAAAAGGGGGAGCGGGGCGACAGCCCCGCTCCCCTTCCTGTTCGGTCGGTCTGCGCGCAGCGGGCAAGCAACGACCGCGGCGCGCGAAAGACCTCCTAGCGCTTGCTGAAAATGTAGTTGGTGTACGAGCCCTCGGCGACCCGCATCCAGAGGATCTGATCGTCCATGAACTTCTTGTAGTCGTCGTACACCTTCTTGAACGCGGCATTCTTCGCCGATGTCTCGGCGTAGAGCTCCATCGCTGCCTTGTAGCAGGCGTCCATGACTTCCTTCGGGAACTGCTTCAACACCGTTCCCGAGCCGACGAGCTGCTTGAGCGCCGTCGGGTTCCTGGCATCGTACTTGGCGACCATGTCCACGTGTGCGTCGGCACAGGCGATCTGCAGGATGGTCTGGTACTCCTTCGGCAACTCGGCCCACTTCTTCAGGCCGACATAGGCCGTCACTTGCGGACCACCCTCCCACCATCCCGGGTAGTAGTAGAACTTGGCGACCTTGTTGAAGCCGAGTTTCTGGTCATCGTAGGGGCCGATCCACTCGGCCGCGTCGATCGTCCCCTTCTCGAGCGCCGGATAGATGTCACCACCCGGGATCTGCTGCGGTACGGCACCGAGCTTGCTGAGGACGGCGCCGGCGAAGCCGCCGATGCGGATCTTCAGCCCGTTGAGGTCAGCCACGGTCTTGATTTCCTTGCGATACCAGCCGCCCATCTGGGTCGTCGTGTTGCCGCAGGGAATGGTCATGATGTTCGACTTGGCGAAGAACTCGCCAAGCAGCTTGCCGCCGTTGCCATGGCGCATCCAGGCGTCCATCATGCGATTGGTCATGCCGAAGGGAACCGCAGTCTCCAGCGCGTAGGTCGGGTCCTTGCCGAAGAAGTAATAGGAGACGGTATGCCCCATTTCGACCGTGCCGTCCTTGACCGCATCGAAGACGGCCGGACCGGGAACGATCTCGCCGCCGGCGAAGACCTGGATCTGGAACTTGCCGCCAGTCGCCTCGGCAACCCGCTTGGCCATGACTTCGGCACCACCATAGATGGTGTCGAGGCTCTTCGGGAAGCTCGAGGCCAACCGCCACTTGATCGTCGGCGCATTCTGGGCGATCGCCGGCATGGCCATGGTGCCGGCGGCCAGGCCGGCACCGGCATTCTTCAAGAACGAACGTCTTTCCACGACTTTGTCTCCTCTCAGCATTGTTGTCAGGGAATTGCACGGCGATTATAGCCAAAGCAGCCGCGCTTGCAGCAAGGAGCTGCCGCCGCAGGCGGCGGCAAGTCCCTGATCGGCGTGGCAGATCAGTCACCCGCCACCTTCATCTGCTCGATCAGGATGGAGCCGACCTGCTTCGAGCCGCGAACGACGACGTCCGTGCCGACGGCCGCGATGTTGCGGAACATGTCGCGCAGGTTGCCGGCGATGGTGATCCCTTCCACCGGGTGCGCAATGACACCACCATCCACCCAATAGCCGGCGGCTCCGCGCGAATAGTCACCGGTCACGTAGTTGACGCCCTGGCCAAGCAGTTCGGTAACCAGCAATCCGCGCCCCATCTTGCGCAGCAGCCCCGACAGATCGCGTTTGCCCGGCCGGACGATCAGGTTGTGACAGCCACCGGCATTGCCGGTGGTGTGCATCCCCAGCTTGCGGGCACTGTAGGCGCTGAGGAAATAGCCTTGCAGGCGTCCATCCTCGACGACTTCGCGGTCACGGGTGGCGACGCCGTCGTTGTCGAAAGGGCTACTGGCAAGCGCGCGTGGCAGGTGTGGCCGCTCGCTGATGTGCAGCCTGCGCGAGAAGATACGCTTGCCCAGGCTGTCGATGAGGAAGGAGGTGCGGCGATAAAGGGCGCCGCCGCTCGCGGCGTGCACGAAGTTGCCGATCAGCGATGCCGCCAGGGGCGCCTCGAAAAGCACTGGCACCTTGCAGGTCCGGATCTTGCGTGCTCCGAGACGCGACAGAGTACGCTGCGCCGCGCGCTCGCCGATCGCCTCGGCTGAAGCAAGCGCCAGCGGGTCGCGTGCGACCTCATACCAGTCGTCCCGCTGCATGCCATCGTTCGTGCCGGCGATCAATGAACACGACAGGTAGTGGCGCGAACTCGGATAGCCGGCGATGAAACCGAGGCTGTTGGCGGCGACGAACTGCCCCTCCTGGAGCGAAACCGTGGCGCCCTCGGAATTGCTGATCTCGGGGCTGACGGCGAAGGCGGCCTGCTCACAGCGGCGAGCGATCGCGACGGCATCATCGACCGAAAGCATCCACGGATGGTAGAGGTCGAGGTCCGGCTGGCGGTCGGCATCGGTCGCCAGCAGCGCGGCATCGGCGAGACCGGCGCAGGGGTCCTCGGCGGTGAAGCGGGCGATGTTCAGCGCCGCCTCGACGGTTTCGCGAACAGCCTTGGGCGAGAAGTCGGAGGTGTTGGCGTGCCCCTTGCGCTGGCCGAGGTAGACCGACACGGAGACGCCTTTGTCGCGGTTGTACTCGATGGTCTCCACCTCACCGCAGCGCACCGTCACCGACTGCCCGAAGCCGGTCGACACATCGACCTCGCAAGCGCTCGCTCCCTGTCGGCCGGCGTGCGCGAGCACATCGCTCGCCAGTTCGCGCAAGGTATCGAGGCTGTGGCTGAAGCGTGATTCGCGGCCGGCGGGCGGTTGTGGACGGGACATGGGGTCTGCCGTGGGACGAAAGCCGCTATCATAGCAGCTCCGGTGGTCGCCGCCCGGCCAGCCGGCGGTCGACCACAACCATCGCCCGGTGACCATGAGCAGCCATAGCGCAACCGCAGACAGACACGAAGATCCGCAACCGCAGTCGAAGACGAGGCGCAAGCGCGCCATGCTGGAACTGCAGGAACTGGGCGAGGAACTCGTCGCACTGCCCGCCGACCGCCTGCGCCAGGTCGAACTGCCCGAGGATCTGCGGCTGGCCGTCGAGCAGGCACGCGGCATGGCGCGTCAGGACGACGCGCGCCGCCGCCAGATGCAGTACATTGGCCGCCTGATGCGGGCCGTCGACCCGCAGCCGATTCGCGCCGTCCTGGCGGCGGTGCGCGGCGACTCCGCCGACGAGACGGCGACGCTGCACCGGATCGAGCGACTGCGCAGCGAGCTTCTCGCCGATGAGAGGCTTCTGTTCACGATCGCCAGCCGCTCGCCGTCGGTCGACCTGCAGCAGTTGCGCTCGCTGCGGCGGGCAGCCCTCGCCGAGCAGGAGCAGGGGCGGCCGCCGCGCAGCCAGCGTGCGCTGTTCCGGTTGCTGCGCGAGATCGATCGGAAGACGGCAACGCCAGGCGGGGGGGCGGACGATGAGCGGGAATGAACAGTTGCTGGTCGGCCTGGTGTCGATCAGCGATCGCGCCGCACAGGGGGTCTATCCGGATCAGGGGCTGCCGGCGCTCGAAGAGTGGTTGCGGCTTGCGATCAGCAGCGCCTGGCGAAGCGAAGCGCGCCTGATCGCCGATGACCGCGTGTCGATCGAACAGACGCTGATCGACCTCGTCGACCACCTCGGCTGCCATCTCGTCCTCACCACCGGCGGCACGGGACCGGCCGCCCGTGACCTGACTCCAGAGGCGACGCTGGCGGTGGCCGACAGGCTGATGCCCGGCTTTGGCGAGGAGATGCGGCGCATCAGCCTGCACTTCGTGCCGACCGCGATCCTGTCACGCCAAGTGGCGGTGATTCGTCGCCAGGCGTTGATCGTCAACCTCCCCGGACAACCGAAAGCCATCCGGGAGACGCTCGAAGGACTCCGGGCAGCAGATGGCAGCGTCCAGGTCAACGGCATCTTCGCCGCCATTCCCTACTGCATCGACCTCCTTGGCGGTCCTTGGATCGAGACGCGACCGGAGGTCGTCAAGGCCTTCCGGCCAAAATCGGCGCAGCGGTCGCAGCCCGGCGATGGCACCGCGGTTTCTCAGCCGGCCGGCTCCTGACGGAAGCGGGCGATCTCGAAATCACCACCGCTCTCCTCGACCTCCAGCGGCACGAGCACAGAGAGGCTGCCATCGAGGCTCAGGTCGAGGTTGTCGCGAACCTGGAAACCGCCAAGCGGCAGGAGGATGCGCAGCACGTCGGCAGCGCCATGTTCATCGCCAAGATGGATACCAGGTATGGCCACGGCGGCGGCGAAGCCGCTGCGCCGCGGCCGCAGGTCGACGCTTCTTGCCCGCCGCGACAGCACCTGCACGCCGACCGTGGCAGTACCATCGGGCAATGAGCCCAGCCGCCTGACGACACCGAGAAGCCAGTTGTCGCTCCCCTCGGCCCGCATGCAGAGCAGGGCGCCCAGGCGCACGCTGCCCTCGGACGAGCGGTCGAGCAGCGCGCGGAAACCACCGAGACTGATGTCGTCGACCAGCCATTGTTGCCGCGCCGGATCCTCCTGCAACTGCAGGGTGGCCCCGGCGAAAACCATGTAGCACTGCTCGAAGCCCTCGAACACCGTCATCTGCGTCCTGATGGCGTGTCGTCGGTGCTGCCGCTGCGGTGGCTGCAGCGCCCAGTAGGGACGCAGGTGGCGCATCACCGCGAGGACCGTCTTTGGCGGGTACTCGCCGCCGAGATTGAGGTCCGCCGGCAACTCGCCATGTTCAAGGCGGTGGATCAGCTCGTTGAGTGCAGTCAATGCCGGCACGGGGGAGAGATAGCGCAGGCTGGGGCGGATCACGCCCGGTCGCCGGCCCAGTCGGGTGGGCGGCTCGCCAGTGGCGGCGTCGACCCAATAGACACTGTCCGCACGCGGCGTCGGCAAGAGGACGAAAGCGGAGAGGAAGTGGGCGATCAGGCGGTCGGCGAGTTCCATCTGCTCCGGCAACAGGCCGTCCATCGACGACGAGCAGAAGACCAAGGCATGGACATACTGCTGCTGGGCGCTGGTCAGACCGTGCTGTGCCGGATAGAGCTGCAGCGACTTCTGCGCGTAGCCACCCTGCTCGGCTGCCAGATAGCTCGCCCCGAGCGCCTGCCAGACTTCCGCACCGGCGGCCGTGTAGCGGAACGCGAGCCACTTCAGCTGACAGCGACACGCCGCGAGCAGGCGCGCCTCGACCAGGGGGAGTGACTGCTTGAGCGCCTCGCTGCCCTTGCTGCGCGGATCCAGCCGTGCCCGAGACAGGCACAGCGAGTAACTCGCTGCGACTTCGCTGTAGAAAACGTGGCAGCGCGTCCAGATGCGGCCTCGCTCGGCCGGTGAGAGGTGTTGCGACTGCACGTAGTCCCGCCCGAGACGACGCAGATGCGGCTGGGCTGCCTCATCAAGCTGGCGCAGGACTTCGAAGTAGCGATCGACGCGGAAGTTGCGGGCCTGCTTGAGCGACTCGAACCAGGTCGTCACTTCCTCGACGGCGTTCGCTGGCCGGGCGACCAAGAGCTCGGCGACGATCCGCTTCAACTCCTTGCCATCAGCCAGCGGATGGTCGGGACGCTGCGGGAACAGGTTGAGAATCATCGATGAGCCGGCCTCGTCACGGGTCGCCTGGTTGGAAGGGCAATTGTAATGCATGCCAGCAGGACCGCGGTCGCCACCATGTCGCTCGGCAACAGCAGGCGCTTGGGGAGGCCGGCACGCCACGATGAATTACAATTGGGCCTGGGACATCGGCTGGGGCAAGGGATGAGGCAGTATCTGGAGCTGATGCAGCACGTTCTGGACAAAGGCTGCGCAAAGGGTGACCGTACGGGCACCGGTACGAGGTCGGTATTTGGCTGGCAGATGCGCTTCGCGCTCGACGACGGTTTCCCGCTGCTGACGACAAAGCGGCTTCATCTGCGCTCGATCGTGCATGAGCTGTTGTGGTTCCTGCGTGGGGAGACGAACATCCGCTACCTGCGGGACAACGGGGTCCGCATCTGGGACGAATGGGCCGACGCGAACGGTGATCTCGGGCCGGTCTACGGTCATCAGTGGCGTCATTGGCAGACGGCAGACGGCAGACAGATCGACCAGATGGCGCAACTGGTCGATGGCCTCAGACGCCATCCCGACTCACGCCGGCATCTGGTGACGGCGTGGAACCCGGGCGACGTCGGGCGCATGGCGCTGCCGCCCTGCCACGCCTTGTTCCAGCTGTACGTCGCACCCGCGCCGGCCGACGACGCGGATCAACGATGCCGATTGTCCTGCCAGTTGTACCAGCGCAGCGCCGACATCTTTCTCGGCGTTCCCTTCAACATCGCCTCCTACGCCCTGCTGACACTGATGCTGGCACAGGTCTGCGGCTACCGTGCGGGCGAATTCGTGCACACCTTCGGCGATGCGCACCTGTACAGCAACCATTTCGATCAGGCACGGCTGCAGTTGACCCGCGAACCACGCGGCCTGCCGCGGATGCGGCTGAACCCGGCAGTCAGCGACCTGTTCGCCTTCCGCTTCGAGGATTTCGAGCTCGAAGGCTACGATCCGCATCCGCACATTGCGGGGGCGGTTGCCGTCTAGGTGCTGGCGATGATCTCGTTGATCGCCGTCGTGGCACGAAACCGGGCGATCGGCAGGGGTCAGCAGTTGCTCTGGCGCCTGCCCGAAGACCTGCGCCATTTCCGCGCGACGACCGGCGGCAAACCGGTGATCATGGGCCGGAAGACCTGGGAATCGCTGCCGGATGCGTTTCGTCCACTGCCCGGTAGGCACAACATCGTCGTCACCCGCAATCCGGGCTACCGGCCGTCCGGCGCCAGCCGGGCAAGCTCGATTGCGGAAGCGCTGCAGATCGCCGGCGATGCCGGCGAGGTTTTCGTCATCGGCGGTGCCGAGATGTATCGTCAGACGCTGCCGCTGGCGGACCGTCTCTACCTGACCGAGGTCGCCGCCGAAGCCAGCGGCGATGCCTTCTTTCCCGACCTGCCGACGGGGCAATGGCGGCAGCTTTCACGCCGCGTCGGTTCTTCGCAGGGCAGCAAGGATGGCACCGTGCCCGATTTCGACTTCGTCATCTACGAACGGGCGCAGCCGTAGCTCTCCCTGCCAGCGGCCCGATGAACGGGGTTGCTGGGTGGCGGCGCTGATTGCCAAGGGCTCGGCAAGCAGGATAGCATGCGCCCATCGTCCTTCGTGAAGGCCGCGGCAAATGGCCGAAACCCTGCACCGCTTTCTCAGCGCGCCAGATGGCGCGGCAAAGGTCATGGCGCACGCGCAACTGTTGCGCCGGCTGGACGACGTCTTTCGGCGTGTCGCGCCGGAGCACCTCGTGCAGGCGAGCAACCTGGCGAATTTCAAGTCGGGCATCCTGGTCATACACGCGCACAACGGAGCCGTCGCGGCGAAACTGCGACAGCTCGCGCCAACGCTGGCAAACGAAGTCACGCAACGGGGCATCGACTGTCGCGGCCTGCAGATCCGGGTCCACGCACCGCTGGCGCGCATTCCGACGGCAACGCCGCAATCGAGGCCGCTCACAGCCGGCAGCTGCGAGCGATTGGCCGCCCTGCGCGAATCACTCCCCGCGTCTCCCCTGCGCCAGGCCATCGAGCGCCTGCTGGCGCGGTCGGCTAGACAGGAATGACGGCGACACGCTCGATGATCATCAGCGCAAAGACCAGCAGCGCGACGAGCAACGAGTAGCGAAAGAGCCGCCAGGAGAAAGCGAGATAGCGCCTGTCACGGGTGAAGACGAAGAGCACGCCCCCCGCGGCCACTGCCAGCACCGTCAGGACGGCGAGCAGGCGCAGCAGCCACATCCGCTCAGAAAGCCGGCGATTCCAGCCAGCGCGCCACGGCCCGCGGCGCCAGGTCGCCGTTCTCGAAGCTGACGAACTCCCACGCCTCGGGGCTGGCCAACAGCCTGCGCGCCAGCAGGTTGTTCAGGGCGTGTCCCGACTTGTGCGCGCTGAAGGACGCCAGCAACGGGTGGCCAAGCAGGTACAGGTCACCGATCGCGTCGAGCACCTTGTGCTTGACGAACTCGTCGTCGTAACGCAAGCCGTCGGCGTTGAGCACGCGATACTCGTCGAGGACGACGGCGTTGTCGAGCCCGCCGCCCTGCGCCAGACCGTTCTCGTGCAGCCACTCGACCTCCTGCATGAAACCGAAGGTGCGCGCCCGCGCCACCTCGCGCACATAGGAATGGTCGGCAAAGTCGATCGTCACGTGCTGCCCCGTGCGATCGATCGCCGGGTGGTTGAAGCCGATCGAGAAAGACAGCCGGAAGCCGTCATGAGGATCGAGCCGGGCCCACTTCGCGCCGGCCGGGTCGTGCTCGCGCACCTCGACGGGCGTCTTGATGCGAATGAATCGCTTCGCCGCCGGCTGTTCCTCGATGCCGACCGACTGGATGAGGAAGACGAAGGGCGAAGCCGAACCGTCGAGGATCGGCAACTCGGCGGCATCGACGTCAACGAAGGCGTTGTCGACCCCGAGGCCGGCGAAGGCTGACATGAGGTGTTCGATCGTCCCGACCTTGGCGCCGTCGCGCTCGACGCACGAGCACATGCGGGTGTCGGTGACGAGCAATGCCGATGCCGGCAGGTCGACAGGCGGATCGAGATCGACCCGGCGAAAGACGATACCGGTTCCGGGCGCCGCCGGACGCAGGCTCATGTTCACCTTGACGCCGGAATGGAGGCCGACGCCAGCCGCGCTGACGACAGCCTTGAGCGTTCGCTGCTTCAACATGTGTCTGAAAAAAGGAGGGAATCGGTTGATTCTAGCACAGGCCGGGTGGCCCGGACAGACGCCGATTCCCGCAGAGGAGTCATGGGGATCGCGTTCAGTCGGCCTGCTTGCGCAGGAACGCGGGGATGTCGTAACGGTCGACGCCGCTGTTGGCCAGCGCTTCGACGGTCGCGCTGCGTCCCTTGCGGACGATCGCCGGGACCTGGTCGAGCGACGAGTAGTCGATGGCGCCGCCACCAAACGGTCCGTCGGTTCCGGTCGCCTGCCGGTCGATGTTGCGGATCACCTCGAAGGGGCGCTGCTTGGCCTGCGCCTGGCCGAGGCCCGTGGCCACCACGGTGACGCGGATCTCCTCAGCCATCTGCTCATCGTAGACGGCGCCGAAGATGATGTGCGCATCGTCGGCGGCGAACGCGCGGACGGTGTTCATCACTTCGTTGACTTCCTTCATCTTCAGCGAGCGGGAGGCCGTGATGTTGACCAGCACGCCCTTGGCGCCGGAGAGGTTCACACCTTCGAGCAGCGGCGACGAGACCGCGCGCTCGGCCGCGATCCGCGCGCGGTCGACACCGGCGGCGTTCGCCGAGCCCATCATCGCCATGCCCATCTCGCCCATCACCGTCCGTACATCCTCGAAGTCGACGTTGACCAACCCGGGGAAGTTGATGATCTCGGCAATGCCGCCGACGGCGTTGCGCAGCACGTTGTCGGCCGCGCGGAAGGCGTCATCCATCGAGACGTCCTCTCCGAGGACGTCCATCAGGCGGTCGTTGAGGATGACGATGAGCGAGTCGACGTGCTTCTGCAGCTCGGAAATCCCGACCTCGGCGACTTTCAGCCGCTTGCCCTCGAAAGCGAAAGGCTTGGTGACGACGGCAACGGTCAGCACGCCGAGCTCGCGCGCCACCTCGGCGACGATCGGCGCGGCACCGGTACCCGTGCCACCGCCCATGCCGGCGGTGATGAACACCATGTGCGCACCCTGCAACGAAGCGGCGATCGCCTCGCGCTCCTCGATCGCCGCACTCTTGCCGGCCTCCGGCTTGGCACCGGCGCCGAGGCCGGTCTTGCCCAGCTGCAGCTTCTGCAGGGCAATGCTGCGGCCAAGCGCCTGCGAGTCGGTATTGGCGGTGATGAAGTCCACGCCGTTCACGCCCTCGCGGATCATGTGATCGACGGCGTTGCCGCCGGCGCCGCCGATGCCGATCACCTTGATCACGGTATCGCGCTCGCTCTGTTCCTTCTCGATGATTTCAAACATTGTCGCCTCCTCTGCAAAAAAATTTCACCAACTCAAAGAAATGCCTCTCGTCATCGCTGACAGGCTTAGAAGTTCTTTTCGAACCACGACTTCATGCGACCGAACACCTGCTTCACATCGCGCGTCTCGCGCACCTTGAGGCCGCGCTTGCGCTGCGTGTGGGCCTCGAGCAGCAGACCACAGGCAGTAGCGAAACGCGGGCTCTGAACCACATCCGCCAGCGCCCCCTGATATTTCGGCACGCCCAGACGCACCGGCATGTGGAAGATCTCTTCGCCGAGTTCGATCATCCCGGGCATCACCGAGGCTCCTCCGGTGAGGACGATTCCCGACGACAGGACATCCTCGAAGCCCGAGCGCCGCAGTTCCGCCTGGATCAGTTCATAGAGTTCCTCGACGCGCGGCTGGATGACATCGGCCAGCGCCCGTCGCGACAGCTTGCGCGAGGGACGGTCGTCGACCCCGGCGACGTCGAGGACGTCCTCGGGATCCGCCAGATGCGCCAGCGCACAACCGTACTTGCGCTTGATGTCCTCCGCCTCGCGTGTCGGCGTGCGCAGCGCCATGGCGATGTCGTTGGTCACCTGGTCACCGGCAATCGGGATCACCGAGGTGTGGCGGATCGCTCCCTGCGTCCACACCGCGAGATCGGTCGTGCCGCCACCGATGTCGATCAGGCAGATGCCGAGATCCTTTTCGTCATCGGAAAGGACCGCGCAACTCGACGCCAGGGGTTGCAGGACCAGGTCATTGACTTCGAGGCCACAGCGGCGCACGCACTTGACGATGTTCTGGGCGGCGGAAACGGCACCGGTGACGATGTGCACCTTGACTTCGAGGCGGAAGCCGCTCATGCCGATCGGCTCGCGGATGCCGTCCTGGTCGTCGATGATGAACTCCTGCGTCAGGATGTGGAGGATCTCCTGGTCGGCCGGGATCGGCATCGCCCGCGCCGTCTCGATGACCCGTTCCACATCCATCGGCGTGACTTCCTTGTCCTTGATCGCCACCATGCCGTTCGAGTTGAAGCTGCGGATGTGGCTGCCGGCAATCCCGGTGTAGACATCGCGCACCTTGCAGTCGGCCATCAGCTCGACCTCCTGCAGGACGCGCGAGATCGTCGCAACCGTCTCCTCGATATTGACGACGACCCCCTTCTTGAGTCCCCTCGACTCCTGTGAGCCCATGCCGATGACGTTGAGCCGCCCCTCGGGAGTGAGCTCGGCAACCAGCGCAACAATCTTCGACGTACCGATGTCGAGTCCAACGATCAGATCCTTGCTATCCCTGCTCATCTCTTTCCTTTGACTTCTTGAACCGCACTGGCCGCGAAGCGGAGTGCGAAACCATTCGGATACCGCATGTCTACCGCAACCGGCCGCCCGTGGCGCGCGTCCGGCATGGTCGGGTAGTACTCGACGAAGCGTTGCAGGCGCGTGCGGATCGGCGCCTTCGCCTGCTCGCGACCGAGTTCAACCAGCATGCCGTCCTCCAGCTTCACCGCCCAGGCCAGGCGCGGCGACAGGCTCAGTTGCGCTGGCCGCAGGCTCGCCGGTTTGAGCAGCTCGACGAACTCCCCATGGCGACGCAGGACTTCGCGCGAGGAGCCGCTCGGTCCACTGAGCTTGGGCAGCCGCTGCTCGTCGGGCAGTGAGGCAGCAAAAACCTCGCCGAAGATGTTGACCAGCTCGCCATGCCCGTCTCCCCAGTGCGCCGCAGCCTTCTGCTCCTCGATGCGTACTTCGATGCGCGATGGCCAGCGCCGCCACAACTCGGCGCGGCGCACCCACGGCAGATCCTCGAGCGCCCGCCGCAGCGCCTCGAGATCGACGGTGAAGAAGTTGCCACGCAACAAGCCGGCCAAAGCCTCCTCCAGCTCGTGTCGCTGCACGACCCGCAGCTCGCCCAGCACCTGCACCTCGGCGAGCGGGAACAGACGCAGGCGCGCCGAGCCCCAGACCAGCGCAGCCGCCAGCAAGGCTGCCGCAGCGGCGAGAAGGAGCAGGTCGGCGATTGCTTTCAGCAGGTGTGGTTTGTGCCACATCGTTCATCCCAGGGTGGCCAGCGCCAGGACGCGGACCACCAGTTCGTCGTAACCGATGCCGGCGGCGCGAGCCGCCATCGGTACCAGCGAGTGGTCGGTCATTCCCGGCGAGGTGTTCACTTCGAGCAGGTAGGCCCGACCACCGCAGGCTTCGTCCATCAGGAAGTCCACCCGCCCCCAGCCGCGACCGCCGAGGACGCGGAAGGCCTCCAGGGCCAGTGCCCGCAGCTCGAGCTCGCGCTCCTCGGGCAAGCCGCAGGGACAGCGATAGACCGTGTCCTCACGCAGGTACTTGGCGTCGTAGTCGTAGAAATCACTGCCGGGCTCGATCTTGATGATCGGCAACGCCTGATCACCGAGGATCGCCGCCGTATACTCGCCGCCGAGAATGGCCCGTTCGGCGAGCACCAGCGGATCGTGGCGAGCGGCTGCCGCGTGCGCGGCGGCCAGTTCGCTGCTGTGCCTGACCTTGCTGATGCCGATCGAAGAGCCTTCGCAAGCCGGCTTGACGAAGAGGGGCAGGCCCAGCTCCGCCGCGACGCGCGCGAAGTCTCCACCTGCTTCGAGAACCAGATACTCCGGAATGGGCAGGCCTGCCGCCTGCCACAGCAGCTTGCTGCGCCACTTGTCCATACCCAGCGCCGAAGCCATCACGCCACTGCCGGTATAAGGGACGCCCATCAGTTCGAGCGCGCCCTGGATGGTTCCGTCTTCGCCGTAGCGTCCATGCAGGGCGATGAAAGCACGGTCGTAGGCGGCAAGCTCGTCGAGACGACGGGTCGCCGGATCAAAGGCCTGGGCGTCGACTCCCTGCCGCTGCAGAGCGGCGAGAACCCGCGTGCCGCTGTTCAGCGAGACCTCGCGCTCGGCCGACCGGCCACCGAAGAGCACTGCCACCTTGCCGAATTCCATGCGGCTCATCCTTCTCTCCCTAGGCGGCCAACAACTTGCCGGGAATCGTTCCAATCGATCCCGCACCCATCGTCATCACCACGTCGCCATCGCGCGCGGCATCACGAATCGCCTGCGGCAGATCGGCAACGTGCTCGACGAAGACCGGTTCGACCTTGCCGACGACACGCAGCGCACGGGCAAGCGCGCGGCCATCGGCTGCGACGATCGGCTGCTCGCCGGCAGCGTACACTTCGCCGAGTACCAGCGCGTCGACCCCGCTGAGCACCTTGACGAAGTCGTCGAAGCAGTCGCGTGTGCGGGTGTAGCGGTGTGGCTGGAAGGCGAGCAGCAGGCGACGCCCGGGAAAGGCACCGCGGGCGGCGGCAAGCGTCGCCCGCATCTCGACCGGGTGATGGCCATAGTCGTCGATCAACGTGACCGAGCCGCCGTGCGGCAGCGACAGCTCACCGTAGCGCTGGAAGCGACGGCCGACGCCACGGAATTCGGCCAGCGCCGTGGCGATCGCGGCATCGTCGACGCCGAGTTCGCTGGCGACGGCGATCGCGGCCAGCGCGTTGAGGACGTTGTGCTGACCGGGCAGATTGAGCCGTATCGGCAGGCGGCTGACGCTGCCATTGACGCGCACACAGTCGAAATGCATCTGGCCAGCGACCGCGACAAGGTTCTCGGCATGGACGTTGGCCGCCGCATCGAGACCATAGGTGACGATCTGCTTGCTGACGAGCGGCATGATCTCGCGCACGTTCGCGTCGTCGGCGCAGAGCACCGCCACGCCGTAGAACGGCAGACGCTGGATGAAGTCGACGAAGGCCTGCTTCAGCCGGCTGAAGTCGTGGCCATAGGTTTCCATGTGGTCCCCGTCGATGTTGGTGACGATCGACAGGACCGGCGACAGCAGGAGGAAGGAGGCGTCGGATTCGTCGGCTTCGGCGACGAGGAAGTCACCCGACCCGAGGCGGGCATTGGCGCCGGCCGCGTTCAGCCGACCGCCGATGACGAAGGTCGGATCCATGCCACCGGCGGCGAGGATCGAAGCCACCAGACTGGTCGTCGTGGTCTTGCCATGGGTGCCGGCGACGGCAATTCCCTGCTTCAGGCGCATCAGCTCGGCGAGCATCTGGGCCCGCGGCACGACCGGCACCTTGCGTGCCCGGGCAGCGATGACCTCCGGATTGTCGACGCGGACCGCCGACGAAATCACCACGGCGTCGGCCATGCTGACGTTTTCGGCGGCGTGACCGATGACGGTGCGGATGCCGAGCTCGGCCAGGCGACGGGTCGTCGAGCTTTCGGCAAGATCGGAACCGCTGATCGTGAAGCCGAGATTGGCCAGCACCTCCGCGATGCCGCTCATGCCGGCACCACCGATACCGACGAAATGGATGCTCTTGACCTTGTGCTTCACTCGACCAGCTCCTCACACATTTTCGCCAGGGCGGCGGTCGCTCCCGGCTTGGCCAGTGCACGCGCCTTCTCGGCCATCGACTGCAGCTGCGCCCGCGTCAACCCCTGCAGCTCGGCGATCGCGGCGGGGCTCAGTTCACCCTGCGGCAGCAGACGGGCGGCGCCGGCTGCCGAAAGGAAGCGGGCGTTGCGCGTCTGGTGATCGTCCACTGCATGCGGAAACGGTACCAGGACGCTGGCAACACCAACCGCCGCGAGTTCGGCGACGGTGAGTGCTCCGGCGCGGCAGATCACCAGGTCGGCCCATTCGTAGGCAGCCGCCATGTCTTCGATGAAGGCGACACAGTGCGCCTGCACGCCGGCGGCCTCGTAGTTCTGGCGCAGCTTCTCGAGATGCCGCTCGCCGGCCTGATGGACCACCTGCGGTCGCTGGGCGGCAGCGAGCATGGCAAGCCCGCGCGGTACGACGTCATTGAGCGCCGCCGCCCCCTGGCTGCCACCGAGCACCAGCCAGCGCGGCGCCTCGGCGCGCCCGGCGAGACGCTCCGCCGGCGCGGGCAAGGAACTCACTTCCGGACGCAGCGGGTTGCCAACCCAGACACCACGTGGCAACGCTTCCGGAAAGCCACAGGCAACCCGTTGCGCCCAGCGGGCAAGTACCCGGTTGGCCAGGCCGGCGATCGAGTTCTGCTCGTGGATGATCAGCGGCCAGCCGAACAACGCCGCCATCAGGCCGCCCGGGAAGCTGACGTAGCCACCCAGACCGAGGACAACGTCCGGTCGCAGGCGGCGAATCTCGCGCCGCGCCTGGCAGCAGGCGGCGAGCAGATGGAAGGGCAGCATCAGTTTGCGCAACAGGCCCTTGCCGCGCAGAGCCGCGAAGCGGACCCAAGCCATCTCGTAGCCGCGCGCCGGCACCAGCCTGGCTTCCATGCCGTCCGGAGACCCCATCCAGACGACACGCCAGTCGCGCTGGCGCAGCAGGTCGGCGACCGCCAAACCGGGGAAGACATGGCCACCGGTGCCGCCAGCCATGACCAGCAGGGTCCTCACAGCTTCGCCCCACGCATCAGCTGACGATTCTCCCAATCGATCCGCAGAAGCACGGCGAGTGCCACGCAATTGGCCAGGATGCCCGAGCCACCGAAACTCATCAGCGGCAGGGTGAGACCCTTGGTCGGCAGCACACCCATGTTGACGCCCATGTTGATGAAGGCCTGCACACCGAGCCAGACGCCAACCCCTTGTGCCACCAGCGCCGAGTAGTAGCGCTCGAGCGCCACCGCCTGCCGGCCAATGGCGAAGGCGCGCTGGATCAGCAGGCTGAAGAGCAGGATGACGACGAGTACGCCGACGAAACCGAGCTCCTCGGCGATCACCGCAAGCAGGAAGTCGGTATGTGCCTCGGGCAGGTAGAACAGCTTCTCGACGCTCGCTCCGAGCCCGACACCGAAGAGTTCGCCGCGACCGAAGGCGATCAGCGCGTGCGACAGCTGGTAACCGCGACCGAAGGCGTCGGCCCACGGATCCATGAAGCCAAAGATGCGGTCGCGGCGATAGGGAGAGACGATGATCAGGACGGCAAAGGCCACCGCCAGGACGACGATCAGGATGACGAAGAGACGCGCCCGCATGCCACCGAGGAAGAGGATCGCCATGGCGATCGAGATGATGACGACGAAGGCGCCGAAGTCCGGCTCCTTCAGCAGCAACACGCCGACCGCGACCATGGCGCTCGCCAGGGGCAGGAAGGCCTTCTTCAGATCGTGCATGCAGGGCATCTTGCGCGCCGTGTAGTCGGCGGCATAGAGCACCGCGAACAGCTTCATCAGCTCGGACGGTTGCAGGTTGACCAGCCCGAGTGACAGCCAGCGGCGCGCACCGTTGACTTCGCGACCGATGCCGGGAACCAGCACCAGCGCCAGCATCACGAAACCGATGACGAAGAGCCACGGCGACCAACGCTGCCAGGTCGCCATCGGCACCTGGAAAGCCATGCCGGCGGCGACCAGTGCCAGGATCAGGAAGACGCCGTGGCGGATCAGGAAGTAGCTGGACTGGTTGCCGGTCTGGCGGGCCGCCTCGGCAGTCGCCATCGACGCCGAGTAGACCATGACCATGCCGATCACCAGCAGGACCAGCGTGCTCCAGAGAAGCGCCAGATCGATCTCCGACGGCAGACGACGCGGTCGATCCAGGGTACGCAACATCAGGCAGCCTCCCTTTCGATGCTGCGCACGGCGTCCACGAAGACGCTCGCCCGGTGGGCATAATCGCGGTACATGTCCATGCTGGCGCAGGCCGGCGAAAGCAGCACGGCATCGCCGGGATTCGCCTGGCCGGCGCACCAGAGCACGGCCTCGCTCATGTCGGCACAGTGACGCAGCGGCAGCGGGCAGCCGTGCAGGACCGCAGCGATGGCCCCGGCATCACGACCGATCAGCGCCGCGGCGCGTGCATGACGGGCGATGGCTTCGCGCAGCGGGCTGAAGTCCTGCCCCTTGCCGTCGCCGCCGAGAATGATCACCACCGGGCGACCGAGCCCGGCGACGGCCGCCAGGGTGGCACCGACGTTGGTCCCCTTGGAGTCGTCGTAATAGGCGACGCCCTTGATCTCGGCAACCCACTCGAGACGATGGGCAAGGCCGCTGAAGGCGGCGAGAGCGGGCAGCGGCAGACGTGGATCGATGCCGATCGCCTCGCACAGGGCCAGAGCCGCCATCGCGTTGGCGACGTTGTGCCGGCCGGCCAGCCGCAGGTCGACGGTAGCGATCAGCCTGTCACTGCCGCGCACGATCCACCCCTCCTCGACGCCATAGTCTGCAGGCCGGGGTGCCGGACCGAGGCCGAAGGTGACCGTCGCCCGGCCCGGCGGCGCGGCGGCCAGGCTCAGGGGATCGTCACGATTCAGCACCGCGGTACCCCGCCCCTGAAAGATGCGCGCCTTGCTCGCGGCGTAGCTCGCCATGCCGCTGTAACGATCGAGGTGATCCTCGCTGAGGTTGAGGACGGTGGCGGCGTCGGCATCGAGGCTGTAGGTGGTCTCGAGCTGGAAACTCGACAGTTCGAGAACCCAGGTGTCCGGCATGCGTGCAGACTCGACGGCCGCAAGCAGCGCCGTCAACGCCGCCGGACCGATGTTGCCAGCGACAGCCGTGGCGCGCCCGGCAGCGCGGCAGAGGGCACCGGTGAGCGCGGTGGTGGTGGTCTTGCCGTTGCTGCCGGTGATCGCAATCAGCCGTGCCGCAGGGCTCAACTGCCGCAGAGCGCAGGCAAAGAGCTCGATCTCCGAGACCACCGGCACACCGCGCGCCATCGCTTCGCCGATCAGCGGCTCGGCGACCGGGACGCCCGGTGACAGGGCGATCAGGTCGACACCGGCGAGCGCTTCGCGCTGCAGCGGACCGGCGAACAGCGGTGCGTCGGGCGCGATCGCGCGCAGCAGCTCCACCTGGGGTGGTCGCTGACGGGTATCCGCCACCCGCAGCCGGACGCCCTGACGCGCCAGCCACCTGACCATCGCCAGGCCGCTTTCGCCAAGACCGACCACGAGTGTCGATTTCCCCTGCAGTTCCATGTTCAGCGGGACCTCACCGGAGTTTCAGGGTGGATAGACCGGCCAGCACCAGCATGATGGTGATGATCCAGAAGCGAACGACGACCTGCGTCTCCTTCCAGCCGCCCAGCTCGAAGTGATGGTGCAGAGGTGCCATGCGAAAGATGCGGCGGCCACCGGTCATCTTGTAGAACAGCACCTGCGCCGCCACTGAAAGGGTTTCAGCAACGAAGACACCGCCCATGATCGCCAGGACGATCTCCTGCCGCACGATGATGGCGACCGTCCCGAGCGCGGCGCCGAGCGCCAGCGCACCGACATCACCCATGAAGACCTCGGCCGGGTAAGCGTTGAACCAGAGGAAGCCGAGTCCGGCCCCGGCCATCGCGCCGAGCAGGATCGCCAGCTCACCGGCACCCGGGATGTACGGCAGGAGCAGGTACTTGGCATAGACTGCATTGCCGGCGACGTAGGCAAAGATCGCCAGCGCCGCGGCGATCATCACCGTCGGCATGATCGCCAGACCATCGAGGCCATCGGTCAGGTTGACGGCGTTGCTGGTGCCGACGACGACGAGATAGCTGAGAACGACGAAGCCGACCAGACCGAGCGGATAGGCGACGGTCTTGAAGAAGGGGACGATGAGCTCGAGCTGCGCCGGTCCACTGGCGGTCAGCGCGAGGTAGAGCGCGACCGTGAGGCCGAGCGCCGACTGCCAGAAGTATTTCCAGCGCGCCGCCAGCCCGCGTGGATTGCGATGCACCACCTTCTGCCAGTCGTCATACCAGCCGATGCTGCCGAAACCGATGGTGACGAGCAGCACGACCCAGACGTAACGGTTGCTGAGGTCGCCCCAGAGCAGCGTCGTGACGAGGATCGCGATCAGGATCAGGGCACCACCCATGGTTGGCGTTCCCGACTTCAGGAGGTGCGTCTGCGGACCGTCGTTGCGCACCGCCTGACCGATCTTCTTCGCCGCCAGCCAGCGGATCAGTCGCGGACCGGCGATGAAGGAGATGATCAGCGCAGTCATTGCCGCCAGCACCGTGCGCAGCGTGATGTAGCCGAAGACGTTGAAAGCCCGCACGTCCTGGGCCAGCCACTGGGACAGCCAGAGCAGCATCAGACGCCCTCCCCGGCCGGCGTGCAGATCGCCTCGACCACCCGTTCCATGCGCATGAAGCGCGAGCCCTTGACGAGCACGGTCGCATCCGGCCCGAGCTCGCCAAGCAGCGCTTCGACGAGCTCCGCGAGATGGATGAAGTGCTCGCCGCCGCTGCCGAAGTTGTGCGCGGCGAGGGCGCTCGCCTCGCCGAGTGCCAGTAGACGGTCGATGCCCTGACTCTTCGCATAACCGCCGATCTCGTCGTGGAACTGGCCGCTCATCTCGCCGATCTCGCCCATGTCGCCGAGCACCAGGATCTTGCGGCCGACGGTCGCGGCAAGTACATCGATGCCCGCGCGTACCGAGTCGGGGTTGGCGTTGTAGGTGTCGTCGAGGAGCTGCGCGCCGCGCATGGCCTGCCGCAGCTGCAACCGCCCCTTGAGGCCGCGGAAGCGGTTCAGGCCGGCCTGCACGGTTGCCAGCGGGATGCCGGCAGCCAGCGCGGCGGCGGCGGCGGCAAGGGCGTTGCGCGCGTTGTGCCGGCCGGGCAACGACAGCATGACCTCGGTCTCTTCGCTGCCGCAGGCGAGCAGCAGGCGATTCTCGAGCCCATGCAGGACCACCCTGCCGCTGACGTCGGCGGCCCGCTCGAAGCCAAATGTCATCCGAAGCAGGCCCTGGCTCTGCTGCCGCCAGAGGTCGGCCCATGGATCGTCGGCGCAGAACACGGCGACGCCGTTCTCGTCCAGCCCGGAGTAGATGGTGCCCTTCTCGCGGGCGATCGCTTCGACCGAGCCCATGCCGGCGAGATGGGCGCGCTGCGCGTTGGTCACGACGGCGATGCCAGGGCGGGCGATTCCCGCAAGGTAGGCGATCTCACCCGGGTGATTCATTCCCATCTCGACGATCGCCGCACGATGGCCGGCATGCAGGCGCAACAGGGTCAAGGGCAGGCCGATGTCGTTGTTGTAGTTCCCCTGGCTGAAGAGCACGGCATCACCGTAGGCCGCGCGCAGGATGCTGGCGATCATCTCCTTCGTCGTCGTCTTGCCGTTGCTGCCAGTGACGGCGATCAGCGGCAAAGCGAAGCGGCTGCGCCAGTCCGCCGCCAGAGCTCCCAGCGAGAGCCTGGTCTCGGCCACGACGACGAGCGGCAAGCCGCTCGACCGCAGCTGCTCGGCGGCGTCAGCGGCGACGACGGCGGCGGCGGCGCCCCGCTCCCGGGCCGCGGCGAGGTAGTGGTGACCGTCGAAATGGTCGCCACGCAGGGCGATGAAGAGTTCACCGGCGGCGATGGTTCGGCTGTCGGTCGACACGCCGCTGAAGCTGCGGTTGTCGCCGACGAGGGCACCCGCCGTCGCCCGTGCCGCCGCCAGCAGGTCCATCATGTCGCTCATCGATGCAACTCCTGGCGAGCGAGCAGCGCGGTGCGCGCCTGCGCGACGTCGGAGAACGGCCGGCGCACGCCGCCGATCTCCTGGTACGGCTCGTGGCCCTTGCCGGCGATCAACACCACTTCCGCAGCATGTGCCGAGAGAATCGTGCGCCGAATCGCTTCGCCGCGGTCGGCGATGACCTCGGCGGCCGGAGCGGCGACGCTGATCTGCGCGAGGATCGCCTGTGGGTCCTCACTGCGGGGATTGTCGCTCGTCAGGACGACGCGATCGGCACAGCGCTGGGCGACCTCGCCCATCAGCGACCGCTTGCCCGGATCGCGATCGCCACCGCAGCCGAAGACGGCCGTCAGGCCGGCACCGCGTGCCGTGGCGACCGGCCGCAGCGCGCGCAACGCGTTCTCGAGGGCATCCGGCGTATGCGCATAGTCGACCACGACCAGGGGCTGCGCGTCACCGCCCACCTTCTCGAGGCGCCCGGGCGGTGGTTGCACGCCGGCGAAGCGCGCCGCAACCTCGCGCGGGGTCAGTCCGGCATCGAGCAGGACGGCGGCCACGGCCAGGAGATTGGCGACGTTGTAGCGACCAAGCAGCGCCGTCTCGACCAAGGCCCGACCGCCCGGCGCACACAGCCGGAAACGCAGGCCGGCGATCGTTTCCTCGACGTCCTCGGCGCTGATCGTCCCCTGCCGGTCGCTGCAGCCGCCCTCCTGCGTATAGGCAACCACCTTGCTGGCGGTCGTCAGGCTGGCCAACTCACGCCCGAAGGGGTCGTCCACATTGCACACCGCCAGTCGCAGACGTGGCCAGGTGAACAATTTCGCCTTGGCGGCCGCATAGGCCGCCATGCTGCCGTGATAGTCGAGGTGATCGCGGGTGAAGTTGGTGAACACCGCCACGTCCACCCGGGCGCCGTCCAGGCGGCCTTCCGCCATGCCGATCGAACTCGCCTCGAGCGCGCATGCCTGCACGTCGTCGGCCGCATAGCCGGCGAGACAGCGCGCCAGGGTCGTCGCTTCGGGCGTCGTGAAGCCGGTGTCTGCCAGCCTCCCCGGCAGGCCGGCGCCGAGCGTCCCGATGATCGCGCAGGAACGCGGATGAGTGGCGCCGATCCACTGCGTGACGCTGGTCTTGCCGTTGGTTCCGGTGACGGCGATCAGCGACAGGCGCTCGCTCGGGCGCCCATGGACGGCATGCGCCAGAGGCCCGCGCAGCCGGCGCAAGCCGCTGACTGGCACAGCGGGAACCCGCCAGTCGCCACGCCATGAAAAGACGTCCGCGCGGTCGTCACATGTTTCCCAGAGGACAGCCTCGGCACCACGGGCTATCGCGTCGGCGATGAACTGGCGGCCGTCGACCGAATCGCCGGCACAGGCGAGGAACAGGTCGCCCGGCCTGACCTGCCGGCTGTCGTCAGTTGCGCCATGCGGGACGACGCCAAGCAGCGCCAGCCGCTGCAGGATCGCGGTGACGGCTTCGCTGCCGTGGTTTGGCGCCGAAGTCATCACAGGCGAGCCTTTGGCAGTGGTGGCTTTGGCGTCTCGGCGACGATCAGCGGCGCGTCGGGTGATATCCCCAGCGTGCGCAGCGAGCTGCCCATGACCGACGCGAAGACCGGCGCCGCGACCGCGCCGCCATAGTGCTTGCCGGCGCTCGGCTCGTCGATCATGACGGCGATGATCAGGCGGGGATCGGACACCGGTGCAAAACCGACGAAGGACGAGACGTACTTGTTGGCATAGCGCCCGCCCTCCAGCTTGTGCGCCGTGCCGGTCTTGCCGGCAACACGATAGCCGGGAATCTGTGCCTTCGGTGCGGTGCCACCCGGCTGCACCGCCATTTCGAGCATCATGCGGACCTCGCGCGCCGTCTTGGCGCTGAACACGGTCGCGCCGCTGGTCACCGGCGCATCGACCCGGGTCAACGAGAGTGGGACGATGTCACCATCCCGGGCAAAGACCGAGTAGGCACGCGCCAGCTGGATCAGAGAGACCGAAATTCCGTGCCCGTACGACATGGTGGCCTGCTCGATCGGCTTCCAGGTCTTCCACGGACGAACGCGCCCGGTGACTTCGCCCGGGAACCCGAGGCGGGGTGCCTGGCCAAAGCCGACGTCGTCGAACATCTGCCACATCGTCTGCGAAGGCAGCATCGCCGCGATCTTGGCCGCGCCGACGTTGGACGACTTCTGGATCACCTCCGCGACGCTCAGCGCGCCATGCGGATGGGCATCGGCAATCGTCGCATTGCCAATCGTCAGGCGGCCCGGAGCACAGTTGATGATCGTCTCCGAGCGAACCTTGCCGTTTTCGATGCCAAGGGCGATGGTAAATGGCTTCAGCGTCGAGCCAGGTTCGAAAGTGTCGGTCAACGCACGGTTGCGCAACTGCGCACCCGACAGCGACTCGCGATTGTTCGGGTTGTAGGTCGGCCAGTTGGCGAGGGCGACGATCTCGCCGGTACGCGCATCGATCACGACCACGCCGCCCGCCTTCGCGTTGTGTTCGCTGATCGCCTGCTTGAGGTGGCTGTACGCCAGGTACTGGATCTTCGAATCGAGTGCCAAGCGGATTTCCTTGCCGTCCTGCGGTGGCTTGATCGACCCGACATCCTCGATGATCTGGCCACGACGATCCTTGATGACGCTGCGGCTTCCCGGCTGCCCGAGCAACTGGCCGTGGAATGCCAGTTCGACTCCCTCCAGCCCGCGGTCGTCCACGCCGGTGAAGCCGACCATGTGCGCGGTCATCTCGCCGGTCGGATAGAAGCGGCGGTACTCCTTGTCCTGGCCAATGCCGGGAAGCTTGAGCGCCGCCACACGCTCGGCCACCGCCGGCGGAATCTGCCGCCGCAGAAAGACGAAGGTCTTTTCGGTGTCGAGCTTCTGCGCCAGCTGCCGCGGGTTCATCTCGATCACCGACGCCAGCTCGACGATCTGTTCCGGTGTCAGTCGCGCGACCTGCGGCACGGCCCAGATCGACTTCATCGGCGTCGATATCGCCAGCACGTCGCCATGGCGGTCGGCGATGCGTCCACGCGAGGCACTGATCTCGATGTCTCGCCGATAGCGGGACTCGCCCTTCTCCTGCAGGAAGTCGTTGTTGAGCACCTGCAGATAGAACGCACGGCCGATCAGGACGACGAATGAGCCGATGATCAGCAGACCGAGGAGGCGCGAGCGCCAAGTCGGCAGACGCATTTGCAGCAACGGATTCTCGGCGAACTTGTGCGCCACCCTTCCCTTGAAACGCATCATCTCGAGACTCCTCCAGCCGGCGGGGCAGCGATCACCCGGGGCGACTCGGGCGTGCTCATCCTGAGCTTGTCACGCGCGATCTTCTCGATCCGGGGCGCCGCACCCCACGTCGAGAGTTCCAACTGCAATTGTCCATGCTCGACCTCGAGCTGCCGCGCGTGTTCCTGCTCCGCCTCGAGCGCCATGAAGATCTGGCGCGCCTTGTGCTGCGCAGTGACCACGCCAAGACTGCAGAGCACCATGACGAGCAACAGAAGAACGTTCAGACGAACCATCTCAGGCGGCCTTCAAGACAAGCTTTTCCGCCACCCGCATGACGGCACTGCGCGCGCGGGGATTGCTGGCCACCTCGGCAGCGCTCGCCCGGACCGGTTTGCCCAGCAAGCGCAGCCGCGGCTGCGGCAGCTCGGCGGCGCGCAGCGGCAGGCTCTTCGGCGCGTCGTCCGGCGCTGCCTGGGAACGCATGAAGCGCTTGACGATGCGGTCTTCCAGCGAGTGGAAGCTGATCACCACCAGACGACCGCCACCCTTGAGGACGGCCATCGCCTGCGGCAGGACTAACGCGAGCTGCTCGAGCTCTTGATTGATATGAATCCGTAGAGCTTGAAAGGTACGCGTCGCCGCATCCTGCCCGGGCTCACGGGTGCGCACGGTCGCGCGTACGAGCGCGGCGAGCTCCCCCGTGGTTGCAAGAGGCCGCTCTCCCCGAGCAGCCACAATCTTCTTTGCAATCTGGAAAGCAAACCGTTCTTCACCATAGCTCCTGATTACCTCCGTGATCTCCTGCACGCTGGCCCGCAGGAGCCACTGTGCCGCCGTTTCGCCTTCTGTCGTGTCCATGCGCATGTCAAGCGGTGCGTCGTGGCGAAAACTGAAACCGCGCTCTCCCTGATCGAGCTGCGGCGAGGACACTCCGACGTCGAGCAGAACGCCGTCGACGCCTTCGTCCACTGCGAACTCCTCCTGGCGCAGGGTTGCGAGGAGATCACCAAAGCGCTGGTGCCGAACCAGCAGGCGCCGGTCGCCGATTGCCGATGCAGCGGCCACGGCCTGTGGATCGCGGTCGATGGCCAGCAGGCGGCCTTCCGGCCCGAGTCGCTCGAGGATCGCCAGCGAATGCCCGCCGCGGCCGAAAGTGCCGTCGATGTACCTGCCTGCGGATCGGATTCTCAGCGCCTCGACCGCCTCCCGCAACAGGACGGTCTGATGCTGCAGCGGTGCGCTCACAGCGCCAGATCTTCTAGGCCGGGGGGCAGAAACTGCTCACCCAATGCGAAGACGGCTTCCTGCTGCTGCTGCCAGCCGGCATCTGACCAGATCTCGAAATGGCTGCCTTGGCCGACGAGCCAGATCTGCTTGTCGAGCTGCGCGAAATGACGCAACTCGGGAGCCACCAGTAGCCGGCCGGCCGCATCCATTTCCTCTTCGCGGGCGTTACCGACCAGCAGCCGCTTGATCCCGGCAGACTGCGGATTGAAGCTTGAAGCGGCCAGCACCTTGTCACGGATCGGTTCCCAGGCTGGCTCGGGGTAGAGTAGAAGACAGCGGTGGGGATGTGCGGTGAGGATCAGGCGACCATTGGCGGCGGATGCGAGCGCCTCCCGGTGGCGCGCCGGAATGGCAAACCTCCCCTTGACATCAAGACTCAACGCAGCCGCACCCTGAAACATCAAACTGACTCTTTCCCTGCCCGCAGGCCACTCGAACGGCAAACTTCCCACTTTCTACCACTTGCTCCCACTTTAAGCCAAAGATTCTTTCAAAGCAAGGGTCATGCACCACTTTTCTCAATTTGGACAAGCACTTATCAGCGACTAGCGGAAACCGTCCAAAGAAAGAGCAAGAACCACTTCAAAACAAGCACAAAGAATCGTCAGTTAAAGTGTTTTGTTAAGAAAGTGGCGTGTGTGCCGTGAGTCAGCGGCGGCGGCGAATGGTCGATGCGTAC
>ERZ761592.78-NODE-78-length-53368-cov-41.236790_pt1 | contig 53368 bp, 67 predicted proteins | sample MGYA00433095_ERZ761592 | MGnify/ENA primary metagenome ERZ761592 (study PRJEB28899, sample SAMN03785554) | bioreactor sludge metagenome | biome: EBPR Sludge; feature: EBPR Bioreactor; material: 0.22µm filtered reactor supernatant | place: Saint Lucia: Queensland... | reverse complement strand
CGGAACGACGCTGGCCGTTGCGGTCACTCTTGGCCGGCGAGCGATCGGCATCGAGTTGAACCCTGAATACATCGACCTGATGAACGAACGGATGATCCGCGTGACCCCAAGCCTGTTCCTGGAGGCGTCGTGATCTGGCTTGCAATTGGCATCTGCGTCGGCGTGCTGCTTACCTTGGCCGCGTGCCTGCGAGTCTCTCGCGCTCAGAGCAACGATGAGGAAGAGCCGATCTACTACCAGCTCACCGGCCCAACTGGCCCGAGAATAGTCGAGGTTGACGATGAGACCGAGGTGCTGATCCGCCGATGTAACGAACTCCGACTCCGACAGTTGCGGGTTGGGCTGCGGACCGAGATCGCCCAGCTCGAGCAAGCACAAATCAGTGAAATGATGAGAGGCAACAAGGAGTGACAGTCGGAGATATTAGGCTTTCCGAGCGCGGCGAGATTCTCGTCGACGCCGACCCGCACGTCATGGTCAGGGTGAGGAACTTCCTGCCGGGGCGCGGGGCTGGCCAAGGGAAACGCACACACGCCGTGATCGCCGTCGAGCCTACTCCCTCGAACGCGAAGGACGTCCTGTGGCTTCATGAGCGATTCCCGATGGCATTCTCCCCCGATGCTTTGGCCAAGCTTGAACAACTGGCCGGGCGTTACGATCGCGCCACCGTGGCCGCCAGGGAAGCACAAAGCCAAAAGGCATTCAATCTATCCGAACAGGCTTACGCCATGGCAAAGCCCCCTCGCGAACACCAGGTGACGTTCCGAAACCTTGCGAACGACGTCGGGCGCATCCTGCTTGGAGACGACATCGGCATGGGCAAGACCGTCAGCGCCATTTCGCTGCTCTGCGAGCCGGAAGCTCGTCCGGCGATCATCACCGTCCCGCCGCACCTCTGCCGGCAGTGGCAGCTCAAGCTCGAAGAGTTCCTACCCGAGGCAACCTCCCATATCATCAAGGGCACGAAGCCGTACGAGCTACCCGAGGTCGATGTCTTTATCACGGGTTTCACACGTCTGCGCGGATGGGAAGACGTTCTCGTCCCGATGGAGTGCCCGACCGCGATCTTCGACGAAGTTCAAGACCTGCGTCACCTGGACACCGTCAAGCGCCGCGTGGCCCGCGCGATTTCAAAGGTCGCAAAGACATCGATCGGCCTTTCCGCGACCCCGATATACAACCTCGGCGCTGAAATCTGGTCCGTCATCGACGTACTCAATCCTGGCTTCCTGGGGAGCCTCAGCGCATTCGTCAAGGAGTGGTGCGATTACGGCGGCCGGGTTACCGATCCCGTCGCGCTTCATTCCTACCTGACGTCCCAGGGGCTCATGCTTCGCCGGACGAGGGAGAACAGCGAGGTGAACAAAGACGTCATCACGCTCGACGCCGACATTCAATCCCTCACGGAGATCAAGAACGTCTCCAAGCTCCTCGCGCAAAGCGTCCTTCGAAACGTCGTGGGCGAATCCGATACCGCCGCCCGAGAGCTCGACTGGAAGCTTCGCCACGCGACCGGCGTAGCCAAGGCGAAGGCCACCGCCGAGTTCGTCAAGATGCTCGTCGCATCTGGCGAGCCCGTCCTCCTCGCTGGCTGGCACCGGGACGTGTACGAAATCTGGCTCAAGGAGCTGAAAGACTGCCTCCCGGTCATGTGTACGGGCTCCGAGTCCCCGGCCGCAAAGGCCCGGTCACAAGAGCTATTCACGACCGGCAAATCAAAAGTCTTCATCTGCTCCCTTCGGTCCGGAGTTGGGATCGATGGCCTGCAGCAGGTCTGCAGCAACATCGTCTTCGGCGAGCTCGACTGGTCGCCCCACGTGATGAATCAACTCATCGGTCGTCTCGATCGCGAAGGACAGACAAAGCCGGTCAACGCTCATTACATGACGATCGACGACGGCGCTGATCCCTTCATGCTCGAATGTCTCGCCGAAAAGAAATCCCAGCACGACGGCATTGTCGACGGCAAGGAGGGCGAAACCGAGATTCTTGCCGACGTTGGCGTCCGCTCCGATCGCATCCGCGCGATGGCCGAATCCTATCTCCTCTCGATCGGCGAAGCGCTTCCGAGCGCCGAGCCATCCAGCTCGTTCCATATCGAGCTCACGAGACGACTTCGATCCGTTCGCCTTCCAACCGGCTCAGAACGAGTCTTCCAGGAAGCGCTTATGAGCGTCCTCATAGAGGTCTGCAAACGAGGAACCTCCGTCGAAAGGGAAGTACGGATCAGCGATCGAAGCCGCCTAGACTTCCTCGTCAGGAACGGCGAAGACCGGATCGCGATCGAATGCAAGATCAACCAAACCAACCGGGCTGCCGTCTACCGGCAAGTTCGCCGCTACATCGAAGAAGCGCAAATCACTGGCGCGATCATCATGGCGCCCTGGGCCGGCGTCAACTCATTCGAGATCGACGGAGTGCCGGTCACGATTGCCGACTGGACGAAGGCGAATCTGTTGGGATAACTCCGCGGGAAATTGGCCAATGCGCCGTACCCGTGATGGCTCATACTTTTCCTTATGGCAAAGAGACTAAATGCAGACTTGACTCCAATTGTCCTTGTCGAGCATCGCGGCACTCAGTTGTTCTTCTGGTGCCCATGGTGCCGGCGAGAGCATTCTCACGGGGATGCTGGCGAGGCAGGCCCGCACTATGGGCATCGCGTCGCACACTGTGTGAATCCGGATAGTCCATTCATGGAAAAGGGCTATCACCTTCATGACAAGGACAAGCCGTGCGCTCCATGGAGGGAGAGGATTGGTCAACGATGAGCTTGGAGCAGATGTGCCCGCCGATTGACCCGATCCAGTTCCGCGACGACGTTGCTGAAATGCTTGAAGAGGCTAAGGCTAGGAACCTGCTAGGAGAAAAACTGAGCCTGCTTGAGTTTTCCTCCATCTGGCTACTCGGAAAATACGTAAAGCCAGGAGCAAATACCCCCGACCACATCCGAGAGTATTGCTTTAACGCGGCGATGCGTCATTCCCAATTGGTAAGAGTTCTGAAGACGAGGCGAGATCCCGAAGTCGTCCGCGAAAGCGAGGGGCTCATGGAAGTCCACGCCGCTCTGGTCGAGGCTGCGGCGGTCGTCCCTTTCGCCGAAACGGAGGAGTTTGGTAAATCTTTGCGCAAAGAGGCTCTTGAGCGCAAAGTAGAGATCGAAGCTCTCAATGCGCTCCTGCCGGAGTAGAGACCCGTAAACTACACGTCTTCCCAATCTGGAAGCGGCACTGTCTTACCCGCCAGCGCATGAGTGCAGTCGGCTAGGAACTGAATGTGCCCGTCTTTCACAAATGAATGGCAGCAGTATTCATACCACTCCTTTGAGCCATCAGGGGCCAGCCTGCGCCGCTTGCCGGTCGCATGTACGGACGGACTGATCGTCGGCGAATCTAGCCTGCCGTTCCAGGTCCATCCGCGAGAGCCATCGATAACGACCCCGTGTGCCTCATCACATCCGGGACACCAGAACATCAGCGTCCCATCTGTCGCGAGAGTAGCCTTTGCCATGGCTACCTCGTGCTCGGAACCCCAGTAGGCGGGTCTTCGACCACCGGAGGCACCACCGTCGAAGCAGCCCCGGTCGACCACGCCGAAAGCGCGTTCCAGTAACCCGTCTCCGACGTCCCGAACACGCCGTTTGTAACGTTATAAAGCAGCTCGCACGATTCCGCAAGCTCCTGCCCGAACAGCTGCACGTCATTGCCGATGAAGTGCTGAATGGGCAGTCGCCAAGCCTTACTCGCCGGATTGAGCGAGGAGGGATCACCAACCCCAATCTCCGCGAACGTAGCCGCGACGAACGTGGCCGGATTCAAATCCGCCTGCCGCGAAGGGATCGAATAGACCGACGTGGCCGATTCCTCCTCATAGGGCGCGGCATTGACGTCCGCGATGATGTTGCCCTGAGTGCGGAAGGCAAACCGCGACTCCGCCGACATCGCGATCTTATTGTTTCGCCACATGTTCCCGCGGCCCTGGTTCGAGAATCCGCCGTAGGTGAAGCCGGCGAACTCGTTGCCCTCGACGAGGTTGTAAGAGCAAAGATCATCCAGGTAAACGCAGAAAGTGAACGGGTTCGTCAACTCGTAGCCACTCACGTCCGCGGTTTCGACAACGCGATTCCAGACGATGCGATGAGCGCCGTTCGTTGGGTTTGCCCCAGCACCATAGATGCCACCAGCATCCGCCTGCCGAGTGCAGACGCGAGCGACGAGATTCGAGTCGATGATTTGAGACAGTCCACCGGCGAAAATGCCGATCGCAATCCCATCGTGGACATGGTTCCGGCGCGCCATGCACCGGTAGCCGTAAAGCCGATTTCCGGCGTAATCGCCCGCCCAGTTCCCCGGGTCCTCGCCGGCGAGTGATATCCCGCGGTAGTTATGGCTCTTCTTCAGCGCCCACGCAGACACGTCGCACGATTCGACCAGCGCGTTGATCCCAAAGCCCGACTCGGCATCCACCATCGTCGTGGCCAAGTTTCGCCGATCACCGACGCCACAGAAGATGCCATTCTCGCCGACGCTGCGAACCGTCAATCGACGCAAAATCGGATTCACCACGGTATGCGAGTCGTTGAACTGCTCGACGTGAACCCCGTTCGCGCCCACTCCCGTCACCGCGCAGTCTTCGATCGTCGGCTCGCCGTGATTCAGCCGGACACCATGGAGCCGGTAGCACGAAAGGGCAAAGTTCTCAACGCGGAAGGCGCCAACGCCCTCCATGGCCTCGATCCCGTAGTAAGTCGTGGCCAGGCGCACCTCGCCGATGCCTTCACCTGCGGGCGGGATCATATAGATCGTGAGCGTGTCGGCCGCGACCCAGAACGAACCCATGTCGTCGAGCAGCTCGGGAGAGCGCAGAGCACGCACTCGAGGTGTGAAGCCATTGCCGGGACGCGACAGCCCGGATACTGTGACAACGCCATCCGCGATCGCGTCGATCTCGACGGTCGAGTACGAGTAGCCGACCGCCTGAATGTCGAGCACAGGCGTCACCCCGCCGCACGGCGTTGGGTCAATCGTGAGCGCCGGGATGTGAAGCTGATTGTTCCCACCGTCGTCCGGCAGCCACTCCGTGACGTTCATGAAGTCGAGCAGCGTTGGCCACTGCGCCTCGCGCATCAGCTCGCCATTTCGAGTCACGACCGGAGGCGCGAACGACGCGTAGAAATCGTCGGTCAGGTGCCCGATGGAAGCCGAGTAGATTCCGCCTGCGTCGCGCCACTCTGCTGGCAGTCGATCCCAAACCGCTGAGGGAGTGTTCGCCGCCGTGCAAATGCGCCAGCCGGTGATGAGCGCCCCGCCGACCAGCTCGCCCGAGAAGGCGCGATCGTCGTGAGCATCAGAAACGTTGAGCGTCCCCGAGTATGCGCGCGGAACCGCGATCACATCATCGCCGCGGGCGAGCAGGAAGGCAACCGTGTTCTCGACGACCTGCGTCTGAATTCGATCGGCGCGGTGACGCATCAGCCGAGCTTCGCCTTGATGATCGGGACCGGGTCGGCAGCGTCTTCGCCCGCGGCGGAGCAGTACGCGGCCATCGGCGTCAGGCCCGAGTCAAACCAGGCTTGCAGCTCATCGTCTCCCGCTTCACCGAGCAGGCGGTAGCTGTTCGACCACGCCTCGAACGACATGCACATCCGCCGCGAGCCGAACAGCAGCCGGCTCACAGCCTGACGATTGTCCGCCGAAACTCCCGACGCCGCGCAGACTCGGTCAACTTCCTGGTCGAGTTCTTCCTTTGTGATTTCCATTAGATTGATGCCTCGTTCGCAAGGTGTGCGATCGCGGTCTGCAGCAAGTGCCGGTTGCAGGCGGGGAACCAAATTAAGTGCTTCAAGGCCCCCTTCCAGAACTCGCCGTTGTCATCGCCGCCGAGACAGTGGTCGGTGATCACTCCCGCCGCCGCCGTGCCAACCCCAGTGACGACGCCGAGGTCGGCAGCATGGGTCAGGGCATTGCCTCGAGCGTTGGTTGTCGGATCACCCGACAAGCGCATCGCCAAGACCGTGTCTTCAGCCGCCGTGATCTCGGAGCCAGCGGCGAGCGTGTAGCCACTCACTGACCGGAACAACCAAGACGGACGGCCATTTGTGGCGCTGAGCGAGTATCCGAACGTGTTGCTTCCAAACGCCGACGAGCCGCCGAGTACCCGGTCATCCGCAAAGTCGGTGCAATTGAGCACCGCGAGGAAACAGTGATCCTTCGGCAAGGTCTTATCGAGGATCGCATCCTTGAGCACGTCATTCGTGCCGTCGAATAAAGCTCCGCCCGATCCGCCAAACAGCGCAGGATCGTAGAGCGGGCGGTTCGCTAGCGTTCCCTGACGCCAAATCAGACCGAAGCTACCCTTGTCGTACATCACGCGAATCGGATCATTCGCATTCGCAACCGGCGTCACGCCGGCGAGCGTTGTCGCATGCTCGCTCGTGAACATCGTGGCAGCGTCTCCGAAATCCGCCCAAACATACGGATTCAGATCTTCGATCCGGAATGACGAGGCAGGAGCGAGGGGCGAACCCATCGCCGACCCAATCGCAATAACTCCCGGGTAGCGGAAGTTCGTGGTCGGCACCTCCGACCCTGCGGATGTGTTCCACCAAAGCCCCGCTTCATGAGTCAGGTAACCGCCTACTGCGCCATTCGGGAGCGTGAACAGGTCGGAAAGGACGAACAGCGTGTTCGCTGCCGGTGCCGCCACCAACGGCGATCCGATCTGAGTACCTCGGGCATCGACGGGCTGATAAAGGAGTGGTCGAGCTGCGTCGAACACCATCGTGAAATCAGACTGTCGAGGGTTTCCGCCACCGCCACCGCCACCACCCAAAATCGCGACGATCGCCATTAGGCATCCACCAGGGCGATGATGCCCGTGCAAGTCGTGGCGGCGAGGATGCGCTGAACTCCGTAGACTGGTAGCACACACGTCGGCACAGCGAGGGTGCGCGTAACTCCCTTCGAATTAATGAAGGAGAGCGTTCCACCCTCGGTGATGAAGAAGCCTCGGCAACCGGCAGGCGGCTCGCCGTTGTCAGCGCCGCTCCCCGAATCTCCCGGGGTGATAGCGACCAAATCGTTGCATGGCCCTGGTGAAGCTGGCATACCGCACCATACGCAAAGGGTAACGTCAGCGAATGGCCAGGACAAGCGGCAAAGGCAGCTTCTACAAATCCGGCCCGTATTTCGCCTGGAAGGTCATGTTCAAAGGTGACGTCATCGTCCGGTCGGCGAAGACCGAGCGAGCTCTCTACAAGCGGATCAAGCCGATTCAGGACGCAATCGCCGAAGGCCGGGACCCGCGAGCGATCGAAGCGGAAAAACCGAAATCCATGCTCACCGGTGAGTGGCTCGATTTCTGGCTCGAAACTTTCGTTCACCCACCTCTGAAAGCGCGATCGACATACCGGCAGTACGAAGGATTCGTCAGGCTGTACTTCAAACCCGTGATCGGAGAGACGCCTCTCAGCCAGCTCACAGACACGCAGCTGCAGGACATGTTTAACAAGCTCCTCCGGTCAGGAAAGACGATTAAGCTCAAAGACGGCACGACCAAAAAGGTGCCGATGTCCCCGGAGAGCGTCAAGACAATTCGTCGAGTGCTGACCGCAGCTCTGGCTCTGGCCAAGAAGCGGAAACTCATCACCGACAACCCCACCGAAGGGACGACGCCTCCTAGCCAGTCCATCAAGCGCAAGCGAGTTCTGAATCCGGAGCAGGCCGGAAAGTTCACGATGCTGCTCCTGGAAGAGCCTGCGCCCGGCCAGTTCAAATCCCGATTCGGGCCGCTCATCTTGCTCCTGCTATCAACCGGTCCCCGGATCAGCGAGGCCCTCGGGCTCGAACTCTCGGACATCATCATCGCCGATGGCAAACCGGTTGGTCTGCGCATCGACAAGCAGCTCCAGTGGAATAAAGGCGAGTGGGAACTCGCTCCCTTAAAGACGGCCGCGTCCTACAGAAACGTTCCGCTTTCAGCCGTTGGGCGAGCTGTGATCGAAGCGCAATTGCGGATGCTCGAACGAGACTCCCAAGGCAAAAAGAGGAAGGAAAGTGAGTTTCTCTTCACAACTCAGACCGGCCAACCGCTGATGCCGAGGAATGTTCAGCGCGCTGTTGACGGACTGCTTGAGTCACTCGATCTGCCGCACGTCTCGCTTCATGACCTACGCCGGACCTACGGGACCCTCCTTGCCCGTAAGCAAACCCCAGATCACATCCTGAAGTCCCTGCTTGGTCACTCGAACATCAGCACGACGAAGTCGGTCTACACGATCGTTCTGGATCCCGACGCTGCGGCGGCCGTCACCATGCTCGACGACATTCTGACGACGAATGGGGAGAGTCATGGCATCCCCGACAATCCTCCCGGAAATCGCGTTACCGGAACACGGTGAGTTCCCGAACCAAGTGTTCGTTCTGAAAACCGACGTCGGAACGCACGTCATCGTCAATACCCAGGTGCAACTCGACGCTGGCGGTCCGGCGACACTCATTCACGGACTTGTCGCATTCACGAATGAAGTAGACGCCGAAAAGCGAATCCAATCGATTGGCGGACGCCACCTTTCAACCCAGCCAGTCACCTTCAACGAAGCTCGCGAGATCGCCTTGTCAAAGGGTCAAGAGGTTGTCGCTGTGATCCTCGAAGAGAACCTCAAGCAGAAGGCCGTTCACTACGTCCGGTGACGTAAACGGCGAACATGGCCGAAAAGAAGAGCAAGCCCGCTCCTGTCGAAGAGCGACACGTCGTCGAATCATTCTCACTCACCCTCCCCGATGGTGCGAAAGTCGAGGTCGCTGCGTACGCCGGCGAAGGAACCCACGCCATTGGCGAATCGCATGTCGATGTCGTCATCACGGTTGACGGGATCCCGACATATCCAAGCAAGGTCGGCGCCGCGACGTTCGATGTCTACTTCACCGAGGGCCCCGACGAAACTCCCGTCGCGCAGGCCATGGCGGTCAAGACATTCACTCGTCTGCGCCGCCACCTGACCGCATGAACCCGCCCGTCTCGCCGCTTCGCGAGGTCATCGCGTACGAATGGCAAGGGCCGACGCCAATCACCGTCGAGGCCCTTGACTACTGGGACGGCTCCATCACGCGGGACGGGAAGAAGCGGTACATCGTCGTGCCCGAAAAGTACAACGATTGGCCCGAGCCCGACATCGAGCACCTCGCCTGCGGCCACTCTCAACCGTTGCGGGTCTGGAACAACCAGAAGGTCTACTCACGCCGAAGGCGCTGCCAGCAATGCGCACTCGCCTCACTCTGATTGACACCTGAACGACTGCCGTTCCATCATGAGGCATGTCGGATCACTCGCAGTACATACCTGCAGATAACTGGTGGCTTATCTGCACCGATGCTAAGAACAACGATCGCTACGTAGCCTTTCCGATCGCTCTTTGGGAAGTCAATGTCTCTTCGAATGGGCGCGACTTTGATCGCCACATTCCTGGATTTGAGAACAGCAAGGAAGGCTTGAACAGGTTCGATCCAGTGATCGAAATGCGTGCGGCCACTGGGCAAGAAGCCATCAGAATCGTTCGAGAAATGAGCGGAATCGGAGCAGTTGGCGAGCACATTTCGGATAGGCCGGGTTTCGTAAAAATGCCATACCTCGGCACGGTTGGGGATGGCGGAAACGTGACGCTGGCAAAGGGAGCTGAGCAGCCGGAACAAGGAGCGGACAGCGAAGGCACATAAAAACCCCGCAGGACGTCCTGCGGGGTCTCCGGGCAACGCATCACCCGGCGTGGTTTTATTGCGGCTACCCTGGCACGAACCAAGGGTGGCCAACAGCCTCTCGGCTATGGGCGGGGTCCACATCTGCGCGCCGCAAGACGCCGATGATCGTATTACTCAAGGCTTAAAAGGTCGGTGAAGGTGATCAGCCCGCGCCCCGTTCTTTCGAACCATTCCCTTGAATTCGCCAATTGTACCCTCGGCAGGTTCTCAGAAGACGTCTGCGAGAAAAGCACCGAACGCCGAAGCAGCGAGCAAGACTTGCAAACGCCAACCGGTCAAGAAATGCGTGACCATAACGGCACGATTCTATTCAGGGCACCGCACGAAAGTCAATCAGCTGTGGCGTCACCTTTTATCACTAAGATTGTCACCAAGACCCGGTCAAATCAAAAGAGACCACCCTTTCAGGACGGTCTCTTAGGTTCAAAATGGTGGCTGCCGCAACAGGACTCGAACCTGTGACCCGCTGATTAACAGTCAGCTGCAATGCTCCCTTCATTGCCAATTCTGCGTACGTTTGAATTCAAATCGTCACCAAATATCGCGCCCGAAACGTTCCATCACGACTGTTTTATCACAAAGATTGTCATCAAGACGGACCGTAAAATCCGATGAGGCGAATCTCGCAACCGTCGTTGAAGCCCGGCGTTTCGATCGAGTAATCGAACTCGCGCCCGGCCGTCACCGGGAGAATACACTGGTTCGCGCCCGAAATGGCATCGCCGGCTCCGTCCGACCGACTGCATGCCAGCACATACTCATCGCCTGCGCTGTCCGATCGCCCCTTGATCGTCGCCGTTCGATCGCCACCCGTGCCCGGGTCATTGAGGTGATACTCGACCTCGAGAATCGCGAACGTCGAGCCAGCCGGCGCGTAAGACGAGGCGTCGAACGTCGTCCAACCAACAATGCCCGACGAGCTCGCGACGACGACGGGAGCAATGAACTGCGGCGTCACCACGCTCGCCAGCAAGACCTCGGTCTGCGTCGGCGTCCGCGCGGCGATAACGACGGTCTCCGCCGTCACGTCTGAAAGCGTCTGGTAGCGTGAAACAACCTTCACATGAACCGTGGCGCCGACGTAACTCTCGGCAACGTTCACACGGGCGAGGTTCGGGGTGACAACAACGAACCGGTCAGAGGACGTGTGCCCGCCCATCGCCGTACCCCGAAGCCCGCGTTTGAGATTTGAAATCGTGTAATCGTGCGGCGCGTTCAGGGTCGCGACCCCGAAGCCGAGAATCTCATCCCCGACGACGGCAATGTTCTCGCCGGCGTCGACCTGGGCGTCAGACACGCTCGCGAGGGCGCCTTCCGACTCCGTGACGTCTACATCGACGTCGTTGGTGACGTCGAAAGTGCCGGCGACCGCTCCCGAATCGCTGAGGGAGGAAGTCGTCACTCCGAACACGCTGCGGCCGCCAATGCTCGGACCCTGCACCCAGGTTGATCCACCGTCGAGCGAGTACCAGACCGCGCCGCCCGACCAGCCATCGCCACCCGTCGCCGCGACGTAGAACCCAGGGTAAAGCTGATCCTCGTCGCGCAGCTCCGGACCCGACCAGACCATGAACTCAGAAGGCACGACCGTCACGTTCGAAGCCGAACCCGGTCCGCCCGAGCCGCCTCCCGGCTGGGTCACGACGGCATCAGAATCGACCACAACATCCAGTACCAGCGGGCCAAGTGGCGGCATCGCCATGCGCAGGATCTTCGCGCGAATCGTTCCGGTCGCAGTCGGGATGTTGATCACGTCGGCCGGCGCGAGCTCCATGTACCGCGGAAGCAACGCGACCGACTCCAACTGATCCAACTCGATGAACGCACGATCGAGCTCGCGCTGGGCGATTTCCTTCGCTTCCGAAGCCGCCATCACCATCGGGAAAGAGAGCGTCCTGGCGTTCAACACATCCGCGGTTTGCCGGACGTCGCTCTGCGTGTACTGGGCAAGGTCGGCGTCTTCGTCGTAATATTGAACATCAACGCGACCGGGTAAGTCAGATTGCATCAGTCGAGTTCGCGAGTATCGCGCTGTCTCCTTGCCGTCGACCGACGCTCCCATGTGATCCGACGAGATCGTCAGCACGGGCGAGCCACCGCGCGGAACGATCGTCAGAAGCCCGTCAATCTCGGCCAGGTCATGACCTCGAGCTGACATCAGTCCATTGACCGACTCCTGGCCGGCAGTTCGACCAAGCTCGACGATCCCCTTGAGCGTGCCCGTCGCTGCCGAGACGTCAATCTCTGAGGCGAGCAATCCACACATTTGGCAGACGTCGGAATAGTGATCGCCGTCCGTGACCGCGTCAGTTTCGATGAGCGCCGAAAAGTTGGGGATTCGGTTGCCAAAGTCCTCCAAACTCATGTCGGTGAAGACCGCGTACACCAACCCGCGAAAGGCCGGCGCATCGCCCGAGCTCACGCCCATAGCGGCAACGATCGTGGAATCGGGATTCTGTGTCTCGCTCCCTGGGTAAAGCGCCGGAGAGACGACGTTTGAACCCGCCGCCGAGTCATAGATCAGCACGTCGTCCGCCCAAATCTTCTTGATCTCGTGGTTTCGATCGACAACCGATCCGTCCGGCATGACGCGGGCTCCGCCGCAGAATGCAACCGCGAAAGTAGCGGAATACCAATATGTCGTGACCGAGCCTCCGCCGCCACCACCAGAGCCACCACCACCGCCGCCCGACGTGCGCGAGTGCTGCACCAGGTGATTCCCAGAACCGTCTTCAGCAACCCAAATCACCTGACCGCCGACCCGCCCTTGACCCAAAACCCGGGGGATAGCCACCCCGTATTGAGACCCAGAGAACCGAAGATCGCTCAGCTTGCCCGACTCGTAAGCCGGCTGATTGCTCGAATCAATCCAGGAGCCGACGATTGATCCGATAGACCATCCCCAACGAGCTCCCTCCGGCCCCCAAGTCGAGCCGATCGCCGCCCCAATGCCGCCCAGGACAAGAGTGGCCATCTAGGACAAACCTCGGAAGGTCCAAACAGAGTGAAGCGAGCGAAGCCAGAAGCGATCGAGAGGCTGAGAAACGGTCTTTCCGATCGAACCGCCATTCCAGGAGTGGATCATCGACGGCACCTCGCCGTCGAAATGAAAAATCGCGCAGTGGTTGTACATCCTCACCGTTGCCGGAATGGTGAGATTGCGAAACAGCAAGATGTCCCCCGGCTGCACGTCGATGAAGTCAATCTCGTTGCAATGCTCGGCCGCCACGTCGAACAGCATTTCAAACTCGTCATCCATTGAGTATCGAAGCGGGTCATCGAGCTGGGCGCCGAGCTCGCCGAACACGCAGAACAGAAGCCCCGCGCAGTCGATTCCGACGCCCTTCTTGCGACCGCAATGGTGCCACGGTGTCCCGATGTATTCCTTGGCCACCCGAACAACATCGGCGCGCGTCATCGTGGCGGCCTGCCCATCTTGACAACGACGTCATTGCCAGGGAGCAGATGCTCGCCTCGGAAGTTGTTCGCGTTGGCGAACTTGGCCACGCACGTCCCGAAAACGCGATCGCAGCCGACCGTCAACAATGCCGTGTCTCCAGGAGCAACGGCGAACGGGAATGCCGTCCGCAGAGTCAAGACCGCCGATCCGGTTGAAAGAACATGCGTCTTGATTTCGCGCTCGATGTCGTCGTTCAACCCGGAGGTGAACTTCACGATTCCGAAGTCATAGAAGCCGCTCGGAGCCGAATCCGATCCGAACGTGAGGCTGAGTCCCGACCCCGAAGCCAACGTCCGATTGGACTGCAGCGGAGTGCCACCCGAAGACCCGCCAAGGTTCACCCCGCACTGAGTATCGCCGAGCCGCCGAACGCGGCACGTCTTCGATGTCATATCTCCGACCGCTTGCTTGAGCAGATGACTGAGCGATCGAACCTCCGCGTGAAACACGCCGTCACGGACTCGGACCTCGCCGAAGATGCCCGTCAGCAGCACCACGTCACCATCGGAAAGGTCGGCGCGATTGACCAAACGGATGAGCACTCGGCAGCCGTCGTATCGCCCCGCCACGATGTCCGCCTCCGTGATCCGCGCCGATTTCAGAACGCCGCCGACGTCGAGATTATCAACGCCCGAGCTGGCCGTCTGTGCGATCGAAGACGCGGACAGCCCGTCCGATGGCTCGAACGTATTTCCGTCGTACGTGATCGGCTCGTCGGCGTCGGTAAATCCAAGCTCGACGCCGTCCGTTCGGGTCAGCAGCACGAGCACCGCTGATTCGATCGACTCCGACTCGAATGCCGTCTTCAGCGCGGGCGGGATGGTTCGAGGCACGGCTCCCTATTCGCGCACTTCGACGATCGAGAGCCCGCTCCAACTTCCATTTGCGAGCTTCGTGAGGTCGAAGTCCATCATGTCTGTCCCGAATCGCGCCGGAATATCGAACTTGCCGGACCACGCGACATCGACGCCGACGCCAGGAGCAGAAGAGAACACGACCGCGCCGGTCGAATGATTCACCGTGACGCCTGAATTCTGCAGCACACCATCCAGATAGATGCCGACCGAGCCGGAAACCGGCCGCGTGATCGTTCGCGTCACCGTCACGCCGCCCGAGAAATACGTCTTGACGAGCTGAAAGTCCGTCTCAGCCCCGTCACCCGTACCGATCAGCTGCAGCGTCGGCACGTCGGCCACGAGCCCCGTCCCCGGAACATGCACCATTCCGACGTAGTAATCAGACCAATCGCGGAATCGAAACGAGTGAAGCCGGCCCTGCCGCGCCATGAAGAACGCGATGATCGTGTCGAGGCGCGCCTTATCCCAGGAGTCGAGCTGAATCGTGAACTCTCGCCGAGCCACCGACCAATGACTGAACCGCTGCTCGAAGCCCGCTTCCGACCCGACGACCGTCGTGAGGAATTTCGGCCCGCCTACGGCCCCGTGCGCGATATCCGTGGGGAAGGTAGTGTCATGGAAAGCCACGACGCCAAGTACGCATTGCAGGGATAATTCGGCCATGACCAACGCCGATCTCGCAACAACCATCATCAGCGCGCTAGCTCTCTTGATCAGCGTAACAACGGCGATCCTGTCGTGGAGGCTACGCTCTGTACCCATTGCTGGGATTCTGAGGGAGTCTCAGCTGCAGGCAACATTGAAAATCCATGACTGTGCTACTAGAGTATTTCGCGAACTAATCACGGGAGCGTTGCTGAACATCAGAGTGTCAGACAAGCAGTTTGGTTCCGAGTCGCATCAGTTCTATCAGACGCATCTGGAAGAAAGCATCACACTCACCTTTGAATACATTGAGGATCTAAACAATGCTAGACACGCTGGAAACATTGTCCTTCCGGTATCGGTGATGGATGCTTGTGACGGGCTGTTTGCATCGCTGGTGAAGATGCAGAACATGGTCAACAAAAGGAGTTCAACTGACGCGGCCGAGACATATGACCAAGTCGCAAAAGAGTTGACGGAATCTATCAACTCTTTTAGAAGCACATGTCGAGACTTTCTTGGATTGAAAGAGCATACACAGAACATGGCTCAACTAGGGCTAGTCAGCAAGGATGTCGCAAAGGCAATTGACCTTCGCGAAGCGGCTAGCCGTTCCGGCGAACCGCCTTCGAAATAGCCCGCCCAACCGACTCCGCAATCTGCCCCTCTGACCGCAAGAAGCTCGCCGCGTCCGTAGCCGTCACGTTCACCACGACGTTCACCCCACCGAGCTTGCCATGAGGAACGATCGTCCCCGATCGATTTGGCACGAACATTTCAGGGCCGCGCTCGCCAACGATATAGGAGAGCCCCGAGCGAACCGGACCGCCCTCAGCTCGCATGCCGCCAAACTGGAATGACCGGGCGATCCCAGCCGCGAGATTCGACCCGCCGCTCGCGCCACCGCCGCCGCCAAACAGACCGCCGATCGCGTTCCCCAAGAACCCGGTCAAAGCAGACCGAACCTGCGAGGCAATCCACTCGCGTGCCATCTGCGCGAGCATGCTGCGGAAGCCGTTCAATATCCCCGAGAACAACCCGCCGAAGCCGTTGCTCAAGAGGTTGTCGAACATTCCCATGAACGCTTCTTCCACCGTGGCGGCCATCCGAGTAAGCGCCTGGCGTTGAGCCTCGATCTTCTCGACCGACAGCGTCTCGGCCATCACCCGCTTGGCGCGGTCCATGCCGTTCGCCATCTTCTCTGCCTCCGTATCGCCGACGCCGAAGACGAGCGAGAGCTGGCGAAGCTTATATTCAGTGACCGTGGCGGTCGACCCCAAGAGCGCAACGCGCTCGGCGAGCCCTTGCATGGATTCCTGGTAACGCTCGCTGGCCTCGTTCCGGAGCTGATCCTTTCGTTCGTTGACCGCTTGGACCTGCGACATGACCCACTCGCGCGGAACCAGGGCGCCGCCGATGATCATGAAGTGCTTTTGGAACGCTGCCAAGCGAATCTTGGCGTCTTCCGCGATTTGCCGGTCAACCTGCTGATCGGCCAGCCGACCGATCCCGATCCGAACCGCGGCGTCGAGCCCGCTGAAGGCGCCGCCGACGTTCATCCCGGCGCGAACCCGCTGCTCGTTCGTCAGCTTCTTCTCGAGGCCGAGCTGCGCCATCAAGGACGCGATGAGCTGATTCGACTCATCGCGGATGTTGGCCACAAGTCGCGCCCGATCCTCCAACCGGTCCGTATCTTCGCGTTGGCGATCGTCAGCTTCTCGCTTCTTCCGGTCGACGTGGTCCAGTTCGCGCGCAAGCTCGTAGAGCAGGCCCTTCTGCACATCGGTCAGGCCTGCATATTCGCCCATCATGTCGTTGAGTAAGAACTGCTGCTCCGCCGTCTTCACATTGACGCCGAGGATTTTCTCCTGAGCCGAGAGCACTTGCCCGAGAAACTTGTTGTACTGGTCGTTTTGGGTCTGATCGAAGCCGGCCATTGCGCGACCAGGAATCGAATAGAACTGAGCCTTGGAGTTCGTCGATCGCTCATACCGGCTAAGATCGTGAACCCGAGCATCAACGCCACCCGACGAATCGACAAACCGGCCATCGCCGAGGTAAGAGCCAACGTGATAGCCAGACCGACGACCGTTCGCTTGGCGCGCGCCGAAGTTCGGGCCATTGAAGACGACCAGGTCACCGACTTTCGCGTTTTCTTGCCCAACGAGCTGGCCACCCATCGAGACAACTCGGTCGCGCAAGCCCTTCGCCGAAGCGATGATCTTGCCGCCCTTATCAGTAATGCCGTCCGTGAACTGAGCGAGCAACCGCGAAACGAAAACCGCGCAGCTTGCCGATCCCTTCGGAGTGTCGATGGTTCGGGCCATCTTCAGCAGCAAATCAGAAGTCAAATCGACATCTGCCCGGACGGATGAAGCGCCGGACGACTTTCGCCCGCCTCCGCCCTTCGATCCGGATCCCGTCAACGTGTTGCCCGGGTCGGTAATCGACATCGCCGACGAAGGACGAGCAGCACCCTGACCGCTTAACCACTTGTTGAACGCTTGGATCAGCTTTTTCCATTCCGGGTTAGACATCGCTTCTGAACCGAAGGCGAAGGATCGCGCCTCTGATCGCCCCCCGCGCTGTGGGCCAATACCACCGATGCTCCCAAACAGCGCCTGGAATGCCGCCTCGGGATCACGCCGATACTTGTCCAGGATCGAGTTTCTGAATGCCCCCTGAACAGAGTCTTGAAACCACCCGGTCGATGGGTCCTGACCGCCTGTCGCCGCTCCTCGCACCTGGGCGAAGGCCCCAAGGAGTCCGACCGATCCCAGGGCAGCAATGGCGGCCACGCCGCCCACGGCCGATCCTGCACCAGCGGCTCCCGCTCCCGCCGCCGCGGCCCCCGCCGAGCCCGCCGCTCCTGCCTGGGCGACCTGAGCGGCCGTTGCCGCCGCTGCGACCCGCGTCCACATTCCGGCGAGCAGATTCCCCGCCGAGATCATCAGCGAAATCCCCTTGATGATCGGCCCCGCCGCCGCCGCGACCATCGCGAGCTTCACGACGAGGCTCTTGGTTCCATCGTCGAGTTCGTTAAACGCCTTCATCCAGTCGCGAAGAATCTTCAGGAGGTCCTTGGCGAGGGGAAGCAGCTCGCGACCCGTGTCGGCCGCTAGATTCGTGAACTCCGCCTTGACGATTCTCGTCTGATTCGCGACCGAATCTTGAGTGCGCTCAAAATCGCCGTGAGCGTCATCGAGCTGGGTCATGATCACCGCGTACCGAGCCATGACCTTCTGGTTCTCACTCAGCTCACCGCCGACGAACTTGAACCCAAGCTCCGCCGCCTTCGCCTTGACCGCTGCCTCGGAGAGCAGCACACCGACTTGCCGCAGGGGCTCGATCTCGCCGACGAGTCCCGCGCGAATCTTGAGAAGGGCTTCGTCAACGCCGAGGTCTTTGAAGCTCGCGAGATCGGCGCCAAGCTTCAAGACCGCCACGGACATCTGTGCCGCCGCACCTTCAGCGAGACCACTCGCCTTGAAGATGCCGCCGAGCGAGCTCGCGTACTTGTACGCTTCGGTCGTGGCCAGCCCGTACGATTCCGCGGACGTCCGGCCAAACTCCTTGATGACCTCGGACGAAGACTTGAACGTTTGCTCGACGCCCGACTGTTGCTCTTGAAGGGCGCTGGCCGCCTGAACCGCCTTGCCCATCGCCGCGATGATTGGCGCGGTCACGCCGAGTGTCATCGCCGTGCCGAGTTTGCTCATGCCGCGGGCAATCCCTTCGACAAACTCCGAGGCGTACGCCTGGCCAGCCTTCTTTCCTGAGTTGCGCGAAGTCTGCTCGGCTTGCGTTAACCGCCGCTCAAGATCCCGAATGTCGCCACGAATGCGAACCTCAAGCTCGGCGAGGACGTTGGGCGAAGACATCCCCGCCACCTACGAGCCCGGATGAACTAACCCTCGATCTGCCGCCGCTCTTCGATACGACGAGCTCGCTCCTTCTGTGCGAACCCGTAGGCGTTCATGTAAGCGAGGATATGCTCATAATCTCGAGCTGGCATCTTCCTCACGTCCGAGGGCATTACATGGAGTTCGCGAGCAACGGCGATCACTTCAGCCCACTTGGGAAGCGAGCCATGTTCACCGTCACTCGCGAGCCAGCGCGTTAGCTCTCGGACGTCGTCGGGTTTGGGCTCTGGTCACCCATCACCGCGCGAAAGGCGGCCATGACCAGCTTCACGGGAGTGGCCTGAAGGGATTCTCGGTCGGTCGGGACCTGCTTGCCCTTGATCGCGACATTCCACTGAACTCCGAACTCAACAAGCGCACTCACCGCGCCCTGAAACGACGCCATGAACGCCGGGCCATCGCCTTCCTGATCAGCCATCATGCGATCGAACGCATCCATCGTGATTTTGTCCGGCGCGTACGAGACCAAGAACTCCCCGTCCCCAAACTCGACCGTCAAAACCTTTCTTGATCCGACCAATGTTTCCAGTTCGACAGCCTTGCCCTCGAACTCTGATTGTGTGGCTTTCGTCATACCGGCAGCCACGTACGAAAGGGCCCCGAGAACGAACGTCTCAGGGCCATCGGGATTGAGAGCGAGAGATTTTAGTACGACGGAGTGCCGTTGATGAGCACGAACGTAGCCGCCCGCCCCCAAGCCTCATCGAACCGAGCCGACGCCTGGAACTGCCGAGCATAGATGCCCTGCTGGTCGCTCGACGTGCCGACCTGGTTGATCTGACAGGCCATGTCGAGCGTCAATGAGTAGTACACCGCCGTGGACGGAATGAGCTTCTTCGACGTGAATGCGAGGCGCAGATACTTGAGCGTGTTCGCCAGTCGATCCGCTCGCATCTGGGACGCGACCGCATCCGCCTGAACATCGATTCCGACCGTAATCGCCGTCACCGCCTCGGTCACCGATTTGAACGACGTGATCGCATCGTCCTGCACCCAGACCGGCTGAACTCGGCCCGCGATGTTCCAGTCCGTTCGGAAGCAGTCGGTCAATTTGCCACCTGCCAGGCCGGCCAGCGTGGTCGCGTAGTAAGCCGAAACCTCGCCCGCCTGCATCGGGATACAGTCGAACTCCGTGTAACCGCCGAGCGTGGTGATGGCCAGGACAACAGTCGGCGAGCTGCCACCGGTGAGCGAATTCAGGGCGAGCTCGACGAGCGGCTGATCGCGGCCGTCAAGCGCTCCGTCGAACGTGATGGTGAACGGACCCGTTCCACTCACCACGACATTCCCCGCACCAATTGTCGACAGCGCCTCGAGAGCGGAAGTCATCGCCGCCGCGTTGGCGTTGTGGTTGATCGTTGCCGTCTCGGCCCCCTTGAACCGCAGCTTGAACGTGCCGCCCGTTGGGGTGCCGGTGATTTCGAGCGACTGAACAGCCGCAACCCCCGGCGTGAGCGTGGCCAGCTCCATCCGGCGAGCAAACGCTTGACCGGACATCGTCGGAGCCTGGGTGCGAGCCGCCGAGATCCCGAGCGCGGCGATCACGGCGTAAGAGAATCGCTCGGCCACCGTCGCATCGCCGTACTCGTTCGTGTAGACCTGCGGATCAGCTTGGCCGCGCGGGTCGAAGATGAACTCGTGTCGGTAGACGCCTGCGCTCACCGTCGATGTAACCGGCTTGCCGATGACCGAAGCCAGGGCGAGCCCGATTTCGTCATAGGTCGGGTACCCGCTCACTTGGCCTTGCGCCCAGTCCGCAATTTGAGTTTGCTGGAACGGGACCAAATCGCCCTGAGCAACGATCTCCTCCGACGTCTCATCGGGCTCGAGATTCAGGCGCATCGCCTTGAGCAGTATCGTCGGCGTGACCGGCGTGCCGGGCGTCGTCTCCTTGCCGACAATCGACTTCTGCAGCGGAGCTTCGCGTGGCATTAGAGAGCCACCTGCAGGATCGTAATAAACGGTGACTGAGCAGAAATCGACCAGCCGCGCAGTGTATGTCGCTTCATCGCCACCCCCTACGGCATCGCCGCGCCGGATCAAAACCGAGACGTCAGCGTCATCGACGTCGGCTGCTGGCCACCCGCCATCCCAAAGGTCGAGCAACCCGCCAAGGAGATAAACACCCCCGCCCGGATCAATCGTCACGGACTTCGCCGAACCCTCGATCGTGGAGCCGTCCTTCGAAAGCGCGACCTCCAACCTTTCCAAGTCGCTCGAGCTGACGACCGCCGTCCCGGGCGTGAGCAGAGTGAGTTCGTCGGCGCCGTAGAGCCTGAATTCATAAATTCTCGTGCCGCTGACATCGCCGGGATCTTCGTCGCCCAGCGTGTAACGCCACCAACGAGCTGCGACAGGCGTGATCGCGTCGTCGACGATGAAGTCCGCAAGCGGCAGCGGCGCGACAATCGGCGAGTCATAGACGACGTCGGTCCACGTGAACCCGTCGTGTGAGTATTGCCAGTGATAGGCCGACGAGAAATCTCCGAAGATCGCCTTCGAGACGATCCGGCCAACCGTGACCGGCTGCCCCAAGTCGTGGATGACGGTCGCGCCGCGCGCTTCCGACGTCGAAGTACTCGCCCATCCGTAGTAGCTCGACGCGTTCGAATCGAAGGCGTCGGCGGCGTCATCCGGAACGTCGTCAACATTCCGCGCATATCCGAGACCGCCCTGGCCAAGATTCGTCCCGCCTGGCCCGCCCGTCCCGAGCAGGTCGAGCGTGACTTCAAACCCGAGAATCGTGTCCCCGGGAGGGATGTCCCGATTTGACAGGTCGAAAAGGCGAAGCCAGGTCGGCGTCGGCTCACCCGCGGGAAACTCCGCCGCCGCCGCGTCATTCACCAGCGCTTGCGAGGGAGTGACCCAATCCGCCCCGGACGCTTGGGATGGAACGAGAACGCGCGAGGCCATTAGAGCGTCAACGCCCGGTCGACGTGTCGCTTCACAATCTCATCGACCTTTGGCCGGATGTCTTCGAAAGCAGGTCTCAGAAATGGGCGAGCTTCCTTCCGCGAGGTTCCTTCCTCAACGTAAACGCCGTACTCGACCAGCACCGCGACCTTCGCTTGCATGATCGCATGGCCAAAGTCGCTCGCCATGCCTTGCGGAGCCGAGTGCGTTCGGCCGGACTTCCCGGGAGTGGCCGCTGCCGAAGATGCCCGAACCATCGCTTCGCCTCGCCCGTCAGCGTCGCGAGTGGTCACATAGATGGAATTCAGGAGGGCGCCCGTGTCGATTGGCCGATTCTCTTCCGGATACTGCCGGATGTTGTCCATCGCCGCGGCTTGCACCCCGAAAGCAAGCGCGCGAATCGCCGCGTCCAAGCCCTCACGGACCTGCCGCTTCGCAAGGTCATAGTTTTCGGTCTTGATCCTGATATCGGCCATTGATCCGCTCGTGTCATTGAGCAGTGTTCACGAAGGGGTGTTTCCCTGTCCCCGGTTCGGCGTCATCCACCGACTCTATGCCTGCTCAATGATGGATGCGCGGGCCGGACTCGAACCGACGACCTCATGGTAATGAGCCATGCGAGCTGCCGCTGCTCTACCGCGCGAAGCCCCTATTCGTCATTCGCCCAGAAACTCGGAACAGCAGATCGCGCTATCCTGATCTTTCCGAATAGCGCAGAGAGAGAATTGAAGGAAACCTTGGTTAGGGAGCTTGGAACTCCGGACCGCGCGAGGCAATCGCAAACACGCCACCCGACTCGACCCAACTGTCGCCGGATTCCGACCGGTACGGGCCACGCGAGTGCTCGCGCTGGCGAAGACAAGAGTAAACATCACCATGCGCGCCGTAGCTGCCGGCGCTGCCGTTCAACGCCTCAAAGATGAGATTCGGCAACGAACCAAGAGCCTCCAAGCTCTCCCCTCGAGCAACGGCCGCAACGACATACAGCTGTGTAGACTGAATCCGGCGCGCCCCTGTGTTGACCGTGTCCGGCATATCGCCGACCTTCCAAAACACGATGCCGGAAACAAAGTCCTCCGGCACGATCGCCGGAACGATCCGCACACCAGCCAGCCCCGGTACCGCGCGAAGTTTCGTGAGGATATGGCGATGATTGACCGAGGTATCGCTGCTCATCCCTGCCGCCCGACGATCAAGTACTTCACAACCGCTTGCCCAGCTGGATCCTCTTCGATCGCCAGGACGTTCCAACGACGCGAATCCGAGATTCGAACGAGGACGTCTTGAACTCGAACATCCACGCTCGGCACGATGGCCACCTTGCCGAACATCACCGCCTTGGCCTGCAGCCCTTCCGTCAGCTCGCTCGCCTTTACGGGCGTGATCCGTAGCGGAATGCCGGCGACAACCGTCGTGTCAGACAAGCTCTCGCCGAGATCGCTGGCCGTCCGAACCGTTCGCACGAGGTTGAACAGGCTCGCGGTGAAAGTTCGATCGCGCATCGCCGCAACCTGCGCTTTCATCGGACCTGACAGCCGTCCGACGCTCAAAGCCCCATCCCCGAAGTATCCGGACCGGTGATTCCTCGGCCATGAACCTCCCGGGTGATGATCGCCGCTTCTGTCTGCTGACCAGTTCGCATCCGATTTGCGAGCGCGAGCCAACCATCAAGCTTAACCTTCCACTCCGTCTCGACGCCCGCTTCGTCTTTGTACCGATCGGGTTGCTGAGCGACGCGCGTGATGCAGCTCTCTGCACACTGAGCGACCGCCTCGTTGAACCCGTGCAGCGAGATCAGTCCCGTGATTTCCTCATCCTCAAGGATGTGCGTGGCGTCCACCACGTCACCCAAGAGGAAGCGAGCGTAATTCAGCGGGACAGCGAGCGCCGATCCGGAGTAGGTGAATGCCATTGTTAGGGCTGCCAGTCCGCGATCGCCTTGATCACGGCGGACTTGTTACCATCGGTCGAGACACCGAGAGCTTGCGCAACCTCGTCGAGCTGCTCGCGCGGCACGCGCGCAATCCCCGTCGTCGTTCCGTCCCCGTCCACTACGACCATCGCCCCGTCGATCGATCGCCGGAACACGCGACCGCTGGGAAGCTGAAACTCAATCCCTTGGGCTTGAGCGCCGGGCTGTTCTTCGTCCTCGCGCTCGGCCACTTCAAGGAATCGATCGTTGATCAGGATGAAGTTCGCGTCGTGGTCGTTTTCGTCGAGGTCGTCGATCCCGATGACACCCGCCCGGACAAAGAGGTCTTCGTAATTGCCGAGCCGCTCGGTAAGCGCCTTGTTAGATTCCACCAAAGCATCATTGGCGTCGGTAAGCGCCTTGTTGGCGTCTGCCAGCGCGTCATGCGCTGCGACCGCGTTGTTCAGGTCGTTGGTCAGCATGGCGATCTTCCGAGCATCGCCGCGCGCGTTGCCCGGCTTACCCTTGGTTGACTCAACCGCCTCATCGCCGGCGTAATCGTCCGGCAGGTCTTCAACCTTGGTGACAAGTCGGCCATCGCCGAGCCGAACTGTTCCGCCGAGGCGGATCGCTTCCACTAGTTTAGGGTCACGCATATCGATGAGCCCCGTACGAAAAAAGACCGCCACTCCCGACAAACAGAGTGGCGGCCAATCCAGTCCCAGCCTTGCGAGCTTAGGACGTTGTGCGGAGGCGTGCCGTAGCCGTCTCCATGTGCTTTCGAGGGAATCCTCGCTGCACCGCCCAGACAGTGATGTCTGGAGGGTTCAGATCAGGACTGCCGATCGCGTAACCGACCGGGCCCTCCTGAGGACCTGAGAATCCGCCGATGACCATCTGGTTTGATCCCATGCCACCGACAATCGACTCGGTGACGATGGCGTTGGCGAAGTCCCAGACCGCTGTGCGGCCATCGAACTGAGTGTTAGAGAACACAACGTCAGCCGCGTTGAAGTAGCGGTTCGTTACCTGCGTGCCATCCATGTTCTCCGTGTAGTACACGGTGTCCTCTAGCTCGATCTCGATGTCCAGGATTTTTCCGACGAGCTCCACGAGCTTCGGCGCCGGAAGGTTCCCATACTGATATCCAGCGGGCACGCTCACCGTTTGCCAAACAGCAGCCATCGCCTTGAACTCATCAGTGGTCACGATGAACAGCAGCAATGCACGAGGCATGGTAATCCGGTTGTAGACGATTCCGTACTTGTCGCGAGCCGTGTCGAGGATCGTGTTGATGTCCGTGATCGGCAGCGCAGTCGATTCGTTGCCGCCGATCCAGCGCCGGTTTGATGCAAGAGTCGTCTTCAAATCGGACGGCATTCCCCAGGTCATGTTTGACCATTGAATACCAAATCCGTTGTAGCTCGAATCATCCGCCGCCATGGCGCAGATAAGAGCCGCTCGTCGAACCGCAATGCCATCGAGCAGAGTGCCGATCGAATTGGAGAGGAACGAGTCAACCGACTTAAGGTCCGCTACACGACCTTCACCAGATACCAAACGGTGCAGCAGGTTCAACTTTTCTTGGTTGAAGTTCATACCGTGCTTGAGGTTCGGTACCTTGGTCTCGGTCATACGAATTGGATCGCTGGGGCGAACCCGAGCTCGCCCGTTGTCGGCAATCACGTCAGCCGCGAGGATTCGCGAGGTGATCTTCGCCAGGATCTCCGATTCGTCAGCTGACTGATCGGTAACCCGGCCTGCAAATGCTGGGAGCGAGATCCCACGGACGTCCTGCAGGTCCTCCACGATGCGCGAAATGCGCTGAGTTGAGAGAACCTGATTGAGGGTAGGTACTGCTGGTGCTGGCATTGTTCCCCTCCTACGCGTAGCTGATCTGTGGCAAAGCGAGGTTCACGTTTGCTACAGATGGCTGGCCAGCCCCACCGGCCTTGAGTCGTGCGGCATAGATTTGACCGCCTTCGAAAACGTCGCCAGTCATTTCACTGCCGAGCTTCGACATAACGATAGTCTGGTCGAGCAGCCAGACCTCACCGCGGCGAGTTGCATCAACGGTCTGTCGACCATCGGTGGCAGTTGCCGAGTAAGGGCCGTACTTGCCCGATGCCGTGATCTTGACGAGCACAGTCCCGACTTCGATGTACTTATCGCCGCCCTTGACGATCGTGCCGTCAGCAAGCGTGAGGTCCGCCTCGGGTACGCCGACCTGAGTCGTTGCAATCGCAACGCTCGGAGACGAGCCACCAGAGAGAGAGTTCGTCTGCAGAACGAGCAGAGCCACGTTTGTGCCGCGCAAATCCTCGATGAACTCGACAACCAAGTTCGGGTTAGTGCCCGATACCCGGACGTTTCCGTTCCCGATCGTTGAGAGTGCTTCGAGAGCAACTTCAACGTCGGCAGCGGTTGCGTTGTGGGCAATCGTTCCCGTGTTCTGCCCGCCAAACGAGAGAACAAAGTTGCCTCCGGACGGCGTGCCGGTGATGGTCACGGACTGGATTTCGTTCGTGCCAATTGGCCGAACCGTGCTCCAGTCGATGGTGATGCCGCCAACCTTGCGCTCAACGCGCGATGGATCAACGGCCAGGCCGTATGCTCGGCCAGTCGTGCTTCGAGTAGTGGTTCCGTATCCGCTCATTTATGCCTCCTTCTTAGTCTTCTTTCCGGTCACGATTTGCTTGGGATCGACAGTGAGCTGGAGCTCGCCACCATCGTCCTCGGCCGCAAATTCGAACATCTTCACGCCCTTGATGCCTTCGGTAGTGAGGGACAGCTCGGGCATACCGTTGACCAGGTCGCGAATATGCTGGGTGCGAGTTCCTTCGAACGGGCGACCCTGTGCAAACTGAATCGCGCCACCGCCATCGTCGGTAAGGGCACTGCGATACATTTCCTTGAAGGTCGGAAACTGTGCGGGCGCCACTCGCTTTGATGCCTTGAGGAACTCCTCAAAGTTCGCGATTGCAGCTTCCGTTTGAATGTCGGTCGCTGGCGTCGGGGCAACCGCCTTGAACTGCTCGATGAGCGGGGTAACCGCCTTCGCAACAGCAGCGTCAATCGCGGCAGTCAGGTCAGGAGTTGGCGGAGACGTTGGAGTTGTCTCCGGCAACTGGTTGAATTTCGCAATATCCTCTTCGGACAGTCCCCGAATGGATGCAAGAAAGCGCTGGATTGCGTTCATCGACGCCCCTGTACGCGAGATACGCACCTGAGAAAACGCGGCATTGAGTTTCGCATCGACAATTCGCGGGTTCAGAACGAGTGACGCTTCGGTGATCTTCTTGGGGAATGACTGCCAGCCGAGCGAAATCTTCGGCTTTACTCCCTTGAGAGCAGTGCCAACCCAGGCCGAGAAACGAAACGTTCCGAAAATCTCCTTACCGCTTCGGTAAATCTTTTCCAGCGAGCCGATGTTGAATTTATCCTCAGTGGTGAAGATGTTTGGCAGATGCTCGATCTCGACCGGCGCGGCTTCGAATGCTTCGATCGCAGCGTCTGCCTCTACTTCCGTGAGCGAGAAACCCTTGTCAGGGTAATCGCCGCACTCGAAAATCTTGCCGTCGATGAGGTAAGTGCCATCCGCCTGCAGCACTGGCGCCGAGAACTGAAACACGGAAGCATGAACAACGGTCTCCCACTCGGTGCGCTTGCGGACCTCCTCGCTCTGTCCGAGCGACACGAGACCTGAATCATCGATCGTGTAATCAACACGGAAGTACGCGGTGCCCTGGCTGGGAGTCTCGACTGCGAATACTGCATGATCGTCGTAGCAGTCGTTGATCCATGTATAGGTTCCGACTGGCAGAGTCGCCCGAATCGCATTTCTGACGAGCGTCTGAATCTCATCAAATGAGCGTGACGTTTTGGTTTTGGCCATCACGGCCAAATACGAGGGCCCGCTACTCTGTCGGTTTGTCGTCGTTTCGAACGAGTTTCAGTTCTGGCGGCTCAGGGATGAGTCTGCCCTTAGAATCTCTGCCGATGAACGTGTCCGGAGCACTGAGCCGCTTGGCCATCTTTGATAGCTTTGGCACTTTTAGCTTTGGCTTATCCTTGTCCTTCATTTCCCCTTGAACTTTACGCCAAATGCCTTGAGAACAGCCTCAACAGCCGCAAAGATTCTATCGAAGTCCTGCCACTGAGTAATCCTCTCGAAGACGTCATCGGTCTCCATCAAGAGTTTCATTTCATTGATCATCACTGGAGACTGTGATTTCACGGCAATGTACTGGGCGTAAGCTCGCGCCCAGACTTCCTTTCTGGATTCCAAATAGGACAGATGCTCCCTGAGGTAGTAATTCACCACGTAATCATCTTCACCGTCAGCGAAAACGCCTTCTCTCAAAGCCTGGCGGATTCTTTGTAGCTCTTCAGATGCGAAAGTAGCTTCGTCGAACTCCTTGAGCGCAGCGGCTTGTTCAGATGTGATCGTTTGGCCTCGCTCCCGCTTATACAACTTCCTGTTTGGGCGGTTGAATACCTTCTCTGCCGGGTCCCACCAATCAAAGGCATGTCCATATTCGTGAGCGAACACATACGGAGACATCGCCTCCGACGTGCTGAGGTGTAGTTCTCCATAGTTAAATGGCCCGTTGACATCGTCGGAACCGAAGGCACCCAGTGACCTTGCACGGCTCGATTTCAGCGTAATCAAGGAACCATCCATATGATCAAACTCGTGTATGTCCCCAATGATGGAGAGGGCTCGCCTGGCAGCTCGGACGTGGTACTTCTTAGCTTCGGTGAAGTCGAATTGGCTCTCCCACTGCGGCGGTTCGCCATCTTTGCCATGTCCTAGCTTTCGCCTTCCTGGCTTGCCCATGCCCGGAAGTCGCATCTGAGGTTCCATGTCGCCACCCTTGACCACACCAGCGCGGATGTCCTGATCCAGCTCGCGCAGGTTTTTGAGCCGCAGACCAGGGCCCCACTTCGGGTGATTTGTTGCGAGATAGAGGTCCTCGACCGAGACTTTCCCCTCTGCCCAGAGCTTGTATCTCGCCGGGCCGAGTTTCCGAAGCACAACTTCCTTCGGTTGCGCCCTTAGCCACTGCTCACCGGTTCCGCGATCGATATCGAGTCCCTCGACGACTGGCGCCAGAGCGCAGCGGCAACCTGGATGACGATGGAACTTCTCGCCGTGCTTGATGATCTTGCCATCCTGGCCAAGGCACATCGGGCAGGTACGCGAGTCTCGAGCTGAGACAATGCGGGATCCAAGAACAACATCCGAGTTCGCCTCATAGTTCTGCTGCTGGGCTTCCGTGTAGGCGCGAATGCTCTCAGTTCTCGCGATCGTAACCGCTCGGTCTCGCGTGAGCTCGCGAATACTTTTTGACATCCGAGCGGCAATCTTTCGCGGGTTCTCGCCTGCGGCCAGGCCGTCAAGCATGATGTCCTGCGCTTTCTGGAGCGCACCTGGCGCAATGGTTCGGAACAGGTCCGACAGAGGCGAGTCATCGGCAAGGGCACCAACGAGGTTCGACAGCTGCTCAGCCGGGATCCTCTTGAAACTGCGACCGATCCCAGAGAGCTTGGCGAGCTCGGTTGAATCCGATAGCCCAGCCGCAACCGACGATTTCTGTTGCTTGGTCGCGATGCCGAGAGCCGACTCAGCAAACCGGTTGGCGTTGTGATTCGCAACACGGAGAAACTCTTGCCAACGTTCCTGCTGATAGAGCCAGCTTGGCGATACCGGCAGACCTGCACGGTTGGCCAGCGCGATCTGAGCTGTCACTGCGGCGAGCCGCTTCTTGATCCCGATTTCCGCCGTCGCCCACGCGCGGGCCATTTCCGCGACGGACTCCCTCTCGTCTCTCAGAACATCGCGCCGATGCCGAGCGATCGCTGAATAGATGTTCTTGGGCGTCAGCTCAGGCGCGGCCGCGAATCTAATCCTCGTCGGAATCAGTCTCATCGGCGTCTGGTTCGAATATCCGGCGCGACTCTTCAGCAGCTCGCTCTCTCGCAGCGGCCGCCTCCTCTCTTTCGAGCGCCATCATTTCGTAGTCAGCACTCGGCAAACCAAGCTCGGCATGGAGTGCAGGTAGCTGCGAGTGATGGATGAAGCCGGAAACGTAAGCCGAGCTGTACGATCCAAGCAAAGCAGCCTTATCCTGTTGCTCCGCTTTGGTGAGCGTGATCTTCGGCGCGTGAGCGAGGGCCGCCACTCCGAAGTTCACTTCAATGAGCAACCGGACCAGTTTTGTTAGCAGCTGATCCATGCGGATGCGAGCGTCAGCGACACGCAAGCCCAAGACATCCTGACCGACATCCTTCGAGCTCCGAGATTCGTGCTGAGCCTCGCGGGTCGCTTGAGCGGTGCCAAGAATCGCCTCGTTGATCTGGCGCCCAAACCAATCAAGGGCGTGACGGAACGCCGCGCCGTCTCCACTCGACCAGAGCAGGTCAACCTCAGTGCCGGCCGGTACCGCCAAAGCGTAGGCGTTGGCCCAAGCGATCAGCGAAGTCAAGAGTCTCTTCTCTGCACTGATCATCTGCTGCTCGCCGGTCGAGGAAATCATCTGCTCGCCGGTCGCCGGGTCAGAAGCAGGAACCAGCATCGGATCAGTGGGCGATGTTTTGCCAATAACGGAGGGTGTCGCGAAGGCTTTCAGATATTTGAAGAACTCAGGGAGTACTTGGGTTTTCAGGAACCAGGGCGTGTAAGCGGATCGTAGGAGCGAACGCCCACGGATATCACAGTCTGCCGGATCATTGGTGTAGATCAAGAACTTGCTGGCGGGCAAGACTTCCTTCATCGCCTCTGGGCTTAGTGGTGATGCGCCAAGGCCAGGTGAGTTCGTAACCGGGCGAACGCCGAGCAGATTCGCGTGCTCGTCGACCACGTAAACGAAATTCTTGGATGGCCTTGGCTTTACCGCCTTGAGCACGAGTCGGCTCGCATCCTCTGCGGTACCGAATTCGAGAACGATCTCCGCGCACTTCGATCCGTAAGCGGCGCCGTCGAGTAATCCTTTGACCGAGTCGTGAAACGAGTACTCCGCCTGGCTTATGGTGCGCTTGATGAACTCGCAGTATTCGAGCGCAAGTTCGCCGTCTGCGATGTCTTGAGGATCAGCTGCCTCAGGCATGACTGGCATCGGAAATGCCGGGAGAACCGAAAGCCCTTCGGAAGTGACTGAGAGCTTCCACGTCTCGAACGCCGACTTGACATCGGTGTCTCGTAGCATCCGGTCGTAGATATCGATGCCCTGCGAATACGTGATGTCATCAACATAGGTGGGCATGACCGCCCGAATGGAGGCGAGAGCCGCCCGAATGATGTCGGTGCCCCCTGCTACGTACTCTTTCTGCAACGACTGATCGGCCACGATGGCCCACGTACGTAGTTAGCGAGTTCCACCAGTTAGAGGTGCGCTGCCGTACGTGATGTTCTGCAGCATTGAAATGATCGTGCCGACAACGTCCACTTGGTCATCATGTTTGCCGCGGGGGAATTTCTCCGCCTCGCTGAGGAACGTCTCAATCCAGCCTGATCCGTCGTCGACCAGAGTGATCAATCCTGCCGCTCCCAGCGGCGACCAACCCCGAGCACGGGCAACCTTGTCCTTATCCACCTCGATCGCAAGTACCGGGACGGCCATCATGTCGGGACGGCGCCGGAGGTGCTGAACGAATGAGAGCTGATAGGCGACTGCCTCGACGCCGACCTGCTGAGCGCGGTGACGCCGACAATACAGGGCGATTCCATCAAGAGCATCAGGCGATTCGACACGTTCGCGGTATGGGTTGAACAGGTAGATCATGCCGGTTGAACCGATGCCGCCCGCCATTCCGACCGTGAAGTCCGCACTCTGCTTTTTGCTTACAGCAAGGTCAACCGCCATAACCTTGCGCATGAGTTGAGGCACGTACTCAATGCCGATTCGGCGGAAGTGCGACCGAGGGAGAATCTGACCCGACCGCGCGTTCGGCCGTTGCTGATACTGAGCGTCTCGTTCGTCCGGGCTAGCGTGAATCTCTTTGAGCCGCTCTTCGCTGATCAGGTCGGGACACAGCAGCTCGCCTTCGGTCGTTCTCCAGTCCTCGATGATCGTAACGCCTTCGGGCACGTCGTAGGGATCGAGATCCCGCTCGAGGTCGAGAGCCAGCACGGTCCAAGACGCGGCATCTGGCTGGTCGAGGAGAAATCCGCAGAGATCGTTCGTGGCCAGTCGTTGCATAACAACGACGATTGCCTGAGGCATCCCAGTCGCGAACATGTGCTGGCGGTTGAGCCAAACGTTTGGCCACCATCTTTCCACCTTCTGCCGCATCGCATCCGAGTCGATGTCCTCCAAACCTTTGTGTGGATCATCGACAATGCCAACGTGATAGCCACGACCACGAATCGTACCGGCGACACCCGCAGCCCAAACTGAGCCACCGACCAGTGACATCCATCGCCGTTTGGCTCGCATGGATTTGTCAATCTTGCCGCCAGCATCCTCATACAGGTCGCGAGCATCTTTTGAAAGCTCGGTGGCCAGATCGGACCCGTAGGAGCAGATGCCGACATCCATGCGAGGGTATCGAGCGAGCAGGTACGCCGGAAAGAGCCTGGTGACGATCTCCGATTTACCGAGGCGCGGCGGCATCCAAATCATCAGCCTCTTGAGTTGCCCGTCGGCTACTCGTTGCAGTTGCTTGATGATCGCCCTTGTGTGTCTGTAGAGCTTGATCTGCGGTTTAACCCGCCGTACGAAATCTAGGAGAGACTCGTCAGGTCGGACGAGAATTGGCGCGAGCTCTGGATCCTCATCCAGCAGGGCTGATCCGAGCTCCGAGAGCTGCGCGGTTAACAAGTCTCTCGCCGAGTCGCCGCCGATCATCAGGATCTCTCACACACTCCCGAATGTCTGCCAGCACGGCCTGAAACATCACGCGAAGGGCGACTGCATCGACATGGTTCTGCAGGTAGTGGCGTCTCTGGAGCTCGACTCGGGTGATCTTTGCCTTGCTTTCCTGCAGTTTCACGATCGTATCGCGACGCGAATCGAACGACAGTCCAGCTTCGAGGATTTCGCCAATTCGTACAAGTCTGTCCTCGGAAACTACAGCAATCTGCTTTGCCTTCTCGGTATCTCGCAATCTGCTGAACTCCTCGGTGAGTTGCTCGAAGAGGATCATCGGAGTGCCCTGGCTCAGTTGCTCGAGCTCTGTCAGGATGAGTGCCTCCATCGTGGCGATATCCTCGTCCAAGCTGATCAGGTTCGGATCGGACAATGCTGAGCCTGCTTTCTCGGCGAGGTCCTTGGGCATGTACCGACTGCGCCGACCGTGGCGGAAATTCGGGGAATCTGCGCCCTTGGGCTGCTCCCCTCCATGGTTGCGGCAACGTCCGTTTGACTGCGCGGGCCTCAGGCACCGTCCGTCTCGTTTGATTAAGTTTGCGCCGCATACTTGTCGCTTTTCTTTACATTTCGAGCACACAACATGGCACACATCGGGTGGCGTGCCGGTGATTCGAACATCTGCGGACCCGCAAGACTTACATTTCGCTCGCGGATCCGTAGGGTTGTGAGGTTTCTTGGCCACGTACTCAGAGGCGAAGGCCGATCGAGAATCCAATAGAGAGGTCTGGTCGATCCTTCTGGGGAGCAATCACATACAGTCCGGCAGTGGCAAAGAGGGGAGTTTTCGGATCACGCCAGGTGAGCCAGCCACCGATTCCACCGATCGGAGTGCCGCTTCCCTGCTCAACCCCGCCGATGAATCCATAGTTAAAGGTCGTATCCCGCCAAGCTGGCTGCTCACCGAGCCCATAGCTCACGGTCGCGTAGGATTTGCCACTCAAAGTCACCTTGTAATCAAGGCCAGTAGGCTGCGCCATCGAATAGGCAGGCATCAAAGAGAGGAAGATGCCCACGACGAGGGCAATCAGAAGAGGTTTTGGTTTCATACCACTGGCCCCGTACGTCTAGCTCTGATTTCACTTCTGCGATGGTTGAGAGGTACGACTGCGGTCACGTTTCCGCCCGAATCGACCAGATGCTGCAGGTAATGTTCACGCCTTAGCCATTGATGTGGGCTTGACATGCATGTTTGTCTGTTCTATGAGAGTCCGCTAAAACATTGAGGCCCCTCCGCGAATGAGCGAAAGAGCCCCGTACCTCAATGTAATCTGCTTACGTCGGGTCGTCACTCCTTGTTTTTCTCTTCGGCGTTCTGCATGGCCAGACCCGCAACGTCAACGCCAAAGACGATGGTGGCGATCACAGTCAGAATCGGACCGACGATCGGGATGATTGCCGCCGCCAATTCCGGGTCAGCATTCTTGATGATCAGATAGGAAACAACGGCGATCATTGCGCCCACGATCTGCTTAACCAGGGCAACGGATAGTTTGTATCGAGCTAGCATTCCGGCCCCTTTACGGCTTTTTCGTTCGCTCAAAAAGTGACTTGATTTGCTCGTCGGTTCGTGCATGATTCTCAGCTATCACTATCTCGATACGCCGAGTCGCGTCCTTGATTTCGTGGAGCTCCCGGGCGTTGGCCGCCTGTGCCTTCTCCATGGCGAGGTGATTCTGCTCAATCGCGGCCATCCGCTGCTGAATGCGAATCGCCCAACCGACAGCGCCGATGAATTGGAGCAATCCCATTGTGATGATCGCCGGCAGCAGCGCCTCCATTAACCCTGTCCCTCGATCAGGACCAAGCGGAGAGAGGTTTTCTTTGCCTTCGCGAGTTCGTCGTAGGCCAACTTCACGAACCCCGGCCACTGATCGGGAGGAATAGTCAGACATCCAAGAGAGGACGTTGTCGTCTTTCCGCCGCGGTGGATGTTGATTCCGAAGAATCCCGAGTCGTTACCCGTGCCGTCTCGATGAACCGTGAACTTCTCGCCCTGGCGCAACGCTGGATACGGCACGTACGGTTTTGGCCGGCTGATCCCGTGGAGGCCCTTCTCAAATCGCCAGATGCCGTTGACCAAGCGGGCAACCCCTTTGCGATGCACACTCGGATCGGTATTGGCATTGAAGGACTTCACGAAGCCGTTGGCCGCGAAGAATATCGCGTCATCGTAAATCCCGCGGTCGTTTACGCCAACTTTCCCGAGCGAATCCTGAAAGTAGCCTCGGACGGCCAGGATCGCAGGTACTTCGGTGACTCCGTGCTCGGCGAGGATTTCGCGCACTTTCGTCGGAGCCCAGGCAGGGCGGTTCTTTGGCATCATTGCCTGCCGCTTACGCTGCTTCGGCCATTGACGCGCGCATGATGTCGATGATCAGTCGCACCATCGTCGCATCTACGTCGTGTCGAGCGCGCACCTCATGAGCTGAACATCCAGAGGCCAGGTCATCACAGACGAGCACCTCAAGCGACAAGTACTCGGCAATCACGGTGCCGACTCTTTGCCAGAGCTTCCCATCCATCCGAATCTCGTCGGGCGGGTACAGGATTCCTTGGCCGGAACGTCGTCCGAGAGACTTGATCATCCACCGCGACTCCGGAGCAGTCAGCACCTTTTGACGTCGCTGCAGCTTGACGTAGTGGATCATCGCGTCACGCAGCGCAAGGAGGTTCGGGTCTACCGTCAGATCGTTCGCCATGATCCGCTTGACACGCTCGATCTGAGCTGATCGGTAGCGATCGAATGTGAGCCGCGCGTCACTGCCGGCGACGATCCGAGATTCGACGTCTTCCTCGCATGGTGTGCTGTCGGCGATCGAAAGCCCGCTGTCTCCTTCACTGTCGATCGAAAGCGCGTCTCGTTCCCCCGACCGCTTCGGCCTCGATACGCTTCGCCACAGGTCGATGAGCTTTCGCCGGATACATCGTTTTGTGTAGCTCCGGACCTTCGTACCCTTGCCAGGTTCCCAAGACCGGAAGGCGGCGATACACGCGCCGAGGGCGATGGCATGACGGTCTTCGATGTCGGTGCCGCCGACCCTGAACTCTTTCGCCTCGAACCTCGCAATGTCCCAGTAACGAGAGGTCAGCTCAGCTTCCGCCGCCTTGTCCCCTGCCTGGCACCGAATCGCGAGTTCTTCGTCGGTCATCACGCCATTCGCTTCTTGTCTGCGATGTCATCCATGGACGGAGCCTCACCGGTTGGTTGCCGGCGAGACTTGAACAATTCGAGCTCGGTCGCGAACATCGTTTCGCCTTCCGCAAGGTCCTCCGCATGCCAAATGGGCAACGCGTAACCCTTCCTGAAAACGTAGCCGATTGGGCTTGGAATGACGAGAGGGCTTTGCTTCGAATCCACGAACGCGATCACCTCGGCAGGGGTTGGGAAGAAGACCAGCCGAGACTGCGCTTTGCGAAACGCGGCTTCACCTTCGGCCTGCGTGATGTTCCGATCACGGAAGGCGATGGTCCAAGACCTGCAGAGTTCGGAATCGACATCCGCCAGCGACTTACCCCGCAAAGTCTTGGCCAGGACCAAGAGCCAAGCCTTGATCCAGATTTCCGAACGAGACGCTCGCTCGATGTCAGGCAATTTCCGCCTCCTCGGCATTGATCCGATCAAGGTGCGATCGCAGACTGCCAGAACCGGACCTCGGAACAGGGTCAACCCCGGAGCGCATCTGCGAAACCAGCGAGGCGTGATTGCTCCAGATTTGAGGCCAACTGAGCCCCTTCGGGATGTGACGAGCGACCCAGCAGTAGAGCTTGGCCACCTCATCCACGCCCAGCTTCTCGACGAGGTTGCGCAGCGGCGAATCCTTGCGGAGGTGCTGCCGAACCTCCGAGTCGTTTGGCTCTGGGAGGTCGAGGTGCGAAGCGATCGAAACGAGCACGTCCTTGACCGAGTCGAACGGTTCGGACCTCGCCCGCTGCGGTGGCGGGTCCCCGTCACCGACTGAGCGTAGCGAAGTCGTGTTTTCCTCCCCTTCTATCCCCTCCTTTCCTTCCTTCCTTGTAGTGACAGGCTCCTGATACCCTGGCGACAGGACAGTATCACCCTCATGTCGGCCCGCTGATACCTCGCCGTCAGGCGGGTGACAGGCGGGTGACGGCAGGGTATCACCCGGGTGACGGCTAGATGATAGTTGATCGTCGGGCTCCTGATGGATGGGTGATGGCACGGCGTTAACTGCCTGATACTCTGGCGACGGTTGGGTGACGTCTTCCTGCACGGACTCTTCAATAACCGTCAGCCACCCGATATGCGCCTGCGCCAGGAATTCGAAGGCGATCTCGAACCATTCGGCTTTCGACCGTGTCTTGATCGCGAGGGACTGAGCTGTGTGTGGAACGCCGTTGTCCTTCACCAACGCGCCGCGCTCCTTGCACTTGCTCGCGACTTGGACGAGCAGGACCCACGCTGCGAAGATTTCGGCAGCGCGCGGGTGAGCCATGACAAGGGAGAATCCTTCGCCATCATGCTTATTCGGCATGCCGACCCAGGCGAGGTCCTTCACCGATCGAGAGCGAGAGTTTTCGAAGACCGCGTCCCAGTCGGCAATCGCAAAGGTCTTCACGATGCCACCTTCAACGAATCGACCCAGCGCGAGACCCGGGTATCCAGGAACATGTCCTCGCTTGTGAGTTCTCTTGCGAGAGTCAAGCCGGCCAGCGATCGGCAGCGGCTCAGTGCGACGTAGGTCTGGCCGTGCGCGAAGGCCCGGGTTTCAAGCGTCAGGTGAACGCTGTCGAAGGTCTGCCCCTGGGCTTTATGAGTCGTGACCGCCCAGCCGAGCTTGAGTGGAAACTGCGTGAACGTGCCGATGACCTCCGCCGAGAGTTTTCCGCCTTCGTACGTGTAGGCCAGCGTCTCCCATTGGTTCAGCTCAATCGACTCAACTCTCCCGCGGTCAAGTTCAACGAGGATTTCCGTCTCCGAAATGTCCTTGACGAACCCAAGATCACCGTTCGAGTAAGTTCGGCCACCGTCCTTGTTGGCCACGACCATCACGCGAGCGCCGATTTTCAGCTGCAAGTTCTCGGGCGCGGGAGCTTGTCCGCGATAATCGCCGTCCTTCGATGCCTCAAAGGTCACGACATCGCCCTCAATCTGCCGTAACCGCTGCGCATTGATGGCGTCCGCCCGTGCGTTGGTTGTGGTGACGGTGATCGCACTCTCAGACGGGATCGCGAGAGCCCGCTGATTCACCGTCTCAAGCCCTCTCATGTCTCCTTGGCGCAGCTGGTTCAGCGCCTCGATGAACTCAGGGTCGCCGGACTGCCTATACACCGTCGAGAGCTCGATGAGTTGAAAGCCGGCGAGGAGAGCTGCAGCATCAAAGAAGAAATGGCTCGGATAGCGCTCCTTCAGCATTTGGTCTTCTGACGCATTGCCGACGACTGGCTCGATCTGAAACGGATCACCGAAGAAGATCATCGGCACTCCGCCGAACCGTTCATCATTGCCTTTCGTCAGCCGGAGAGCTTGGTCCATGGCGTCGAGCAAGTCAGCTCGAACCATTGAAACCTCGTCAATCACGATCGCGCGGGCCGCTTGAAGGGCCTGGCGCGAACGGCGTCCTAGTGCTCGGATGTCGTTCAGCGGGCCGGGGCGAATGCCGAAGAAGCTATGAATCGTCTGGCCGCGAACATTGGTTGCCGCCAAACCGGTCGGCGCGAGCACGATGTAAGATCCCGAGTCGCGGAGTTCGCGCAAGATCGTCGATTTACCCGTGCCTGCCTTTCCGGTGATGAAGAGGACGCCCGTCGTTAAGTTCTGCGCCACGGACAGCGCTTGTCGTTGTTCGAATGAGATTCCCATGATCATTTAGTGAATGGTCATCGGCATCACAACGATTTGCGTCGTGTTCTGCTCGTCTTTGACCACGACGGCCCTTGATGCCTCGGTCATTTCAAAGAAGGCAATGTTTCCGGTAAGCACCGAAAGCGCATCGATCAGGTACCGGACATTGAAGGCGATTTCGAAACTATCGCCAACCCCTTTGGCGGCGGCCCGCACTTCGGCGCGCAGCTCTGCTACCTCACAACTGCTCGTGAGAGATAACCCATCACGAGGCGTAATCGTCATGCGCATGCGATTGGCGCTCTCCTTGCCGATGCGTAGAAATTTCTTGCACGTGGCTAGGAGTTCCGCTCGATCGCAGGTGAACTGCTTTGTGTTCGACGACGGCACGACTTTCTCCCAGCTGGGGTAATTGCCCGTGGCGACTTGTGCCCAGACGTTTATCGTTCCGCTTGTCAAAACGGCAACGCTCTTGTCTTCCAAGTCCAAGTACAGCCGAATCGAATCGGAGCCGCGCAATGCATGGAGAGGTTTGAGGAGCGGGGCGGGCAGCCAGTACTTTTCGACAAAGAAGCCATCCACCGGCAAATCCACCACACAAAGTCGATGAGTGTCGGTGGCAATTGCCCTCACCCGGTCTGTAGCATCCGGGTGAGGCTCGATCTGTATCCCGCAGAGTGTCGGGCGGTGATCCTTATCCTTGCCCACAAATCGAGGAAGTACCTTGAGCAGTTTCGCCGCGCTGTCACTAGGCAGATCAAATCCGCGCGTGGTCCCGTTAATCAGGACAGGGATGTCTTCCGGAGTCGATCCAAAAACCTTCATCGTGCCCGTCCCCTCGATTGTGAGGATGTTGTCGACCGTGCTCAGGCGAACTTGCTCCGATGTCTCGCTGCGGAGGAAGGCGGCGAGGTAATCCAGCTGGAATTCAACACTGAAGGGAGTAGTGAATCCATCCTGTAGAACGGTACGCCAGTTCACTCCATTTGACAAAGGTCCAACGCCATTGCAGTAGGTGAAGGTGAGGACACCCTTCGCGACATCGATGATTGCGAGTGGCCGTCCATTCCGACCTTTGAGCCCCATCGCAATGGAGACCACTTTGAGGAGTTCTTCACGGGAGACCACGGCCGAGACTTGGCGCGCTTGAACCGGGGCCGCGCTCAATTGGCCACCTCTGCCTTTTCCTGTGCAGCGAGTTGCTTGTCGAGCGCCGCGATCCAGACGCGAGAGAAACCCACGCGCTCAGCGGCGATCTTCTTCTTTACACCCTCAGCCACCAAAGCGCGGTAACGCTTGACGGCTTCCAATTGTCGTTCTGTGAATGTCATACAAATCCCAGTATGACTAACAGATGTCAAAAACGACAAGTTTAGACTATGATTATTTCGGCCATGCTTTCCCCAAGTGCAGCGACCATCCCCCGAGCAACTAAAGTATTTCCGTAAAGTTGTCCTTGGCAAATCCCAAGAAGAAATGGCCGAGGTCTTCGATGTCGTTCGAACGACTTACGCAAACTGGGAGAACGCCAAGGGAACGGTTCGGATGCCTGACGTGTACTTGCGCAAACTCTACGCGATTGGTTTCGATCCGGATCAAGTTTACGAGAAGGCGATTCGCACCGGTTCTGCCGTGATCGTTAAAGAGACGAACTTAGGAGATCGGTATCCGATCGGCTCAACCGTCCTCCTCCCGCGGTGGCGCGGAGTGCTCTGCGGAGATTCCGGCGAATGTCACTTCGTGGAGGACGACAGCGAGCTCGAGGTGCCGGCGTTCCTCCTCAATGGCCCCGCTGAAGAGTTCGTCGTTGTGCAAGCTGCCGGATCTTCGATGGCGCATCGAATCGAGCACTCGGAGCACGGGCTGGTAAGGCTGAACAGTAGCCCGCCGATCAAGAGCCTCGTGGTCGCGACCAGGTCTGATAACTGCCACTTCCTCAAAGGGCTACTCCCTGGCACCTTTCCGTTGCCGTACGAACTCCACTCGATCAACGAGGCGTACCCGCCGATCCTCCATGTCGAAGATTGGACCTTCGTTGGCCACCTCACCGCGATCCTCAAGACGCCAGAGCCGGGAGTGCCGAACATTGAATGGCTCGGTGGTTCACCACTGCGATTCTGAGGTGCCATGATCAACGAATGGCAAAGTATGCCGATCTGGCTCGTGAGCGCATCCGAACGAAGCTGAAGTCATTCGCAAACATCGTGCAACAGGCGAAGACGAGAAACCTCAATGAAGCCGACACGAGAGACATCGTCAAAGCCATGCTGGGCGACCTTCTTGGCGTGGACCCCTTCTTCGAAGTGACAGGAGAGTTCTCGGTGAAGGGGCAGTATGCTGACTTCGCCGTCAAGTTCGCCGACCGAATTCAGTACTTCGTCGAGGTGAAGTCGATCGATACAAAGCTGGACGAGAAGCACCTCTTCCAAGTCATCGGATACGCGGCAAATCATGGTGTCGAGTGGGCGGTGCTGACCAACGCTGATGAATGGCGAGTCTTCCGGCTCTTCGCCGGAGACGAAAGGCGGACGGAGTTGCTCTTTTCGGTCAGCATGTCAGGCGATACCCTAGCTGATCTTATTGAGAAGTTCTTTAACTTTTCCAAGGAGGGCTTCCGACAACGAGCCCTCGAATCCTATTGGGTGAATCACCAGGCACTGGCACCTCTCAAGGTCGCCGAACTGCTGGTTGGCGACGCAATGGTCACCGCTTTGAGGAAGGAGATTGCTCGGCAAGGGAAAGTTCGAGTAGACGACGAGACGGTCAAAGAGCTGCTCCTTCATCAAATCCTTCGGGGGGACATCGTTGATTCGCTCGCGGATGGCGCTGCCAAGTCAAAGTCTGCAACCAAGCGAAAGAACTCAAGGTAATTGCGGGCAGATTCTCCTACCACGCATAGCCCATCAACCGAGCGATCAGATAAGTAACCCCAGCCATCGCTACCCAAGCGGCAAAAACAACAAGCCGAACAACCCAGGGGCGGCGCGATGCGACTTCTTGAGGTCCAATCGACGGCCTCGCAGCCTTCAACATCGCGATCACATCCGTTGGCAAGTGACCGAGCGTGAGGCCATATTGCAACAAGTACTGTTCGGCCCTGTCACGGTCCAACGTTGTCAGCTCCCTCCGGGCCTCCCTCGAACGGATGTCCAAGGCGACACTCTCAATCGCCTTGAGCTGATCAAGGTCACTCATGTCAGTCCACATTCTAGCACGGGACTAAAGCCCTATGCCCGGATGAGGCAAAGTCGAGGCTGTGAATTGACGAAAATAGTCAAAATAGTCCTGAAATGGGCATTTTAGTCATATAATGTTCACAAGCCGCACGTTGCGGCGCATTGTGACGACATGAAACGACAAACTCTGCTTCTCATTATCGACAACTCTGGGCCATTGCCACCGACTCCCGGCCCCGTCGCATGCCGCCGATTCGATCGCAAGCGCTCGGCATCTGCCAAGGCATTCACTCTCGAATGTCGATCCCGCCGACTGGCCAAGTACGGAGCTGCTGCGTGAGTATTGCCGCTCTGGTCGCCGCCGCTCTTGCTACTCCTTGGCGGAACGACGTTGACCTAGGTTACGACCCAGAGAAGTACACGGCAAACAAGGATCGTTGCCGAGGTGACCAAGAGCCCTGCGTCCGATGCGGAAAGCCAGTAGACGGTCCGCTCTACGCTTCCTACACAACGGGCGGCTACTGGATTCCCAAGGAGCTGATCGACGTCTATCCGACTGAGGGTGACGCGGTCCCCCCAGAGTTTCAGCCGCTTGTCGACAAGTACGGCTATGGGCTTGGTGTCTGGCCCATCGGCCCGGACTGCGCGAAGTACGCCCCTGAGATTGTAGGAGACCTAAACGAGCTCGCAAAGGGCATCGTAGCGCGCGACACGGAGGCGGCCAATTGAGCGCCGCCCCCGCGATCGTCCGCGACACTCGTCTCCTCTGGATTCATTCCCTCGAGCTGCGCAATTTCATGGGAATCACACAGCTCACCGTCCCTGTCGGTGGCACGAGCAAAAACCTCAACGTCTACGGTGACAACGGAACCGGAAAGTCAACGATCTACCACGCCCTCAGCTGGCTACTCTTCGGGAAGAACTCCGAATGCAAGGAGCAGTTCGAAATCAAGCCGCTCGACAAAGACAACAAGCCGCTTCACAACCTCGACTATGAGGTTTCCGGGGAGTTCGATCTCAACGGCAAGCGCATCACGCTTCGAAGGGTCTTAAAAGAAGTCTGGGGAAAGGAGCGCCAGACCAAGGGCACGTTCAAGCATGAGACCGAGTACTTCATCGACGATATCCCGGTCACGGCAACGCAATATGACGCGTTCATCAACGATATCTGCCCGGAATCTCGGTTCTGGATGCTTAGCAGTGCCGACTATTTCAACACCCAACTCCATTGGACGAAGCGGCGCGAAATCCTGCTCGAAGTCTGCGGCGATGTCAGCGACGAAGATGTCATCGCTTCCGATCGCTCACTCGCTGATCTGCCCGACATCCTGCAAGGACGATCGCTCGACGATCACCGCAAGCTGGTCGGCGTCAAGAGCAAGGAAGTCAAACAGCGGCTTGGATTGATCCCCTCGCTGATCAATGAAGCGACGAGAGCCCTTACGGAGGTCCCCGAATCTCCGATCGATGTCGAGCCGCTCGAAGAACGCATTGACGAAATCCGCGCGCAGGGCCAAGCCCTGACCAGCGGCGGTCGAGCCGCGGAGCTCATGGCGCAAATCAGTCAGTGCGACGCCGATCTCATCGCACGAACGAACGAACTCTCCAGATCCCGAAATGATGTCTTCGAGGGGAATCTCCACATCGTGCGAGAGAAGCGCGCCGCCCTCAATGAACTCGAAGGAAATCTCGCTCAGTTAGAGCGCGAAGTCAAGGGGCAACGGTTTCTCATTGAAGAACACGATCAGAGGCTCGAAGGCTTGCGCAAAGACGATGACGAGATTTCCGCCTCGGAGTTCGTTTGGAGCGGGCTCGAAACCTGTTCTGCCTGCGGCCAGGCGCTACCACACGGCCAAGTAGCCGACACGAAAGCCGAGCAAGAAGCGGCGTTCAACTTGCGCAAGTCGGAACGCCTGGAACAGCTCCTTGCCATCGGGTCACAGTTGGCGGCCGAAGTTGCGGAGGCGAAAGGGTCACTGGCCGCAAAGGAGGAGGCGATCAAGAACCTCGTCGAGAACCTCATCCCCACGGCCAAGGACGAACTCGATGCCGCCAAGACACAGGCGGACGCCACTACCGTTCCTGCCGTTGACCCGGAAAGCGATCCCGTCTCCATGGAAATCGCGGCCCGAAAGGCCCAACTGACCAAAGAGCGGCAGGACGTCATCGCCGGCAACCAAACCGCGATCGACGAGCTCACGACTAAGATCGAGGCCGCCAAAGCCCGCCTCAAGGATGCCAACGAGACGAATGCGGCCATCGCCGCGAACGCCGCAACCCAAACCCGAATCGCCCAGCTGACCGACGAGGAAACTCAGCTGAGCCGCGAGTCCGAGCGCCTAGAGCGTGAGCTGTATCTCATCGAAGAGTTCATCCGCGTCAAGGTTCGGCTCCTTGAATCTCGGATCAACGCCAAGTTCAACGTCGTCGGCTTTAAGCTCTTCAAGGAGCAGATCAACGGCGGACTCGCCGAGTGCTGTGTCTGCACGGTGAACGGTGTCCCCTATGACGGCGCCCTCAATCACGGCGCGCGCGTCAATGCCGGCCTCGACATTGTGAAGGCACTTCAGCATCACTACGGATTTTTCCCACCCGTCGTCATCGACGGCGCGGAATCCACGACCTCCTACCTGCAGATGGGCTGCCAGCTCATTCGCCTCTACGTGAGCGAAGCCGACAAACAACTCCGCTTCGCATAAGGAAAACAGATATGTCAAACCAAGAAACGAACAACACTCCCGCCACTACCACTCCCATCAGCCACGCCAACATCGTCGCCAAGCGCGTCAGGGCGAGCGTGCAAGACGGAACCCTGCACCTGCCGGCCGACTATTCCGCGGAGAATGCCCTCAAGTCCGCATGGTTCACATTGCAATCAGTCAAGACCAGGAGTGGCCAACCGGTGTTGACGGCATGCACGGCTGCGTCGATCCAGAACGCGCTGTTCGCGATGGTCGTCTTCGCGCTCAATCCGGCAAAGAAGCAGTGCGACTTCATCGCCTATGGTAACCAATTGGTTTGTCAGCCCACTGCCGAGGGCGACGTGTCCATAGTGCAACGGATTCGACCTGGCGTCGAAGTCTACGCCGATGTCGTGTACGAGAAGGACGAATTCGATTACGAGAATGCGCACGGGAAAATCTTCGTTACCAAGCACCGGCAGACCCTCGACAACATTCGAGCTGATCAGATCAGGGCCGTGTTTGCCGGATCCAGAGACCCCGAGACGGGCGAAGACTTCGGCGCGATCCTGATGAGCATGGAGCAGGTCCGCATGGCCTGGACCAAGTCGCAGAACTACTCTCCGGACAACCCGAATTGCGAGCACAACAAGTTCCCAGATCAGTTCGCCATCCGAACGGCGAAGCGACGATTCTGCAAGCCGATCATCCGCAACAGCGACGACCGGCAGCTGCGAGAAGCACTGCAGCAGCAGGACGAAATCACCGTGCTCAGCGGCGTGGATGAAGCCGAAGCCGCCCTCGCCAATTGCGAGATTCTCGACTTCGAAGAGCCAGCCGCCCCGGCCCTGGAAGAAACCCAGACCGAAGCCGTGCCCGCACAGCAGGAAGAACCCGAGCCCGTTCAACAGCGGAGGTTCTGAGCCCAATGACGTTCACTCCAATCGCGTCATCGTCTGCCGGTTGCGCCTATATCCTTGCCGGCGCAACAGGCAGCCTCCTGATCGACTGCGGCATCAACATCCGCCGACTCAAGGAGGGCACCGGTTTCCAGCTGAGCCGGTTCGCGGGCTGCCTCGTCAGCCACGCCCACATGGATCACGCATCTTCGATCAAGCCGCTACTTGATTTCGGGATGAACGTCTGGGCCAGCCGAGAGACGTGGGAAGCCTACTTGCTGGGAGCGTACGCCGGCCATCACCGAGCGAAGGTGATCGCGCCGCTCGAAGAGTTCTCGGTCGGAGACTGGCGTGTCATCGGCTTTCCCGTCATCCACGACGCGCCCGGCACTCTCGGATTCCTCGTCTCTGGCCAGGGCGGAAAGCTCCTTTACCTGACGGACACGGCATTCACCGAGTTCAAGTTCCCGGGCCTGACTCATATCGCGGTTGAGTGCAATTGGAGCGAAGAAGCAATCCGCGCGAACACCCGTAGCGGCGAGGTGTCAAGCGAGCGATTTAAGCGAACGGTGAACAATCACATGTCTCTTGAGCGCGTGATCCGCTTCCTGCAGGCAAATGACCTCACGACGGTGAAGGAAATCCACCTGCTCCACCTCTCTGACACGAATTCCGACGAGCAAGAGTTCAAGCAGGCCGCGATGAAGGCAACTGGCAAACCCGTCTTCATCGCGGCCAAGGCGGTGCAGGTATGAGCCTGAATCGCTACCGTTACACCCATCCGGAACATCTGAAGATGGGCGATCGCTTCACGTTGACGCCAAGCGCATCTTGCACGGTCACGAGTGTTGATCGGACAGGAGTTGCCGCCAACGTGGACCTCGCGGTCGATGGCCATACATTCCCGACCGCACTCCTGCTCGACGATCTGCGCCGACTGTTCCCGAACGGGATCCGGGTCATCACTCACGATGTCGAAACCGCGATCAACGGAATCAACCGTCAACTCAAGACGATTGACGAGCGCCTTAGCTGGTTAGAGAACCCAGGAGAGCGATGAGGCGAAACTACGATCGTCTCGCCATCATCGGCTTGGTCATCGCGCTGATCGTTCTCGTGGTCGAGACGAGCTGCAACGGCCCCGTTCCCACCGGCATCACCGACGTTGACCAGGCGCGCGAGGGCCGGCGATGAGCCAAGTCCTATTCGAAATCGCGATCGCGCTCCTCCTTCTCGCGATCTTCTATGTCCTCTTGACGATGTCAAGCGAAGAGCAACCATGAACCACCAATTCCAAACAAACTCGAATGAGGCATTGCCATGCTGACGATGCGAAAAGCGCAGGGCGAAGCGTTCCTGTGCGGCCAGACGGTCTACAACACAAAGTTCTCGATCCGCCTAAGCGCGATCGACAAACTCCAAGAAGCGCGCAACGGCACGATCCTAATCGTCCACAACGATGACCAGCCGGTCTATGCCAATGCGGATTACGACGACGTCGAGCAGATGGTCTTCGGGGAGAGTGCGGCGTGAGCGGTTCTGACATGCCGAGCGTGAACTGCGTCGGTTCCGATGCTGTCGAGAGTGTCGCGTACAACCCGCTCGCCCTCACCTGCGAGGTGACGTTCAAGGGCGGCCGTAAGTACCGGTACTCCAACGTGGAAAGCTCCGACGTCCTGCAGCTGCTATTCTCCGGATCGCCCGGGCGTTACATGCACTCCGTTTTCAAGCGGAAGTACGTCGGCGTTGAAGTCCTGTCTGCGCGGAGGCCCGCATGAGATCGCTCAACCTTCGCGACAAAGCCTGGCTCACGATCAACGAATGTCGCAAGCTACTCGGCTGGTCACGCGTGAAAATCTGGAAGGCCGTCAAAGATGGCCACTTCGACGCCGTGCGCGATGGCGGATCGGATGAGAATCCGCGGTACAAGATCGGCGCTCAGTCGATCGAGAACTACATCAAGACCGAAGCGGAGCGACTCCGTCGAATCGCCAATGGTGAGGATGCCGCGTGAGGCTCTTCCGGCCAACCGAAGAGCAAATCCAGGCGCGCCTGGTCGATCTGCTCAGGCTCTACCGGTACACGGTCCTGCCGACCAACCGGAATCGACGACGTTGCCCCAGCTGCCGAACCTTTGATAACCGGCCAGATGCGATGATCGCCGGCATTCCCGACCTTCTGGTTACTCACGATTCGTGGCCAGAAGGCGTCTGGCTCGGCATAGAAATGAAGCGCGACGCCTCATCGAGAGTTCGCCCTGAACAACAGGCACTTCTCGATCGCAAGCGAATCCTGATCTGCTGGGATGAGCAAGCCGGATTCGAAGCCGTGAAGGAATTCGGAAGGAGCCTCGCCGATGCCGCTTAGCGACGTTGAAGAGCGACTGGTCAAAGATGGTTTGCAAAGCCACCCTGCGGTCAGACAACTCGTGAGAATCGCTCGCCTAGCCCTGCAGACGAGGACCGCTCAAAAAGCCTACTTCTCCGCCGATTTCAAAGATAAGAGCTACCTGCTTGGCCAGTCCAAAGCCGCCGAAAGGGAACTCGACGCCGCGTTGGCCGACACCCCGAAACAAGAGAACCTTGACCTATGAATGACGACCCCATCGAACTAAAAATCACCTTCACCGAGAGCGGATGGTCCTCGATCCGATTCATCGCCGCCGCTTTCACCCTTGCGTTTGTCGTGAGCAGTTTCGCCAGTTGTACCCTCGTCGAACGGCAGGCATCGAGCGCCGTCGAAATCGCCAGGATCAACGCCGGCTCGGTCACCCAGGAGGGCGAGTAACCATGTTGCTCCCTGAAGCGCGCCGCACGATCGCGGAATGCGCCCACTTGCTCAACGAGGGAGGGCACACGAGAGAGGCGGTCCTAATGATCGCGATATTCCAAGACCTCAGTGGCGCGATCCTGACCAGCGAGCGAACCGGAGTAATCCGGCGTGAGTTTGAGCTGGCAGGTCGGACCGCGAAAACGAAGAAACGGCCATTGGTCGTGCCTCCCATCGTCGACGACTTCCAGGCTGCTGTCAATGGCATCTACATCCCTCCCGCTCATAAGCTTCGAGGCTTGCAGGAGTACGACCGATGAAGCAGCTGCGCGTAGCGAAGGAACTTCAACTGCCGATCGAAACCGTCACGTCGACCGTGGCAATTCTGGCCCGAAAGGGAAGTGGCAAGACGTACGCCGGCAAGGTCCTCGCTGAGGAAATGATTGAATCCGGCAACCAGGTCGTGCTCCTCGATCCGGTTGGCGTTTGCTGGGGACTGCGAACCTCCAGCGACGGGAACTCGCCCGGGATCCCGATCCTCATTCTCGGCGGCGATCATGGCGATATCCCGCTTGACGCGAAGTCCGGCGCCCAAGTGGCCAACTTCCTGATTTCCTCCCGTCAGTCTGCTGTTCTGGATCTTGGAAACTTCACACAAGGGGAAATGAAGCGGTTCGTCGCTGATCTTGGCGAAGAACTGTACCGCGTGAATCGAGCACCGATGCACTTGATCCTTGATGAGGCGGACATGTTCGCGCCTCAACGGCCAATGGACGGCGAACAGAAGATGCTCGGTGCCATCGACAAGATCGTTCGCCGCGGGAGAGCTCGAGGGCTCGGCATGACAATGCTGACCCAGCGACCGGCCGCGCTCAACAAGAACGTTCTGACTCAGTGCGAGACCCTCGTGCTCATGCGACTGATGAGCCCGCAAGACCGAGCCGCCGTGAAGGAGTGGGTGAACGTCCACTCGACGTCGGAAGAGGTCACCGAGCTCATGACGAGCCTGCCGACCCTCGTTCCCGGCCAGGCATGGTTCTGGTCTCCTGGAAGCTTTCCGCTCACCCTCGCCCGCGTTCGTCAGCTCAATACCTACGACAGCTCCGCAACTCCGAAGGTTGGCGCGACGGTGAACGAGGTGAGAACCCTGGCGGACATCGACCTCGATGCCCTGCGCGAGGCATTCGCCCAGCAGCTCGACGAGACTGACGATCCCGCCGCGTTGAAAGCCCGGATAAAGGAACTCGAAGCACGGCTCGCCACTGTGCCGGATCAGGTGTCCCTGCGAGAAGCGACCGAGGCGGCAAACACACTCCGTGAACGTCTAGCCGGGTCAGACAGCACTTGCAGAATGCTGCGCGGCAAGCTCGTTGAGATTCAGCAGTTGATCTCCTTGGGTTTGCTCGCATCCGAAGAGTTCAGGGGAGAGGGCGCAGGCACCCCTTCACCGCAGGCAACCGTCGTTGAGAAAGAGCGCCGTCAACAGGTCACCCCGAAGAATCGGATCGACGAGGCTGAGAAATACACCTACCTCTCACTGACACCAGGTGCTTCGCGCATTCTCACTGCGCTCGCCAACCTGCTCGCCCTTGGGCGCCCAGCTGGAGATCGCCGAGTTGTTGCCGCCCTATCCGGTCAGTCACCCAAAAGCGGAAGTTACGCGCAGAATCTCGCCGCCCTTCGATCGCGGAACCTCATCGAGACCGTCGCTGATGGGATTGCCCTCACGAAGGAAGGCAGGGTAGTGACACCGAAGCCGGACAAGCCGGCCACTCTCGACGCCTATCACCGCTCCTGGAAGTCGTTCCTAACATTGACGCAGGGACGCATGCTTGACCGGCTAATTGCCCTTCACCCGAACAGCGTCACCCGCGAACAGCTCGCCAACCTGACGAACCAGTCACCTAAGAGCGGTAGTTTCGCTCAAAACCTCGCGAAGCTCCGCAGCTTCCAACTGATCGAGGGATCAAAGGAGATTACTGCGGCCGACCTTCTCTTTCCGCGAGGCATGAAGTGAAATCGCGGGAGTTCATCTTCGGACTTGTCCTCACGGTGGCCTCCATCGCAATCGTGTGGTCATGGGATTGGTCGGGGTGGCTCATGGAAAAACGACGCAAGGCAATCATCTTAAGCTGCGAGAACCCTGATTTTGTTAACTACGAGTTTTACAAGATCAACGACCAGGTCGTCCACACCGAATACACCTACCGCTGTGACGACGGGAAGTTCCTCCATACCCCGACCATGCTAACGACGAGAAGCGAGGAGCGACCGTGAGCCTCTACGTCCAACCTCTGCTTGACGTTCACGATGAACTAATTGTCGATCTGTTCGCCGGTGGCGGCGGCGCCAGCGCCGGGATCGAGGAAGCGACCTGAGAATGCTCGCGCCGAATGAGTTATTTCTAGCGCAAGGGTTTCGCCCTAGCTTCATCATCGACCGCGGCCATGATGGACGGCCAATCACAAAGACCGCACAGGTTCGATTGGTCGGTAATTCAGTGTCGCCACCGGTAGCCAAAGCTCTCGTGCGAGCCAACGCTGCGGAAATTTTCGCCCGCGGACGCAAGGAGTTCATAGCTTGACCGAACCTTTCGAAATCCACTGCGGCCACGCGCTGGCCGTGCTCCGCACGCTCCCCGACGAGTCGGTTGATTGCGTCGTAACCTCCATTCCCTACTGGGGACTGAGAGACTACGGCACCGAGCATCAAATCTGGGGCGGAAATCCGAAGTGTCGACACAAGTGGGACGCCATCATAACACCCGCAGCAAACGGAATCAAGCATCCGGGCGGAATGAGCGGCGAGTCCCTATCTACCCGATCAGCAACTAGGGGACCGCGGGAGTCGGCATTCTGCGCCAGGTGCGGCGCATGGAAGGGCGAACTCGGCCTAGAGCCGACTGTTCAGCTCTTCGTCGAGCACATCGTTGAAATCTTCCGCGAGATCCGGCGAGTGCTGAAAAGGACCGGAACCGTTTGGGTCAACGTTGGGGACACCTATGCAGGGAGTTGGGGAGGCCAAGGCGGACCGTCGAATCTAAGCGTCGTAAGCGCCGATGTCTATCCTCACCGATCACCAGCAAACAAGGCGAAGCGCAGCGGTCTCAAGCCGAAAGATCGCTGTATGATCCCCGCGCGAGTCGCGATCGCAATGCAAGAAGATGGCTGGTGGCTTCGCGACGAGATCGTTTGGTCGAAGCCGAATCCCATGCCTTCAAGTGTTCGCGATCGAACGTCACCGTCGCACGAAATGATCTACATGTTCTCCAAGTCGCGCAGGTACTGGTTCGACAAGGCGGCAATCGCAGAACCGGCCGCCGACGCCTCTCTCGCGCGTTGGGATCAGGATGTCGAGAATCAGGAAGGCAGCGGTCGGGCGGTTGGCAAAACCAACGGCAAGATGAAGGCGGTTGGCGGCAAGCCCCTTCCATCTGGCTGGGAAAACAGCCCGAACTATAGCGGCCAGGATCCAAGATATCCAGGTCGTGAACCAAAACTGCCCGACACCTTCAAGGGCTCAATTCCCGGGCGTAAAGACGGGCCAGGTCAGGACCGACGTTCGAAGAAGGACCGCAATCTCGGCCCAAAGAATGCAGGCGCAGACCCCTCCGTTAAAGCAACGGCATCGGCCCGCATGGGCCGCGGTGCAGGCTGGAGAAACGAACCTGACGCTCGTCGGCCAATGAGAGCCGTTCGCTCGGTTTGGGAGATCGCGACTCAACCGTACAAGAAGGCGCACTTCGCAACGTTCCCGATCGAAATCCCAAGGCGCTGCATCCTGGCCGGATGCCCAGAAGGAGGCACCGTACTCGATCCTTTCGCGGGTTCCGGAACGACGCTGGCCGTTGCGGTCACTCTTGGCCGGCGAGCGATCGGCATCGAGCTGAATCCGGAATACATAAAACTTATTGAGGATCGTTTGCACAATGTGACGCCAAGTTTGTTCTTGGAGGAGGCCCGCTAAGGTGACCCCATCCCCGCTCTGCACGAATACCGATGGCGCATTGGCCTACCTTGGTTGCTCCAAGGACAGGTTCGAACAACTGCGCCGGACGGGGATCGTCAAGAGCCTGGGGAAGAACTGGTTTGCCTTCGAGGATTTGAAAGAAGCCATCCAGACATTGCGCAAAATCCGAGACGAAGAGGAGATACTGACCGACCATGAAGAAGATGCCGAAAGCGAGCCCGAAGAAGGACAGGCCCGGGTGGTTCGAGGCCAAGGGGATAGACCCCGATACCGGAAAACGACGCTCATACTTAGCCAGAACCCCGCAGGAAGCATCACGGCTCGCCCACGTAAGCAAAAGCGCGGCGCGCAAGCCGAAGCATGACGGCACCCTATACGGCTTCTACGCGCTGGTCTACTTGCCCACAATCGCCGGCCACCGCCACCGAACCATTGAGCAGATCGCCTGGGCTTGGGACGGCCGCATTCTCCCGGCATTCGGTCACGTCCAGATCGCCGAGCTAACGCGCCAAGAGATTCAGGCCCAGTTCAACGTCTGGGCATCGGAACTCAAAGGCAACTCTATTCGGCACCTCAAGACATGGTTTGGGGCGGTTCTTCAGCTCGCCCTCGATGACGGGCTCATCGAAACAAATCCAGTTCGACGTGTCCGATTGCCGAAGATCCAAACCACCAAGCCGAACGCGCTTGACTGGCCGGACCTTGCCGCGCTTCTGGAACATGCTTGCCCGACTTTGAGGCCCGCCGTCTACCTTATGGCATGTGGCCTGAGCCCTTCTGAGGCTTGCGCCGTGACCCGCACAACGCTCAAAGGGACCATGCTCCATGTCTGCCAGCAGGTAGACCAAGACCGCGCCGAGATCGTCACGACGCTCAAGACCGATGCCCGGTACCGCTACATCCCCTTGCCTGAATGGGTGGCAGAAGAACTTGAATCCAGCAAGGAACGGTCAAAGGTGCTGGTTTGCCCGAACTGTGACGGGTATCTGATGATGCCCAAGTCCCTGACCAAGCTACTGGCGGAGGCATGCGAACGGGCAGGGATAGAGCGGGTCTCGCCCTACCAACTGCGCCACACGTTCATAAGCCTGATCGAGAACGACGTAGAGGCCCCGAGGCGTGTGGTACAGGCCCTTGCCGGACATGCCAGAAACACGATCACGGACGGCTACTCCCACACGTTTGTGAGGCAACTTGAGAAGTGGATGAAGGCCTACTGGGAACGGGTGTCTATGGTTGTGCGACAAAAAGAAGTGTCGCACGAGGGCCAAAACGCAGGCTAGAATTGAACTTGAGGGGTGAAGTGGCTGCCCGACAGGACGCCTTGTAGACGCCGCGAGGCTGAGGGTAGGTAGACAGGCAGGGGAATGGTGGGGGATGCGCCTGAACTCACGGGCGGATTTTGTCGCACGGAGTTGTCGCACGACCATATCGGTGACGCCACCGAAAAGGTGTCGGGCCCGACACCCGGTATATTTACCAGTTTTTGCACATGGGCTTGACAAACTCGGTTTTGTTGTGCAATGATTATAAGTGCCAGGGCGACGAGGCAATCGTCCCCCGGCGGGTCGGTCCAACAAATCAAACCGACCGCAACAGGATACAACAAATGGAAAACACGCAAACTCGAACCTTCCGACTGTCAGGCCGCTGGATGGAGGACCACCTCGATTCATGCCAAGGCGAAGATTACTGGGGGCCAGCCGGAGACCCCGTAGGCAAGTACGTCGGCG
>ERZ761592.77-NODE-77-length-53786-cov-47.440546_pt1 | contig 53786 bp, 68 predicted proteins | sample MGYA00433095_ERZ761592 | MGnify/ENA primary metagenome ERZ761592 (study PRJEB28899, sample SAMN03785554) | bioreactor sludge metagenome | biome: EBPR Sludge; feature: EBPR Bioreactor; material: 0.22µm filtered reactor supernatant | place: Saint Lucia: Queensland... | reverse complement strand
TTCTTCCACCGGGCGCAACCTTTATGATCTTCCCGCGGCGTTTATGGGGGCGGGAAGGACCCGAAGCCCCCTCCCCCTAAGAGAGATGAAGGCGGGCCGCTCGCTGTTTCTTCCGGATCGAGCGAGCGGCCCGAAGTCTTGGAGGAAATGCCCACGAAGGTGGGTAACCAATGCATATAAAAGCAAAAGCCCCGGACTGTGCCGGGGCTGTCTCTACGGGGGTCACGCCGCCCAACGACTGCTCAATCGCAGCCTTTGAAACGATCCGGGGATCGCCGTCGAGGAACTTGGGCAAGCATCCCTTGGGCAAGGGGCAACGCTTACGTTCGCTCGATCTGATGCGGTAGGACCTTGATTGTGACCTTCCGCCCCATCAACTCTATCTGAACACTGATTCTTCCACCGGGCGCAACCTTTATGATCTTCCCGGGCGGCCACCTTCCCACCAAGTCATCGACGAAGCGCACCTTCTCCCCAAGTTTGAAGTCGCTTTTGTCGCACGTTGTCGGACTGTTAAGCCCGACCTCGATCCGCCGGATGATCTGGATATCCGCGTCCGGAATGTGCAGCGGCGTGCCATCCAGCATGCGAACGACGTCAAACGCCCCGACGATCCGGTCGAGCAGGTCTGTGAAATCGACATTCGGATCGACGGCGCTGAAGACATATCCGGGCAGAATTCCGACCCGACGCAGGCGCCTGACCGGCTGGCCATTGAACAACCGGCGGGTCGGTGCGAGTTCTTCATAGCTTGGCCAGTAGCAGCGAATGTTGTTGCGACGGAAGCTGTCGACGGCGTCCAACTCCCGGTTCATCCTCACTGTGACCAGATAGCGGTCAGGTCCGGTTTCGACCGGCAGTGTGGCCACGCCGGTAATTCCGGTAAGTGCGTTTCGCACCTGTTGCATGTTTCCAGTCGCCATCAGCATCGTTCCCTCACTTGTGGCCTTCGTTTGCGAGTGCGTCGAGATCTTCGTCGGTCGGGCCGCTTTCCGGCGTTTTCGACCATGTCCCGTCCTTGCGCGGCGGCCAGTCGTCGGGGGCAACCGCTCTTTCGGCGAGATGCGTGCGCGCCAGGTGCTGCGGTATGTGCTTCGACAGGAAACGATCCCATGCGGTGGCCTGCTGGAACGACAGCGTGACCCATTCGGCGCGCGGCTTGACGTTGGCCAACGCGAGCAGCTGCGGCGTCATTTCGCCCGTCCACGTCAGCGACCCGCCCCGCAGAAACACCTGATGGAAGAACGGGCCCTTGCCGGCGATCTCGAACAGCGTCCCGATGGCTTTGGCCTCCGGGCTGCCGGCGCGGTAGGTAGCGATGACGGCAGGCTCCGGCTTCGCCTGCTCGAGCAAGGTCCAGCGTCTCTGTTCCAGGTAAGTGAAGCCGGCCGGCGGATACTTCCTGCCGAGCGCCTTGCGCTTGTCGAGGAACGGCGCAATCCCGGCCAAAGCAGCATGGCCTTCCTCGAACGTCAGCCCGAACCAGGCGCGATCGACCCTGACCTGATCGTCGTCGGCATTGGTCGGCCAGCGCCGCTTGAACTCGGCCAGATGGAGCGCATGCTTCTCGCGCTCGCGCGCGCCCTCTCTCTCAGGTTTTTGGGTAGAATCCGTCCTTGGTAAATCCGTGTTTTGTATAATACTACTAGCCACATGCGCCTCACCCGGCGACGGGTCAGCCAGCGACGGGTAACCCGTAGGTGGATCGCCGGTTTGGCGATGCTGGTCGGGAGCGATTTGCGGGCTCGAAATGACGTCGGATTCATCAGACGCAGCCTCGCTGGACACCAGCGACAAAGCCCGCCTGACCTCTTCGTCGGTCAGCGTCGGCCCGGGCTCATCCCGGATTTCGTAGATCATGAAGAACGTGCCGTTCGGTGCGCGGTCCTTGCGCGCGATGCACCAGCCGGTGCGCACCAGATTGGAGATCACACGCTTGATGGCGTCGCGACCCATGTTCCAGCGTCGGGCCAGCGCCGGCCGGCGCACCTCCCAGTCGTGCGGCCGCGAGCGCAGGTAGGCGAGAATCCCGACCTCGTCGGCGGCCAGCCGCTCGTCCTCGAACAGTGCATTGCCGATGGTCGTGAAGTTGGCCGTATATCGGCGCTTGATGATCAAAGCTGCACCTGTGTGCACGTCGTACCCCGGAGGGCGACGGCCTGTGGATAACGAGAATATCGGGGCTCTTCCGGCTTTGACCGAGCCGAACCGCGCGACGAAATCGCCCCGACATGCCACGCTGCGACTGTGGAAAACTGCCGCCTCATGACGCGCGCTCCCGCAGCATCTTCAGGACGCCTTCCATGTGCGACTTCGCCGCTTCCTTGGCGTCCGCGCGCTCATCGTCGGTTTCGGTGCGGTCGGCCATCAGGCCGTTGAACTGGCTGGCCTTCAGGTTCAGCGTCGACATCACGAACGGGTCGGTGCCGAGATCGGTGACGAGGTAGTAGACAAGCACGCTATCGCGCTGGCCCATGCGGTGGGCGCGGTCTTCCGCCTGCTTGTGGATGGCCGGCGACCAGTCGAGCTCGGCGAACACGACGACCCGCGCCCGCTTCTGCAGGCCGTCGATGCCGGTCGCAGCCCGCAGGCTGATCAGGCACAAATTGGTGTCGCCGCGCGCGAACGCATTGAGCGCATCGTCCTTCTGCGTCTTGTCCTGCCGGCCGGTGATGCACACGGGATTGCAGGATTCCAGCGCCTCGAGGATGCCGTCGGTGACGGCATGGTGGTGCAGGAACAGCAGCGTCGGCTCGCCCGCCTCCATCAGGCCGCGCACGAAGGCGATGATGGCCGGCAGCTTGGCCATGGCGGTCGCCCGCCGCGTTTCGCGGATCGCTTCGGCCTCCATCCGCGCCCGGTCGAACGGATCGGCGATCTCGGCTGCGGCCAGCGCCTTTTCGGCGGCTTCCTTCACCATTTCGGCAAACACGCCGGCATCGCCCGCGATCGGCTCGATCACCCGGCGCTTGGCCGGCAATTCCAGCTGAACGTCTTCCTTCCGCCTTCGCAGCATCAGCTTGCGGTCGCGCAAATATTGCCCCAGCACCTCCGGATCCTTCACCACCAGCTTGCCGGCGACGTATTCGCACCAGGCGCGCTCGAAGGCGGCGCGGGTATCGAGACAGCCGCGGCACAGCGTGTTCATCACGCTGTGCATCTCGATGCCGTGGTTGTAGATCGGCGTGCCGGAGAGGCCTGCGACGTTGTCGGCGGCCCGGGCGATTGCGGTGCAGGCCTCGTGCTTGCGGGTATTGGGATGGCGCAGCTCCTGCGCCTCGTCGAAGATCACGGTCCGCACCCCGCGCTCGATCAGGAATTCCGACCACGCATGCAGCACCAGATAGTGCACGATGTAGACGTCGGCGCGCGGCGTGCGGTCGAGCCTTTTTCCCCCGTTCAGGGACTGCACCCGCAGCCCTTCGGCGAGGTGGTTGTCCGGCAGCGTGTTGACCGTCATGAACTCCGCGATCTTCTTTTCCCAGTGCCGCTGCACATGCGGCTGCACCACGATCACCGCCGGCCAGGCGGCGATGCGGTCGAGGAAGCCGAAGGCCTGCACGGTCTTGCCGAGGCCCATGTCGTCGGCGAGCAGGCCCTTGCGCACGGCGCACAGGAACGCCACGCCCTCGGTCTGGAACGGCAGCAGCCGCCCGCGAAAATACCGGCCATGCGCGCTGTCGGCCGGAACGGTGGTGGCGATGTGCCGCTCGGCCACCAGCTGGCGGTACATGCGGTCGAAGATCGCCTGCGCCGCCGCCGTCAGCCGCAGCGGGAAGCGGTGCATCAGCAGCAGCAGCTCGTCGAACGAGCCGAGTGTGGCCGGGAAGGAAATCGCGTTGACGGTTCCGCCGGTCTCGCTCGATCCGGCCGCGAACAGCTTGCGCGCCATGATCACCGCGTGCGCCGATCCCTCGATCTTCCAGCGCGGCCAGGCCGGCGACTTCGGATCGTCAGGCTCGGAATAGTCGAGCGTGCCGACCGCGCCTTCTGCGGTCGGGCGCGTCAACACCGTCGGCAGCGCCACGGCCGGCGCGTCGTCGCGCCAGGCCAGCGCCTCGACCGCCCGCAGGAAGTCGTCGTCGGCCGGAGGCTGGATCAGTTCGTTCACGACGGCCACGCCTCCCCCGTCAGGTCGGAGAACCGCGTGACGCTGCCGTCGAACTGCAATTGCACCGTCCCCGTCGGGCCGTGGCGCTGCTTGGCGACGATGATGTCGGCCTTGCCGTAGACCTGCGACATCTGGGCCTGCCACTGCGAGTGATCGGCGGTGCCCGGCTTCGGCTCCTTCTTGCCGAGGTAATACTCCTCGCGATAGACGAACAGCACGACGTCGGCATCCTGCTCGATCGAGCCGGATTCTCGGAGGTCCGCGAGCTGCGGCTGCTTGTCGTCGCGATCCTCGGTCTTGCGCGACAGCTGCGACAGCGCGATCACCGGAACGTTCAGCTCCTTGGCCAGCGCCTTCAGGCTGGTGGTGATCTCCGTCACCTCCTGGACGCGGTTTTCCTGCCGCCACTTGCCGCTTCCCGACAAGAGCTGGATGTAGTCGACGACGAGAAGGTCGAGCCCCTTCTGCCGCTTCAGCCGCCGCGCCCGCGGCACCAATTGTCCGATCGACAACCCGCCGGTCTCGTCGATGAAGAACGGCAGGTTCTGCATCTCGACCGCAGCGTCCCTGATCCGCTCGAAATCGGCTTCCGCAATGGCGCCGCGGCGGATCTGGCTCGACGGCACGCCGGCGCGCTCGGCCAGGATACGGGTCGCGAGCTGTTCGGCCGACATTTCGCAGGAGAAGAAGCCGACCATGCCGCCGTGCACGGCCCTGGTGGTGCCGTCGGCCTGCACCTCGCCCTGCCAGGCCCGCGCGATGTTATAGGCGATGTTGGTCGCGAGCGCCGTCTTGCCCATGCCGGGGCGGCCGGCAATGATGACGAGGTCGGAGGCCTGCAGTCCGCCGAGCTTGGCGTCGAGATCGCGCAGGCCCGTGGCAAGCCCGGACAGCGAGCCGTCGCGCTGGAAGGCGCGCGCGGCCATGTCGACCGCAACCGTCAGCGCCTGGGAAAACTTCTGGAAGCCGCCGTCATAGCGGCCGGTCTCGGCCACCTCGTAGAGCCGCTTCTCCGCCTCCTCGACCTGCTGGCGCGGCGGCATGTCGACCGGCGCGTCATAGGCGACGTTGACCATGTCCTCGCCGATCGCGATCAGGTCGCGCCGGGCGGAGAGGTCGTAGATCATGCGCCCGTAATCGGCGGCGTTGATGATGGTGGTCGCGCTGACGGCGAGCCGCGCCAGATATTCGTTCGCGGTCATGCCGCCGCCGAGATCGAGCTGGGGCATGAAGGTCTTGACCGTGATCGGGCTCGCCAGCTTGCCCGCGGCCACCAGCTGCCGCATCACGTCGAAGATCGTCTGGTGCAGCGGCTCCAGGAAATGCTCGGGCCTGAGGAAGTCCGAGACCCGCCACAGCGCGTCGTTGTTGACGAGGATGGCGCCGAGCAGGCCCTGCTCCGCCTCGATGTTGTGCGGCGGCTGGCGCAGCGGCGGGCTGGCCGGGAACGGGTAGACGCTCATCCTGCGGCCCTCGCCAGCTTCTTGTTCGAAGGCACGTTTGAGGTCTTCCAGTCGTCGAACGGCTTTTCTTCAGACCGCTGCCACCAGCGCGCACGCAGCCCGCGGAAGCCGGGAACGTGCCGCTCGATGGTGCAGGCAACAGCGCCGGCGCGACGGCAGATGATGAAACTGTCGCCGCCATTGTGGATTCGCGTGATCGGTGCCCAGCCGCGCAGAAGGCCGTGCGCCACGACATAGAAGCGATCGCCGGGGCTTGCGCCCAGCGCCGCTCTGTCGCGCGTGTACCAGCCCCACTCTTCACCTGTCGGCGCATCGCCGGCGGCATCGCCTTCCGCGATCCACTCGAACCAGAAATCCTTCGGGCAGGTCCCGACCAGGTCGCCCATCACAGCATCCCCAGCGCCTGCATGTAGGTCTCGAGGATGGTCTCGGCTTCCGCGCGCTCGCTGGGATCCTGCTTGCGCAGCTTCACGATGGCGCGCAGCGCCTTGACGTCAAAACCGTTGCCCTTGCCTTCCGCGTAGACCTCGCGGATGTCGTCGGAGATGGTTTTCTTCTCCTCCTCCAGCCGTTCGATGCGCTCGACGATGGACTTGAGATGGTCCCTGGCGAAGCGGGTCGAGGCGCTTTCCGAGGTGCCGGTATTGTGTCCCGGTTGCGGTTGCATCGGGGCTGTTCCTTTCCTGTGCTGTACGCTTGACGCAACTACTTCGGCCGTTTCGCCTCTTTCGGCCTGATCTCCCAGCCCGCGTGGTCGAACGCCTTCATGACGAGATCGACCACGGTCGATTCCGGGCTGTGCAGATGGCCCGGCGTCCACTGCGCGGCCGACAGCGCGATGGCGACACATTCCCGCGGCGTCACCAGCGGCGCGGCCGAGGGCTTGCGCAGCAACGTGGCCTGCAGGTCGACGATCATCTGGCGGCGCGAGGGCTTCATCACAGCGTGACCGGATACCCGATCTCTGCCGACTTCGAATTGAACACCTCGCGCATCGCGTCTTCGAGGCTGAAGCCGGCGCGGCGGCACATCAGGTCGAGATAGACGCCGACGTCGCCGCACTCGCGCCGGAACTTGATCAGCAGCTCCGCCTCGGATTCCTTGTTGCCCTGCACGCCGTCCCTGATGCGGTTTAACTTCTTGGCGACGTTCGCCGCCTCGCCCAGCTCGCCCATGGTCGCAGTCATCCAGTCCGACAGTGACCATCCGTTCAGGGGATGATTGAAGCCCTGCGCACTTTCGCAGCGGGCCAGGTTGGCATGGCTGAATTCCTCAAACGTCAACGCCATCAGTCGCCTCCATCAAGTCTGTCGCTGGGGGGGGGGTGTTGGCGGAATCGAAGGCCGCCAGATCGAACAGCTGCGGCGTCGTCATCTTCTCTTCCGCCATCTGCAGGTATTTGACGCCGTCGAGGAAATAGCTCGCCGACAGCTCGCACGCCGCGCCCTTGCGGCCCTTCAGCAGGGCCCGGTACGGCACGGTCATCAGCCCGCCGAAGGGATCGAACACGGTCTCGCCGGGGTTGGAGTAGCGCTCGATCAGGCGGTCGACGATGTCGAACTGCAGCGGGCACAGATGCTGCTCCTGCCCCTTCCGTTGCTGCATCATGTTGAGCGTGCGCATCCGGTTGACGTCGTGCCAGACGTCCTCATGGTGCGAGCCCGGCGCAATCGCCATGAAGGTCGCGGGCAAGGTGCCGGTGCGCTCGATCGCTTCCCCGATCCGCACATGCGCCTCGAAATCGTAGACCCGCTCGGCCGTGGTTTTGGCAAACAGTTTGGCGAGGTCAGCGGACGAGCACTGCGCGAACTCCTCCGGCGTCAGATGCCGGTTGCCGCTGGAGCGCCAGAAGCCGTGGGCGTCGATCTGCCAGCGCGCGCGGGTGTAATCGTCCTTCGACTTCGTCACCGGGACGTCGGCGTAAGAGCGCGAGCGGTCGCTCTGGGGTTTGCGCAGCAGCAGGATATATTCCGGCATGCCGCAGCCCATCTTGGTGCCGTCCTTGGCGTTCTCGCTCCAGCCCAGCCGATAGGTCTGGTTGTTCTCCCGCACCACGTCGGTGACGACGGTGATCATGCCGAGATACTGAAAGCCGTGGGCGCGGTAGTGCATGATGGCTTCGGCATGGAACGGCTCGACCGTCGGCACGCCTTGTCCGGTGACGGCGCCGAAGGCGATGCGGTCCTTGACGTGGCAGCAGAAGAGCCGGCCGGGCTTCAGCATGTTGAGCAGCGGCGCGGTCAAAAAATCCATCTGCGACCAGAAATGCCCGTTGTCGTCGGAGTGGCCGAAGTCGCGGTAGCTCGGCGAATATTCGTATTGCCGGCCGAACGGGATCGAGGACACCACGAGATCGACCGAGTTCTCCGGCCAGGCCCGGCACTCCTCGACCGCGTCGTTGTTGATCGCAACGAAGTTTTCGCCCGCAACCTCGACCCGCTTGACCCCGATCGAGCGCAACAGCGCATCGCGGAGCGGCAGCGTGTTGAGGCCGTGGCGGCGGATGATCTCCGACATGCGCTTGCGCATCTCGGTATCCAGCGCCCATTTCTCCTCCAGCGCCGCGCGCCCCGCCCGCTGGTCCTCGGAATAGACGATGTCGATCTCGACCGGGTGCGCCTGGCCGAAGCGCTGCAGGCGGAACAGCGACTGGATGAAGTCGTTGAACTTGTAGCCGTCGCCGGGCAGCCCGACATAGACCGCCTTGTGGCAGTGATACTGGAAGTTCGAGCCCGAGCCCGACAGGATCGGCTTGGTGCCGAAATAGCGGATGCGGCCTTCCTCGAAATCGTGCAGGCGCCGCTCGCGCTCGTCGAGGTCCATGCTGCCGGTGATGGTGACGAGCTCCGGCAGCGCCTCTTCGATCGCTTCCCGCTCCGCCTCGAGGTCGTGCCAGACGATGCGATGGCTGTCCGGATCCTGCGCGATGATCTCGCTCATCTTGGCGACGCGCGCGGAGAGGCTGTCGCGGCGCGAGCGGGCGCTTTCCTGCAAGCTCGCGGCACCTTTGCGGAACATCACCGCCTGGCGGTACCCTGAAGAATCTGCGCGCTCGGGCTCGGCCTTGGAGTGATCGGCGGGCACCTCGTGCCAGCGGATGGTTGCCGGCGGCAGCTCGTAGCCGTCGTCGGAATAGCCGAGCTCGGATGGCTTCTGCAGGAACGCCGCCCAGGAATGCACCCACATCCAGAACTCGTCCTGCTTGTGCGGGTAGAGCGTGAGGTCGCCGGCCTTCTCGCTGTTGCGCTGGAAAAAGCGGGTCAGCGCCAGCCCGGTGTCCATCACGCCGAGAAAACCCGAATAGTGGATCAGCTCCTTGTAGCGGTTCGGCGAGGGCGTCGCGGTCGCCACCAGCTTGAACGGCACTTTCGCAAACAGCGGCAGGAATTCCTGAAAGGTCTTGCTGCCATAGCTGCGCAGCACGCTGGCTTCATCGAGCGAGACGGCGCCGAAAGCGTTCGGGTCGAGCTTGCCCTCGCGGATGCTCTCGTAGTTGGTCAGGAAGTGCCGCACTCCCCCGCCAGTGAGGTCGTCGATCTCGGCCGTGGTGCGGATGAACCGCACATCCATGGAAAGGTTCTGCGCCTCCTTGATGAAGCCGTGCCGCACGCCGAGCGGCACCACACAAAGCGACGGACTGCCGGTGTGTTTCACCAGCTGCCGGCACCATTCCAGCTGCATCGCCGTCTTGTGCAGCCCGAACGCTGCGAAGATCGCCGCGCAGCCGAGCCGCAGCGACCAGACCGTGAGATCCTTGCAATGCGGCTTCAGGTACGGATGCAGCGCCTCGCGCCCGACCTCGATGCCGCGCAGCGGCGCGGTGACGATCTTGCCCTCGATGAAGGCGTCATAGGACGGCCAGTCGATGGCGAGGTCGTCCGCCTCCGCCAAGGCTTCCGCCACCGCCGAGGCTTCGGCGGACAGGTCGGCGGACAAGTCGCCTGGGCAAATTTGCCCAGGCTCGGCCGATGCAGGAATTTGCCCAGCCTGATCCAGCAGCACCCGGCCCGCGTCGGTCAGCACCAGGCGCTTGGTGGTCGCGTGCGCAAGACCTTCGCCCACCAAATGGCGGACCATCTCTGCATCGACTTCCTGTCCCGCGTCGATCGCGTGCAGGGCGGCGATGGTGTCGAGATCAGGCGAGGCTGCACCCCCGACGCATGGAGCGTCGGCAGGTGCAGCCTCTGGCAGCGGAGCGTTGGCGAGTTCGCGATTGTCGCCGGTTTTGGGTGCGCTCCGTCGTGATCGCTTTTTTGCCGGGCCATGGTGCCCGGCCTGCGATCCGGCAGACCCTTCCTCTCCGATTGGATTTCCTCGCCCGTCGACCTTGTCCGGCAGATGATCGAACGACTGCCAGTGCGCCTCGATCGCGGCGTCCATCTTTTCGTAGGAACCCCATTTGTATTCGAAGACGTGGCCGCAGGTGCAGGTGCCGACCGTCTTCTGCTCGCCATTGATGATAGGGTTAGTCATCGAGAAGGTGTGACCGGCCGGGAAGACCTTGCGGGCGCGATGAGCCGCACACAGCTCGCGAATGACGGGATCGCTGATTTGCCGATCAGGATTAGCTAATCCATCGCGGGATTCAGCAGCTTGCGGCGTGGCCGGAATTCCGGCCACGGGTTTCAGCGACGTCGCCCAATCGATGACGGCATTGGCATAGGAGTCGGTCCACTTGACGCCCTCGCCCTCGCGGTTGTCGCGGTATTTCAGGGCGCGCGAGATCAGCGAGTTGCAGGCCGCCGTGAGCGCCTCGTCGCGGCTGGCGTGCTGCAGGCCGTCGAGATGAAAGCCCGGCGGCTGCGCCAGCCACTGGCCGTCTTCCAGCTCGAGCACGCCGATCCGCGTCAGCGGATTGCGATAGTTCTCGGCCGGGTGATGGAACACCTCGCCCTGGTCGTCGCGGAAGAACGCTGCCCCGGCGCCGAGCGGCGGCTCGCCGGCGGCGTTGCGCAGCACGGGCGGGGCCTTCTCGGCGGACATGGCGGCTGATGAGGTCATGCCCGCAGCTCCGCGGTCAGGGAACGGATCAGGTTGGCGCTGTCGGCCCAGCGCGCATGGCCGAGCCAGGCGGCCAGAAACCTGCGCAGCCGCTCGTGATCGCCGGCGGCGCGATAGGCTGCGATCTTGCGCCGCGCGCGCACCACGCTGTCCTTGCGCAGCAGCTTGTGGCTGGCCCAGATGCGATAACCGAGGAAATTGACGCCCCGCGAGACCGGCGCGACCTGCCATTTGGAGAACCGCAAGCCGAGCTCGCGGGCGGCGAATTGCTCGAGCGAGGCCTTCACACGATGCAGATGCTCGGCGCTGCGGCCGAGCACCACGATGTCGTCCATGTAGCGGTACCAGCATCGCTCGCCGAGCGTCTGCTGCAGATGCCGGTCGACGGTGGCGCCCGAATACAGGTTGGCAAAAATCTGCGACGTCAGGCTGCCGATCGGCAGGCCGGTGCCCGTGCGCGGCAGCATCGCTTCGATCAGGCGCAGGGTCGCGCGGCACGATATCTTGGCCTCGATCAGCCGCCACAGCACCGACCGCTCGATGGAGGCGAAATAGGCGCTGAAGTCGGTCTTCAGGAAGTACAGCGGGCCGCGCCTCGCCTCACGGCGAAGCTCGCTCTGCAACTGCACCACGCCGGCATGCGTGCCCTTGCCCGGCCGGCAGGCGAAGGCGCGTGGCAGCAGCGTCCGTTCGAAGATCGGGCCGATGACCAGGCACAGCGCCTGCTGGGCGACCCGGTCGCGAAACGGCAGGGCCGAGATCAGCCGGCGCTTCGGATCGTGGACGTAGAATTCGTGCGGCGTGCCCTGGACGTAGGTCCCGGCGGCCATGTCGCGCGCGAGGTCGGCCAGGTTGAGCGCGCCGAATTCCTTGAACTCGAGATAGCCTGATGACAGCCGCTTGCCGCCCGACGTCAGGCGCAGGGCCATCTCCATCGTGCGCGGCGCCGTGATGCGGGGGATCAGGTTGCGGTAGCGTTTGGTCATGACAGGCTTTCGCGAGCGAGCGCCGGCCGCGGGTATCGACGAGCTGCAAACGCTACGCGCAGCTGCTACGCCCCGCTCTGCCGGACCTTGGAGTGTGTTCGCCGAAGCGGGACAGGCGGGCTGACCAAACCAGGTTGGCCGGCCGACACGGCCTTGACCGATGCCGAGCCCAAAACTGCGCTGGTCACTGCGGCCCCGGGCGCCCAGGTTCTCATTCGAATTGTCGGGCCAGTGGTTGACGATCGCGCAACGCGAGCCGGCGTCGCGGTCGTTCCACCAGTTGCCGCCAAGGATGGACGCCAAGGGCTGCATCATTTCCCCGCCTGCCCCCTTTGCAGGCGATCAGCCTGCAAAGAACCAGCGCCGCGCGCCCGTCGCGATGCCTCGGCATCGTCGACACCTTGCGCGCGAGCGCGTGTAGAGTGAAGCTTCCGCTGCCAGGCGTTGAGCATCCGACCCGGTTCAGCCAGCATCGCGAGCGCGACCTGATGCTGCTTCGGGCTGAGAATTTTCACGTTGCCGCCGGAGAGGAAGCGAAGATGGGACCGCAGCGTCGCGAACTCGGCATCGACGGCGTAGAGCCGCGACACCTGCTGCGATTTTGCGGCATGGTAGAGGCCGCCGACCGGCGCAAACAGCGCGGCCAGCACGACGTCTCTGAGGACGCCGTGCCGCCGCGGGCTGTTTTGCAGGATCGGGTAGAGGTAGCTCACGAAGGCCTCGTATTTCTCGACGATCGCCAGAGCATCGGTTGCAGTGTTTTCGTCTCTGACGATCATGTTGCGGTCTTGGTTTCTCCCTTGCGCCGTTCGCTAGCGCCGTCGCTTTAGCTCCGGCTGCTGGGGCGCAGAGGCGCTGCTGCCGCAGCGCCTAGGCAAGTTGCAGGTGGTCACTGCGGCCCCGGGCGCCCAGGACCCCATTCGAAACGCCGGGCCAGCGGTAGACGACCGCGCAACGCGAGCCGGCGACGCGGTCGTACCACCAGTAGCCGCCAAGGACGGACGCCAAGGGCTCGGGACTGCCATCATGACCCCAGATCCACATATTGCCGGTCGCCTGCATGCCGCCGACGCGGCTGGTACGGCGCGCGTCCAGACCTGTGACCTTGGGGTCCGCGCCGCACGCAGTGCCTTCCGTTACGCCTTCGGCGAAGGCCCGAAACTCGGCCTTGCTCAGCAGGCCCTTGCCGTGATGGCCGAGCACGGCGCGCGCGGTTTCATAGTCCAGCCTCTGAAACGGCTTGCCGCGCGGATCGACCGGAGGATCGCGGCCATCGGCGATGGTGACGCCGAACCTGCTCGTTCCATCCGCCAGGTGATTGACCCCGAGCAGGTAGATGTCGGCCCAGAACTTCTGTCCGGACATCTCGACCAGCGCCATGCCGCGCGGATCCGGACAGGCGGGACGGAAATGCAGGTCCCAGAGCGAGCAGGGATTGATCGCAGGCTGGTCATCGCCGCCGGAATTTTCAGCCGCGTTGCCGCCGGGCGCGAAATGGAATCCGCCGATCGCGCCTTCGCCGGCCGGGATGCGCCGCGCGCGCCATGCGGTCGCGACGCCGTCGACGATCGTGATGGCGTAATCCGCGCCGGCCACGAGCTCGTGACCGGGGGCGAATTTCACCTCGGACCGGGTTTCGAACACCTGCCCCGCGATCACCGTGCCGGCCCGAACGGCGAGCGAACGCGGTCCGGTCACGATGAAGGCCGGCAGCTCATCGGTCGTCTTGGTCAGAGTGCGCGATGGCCGTTCGATATTCCTCGCATGCGACGTCATGTGTCATGTCTCCAGGGGAGTGCCGGGCTTCCCGCCGGCCGGGTCACTTTCTTGTTCACCCCAACCAACCTTGTTGAGGAATTCAGCGGCGGCGCTTGCAGCATCGGCGAGTACGCCTTTGCCGTAGCCGGCGCGGCTGGCGAACGGCTTCAGGTGCTTGCGTGCAGCACCCAGCGTGATCTGGTAGTTGAGAATTTCGAGCCCGAGGCGCTCGATCTCGTTCGCCGCTTCGTGCTGGATCGGCGGCGTCTGGAATTGCCGCCAGCCGAACTCCGGCTCGCCGCTGGCAGTCGTCGGGCCGTTGGCGTACTTGCCGCGCAGACGGTCGACGAGCCTGTTGCTGATCTCAACATCCTTGCCGAGAAACGGATCGTGGATGGTGCGGGTTTCGCTCATTCCGCCGCCTCCAGAAACTCCGGCGCCGGCTCCGCCTCGCGGGGCGCGTAGTTGGCGGCGACGAGCGCAGCTGCGATCGGCGGGCAGACGCTGTTGCCGCACTTGCTGACCTGCTCGGTCTTGGAGATCGGCACGCCGTCCGGCTTGCGGTCGATGACGTAGGATTCCGGAAAGCCCTGCGCGCGGAACAGCTCGCGCGGGGTCAGCATGCGCATGCCGATGTCCGATATGACGTAGGTCACCCCGTCGATGTCGACGGTGACGACGCCCATGCGGTCCTTGGTGGTCGCCGTGTGCAGCGGCTCATCGAGCCGGGGATCCTGCTCGCTGCCGTAGTATTTCTGCATGAACGCCGCGGTCGTAGCGACGTGATTGCCTTCAGCAAGCACAGCAGGCGCCGGCTCCTCGATGCTGCGGTCGCGGCGGTCCTTGCCCTTCAGGATCGTCAGGCCTGCCGAGACAACGCCCTGTGTCGAACCCTTGCCGACGACGGTCGACACTGGCTTGCGCGCATCATGGCCCGGCTCGAGATAGTTGTGCTGCGCCAGGAAGGCCGCGACCAGATGCTGATGCGCGCCGCCGGCGGTGACCGTATGTGCCGGCTGGTCCGCGCCCTGGTGTGGCTTGCCCGCATTGCGCATGGTCATGAGGTGCGCAGCCACCACGCCGAGCGGCGCCGCGCCGCCCGGCCGCTTCTGGAAGGAATTCGCGGTCACGGTCGCGACCGGCTCGTCGGCGCCGCTGCCGACCGAGTTGGCGCGGAACTTTGTCAAATGCGGCGCGATGATCTGGTTCTGGTCCTTGGCCGATGCGGTGACCGTGTGCAGCGGCTCTTGCGCATCGCGCACGCTGCCGCCCTGCTGCGCAGCGCTGATCACCGGGGCGAGCAGCGAAGCCCCGTTCCCTGTCGGCACCACCACGGGCATCGGCTCTTCCAGAGAGCGCGTGCGCGGCTCCTGCCCATCGCGCTCGCCGTAGCGGGGGATTGTGAACGGCACAGCCAGCGCCTTCTCCCCGCGATGCGCGCCGGTCACGGTCGCGAGCGGCTCATCGACGGATTCCGTCCGCTCGCCGCGCCCGCGCGCGGGGCTGGCCCCGTTCGCGGCAATGTTCTGATGCGTCAGGTTGACGATGAACGGCCTGGCGGCATCGAGCACGTAGCGCTTCACGCCCTTGGCAATCCGCGCCATCGTCGCCGGCTGCAGCGGGCGCACGGCGCGCAGGCCGTATTTGGCCATGATCTCTTCGCTGCTGTCGAAGATCGAGGGGCACGGCAGCGACCAGTCGATGATCTCGGCCGCCGTGCGCCATGGCTTAAGCCGGCCCTGCTTCACCGCGTCCGACTTCGGATCGCCATGGCTCGGCTCCGGCCAGGCGATGGCCTCGCCGTCGCAGCGCGCGATCAGGAACAGCCGCTTGCGGATGGTCGGCGCGCCGTAGTCGCAGGCGCGCAGCTCCTTCCACTGCACCTCATAGCCGAGGCCTTCGAGCTCGCGCACCCAGCGCTTGAAGGTCGCGCCCTTCTGCACCGGACAGGGACGGCCGTCGGCGGCGAGCGGACCCCAGGTCTGGAATTCCTCGACGTTCTCCAGGATGATGACGCGCGGGGCGACCGTGTTGGCCCAGTGCACCACCACCCAGGCCAGTCCGCGGATTTTCTTCTCGACCGGCTTGCCGCCCTTGGCCTTGGAAAAATGCTTGCAGTCCGGCGAGGCCCAGAGCAGCCCGACGGGACGGCCGCCGGTTGCGGTCAAGGGATCGACCGACCAGATGTCGGCGGTCAGGTGCAGCGTGGCGGGATGGTTGACCTCGTGCATCGCAAGCGCCACGGCATCGTGGTTGATCGCGATGTCGGGCGAGCGGCCGAGCGCGATCTCGATCCCCGTCGAGGCGCCGCCGCCGCCCGCAAAGCTGTCGACGATCAATTCCACCTGCCCGGCGAAGCCTCCGGACCGACGGGCGCGGTCGGAAGAAGAGTGTTGGCGAAGCCGGGTCATGCCCGCGCCCTCGCATATTCGACGTCGTCACGGCGCGGCTTGATGCCGAGGCTCTTCGCGGTCGCCTCGTTGACGAAGCGGCCGGGCAGGATCTCGACCATCAGGTCGGCGTCGCGCCAGTAGCTGTCGCCGGGCTTGAAGCCGCGGCGCCGCGCGGCAGCGATCTGTTTGCGCAGTTGCTCGCTCACGGATGCCCCTCCGTCTTCGGCTTGCGGTTGCGGTCGAACTTGTCGCCCTCGGCAACGATCAGCGCCGCGCCCTTGACGAGGTCGCGGCGGTAACCTGCCGGCTTCCACCAGTCGCGTGACCATTGCCACATGTTCGGAGGCAGTCCGGGCTCGGCTCCCGCGTGATAGGCATAGGTCGCGCCGGCGCGCGCGAGTTCTCCGGATGGATGCTCGGCATCATCATGCTCGGCAGACCAGCCTTCGACATCCTGCTGCCGCTGCCGCTCCGCCAGCACGGCCATCGCGAACGGCGACAGCCTGACCCGCCATCCCATCATCTCGAAGAACCGCTCCAGCAGGTAGCCGCGGCCGATCGAGACGGCCGTCATGATGGCGGCGAAGGTGAGGTTGGCGGCGAGCGGCACCGGCACGCCGAGCAGCAGCGGCAGGATCAGCCATTGCAGCAGCAGCGACAGCGCAAAGCCGACCGCGGTCGAGATGACGCTTTTCAAGAGCGAGATCGAGCGCGATTGTTTCATGCGTTGCCGCCCTTGCTCTCCAGAAGCTGCTGCAGGAGCTGCTGGTTGCCGTGTTCGATATTCTTGATGACGATTTCCATCGCCTCCGCCGGCGTCAGCTTTCGCTGGTCCTGCATCGCGATCAGCTTGCCGAGCATGTTGGCGGCAACAGCCAGCAGCTCCCGCGACGACATCTTGCCGGCGTGCTTGCTGACCAGGGCGCAGATATCCCGATAGGCAACTTCGTGTTCGGGCTTGGCGAGGTGCAGGCTCATTCCGCCGCCTCCGCCGTTTCGGCGCTCGCCGGCGACGACGAAGACGTCGCGCCGGTTGAGGCCGCGACATCGCCTGGCGGCGATGCGCTGACGACGTCGTTGCCCCAGACGTCCCAGTCGGGAAATTCCGCCTTGAACGCGGCCTGGTCCTCGATCCGCCCGAACATCTCGAGCTTCGGTACGCCGGGGAAATAGCCGTCGATCTGCTTGCGGAAATCGGCCGGTTTGGCCGAGTGATCGCCAACCGGAAGGTCGAGGACCGACATCGCCTGCGTGCCCATGGTCGGCGCCGGCACGTCGCCGCGCGCGCCGACCAGCAGCAGCTCGTGGCAGTCGATGAACCAGAAGCCGGTGCCGCGGTTGAGATTGCCGGTCGAGGCCCGTTTGGCCCAGATCTGGTGGGAGCGATACCGCCCCTCGCCGACCGCCGGCAGGATCCTGCCGTCCGCGCCGCGCAGCAGCCGGCTCGCTTCATCGCGGCGGCGGACGCTGGCAAAGCCCCATTCGGCGAGCAGGTCGAGCTGATCCTGCAGCGAGTTGGCCCATGCCCACATGAACACGGCGCAATCCGGCTTGGCGCGCGCCTGGATCATGTCGCGCAGGCCCGCGAGATATTCGAACGTCTCGACCCGGTAGTGGTTTTCCGGCGACTTCTCCGCGCCCGTGGCGTCGGACCATTGCACGAATTTGCGCGGGATATCGATGTAGATCACCCCGACCTTCCCGCCGCCTTCGAGCAGCGGCGTAGCGTCGGGCTTGCGCATGTTGTCGAGCCGCCGCTCGCGCCCCGCCGCCTGTTTTTCCGCGCGCTGCTTTTTGGCGACTTCCTTGACCGCCTTCGGATCGGCCGCAGCGATGATCGCCTTCTGCTCCTCGATCGACAGCGCGGCGATGTCGGCGGCAGCCGAGACCGCCAGCTCGCCCTTCTCCACGGCTTCGATCACTTCGGGAATGGCTTCCCGCTGCACCTTCGCCGCCGACTTCACGCTGCGATGGCTGACATTGAGGATATCGGCCGCCTCGGCCTGCGACACCGCCGGCGCTGCTTCGTCCGGAGAAACTGGGAAAATTCCCGCCTCGGCGGAGCCTGGGCAAATTTGCCCAGGCGAAGACGGGTGCCCAGGCTCCACCGGGGCGCGAATTTGCCCAGCGGCCGCGAGCCCCGGCAGCTGCGGCCCCGGCACGGCCTCGCGGCTGTGCTGGTTGTCGCCGAGCCGCAGCGTGGCGAGCTTGGCCGCCAGCATCGCGCGCTGGCTTTCGGTCAGGTGCCGGCGCTCGAGGTTTTCCGCCAGCACGAAGTCGAGCGCCTGGCGGTCGGTGCCGGTGAAGACGACATAGGCGACCGGCTTGGCGAGCTCGACCAGCTCGCGCTCGCGGTTGCGGCCATCAAGGATGGCCCCGCCCTTCAGCACGATCGGATGGTTCTGCCCCTCGGCGAGCGAAGCGCGGAACGAGGCGCGACGGTCTTCCTCGAGCATCGGAAACAGTTTTGCGATCGGATGATGCGGCGGGCGTGGCGCCCCCGGCATCAACGTCCCACCCGGCTGGATCGGCAGCGGCGCCATGGTCAGACGCCTCCGAAGTGACGGCGGCGGCGCAGCCGCCCCACCGGCGAATTTCGATCGGCGCGCCAGGCGTCGAGGAAATGGAACGCGATCAGCGCCGTCGCGACGATGGACAGGAACAGGGCGACGGATGCCCCGGTGGCGAGCGCCGAGATCAAGGCGTCGAGCTCGACGTCGTCGAGGCCGATGGCGAGTGCGATCGTGTCCAGCATCAGCAGGCCCTCGCGTGGTGGAGGATGGGGTGCTCCCGGCTTCGCTCTTCGAGCTTCGCCGGGCAGGTCGCCGCGGCGCGCTCGTCAGCGTCGAACGCCACGGCGGGCGCGAAGAAGGCGCCGGCCACAGCGGGCCGGCCGTCCATCACCGCCGCGGCGTTCGACATCGGGGCCGGTTCGGCCAGGGGAAAATCAGGGTCGACCCGGGGGTCGATCCATCGCGGCCGACGTGCAGCGAACAGCGCATGTTCTTCAGCAGCGCTGTAGGCACGCAGCGGCTCGAAGCGGCCGGGCCCAAAACCTTCGAGCGAACTGATGTCGACCACCAGCTTCACCGGCGCGGCCGCAGGTTTCGTGGCGACTGCAAGAGGGGCGGCGGCCAGCAGCCCGAGCAGCCCGCGACGGTTGACGGGCGCGCCGGTCATTGGCCGATCTCCGCCTGCAGCGCGTCGAGCTTGCGAACGGTCTCCTCGACCGATTTTCGCGCGGCGTCGATGTCGAGCTGCTTGCGGTACCGCACGAACCAGTCGGCGTCGGCACCGTCCATGACGGTGAAGAGAACCTCGCGGCCGAGCTTCGAGCGCAACAGCGCGACCAGGACTTCGTCGGTTTGCTTGCGGCGGCCATCGAGCAGCTTTTCACAGTAGGAAAGGCTCAAATCAGTCGCCAAGTGCATGTGCACATGCGGTTTTTTCTCCGGCAGCAAGTCCCGCAGTTTTTGCATGACGGGCGAAATCGGCCGCACAAGTCCGACATTTTCCCGCACAACTCCGGAAGCGCGCGTCTTGCTGCGGGAACCCGCGGTCTTAATCTTGCTGCTCATGTCCCAGCCTGTTCAGTTGCAGTTGGTTCGGAACGCGGACCCACACCGACCCAGTCGTTCGGGGTCACGTCCCCGTCCGTCAGCTCAAAAATCTTCGCCATGGCCACACTGTCGGGCTGACGCTCGCCGGAGCGGTAGCGGCGTACGTTCTCGCCTGACCAGCCGGCCCTGCGGCCGAATCCGGCATTGGTCTCGCCCTTGAGCGTCATCCACGCGTCGAATCTCATGGCGACCATGCCACACCATTTCGGTGTCGATTCGCAAGAGGGTCACTCCGCTTTGGTGTTTGATACCAACACCAAAATGGTGCCCCCTTTGAATATGAAGGGGAAATTCCCAAACGGCCTGGCGGAGGCGATCGAGCGGCGGGCAATCAGCCAGGGCGATCTGGCCCGCGCGGCGGGGACCAGCCAGCAACAGATCAGCAAGCTGGTGCAGGGCGAGCGCGAAATGACGGCCCTATGGGCCGAAAAACTCGCCCCAATTCTCAAGACGTCACCGGAAAAACTTGTCTTCCCGGGTCTGAGGACCTTCAGGGCGCCGCTGCTCTCCTGGGTGAGTGCGAGCCGCCTGGCGCATCAGGAAGGGGTCCGGAAGACGGACGTCCGCAAATACGTTCACGTCGCCGATCTCCCCAAGGGTGACTGGGTCGTCCTCGAAGTTCAGGGAGATTCGATGGACCGGGTGGCGCCCGACGGATCCTACATTTGCGTCAATCTCGCCGATCAGCGCGTCGTCAACGACCGGTTCTATGTATTTTGTACGGCGGAGGGCGAAGCGACGTTCAAGCGCTATCGCTCCGGCAACCCTCCCCGGCTACAGCCGTATTCTACAAATCCCGACCATGAGACGCTTCAGATGGCCGGTGAAATGCTGGTGCTGGGCCGCGTCGGCCGGGTAATCCATGACCTGAATTGAGCCGGCCAAGCCACCTTGCCCGCCGACACCCCATTCCGGTGTTGACTTAACACCAATTCGGTGTGATTTTATTTCCCGTGAAATGCGGGAGAATCACAACCTCCCGGCTTGTGTTCGGGAGAGATCAATGCGGCGAACGGTGCTCGGAGCGATAGACGCGGTAGGTGCGTACGCGCCCGACCGCGATCCCAAGTCCCCAGATGATACTGCCGCCGATCAGCGTAACGCCGGCTTCGATCTGCTGAAAGACGGTCTTGGCAGCCACATAGACCAGCACGGCGTAGATAATGGTAAGAACCAGCATCGCCATGCTGATCCGGCCCCCCGCAGTGATCGCAACGTCCTCGACGATGATTGCCAGCTCGCGCGACGCCAACTCCTCCTCACGCTTGCGCCGCCGGCGGTCGATTGCCTTGCCGGCGACGACCGTGATCAGCAACGCGATGACGACCATGATCCAGAATGCGCCGACAGCAAGATGTTGGTCGGTAATGAGAATACTCAAATCAGGCCCTCCCTTTTCGGGGCGAGCCTAGCATCGTTACAACCCGCGCGGGAGGCTCGCTAGATGCCTCGCCGCAGCCGCAGCACCGACCTTTCCCCCCGCGATTTTCGCAACGCCCTGATCGACCACGGCTTTGCCTTTCTCGGCCGCTCGCTCGACCGCTATGTCGACATCCGCCACCGCAAGGTCGGCCGCTATCTCGACGCCGTGCTCGACGGCCGCGGCAGGATCCGGCGGCGCGAGACGCTGCAAGCCCTGCTCGCCGCCCGCAAGGGGTTCGAGGCCGAGGAAGCCGCCGCGCTGGCCAAGAGCCTGCGCCAGGCCGGCATCGCCGCCGCCATCGCCCCCGTCGCCCTCACCCCCTGCCGCGCCGACCTCAGCGAGGAAGCCGCGATCGCCCAGCTCGCTGACGACTTCCTGCTCGGCGTCACCGCAAGCGAGCACATCACCTTCGCTTCGCTGCTCCAGAAGGGCTGGCGGCCCGAGCAGCTGAAGCAATACGGCCCGGCCGCGCGCATCGTTGCCGACCGAAGGCAGGTGCTGGAACTGAACGCGATGGAGGTCGTGGCATGAAAAAGCGCGAGCCGATTCCGGTATTCGAAGGCACGGCGGCAGAATTGCGCGCTCTGCTCGACGCGCGCGCGGTCTACGCCCGCCGCGTGTTCGACGCGATGATGCGCGGCGACCATGACGGCTGCGCCGCGGCGCAGGCCGAGATGCGCCGCGCTTTCCCGGACGGGAGGCTGTGATGCGCACGTCCCTGCCCTCAGAACGCATCCACGCCGCGGCGCTCGCGTTCGAGCCGACCGAAGCCTCGATCCGCGAGCGCTTCGCCATGGCCGCCGGCGCGCTGCAATGCGTGGCCGCGATGCTGCCCGACGGCGAAAACCACGTCGTGCACTTCAACGGACGCTGGGCGCATCTCAGCTCGCATTCGCTCCGCCGGATCCTCGACCTCGCGGGCCAGGCGCTGGACATGGACCGCTGCAACGGCTGCACGCCCGCCGCCGTTACCTTTCGGGCTGTGGCGGACACCGGCCGCTGCCCGGAATGCGGCACCACGACGGATCATCATTCGCCGGAATGCGGCGCGTCGTGGTCGCCGGATTACCGCCGGCAGCCGGAGCGCAAGGCACCCGAATCTCCCGGCAAGCCGGACGCGCCGGAAGCACCCGACAAGGCGTTCGACGCCATCGAGCGCGAAATCTCGCGCCCGATCGGCGCGGACAGCGGCCCGCGACCTGTCCGCCGAAGCCTTGGCGAGGGCGAAGCCGGATGAAGCTCGCAGAGGACGACGGCATTTTCCTGCGCCTGCTGGAATTCAGCCCCTTCCAGCAGCGTCCGGGCGGCTGGCGATTTGGCACCAAGCGCATCTCCGACGGTGTGGTCGAGCGCCTCATCGCCAGCGGCGCCGCCCGCCGCGAGGGCGCGCTGCTGCACCCCGTTCCACCTCCGAAAGGAAAACGCCGATGAAGCAATTCCACTGTCCGACCTGCGGCGGCATCACCAAGCATTGGCACCTGCACGACACCGCGCACGGCGTCCCGGAAACCCACATGGCCGGCTCCGAGCGCTTTGTCTGCAAGCCCTGCGGACGGACGACCTTCGCCCACAGCGAGGGCGCCGAAGCGTTCCCCTTCGTGCTCGACGGCCGCGAGCGGCGGGTGCTGGCGGCGTGAGTCGGCAAAACCCCTACACCCAGCGGGCGATCGAGCGGGCAATCCGCGCGGCGCAGGCTGCGGGCCTGACCGTCACCGGCGTGCAGCCGGACGGCACCGTGCTGACGGCGTCACCGGGAAACCCGCTTTCCCCCGGGCGCGTCCCCTTGACAGCCCGGCCGGGCCTCCGCGACGCTCGCGAGAAGCTGGGTGCCCACTAGACCGCGCCCGGCTCTGTCGCTCGTTGCCAGCGGGGGCACTTTGGGCCGGGACACCATCCGCTATTTTCTCTACCTCAACGGCCGCTGGCGCTGGCGCCCGACCAAGGCGATGCGCGGGCAGGGTTTCGGCCTCGTGACGATGGGGCGCGGCGGGCCCGACATCGACGGCGAAGGCCGCCCCGCAGCCAGCGCCGCAGACCAGCAGCGCGCGATCGACCTGAACCGCGCATGGGACCGGGTGCGGAGCGGACAGCTCCCAGCGACCGCCAGAACGACGCTGAAGCACTATCCGGAAGGAAGCGTCGGTGACGGCTACCAGCGCGCCATGGCGCTGCGCAAGGCCCAGCGCGTCGCCAAGGGCGTCATCTGGACCAGGGAGCAGGAAAAGCGCGACAGCTGGCCCCGCGCCTGGAAGTGGCTGGAGGGCAAATTCGCCGACTGCGATCCGCGCACGATCGAGCCGGAGCACTTTTTGCGGCTGGATCCTGTCACCGGCGAAGCAAGGGGCCTCGTTCCGGAGATCGAGGCGGCCGTTTCCATCACCGAGCGCCACATGACGGTCAAGGTCTGGCGCGCGCTGTGGAAGAAGATGGCCGCGATGAAATATTGCGATCTCGATGCAGATCCGTCGAAGTCGTTCCCCAACACCCCGCCGAAACCGCGCGACCAGCTCTGGCAGCGCCGCGAGGTCCTGCACCTGGTGCAGGTCGCATGGCGCCATGAATATTACGGCCTTGCCGCGCTGATGGCGGTCGCCTGGGACTCACAGCTGTCGCCGGTCGACAACCGCTCGCTGACGCTTTCGCTGGCGCGGCGCGATCCCGCCGGCGTGCACTTCGCGCTGCCGCGGGCAAAGACCGGCAGCCCGGCCGCGGCCACGCTGACGCAATGGTCGCTGGCGATCCTCGTAGCCTACCTCAAACGCTTCGGCGCCGAGCTGATGGACACCACGCCGCTGTTCTGGACCCGCGGCGGCAGGCCGGTTTCGCGCGCAGGCGCCACCGGGCAATGGGGCGGCGACCACGGCGGCGGACGCCACATCGTGCCCCGGCCGTACAGCAAGAGCGCGCTGAACCAGGATTTCCGCACGGTGCGCGAGCTGGCGTTCGGCAAGGGCGAGAAGCGCCAGCTGCAGGACATGCGGCGCTCCGGCGCGGTCGAGGGCGATGCCGGCGGCGCCAGCGTCGAGGATCAGGCCAACAAGATGGCCAACACGGTCGACCGCAACAAGCAGCTGCGCAAGACCTACAACCCCGTCAATGTCGCAAGCGTCCGCCGTTTCGACGAGGCTCGCCTGGCGGGCGCGAAAAAGCTCGAGGAGGCCGAACGGAAGGGCGACAGAAGTGTCACAATTGCGACCCTTGTGACACTCGTGAAATCAGGAACCTGACGTAAGCCATTGAAAAAACTGGCGCGAGAGACGGGACTCGAACCCGCGGCCTCCGCCGTGACAGGGCGAAAAATCTTGAGCCTTTTTAAGGGTTGGTGAGAAACCCGCCCCCGGGGACTGGCCTCCCCCGCATATAAAGTGTCACAACGGCCGCATGGCCGAACAGAACGCCGTCCGCATCGTTCTCCACCAGCCGGAAGGCATCCCCGACTGCGGTTCCTTCGAGGCGATCTGGCCGGACGGGCATCGGTTCTTCTACTGGGACGATGTTCCGGGAAGAAGGCTGCGGCCCGATGCGATGACCCGGGACCAGGCGCTGGAGGCGGTGAAGGCGTTCGCGCGGGTGAAGATGGCGAAGCTGACCGCCAAATGACCGCCGATTGGCAGACAGCGGACCCAGCCCCTATATTTCCAGCATGCCCATCAAGCCGCTAGAGTTGCCGCAGGAGGTCGCCCTCGCCTTCGTCGAGGACATGCGGGCGTTCTTCGCGGCCAAAAACCAGCTCGAGGAAGACGAGATCGCGGCCGCTGCAGGCTGGCGGCTGAAGCAGCATCTGCCGAAGGGAACGAAGCTGCGGCTCCCCGACGTCAAGCAGCTGTTTCTGCAGATGCGGGACCACGCCGACTGACGCAGCGCCGTCAGAACGGAATATCCGACATCACCGGCCGGAACGCCGGCACCGCTGGCACCGCACGGACGCCGCGCTGGTTGGCCATGTTTTCCGAAGGCGTCAGCCATCGCAGCTGCCGATCGCCGGCATCGTTGCGGCGGCGGTTGTCGAGACTGTCGCCATTGGCATGGTCGACGAAATGGCGCAGGGACGGCCGTGCCAACCCCATGCGTTCGAGGATGATCACGCGGTGCATCAGAATGGTGACGTTGCGCCCGCCCTCGCGAACCGAGCGCCGCGCATAGACCAGCCCGCCATGCATCGGATGCGAGACGGCATAGGTCCACTTCCACTGCATCAGGAAGTCGTAGTCCTCGGGAGAAACCTTGACCGCGTATTGCGTGCGCGCGCCGGCGATGATGGTCCGATAGGGCTGCATTTCCCGCAAAAAAATATCTTCGGAGGATACGAAACGGCTTGCGTTACGTACACTTGTCGTGTACAGTATTTGCAGCGTTGGGATTGGCCCGACGCTTCAACAAGGAAAGAGCCTTACGATGTTTTTCAAGACTGACCCGATGAAGCAGATGCAGTCCCACCGCGATGCGGCCGAGCGCATTGCGCTAACCCATCTGGAAGGCCACGCGGTGGCGGGCACCATCACCAAGCAGATGCTGTTCGCCGTCGCGAAAGCGATCAATCACGATCCGAACGAGCTGATCGAGATGATCCCCGACCGCAGGCGTCCCGCGCGCCACGCCAAGGCGATGGACGGCCTTCGCAAGATCGGCCTGATCGGGGAACGGCAGACCTTCTCCGACTTCCAGCGGTACGAGGATAACCGCTAAACGACGACGCGGCCCCCGGCGACGGGGGCCGCACTCCTCGAAAAGTCCGGGACCGGGAGAAATGCCGTGACCAGCGTGTACAATCTGCTTCGCGAGGCCTGCGGCATTTCGCAAACCGACGCCGCCGAGCAGGTGCATGGCACCCGGCTCGACACGGTGAAGTCGTGGTGCAGCGACCGCCGACCGGCCCCGCAATGGGCTATCAACGATCTGCAGTCGCTGGCACGACGGATCCGGAAGGCCGGCGCCGACTACGCGGCGCAGCTGAAGCGTACGCCCGGCGGCGCCGTCACCATCCTGACACCGCGCGACGACGACGACGCGCGCCTCAACGGATTTCCCTCGCTCAACGCCGCCAACCAGGCGATCGCGATCGCAATCTCGCTGCTGCCCGACGATGCCGAGGTCGCGCTGGCGCCGCGGCCCCGCGGCGTCACCGCCGGCATGCCGGCGCTGGAGGACGACATCGTGATCCCGACGCCGACCGACCGCACGGTGCTCGACGAGATGACCTTCACGAACGGCCGCTTCCATACCCAAGGCAATGTCAACCGCCGCAAATACGAGCGGCTCGAGGACATCGGCTGGCTGACCCACCACTGCCCCAGTCTCAGCGATGTCGATTACATCCTGACGCCGGCCGGCCGGATCCAGCGCGCGCTGCTGGCGACCGCCGCGGCCGTGGCCGCCGACGTCCCGGCGCCGCGGGGAGATTTCCCGAACCAGGTGACGGCCAGGCCGCGGCGCTTCGTGCCGCCGCGGATCGCGCCAGGCGAGAAGCTTGGGGTCGACGAGCTGGGCGTCACCATCGACAAGGTCGAGGGCGACGTCGTCACCGCAAGGAATGCCGAAGGCGACGTCCTGCTGCTGAGCGCGCCGCCGGCGCTGCTGCCCTCAGGTCGATGACGCCGGCAATTCGGTCCGGCTCAGTTGCCGCCAATGCCAGAGCCAGCGGCAAACGACAGGCTCCGGCTCGCCCAGATGCGCGGCAATCTCCGCGCTGTTGTAGCGGCGGGCCCACATCTTCAGGGCGATGGAATATTTGCGGAACAGCTCGCGCTCGAGGTCGTCTTCCCGCTTCGGGGTCGCAGGGGGGGGTCCTGGCCATCAGAAGCAGGCCCCCGCGGCCGTCGTGCAGAGGCGCACCGGCGCCGTTGCGGTCCAGTACATCCACCATGCGAAGGCAACTGCCGCGCAGATGATCAGGATTTTCATGATGCGAGAAGCAGGTCCGGGCATCGGCGCGGACCCGCCTCGTTTCCCTTCAGGTCGCAGCTGGCGCCGGCTTAGGCACCGGATGGAAATCGACGTAGTAGTATTCGCCGATCACGAGCTGTTCGCTCGCCTTCGGATTGTCGATGACGTATTCGGCGTGGCCGCTCGGGGTCGCCTTCTGGAAACTCGCGTCTTCCTTGGCAAGCTTCTCGTCATAGCTGCAGCTGAAGAACGCCTTACGGGCGCCCCAGCTCGTGGAAACCACGTCGTCGAGACGCATCTTACAGCGGATGGCCATCGGCTCATCTCCTCTTTCTCGAAAGCCGGATACCGTCCGGAGGCGGACTCAGGGTTACGCGTCAACGCGCTTGAGAAAATCGGCGACATGTGGAGCGATGTCGGAAGCTTCCGATTTGCTCTCACCAGGACGCCACAGCAATTTGCCATCGCGATCACCGGCGTCCCAATCCCTCGCGATTTCGTCAGCGATATCGTCTGCGTCTAGACCGCAGAAGATTCCTGAGACAGCAAAGGCACCGCGCTCGCGCGCGGCGTCGAGATAGCCGAACACGCGCTTGCGGATCGACCTCACGTCATGCTCCCCGGCATGAAACACCGTATCGTCAGCCCGCCATATCCCCACAGCGGCCATACCATGGTGCGGCCCGCGCGGTTCGGCTCGGTGATGACGGCGCTGTCTTCGACGTCGACCCAGATCATTTCGATGCCGGCGGGCGGGACCGGCTGTTCCCTGGTTGGGACGAACTGGTGACGCGGGACGCGCACGCGGTAGCCGTTGCCCGTGGGTTCCCAATCGACGTCGGCGAGCGCCCAGCCGTCGGCATCCGAACAGCACGGGCCCTTGCCGGATTTGAGCGAATCGAACCAGCCCTTCAGCGGCGAGCCGGCATGGCGGCCGTCAAGGTCGCGGCCCAAGGCCATGTGCCAGGCCAGCGACACGGCCAGCAGCACCACGACCAGGCCGATCATCATTTCAACGGGCCGCAGTTTCATCTCGAAATCTCCGCAGTGACATGGCCGATGCCGGAGGCCGCAAGCCCGATCGCGCGCGCGGCGCCGGCCGACAGATCGAGCACGCGGCCTTTAATGAACGGCCCGCGATCGTTGATCCGGACCGTGACGGTGCGGCCCTTGTGGGTGACGCGCAGGCGCGTGCCGAACGGCAGCGAGCGGTGCGCGGCCGTCATCGCGTGTTCGTCGAAGCGCTCGCCGGAGGCGGTCTTGCGGCCGCTTTCGTTGCCGTAGAAGGAGGCGATGCCGGCGAAGGATTCTGCCTTTGCCGAAGAGGAAACGCAGCAAAGCGCGGCGCCGAAGAGTGCACGTTTCATTTTGTCGGTGATGAAAGGCGACTATTTCAGGAACTTGCCCACCAGCGCCGCCACCCCGGCGCCGACGAGACCGCTGACGGTCGCGACGACGGCATGAATGACCTTGACGCCGCCGTACATCCGGTTGCGCTCGTTCTCCAGCGCGCGGATGGCTTCCCACGCCCGGCGCTGATCGTCAGCCAGCCGGTCATTCTGCCGGCGCAGATCGGCAATCTGCTCGTTCTTCAGGTCCTGAATCTCCCGGGTGATCAGGGCCTCGATGCGCGTAACGCTTTGCTGAAGCGTTTCAATCTGCGAGATCATTGCCGGAATCCGTTCAGCCGACATGTTGCCCTCTATCGCTGGATGGTTGGGCGACTACTGCTTCACCGGCGGCTGCGGCTTGGTCAGGCCCGATATCCCGTCGCGCACGACGTTGACGCCCATCTTGATGACCTGCAGCGCGGCGATCGCGCCGGTGGTCCAGGCCGGGTTGATGAACGATCCGCTGCAGTCGAACGATCCGACGACGGTCGCGGTGCAGCCGGACCACAGCAGCGTGACGGTGCCGAGCGCCAGCACGAGGCTCGCCACGTTGGCGATGTTGTGGAAGAGGTTCGAGTTCATGATCGTTCTCCGTTCGAGAGTGATGACGGCACCTAGCCGCCGTGGGGGTTCTTCAGCACGGCGCGACCGCAAATCTCGCAGCGCTCGCGCATCTGTTGCGGCACCCAGTGCCAGTTGAAATGGCAGATCAGGATGCCGATCGCGATGCCGGCGACGACGCCGATCGCCGGCCATGCGTACTTCAGGTTGACGTAGAACTGCGACAGCGAAAGACCGTCGGCGTCCGCAAGCGCCAGGCCTTCCAGCACGGCGAAGCTGACCGCCACCGCGGCCAGCCATCCGACCCAAACCCAGGGCGAGCGGACGCGCATCAGTCGAGCCGGCCTTCGGCGAAGCGGCGGCGGACTTGCTGCATCATCCAGACGTTCTGCTCGGCGCTCCCCTTGTACTCGCCCTCGCCGCCGAGCTCGTTGTAGAGGCCGCCGCGATAGTGGAACATGTTCGGAATCCGAAGCGCGGCCAGAGTGTCGGTGAGCGAGTTCTTGTCGAAGTCCTCGATGCCCAATTCCTGAGCGCGCTTCGCAAGCGCCGCGTCGATTTCAGCGGCGGACGGAAGCGGCGCCGGCTCCGATGTGGGCTGCGGCTTGCAGCACAAATGGAGGATGGCGTTGATGATGGCCCTGAAGATGATCATGGTAGTCTCGCTTTCGTTGTTGAGGGTTCACAGTCCGCACGCCGCGATGGCCCAATCGACTTGGCCCTTCGTGTAGTTGCGGTCTTTGGCTTTCTCGTAGACGCCGGCCCTGCCGATCGTGAGCATGCCGATCTTCAATTGCGCGCATTCGCTTGCCGTCGGCTTTCGGACGGGCCGCGGCTTCGCTGGCTCACGCTTGGGTAGCGCCTTCGGCTTGGCCTCGATCTTCGGCCGCGGCTGCGGCAGCGGCGCCGCCTCGACCTTTGCCGGCGGCTCGATCGCCGGCAGCGGCGCTGCCTCGACAGGAGCGACCGGCGCGGTCAGCGGTGCAAGCGCCGGCGGCGCCGGGACATGGACGAACCGCACCTCCACCGGCAGCACGGGCGCGCTGGCCCGGCCGCCGACGAAGCCGGCGCCGCCGGACGCTGCCGACAGCAGCGCGCCGACGATCAGAAGCGCCCGCGCCTGGTCGTCGATCACTTCGGCTGGTTCCGCTGCGTCAGCAGGGAAAGCACGGTCGTCACCGCGCTGAGGACCGATCCGATCGTGCCGGTGACCCCGAGCCCGGCGACGCCGGCCGACAGGATCGGCAGCGCCTGCCCCGCGGTTGTGGCGCTTTCGCCCGTCATCGGACCCACGACGCCGAAGGCCTGCAGCAATCCGGTGGCGATCAAGCCGAGCATGCCGAGGCCAACGCCCGGCTTCTCCATGACCGAAGGCGCAGGCGTCACAGGCTGCGCGGCCGGCGGCGTGACAGGCGCCGCCGCAGGCGGCTCGGCGATCGGAGGCGTCGCCGGCAAGGCGCCCTTGATCGCGCTCACCAGCGCGCCGACCTGTGCTGCCAGTTGCGCCATCTCGGCGCGCATTCCCTGAATTTCCTTGATGACCTGTTCGTCGTCTGCCACGTCGGGCTCCTTTGGTTGCTCTGCCTGAAATTGCCGCGCCACGACGAGCGCGCTGTTGAATCGGTTGATCAGCCCGTTCCACAAGTTGGCGCGATAGCCGACGTCCTCGCGCTCGTAGTCCTCGCGCGCCTTGCGCAGCGCGGTCAGCATCGGCTCGACGTTCCCTTCCTGCCGGCCGATCGCGGCCATGGTGTTGGGACCGACGTCGCCGTCGACGCCGTCGGGACCGACCGTGTCGCCTCGGATCAAAAGCGCCCGCTGCAGGATCTTCGCCGCGCCCCTCGGCCCGCGGTTGAACGCGCATTCGCGCAGGTAGAATTCGATGCCCCAGGACGAGGTCCAGAGATCGGCGACGTCGGTATAGGCGGCGGTGAACTCGCCGACGAAGGCTTCCGCTTCCTGGAAGCGACCGGCCTCGATCATGGCCTTCAGTCTCGCGGCCTCGGCCGGGTGATAGCGCACGTTGATCCCGGCGACTTCGTAGGCGCCGCCGCCATCGTTGGCCGGAAGGTCGTAGACGGCGAGATGGCCGGCCTTGTCGCGCCGCGCTTCGGCCAGCGTGATGGCCTTGCCCATGCGCATCCTGACGGCCGCAGGCGTTCGAAGCGTCGAAGGCTGCGCGGCGAGTTCCGGCGGCCAGAAGAAGCCGACGACGCTAGAATCCCATGAGAACGGCGCCACGGTGACGGCGTCAGACTGGTTGCCGCCGAGAACCCACAACGTTCCGCCCGCGACGCGATCGAGCAGGCCGACATGGCCGCGGCCGGATTTCCAGCGAAAGACGACGATGCAGCCCGGACGCGGCGCGTCGAGGCGCAGGCCCCACGCAGGAAAAGAATTCGCCCACAGGAAGCGATCGGTATCCTTGTCCCCGAACGGCGGCCGGATGCCGTTCTTCGCCAGCGCATAGGCCATGGTGAGCCCGCACCAGGCGATGTCGTCGGACCTGTAGAGCGCGGCATAGGCCGCCATCTCCGGCCAGGTGCCGCCGATGAAGCTCGCCCAGCCGAGGATGGCCGGATTGTTCTCGCCGCCCGGGTATTCCCTGACGCCGGCGAGCTCGCGCATCGCGGCAAGCCACGGCAGGCCGGATTCAGGCATGGGGATTTCCTTCAATATTGCATTCGCGAATGGGTTGCGTTGCGGCTAAGATGCTCGCTTTCGACGGGAGCTCCGCATGCGCACATTTTTGTTGTTTGTTTTTCTTTCGCTGACGGGTTGCCAGACGGATGCGCCAGCAACCGCCAGCGGTTCGCCCGAGGTTACGATCTCCGGTGTTACACCCGAACAGGTCAAGCCTCAGATCGTCAGCGGCGCGCTCAACCGAGGCCTGAAGCTGAAGAGCGACAGCGCTTATCAACTCACTTTCGAGCGCCCTTGGGGAGGGCAGGTTGGAGCTGCACTCGTGGGAACTCTTGTCAGCACCGATGGATCGGCCGCAGTCGAGCGATTAACTTTTTCGATTGCAGACGTGGGAGGCTCCACCCGCATCGTTGCGGAGCGGTATATGGTCAAGATCGGTAGTTTCGGCCGTGAGGTAGTGAACCCCGCCAACAACGGGCTCGGACTTGAGCCGCTTCAAAGCGTTCTGGAATCTGTCACCGCGTCCGTAAGGCCAGCTACCGGGCCGAAGCGCTAAAGCACGCGCATGATGTAATTGCAGATGATCGTCGGCTGCACCGTAGCGAGCGGGGTGCTCGTACCGCCCTGCGGCGTGCCGGAGAACGTGATGTTGCCCGACGCCTGAACGAGATTACCGGTGCCGGGCTGGACGCCGTCCATGCCGCCACCGGCGGGAGGGTTGGCGGTCACAACCACGCCGCCGGATCTCAGAAACGGTCCGTTGGTGGAAACAAACGTGCCCCCGCCGGCGGGCGTATAGGGTGGAAAGTTCGCGGTGACCAGCGTTCGCGTCTGCTGCCCGGCCGCAGCTCCGAGCGTCCCGCCATCGACGCCACCGCCGGCCGCAGTCAGCCGGCTGGCCGATGCTTCCTTCATCGCCGACACCCGCCCGGCCTTGTCCGGCAGGTTGAACGTCGTCGAGCCGTCGCCGGCGCCGTAGGTGGTGCCGATCAACGCGAACAGCGCCGCATAAGTCGTGCGCGAAATCGCCTGCCCGGCCGGGAAGGCGAACGACGTGCTCGGCGTGGTGGCGCCCCAGTAGTCCAGGCCGCCGCCGAGCGGAATGCCGTAGGCATCGCCGCCGCCGAAGGCGTGCAGGTAGAACACGCCGTCGACGTGGTTGTAGAGCGCCGTATACGGCGTGCCTGATATCAGCGCGTTCGATTGCAACTCGTAGCCCGGCCGCGGCCGCAACGGTTTGGCGCCGAGGCCGTCGACGTTGAGCGTCACGGTCTGGCCGTTGGCCACATGCGGCGAGAAGGCGACGATCTCGCCATGCATCCGCGCCAGCGTGTCGAACTGGCGGTAGCTCGCGACCGTGTAAGCCGTAGCGCCGCCGCCGGTGACGATCGCGCCCGAGGCATCCTCGGCCTGCATGACGCGCGAGGCGAGCAGGCCGGCGAAGATCTCCTTGCTGCCGGCGCCGAACGTGCCCTTGGTCTCCTCCACCGTGGTCAGCGTGATCTCGTCCGCGCCGCTGTAGGTGACGATGCCCGACCAGAAGGCGACACCAGGCTCGACCACGCTGGCATAGGTGGTGTCGCCGACCGCCATGAAGGAGGCGAAGTCGTTGTAGGACGCATCGGGCGGGCCTGCGAGCGCATAGGGCCCGTTGCCCGAGGTGGTGGTGCGCTCGAGGATGCGCGCGCGGGGGCGGACGAAGGCCATTTTGCGGAAATTCTCCGTAAGTCGTGGACGGGACGCGAGAGCGGAGAGCCGCTAGGCCCGGACGGTGCAGACCATGCTGAAGCGAATGATCGAGGTGTTGGTGAAGTCGCCTTCGTTGAGATTGGTACGGGTGCCGGCGGCGTACCGCTGCAGCCCGACTTGCGTCGATCCAGCTGACAGCGACGCGAAGACATAGGTGATGGTCCCCGCGGCCATGTTTTGCGGCTGTATCGTCGCGACGGCGTCGAAGTCGATCGCGAACGGCAGTCCCGTGATGAAAGCATCGCCGGTCGAGCTGCCCTTGGCGGTCAGGATAAAGAGGCAACTGAGAAAGCACAGATCCCCCATCCGGTAGAATTGGCCGGACTGGGTCGAGTAGGTCATGCCGACGGCGTTGCTGCCGAATTTCAGCGCCGGCGTCCAGGCACCCTTGATAATGCCGGGCACCGCGGCCGGCGACTGCGTGATGACGACCGGCTCGACCGTGCGGCTGTTGCGGACCGCGGCGTTCGACACGGCCCCGCCGTGGACGCCGTCGCTGGTGTAGCCCGGCGCCTTCCAGATGCCGGATCCTCGGGAGGTCTCGTAGATGTCGGCAATCTCGATGTAGTTGCGCAAGGGCGCCGGCACCGCGCGGATGCTGGCGTTGAGCGTGACGCGCTCGCCGTTCCACGCGGCCGTGGTCTGATTGACGGTGGTTGCCCATGAGTCCGTCGAGGTGCTCGTGGGTTCCAGCGTGACCTGATAGATCGGCTTGTCCAGCAACAGCGCATAGATCGACTGCAGGTCGGCGAGCGTCTGCACCGCGGTCCGGCCGGTGAACAGGTCGTTGCGGCCGAGGCCCACGATGACGTGGCTGCAATATTGCTTCAGCGCCAGGCGCTCGGCATGGCCGTTGTTGATCCAGTAATTGGCGAGATCGCCGCGCAGCGAGGCGTTGATATAGGCCAGCGACGGGCCGATCGAGCGGGCCAGCGAGCCGATGTCACCGGTCGAGTCGTCGTGGGTATCGGTCGAGCCGTAGACGTTGCTGGCGCCGAGCAGCATGATCGCCGGCCGCTGGGTCATGGCGACGATCGCGGTCGGGCCGGTGCGGTATCCGGCCGTGGTCTGCACCACGGTGCCGCTCATGGTCTGGTCGGTCAGGCCGGAAGCCGCATACGTCATCGCCTCGCCATAGGCGTCGTCGCCGCCGCGGTCCTCGTAGGGGATGCCGGCCGTGTTCTGGTAGAAGAAGCGGACGAAGAAGAACGCGTTCTGCGGGATGCAGACCGTGACGGGGTCGGACAGCAACGAGGCACCGTCGGCAATGTTGCCGGTCGCGCTGCCGGCGAACTTGACCTGGGTGAAGGTGCCGGCCGGATATTCGATGGAGGCCGTGACCGTCGCCGCTGCACCGACCGCGGTTTCGCCGAGCACGCCGCCGACGTTGAAATCGACGTGCCAGTTGGGGATCTTGATCTGCAGCGACGAAATCGCGTCCGCTGCCCGGTGGCGCGAGCGGGACATCAGCTGCTTGGGGGTCGCGTTGAAGACGCGCGGGCAGAAGCAGCGGGTGGCGACCTGGCCGAGATAGGGCGGCACCGAGGCGAAGCCGAGCTGCTGCAGAGCGGCCGGCAGGCCCATGAAGACCCTCTTGACGCCGGAAGCCGAGAACGTGCCTTTGCTCTCGACGACGGCCGTCACCGTCACCTGGTCGGTGGCGCTGTAGGTCAGGATGCCCGACTTGAACGCCACGCCGTCCTCGACGACGCCGCCGATGGTGGTGTCGCCGACGGCCATGGCGGCGGAGAACGCGTTGTGGGAGACGTCGACCGCACCCGTGACGGCAAACACCGACTGGCTGTTCGACGTCGAGTATTCCATGACGCGGTCGCGCGGCCGAACGAAGCCCATCAAACCCTCTCCTCGATGCGGAGCTGCTTGCCGTAGATGTCGAAGACCGGCCCGAAGCCGACCGGCGTCTGGTCGGTGACGAGGCCGAAGATGGATTCCCGCGGCAGGTTGGTGCTCTCGACGTCGGTCATCAGCAGCACGTTGCGCTTCCTGCCCTTGACGCGGTCGAGCCGCTCGATCAGGCCGAAGCGCTGGCCTGCGGTAACGAAGTCGAACGACAGGTCGATCCGGCGATGGGTATCATCGTCGAAGACGAGGGTCAGGCCGGACGCGGTCTTCGAGACGCGGCTGCGGTCGACATGCTGGAAACCGCCGCCCGGTACGAAATTGTAGTCGAACACCTCGGACAGCCCGTCGAGGATCGTGCCGGCCTCGACATAGTCGGCGCCGGGGTCGGAGATGTCGAAGCGCAGGTAACGCCAGGAGGCCGGCGCCGCCAGCCGATGCAGGAAGCAGCCGTAGCCCGTGTCGAACGACGCCGCGCCGTGCGCCACCGTGCCGGTATCGAGGACGTCGCCGGCGGCGCCGGTCGCGTCGATCGAGGACAGCCGCAGGCGCACGCTGGCGGCCGCGCTGCAGGTCAGGCCGAAAACCGCCGCGGTGTCGCCGGTCGAGGCCGCACCCTTGTCGAGCACGAAGTAATCCGCGGACGACAGGCTGCGCCAGCGCTGCGACGGATGCGGCGTCAGCAGGTTCGAGGCCGGCATGGTCAGCGCCTGGCTCGAGGCCACGACGGTGCCGTTGTCGGCGTCGTTGTCGATGACGAGCGCGGCGTTACCCATAGGCGGCGACCTCGACGTTGTCGACGGCGTCGGTGGCGAAGTTGACGCTGGCCGAATGCTCCAGCACCACCATCAGCCGGCCCTGCCGCAGGTCGAAGCGGTTGTGGGTGACGTGGATGACGTCGCCGAGCTCGCGGCGCAGCGCGCGGCGCGGCAAGGTCATGCGGTAGATCGCCCGCGTGGTCTTGAACAGCTCGATCAGACGTACCGCCTCCGCGGCAGCGTCGGCTTCGTCGACGAACCAGGACTGCACGGGCTCGCGGTCCTGCGCGAAGGGATGATCGGTCAGGATAGTCTGCGAGCTCGCCTCGGCGAGGCGATAGTCTTCCGCCACGAAGGCCTTGCGCGCGGCCGTGACCGCGCCGGCCAGATCGGTCTGCCGGGTCCAGCAGCGGCCATAGGCCACGCGCCAGCGCCAGCGCGGCGGCTGGTAGGCTTCCGGCAGCGGCTCGCGCCTGATGTCTCCCCCCATCATGTCGTCGCGGGTGAAGCGCGCCGCGGGGTCCCCGGCCGGCGCCCGGAAGATCTTCACCTGGAAGGTGCCGTCGAGGCGATGCCCGCCCCAGCCGCCGATGCCGCTCATCAGCCTCTCGACGAAGCCCGCCACCGTCAGGGAATCGTCGGAGCCGATGAAGTAAGAGATCGGCGCTGCCTGCGCGGCGTTGACCGCGTCGAACGAGGCGACATGCAGGTCGTCCGGGTCGGACAGCGCGGTGCGGCGGCGGATCGCCCAGCGCACGATGTCGGCCGTCGTCGTCAGGTAGCCGTCGGCGTTGTCGCCCCTGACGTCGGCCGTCACCTCGCCGGACGCCGCGCTGCCGAGCTTGAACATCCCCTCGGCAAGGCAGGTGGCATAGGTGCCGGCGGCGACGCCGGCCGCCGCCAGCGAGGCATAGTCCGCATGATCCGCCCCGAGCGTCAGCGGCACCCCGCGATCGTAGACCGCGTCGATCGCCTGCATCGGTCCGTCGTGCAGCTGGTAGACCAGCAGGCCGGGGACGAGGAACACCGGCGAGACATTGAGCGCGTTGCCGAAGGCCAGCGGCTTGCGTTTTCCCTTGAGATCGGCGCCGCCGTCGGCGCCGCCGCTGCCGCCATAGACGTTCGGCTGCATCGGCACCTCCAGCTTGTAGCCGTAGTCGACCAGCTCGATGTCGATGGTCTCGGTGTTGATGTTCCAGTTCTTGGCGGTCAGTTTCGCCAGCGGGAACGCATCGTCATAGGCGTCGTCGCGCCGCCCGATCTTGACGACGATGGGGCGGCCGTCGACGGCGTAGCTGAGCGGCAGGAAGTCGTAGTCGCCGTCGGCGTTGGAGATCGCGAGGCGTCCGGTCCCGGTCGCGAAACGGCCGATGTCGCCGGCCATGATCGAGCGCTCGAACGAATAGCTCTGCAGCACGCCCTTGAAGGGCTGGTTGGGAACCGCGTCCGAAGGCCGCGTGGCGTAGCCGGCGGCGGTCGCCACGAAGATCTTCAGCGTCAGCGAGGCCGACAGCTCGAACACAGCGTCCATGTAGACCCGGACGTCCGTTCCGGATCCGGAGCATGGCAGGGCGCTGAAGGGAGCGGCGGAAAACATCTGCGGTTACGACCTGTCGGCGAGCACCCAGGGCTCGATCTCGGCGAAATAAGCCAGCTTGACGCCGTCCTGCGCCAGCATGCGATCCCAGCCGCGGGACCGGACGGAGGTTCCCGCAAACTGCGCGCTCGACATTCCCGCCATGGCGAAACTGCCCGCGACCGCGGTGCCGCCGCTGCCCAGGAACGGCAGCGCCATGAAGGGGCCGGCGAGGAACATCGTGCGTCAGTCCTCGGAGATGGCCGAACCGGCCTCGAGGATCGGCGCGTCGCCGAGCGCAAGGGCGATCGGCGCCGCGATCGGGCCGCGATAGAGGATCTTGCCGGCGCCGCTCGCGGCGGTGCCGACCGAGGCATGGGTCGCCTCGCCGCCGGCCGCGCCGGCGATGACGGCAAACAGGATGTCGGCGACGGGCGAGACGCTGGAGCCGGAGATCGCCCAGCCGCCGGAATTGCGCGGCACGGCCACCCTTGCATAGCCGGTATAGGCCGCCTCGGAGGTCGACTGGTCGCCGGCCTCGCCGGGATCGGCGGTGTGGAGCGCCACGTACAGGTCGGCCAGCGGCGACGATGCCGCATTGTCCGCAAGATTGCCGATCGCCGTGCCCCAGAAGATCAGCTTCAGCAGGTCGTTCTCGAACACGTTGCCCTTGGCCATCAGGACATCCTCAGCCGCAACTGCCCGACCGGGATCTGGAACGGCTGGCCCGACGTGATGGTGCGCGGCATCGCCGGCGCGCCGGGCCAGATCATGTTGCCGCCCGTGAGCTCATCCTCGACCGCAAGATGCGTGATGGTGCCCCAATCCGCGCCCGCAGGCCCGAAGGTGATCACCGTGGTGTTGACGCTGATGCCTTCGGAATCGGCCGCACCCATCACGCCGGCGAGCGGCTGGCGCGCGTATCCTGCCGCCGCGATCTCGTTCGCATGCGAACCGGCCTCGCCGGGGTCGGCGGTGTGCAGCGACAGATACAGCGCCGGCGGCGCATAGGCCGCGACCCCGGTCAGGTGATCGAGCATCCTGTCACGGCCGTAGGTGGTGGTGCTCACCGGTGCATGTCTCCGACGGCCTTCTGCAGCGGACGCAGCGCCTTGCCGCGGCTGCTCTCGGCCGCCGCGACCAGGCGGTCGAGCTTGCCGGCGAGCACGTCGACGCCGCTCTGAAGCGCCACGATCTGCGCCTGCGACGTCTGGATCATGGTTTGCGCCAGGCTCTGGGTCTGCGCGGCAAGCTGCGCGCCGTTGTCATTGGCCGGGCTCGCCACGGCTGGCGCCATCACATGCGGCACTGCGCCCGGCAGCGAGGACGCCTGCAGCGTCGAGAGGTCGGCCGGCGATTGCGCGCCAATTCCAGTGCCGCCGAGACCGCCGAGCGCGGCGGTCACGGTGCGGAAGACATCGGCATAGCCGGCGGAAGAGGCGTAGAATGCCCTGGCCTGGTCGAGCAGCGTCTGGGCATATTGCGTGATCGAGCCCAGCGCTTCGGCATCTCCGCCCTGCGCCAGCGCGAACTGGCGCTCGAAGTTCGACTTGGCGAGGTCGAGCTGCTGTTGCGGCGACAGGATCGAATTGTCGCCGAGGTCGAGGCTCTCGAGGTACTTCCGGATGGTGTCGATCGAGCCGGTGATGTCGACGGTGGCGCGGTGCACGACGCCGGCGAGGTCCGGAAACAGCTCCATGAAACCGGCGAACTCCTCGCCGACCAGCCCCGCGTCCTGGACGATCTTCTGCGCCTCGGCGGCGAACACCGCCGAAATCTGCGCCAGCATCGCCGGATCGTTGCCGAGCTCGGCGGCGGCGGCGATATCCTTCCGGTTCTGCTCGATCAGCCGCGCGGCGTCGTTGAGATAGTCCTTGCCCTCGGCGGCGTTCAGTCGCTGCTCGAGGCCCGACACGATGCCCTCGCGATAACTGGCGATGACTTCGGCGATGCGCCTCGGAAGCGCTTCGGTGACCACGGCGATGCTGCCGGCCGGCGCGCCCATCTGCTCGAGCAGCGAGGTCAGCCCGGCGGCTTCGGCCTTGACGTCCTGGATCGCCTTCTGCAGCGGCGAGATGTCGCCGCCGCTGGCGAATTCGCCGACGATGCGGTCGACCGAGCCCTGGAAGGTCGCGAGGATGCGCTGGACGCCGGCCGGATCCTTGGCCGCCGCGGCCGCCTCGACGAGATCGTGGGCCTGCTGGTACAGCGAGTTCAGCTCCTGCGTCAGCGGCTGGATGTCGACGCCGGCGGCGGCCTGGTTGAACTCCTCGACCTGCCGGGTCATGCCGGCCCATCGCCGCTGCGCCTCCTCCAGCGCCTGCTGGGCCTTCAGGTCGCCGGTGAACACCGTGATCAGCGCCGCCGCACCCGCCTGCAGCGCGCCGATCCCCATCTGCGCCGGATTCGCGGTCAGCGCGCCGCTCACGAGGTTGTCGAACGCGCTGCCGGCGAGCTTGTTGGAGAGCCCGTCGAGCGAGGCGATCATGGCGTCCATGCCGCTCTTGCCGGTCAGGAACGCCGTGAAGATCGACTTGCCGACCTCGCGAAAGCCGTCGGACATTTCCCTGGTGGCGTTGATGACGCGCAGCTGCGCGGCCTCCGTCGAGGCCAGCGCCCGCGGCACGTCGTTGCCGTAGATGCCGCGCAGCTGCTGGGCGATCGCGACGTCCTGCGGCGACAGGAACCTGGTGTTCTGCGCAAAGTCGATCTGGGCCTCGACCTTCAGCCGCGCGAAGGCGTCGGCGGTGTCGTAGGCCTCGAGCTTGAGCCGCTCGAACGCCTTGACCTGTTCGGCGGAGATCCTGCCGCCATTGGCCTGGATCGCCGCGGTCTGTTGCGCCTCGACCCGGAAGCGCGCCAGTGCCGCGTCGCCGAGGCCGAGCGCAGCGGCATCGGCCCGTTGCACCTCGATGTGGCGGCCGATGGTGGCGATGGCGCGGTCGACGGCGTCGCTGGCTTCATCTCGTTTCGAGGCGACGATAGAGTGCCCCTGGGCCGCGAGGCGCGCCGCTTCAGCCTCTTCCCTGAGCTTCTTGACCACTTCTTCAATCGATTTGGGCCCCCTCGCGGGATACGCGCTGGACGACATCGGATCCTGAACTTCGGGATATGGAGAATAAGACCTCTCGACGTCTTCGGCCGAGAGAAACTGCGTTCCATTGACCAATCTCGTAACAATGGAATCCAGCCTCTCCAAAAAGGACTTATTGCCATCGTTCCAGTCGGCCATAATCTGTTCGGCGGAAACGTCGATCTTCAACCCGCCGGACTTCGGAACGCCGGCATCGACCGCCTTCTGCAAGGCGGCGTCGGCGTGCGCCTCGGCAGCTGCGACGACCTTGGCGCGGTCGATGGTGGCGACGAAGGTCGTCAGCCGCGTGATGAGGTCGTTGACATAGGGCAGCAGGCCGACGAGCGCCGCCTTGAGCTGGAATTCGAGCTCGACGGAGCTCTTGCGCCACTCGCGATCGAACTCGGCGGCCTTTTTGATGGTTTCGTCGTCGATGACGGCGCCGGCCTTGCGGGCTTCCTCGGTGAGCCCGCGCATGGCGCCAGCCCCCTGCTCCAGGAACGGCACCCATTCCTTGGTGAAGCCCAGCATCTGGGCGATGGCGATCTGGTCCTGTGGGGTCTGCGCCCGCTTGACGAGGTCGGCGGCGACCTGCAGCAGCTGGTTCTGGGTGATCAACTGGCCGTTGGCGCGGCGGATCGACAGGCCGTTGGCCTCGAATTCCTTCGACAGCGAATTGGCGTTGCGCTGGGCGTCGTTGAGCAGCTCCGCCGATTTTTGCAAGCCCGCCGCGATCTGCTGGTCGGTCAGGCCCTCCTTGCGGGCGCCGAACTCGACGCCCTGCAAATCGGCAAGCGACAACCCGACCTGTTTGGCGTTGAGCGCCATGTCGGCGAGCTGCTTGTTCCAGCCGGCGATCTGGTCCATCGCGGCCTTGACCGCGAGCGCCGCCGCCGCGGCCGCCGTACCGACGCCGACGATCGCCGTGACATAGGAGTTGCTGGCGTCGACGCCGCCGCGCGCGGCGCGCTCGGCGCTCGCCATGGCCTGTTCATAGGCCGCGGCGCCCGAGGTGTCGGCGTCGATCACGAGTTCGGTGACGGTTCTATCGTTCATGTCAGTGCGGCTCGCGGTCGGTGGTTTCCGGCGGCTTCAGACTGGAGAGAAAGAGATCGTCGAGCTCCTCGACGATCCCGATTTCGAAAGGCGTCAGCGGCATGCGCGAATGCCGCACGAAGGCGTCGATATCGGGCCATTCAATCGGCGACATCGCAAAGCCGTTGCCGCCCTTGCGCCGCCGCAGCCGATGGAAGATGCGCCAGAGATAGAGCGCCGGCCGGGGCAGTTCGGGGCAGCTGAGCCGCGCCTCGATCCGGGCGCGCCGTTCCGGATGGCGGGTTCGCTGCAGCAGGCCCTCCAGGGTCGCCCGCAGGCTGACGCCTTTTTCCGACGACTCCAGCTCGAAGGTTTTTTCGGCGAACGCCCTCAGGTCGTCCCTGAGGGCGGCATAAAAGCCGCCTCACCGTTGAGATAGTCGGTCACCTGCAGGAAGAAGCGCGACATTTCCGGCCGCAGGAACAGCTCGGTCGCGGTCTTCTCCGAAAACGCGACGGGACCGTCCTGGAAGAACCGGAACAGCGGGTCCGGCGACCAGCCAATCATGCGGGCACAGACCCGGCCGACATTGCGCCGCCGCCGCACGACCTCGTCCTCCTCGTCGACCTTCCACTTGCGGCCGTTGACCTGGGCGAACTCGATCGCCTTTTCCTTCTCGATCGCCTCGCGGGCGAACAGCGCTGAGATCGCGACGGTCTTCTCGTGCGCCGGACCGGCGAGTTCGATGGCCCAGCCGACCTTCTGCTGGGTGCCGGGCCGCAGCAAATGCAGCGTATGGGTCAGCAAGGGCAGCGTGTCGGAAAGGTCGAGAACGGCTGAAGGTTCGGACGTCATGGCGATATCCCTGTCGGAGGAGGTGGCCCGCGGCGTCCGACAACGCCGCGGGCCGATTGCGCGCAATCATTCTGTCGGGAATGACGGAAAGCGTTTGGTTTCTTTTTGCGCCGTTCGTTAACGGCCTGCGTGCCGCAGGCATGCTCGGGCGCTATAGATTCTTGCTCTGACGCGTTTTCTTTACGCGAACCGGTATCCACTTCGCTGGAAAACGTTCTAACTCGCGTTGGAGACCTGGATGGTCAGCATGGTCGGATCGTAAGCCCCGCCACGGTTGTCCTTGCCGACGAGATCGGCCGGGACCTGCAGCGTCTGGGTGCGGCCGCCGCCCTGCCGGCTCAGCGCCGACTTGTCGACGCCGCCGAGGGTGAAGTTGTTGACGGCGAAGGAGATGAAGTCCTTCGGCTCGGATTCGTTGTCGACGGCGAGAACGTGCAGCGACAGCACGTCCTCGTTGAGGTGGTTGGCGACATAGGCGAGATCCTTGCGCAGCGCCGTCAGGTTCAGCGACACGCCCATCTGTCCGCTGAAGACGTCGGGCGACAGCTTCTGTGCGCCGGAGCCGAAGGTGGCCGGCGCCTGCGGGCCGATCTCGAACATCAGGTCGAACGAGGTCAGCTCGACCAGGTCCGCCCCGCCGAGCCGCAGCGTGGCGTCGACGACGGCCATCGGATCGGCCGTGTTTTCCGTCGGCGAGGTGAAGAACGGCGCCGAGCCGGCGGTCTTGGTTTCGAACTTGCCGGTGCCGGTCCAGCCAGCCTCGAAGGTGATGATGCCGTCGGGCGACATCGCCAGCTTGCCGCTGCCGAACACCGCGTCGGTGAACAGCTCGGAGCCGTCGATGTCGATCTCGTGCTCCTCCCAGGTGGCGTAGCGCTTCACCAGCGAGCCCGCCGCCGGGTTGATCAGCACCCGCCCCGGCCGAGTCAGCGTGAACGCGGTATCGGGGGTGCCGTTGACCACCAGGGTCTCGGCCACAGTGATGGTGTCCGCGGTGACGCCGGTGACGCGCAAATTGATGCCGTTGTTGGCGGCGCTGGCGTGCCCCGTCAGCCGCCACACCTGCCCGACGCGGACGCCTTCGGTAATCCAGGAGCCGCCGCCGTTGACGATGGTGTTGGCGCCCGTCGTGATCGAGGTCAGCCCGCCCGTCGCTTCGGTGAGCGCGAGGTTGGCGGCGCTGTAGGTGCCGCGCATGATGGCTTCGAAGACGTCGTCATAGGCGCCGAGCGCGAGTTCGCCGGCCTGGGTGCCCGAGGTCTTCTGGGTTCCGTGGCGGCCGCGCGAACGCATGCCGTCGCGGCGCACCTCGTTGCTGGCGACCGCGTTCTTGGAAAACTTGCCGCCGGCCCCGCCGGTGGTGCGGAAGATCTTCGCGCCGGAGCCTGAGGCCTGCGTGCCGAGGCCGGACTGGAACTTGTACGCGCAATAGCCGTTCGACTGGCTTTGATAGACCATGGTGCTCTCCGTTTGGCGGCGGTTAGATCGAGGCCGTGATGATGAGGGCCGGTTGACGCTTCAGCGCTTTCGCGCTGGTGGCGCGGTCACGCCCCTCGATGCGGCCGAACCGCGCCCGCGCCACGGCGCTGGTGAAGCGGATCGGCATGAACCTGAATTTCACCGAAACGACGTCGCCGTATTTGGCCGCGATGACCTGCTCGGCGCGCTGATAGACGTGGTCGGTGCCCGGCACCCGCATCCTGAGGATCCCGACCTCGATCAGCCGCGAGTAGGGCACGGGGTTGGATATTTCCAGTTCGTCGCCCGGCTTCCATGCCGAGGCATCCTCCACCACATGACCGTTGAGGAACATCATGTGGCCGGCGCGGTAGAGGCCGATGTGAGGGTCGTCGCCGGAGCCGATGGGCGAGCCCTTGCGCAGCGTCTCCATGGCGAAGCCCGCGACCGGCGCCATGCTGAAGCTCTTGTAGACGATCCGCTGTTTCATCGCCGCGCGGGCCGCTGTTCCTGCCCACGCTACAGCTTGATCGCGTCGTCAGGCGCGTCCCTGACGCCGTCGATCGACCTGACTACGTTGGCATGCGCCTCGCCGATGAAGGTGTTGATGCCGTGGTCTCGCGTGAGATAGTCCGCGCCAAGCGTGGTATAGGATGCCGACTTCATTTGCTTCGCCTCGAGCCGGATGGCCCGCACCAGCTTGGTGCGCGCCTTGTCCTTGGCCCGCGCCGTCGCGAGCCGGAACGCATAGCCGGTGTCCCAGGGCGCCCCGCGCGCGACCTGCTTCTCGTAGTGATGCGGGTCGAAGCGGTCGGTCACCCGGCCGCTGCCGGCAACCTGCTGCAGCAGTTCGTCCGGTCCGGGAACGAAGGTGGTTCGGCTGACGGCCATGGCTTACCCCCGATGCCAGTATTCGAAGGGAATGACGGCGCCGACGCGAAACCAGACGCCGTCATCGTCTCCGGGCCCTCCGCCGTCCACGCGCGGCGTCCAGGTCCGCACGTAGCAGCCGGGCGTCACGCCGTCGTAGAACTTCTTGCTGCGGAAAATCTCGCCGGCGGCGACAGCCAGCGTGAAGGCGTCGCCCGAGCCCTTGCCCACGGGAACATAGACCTGGATAGCGATCAGCCCGCGATACAAATAGGCCTGGTTGCCGGGCGTGCCGAAGCCCGGATGGTCTCCGGAGGCGTTCTCCGCCGAAAACAGCACCCAGCCCGTCAGCTGGCCGTCCGGATCCTTCGGCGGCCAGGGCGCCGCCGGATTTTCGTTGACGAACGCGATCCGCGTGCGCGGATCGGGGCCAACCACCCAGTTGTCGACGAAGCGTTGCCGCATCGCCGCCAGCGCGCCCGCAAGGTCGGCCATGTCACGCCGTCATGCAGCGCCACATGGCGCGCTCGGGAAGCTCGAGCTGCGGCTCGCCGACGACGCAATAGCTGTCGGCGCCGATCGTGAAGACGCCGCCCGCAACCGGCGCGGCCACCTCCGACTTGCGGACGGAGACGATCTTGCCCGTGACATGCGGCTTGCCGGCGAACTCCGCCTTTTCGGCGGAGTCCGGTTGCACGGCGTCGCTGACGATCGGGCGGCACGGGACGGAAGCGGAGCCGGGCGGCGTATAGGTCGCCGTCCCCTCTTCCGCACCGAAGGTCTCGGCGAAGATGTCCGCCATCCCGTCGAAGACGCCCATGCGGGTCAGGCCTGCGGCGCGTTCGCCGCCGGCGCGGCCGGAGCCGGCGCATCGACCGGGACTTCGCGCACCTTGCGCCTGGCGGCGCCGCGCGCGATCAGGCCGTTGGCCTCATCGTCGCCGATGCCCCAGACTTCGGTATCGATGTCGATGCCGGGCGCGGCGATCATGTCTTCGTATTTGGCGCGCGAGCGCGGATCGCGGGGATTGGCTTCCTTGATCAGCTTGCGGCCGTGCAGGGTCTGGAGGGCGACGAGCATCATGGCATGAACCTCGGTTTGAAATGGCTTGTACCCTTAGGCAAAGAAAAAGCCCCGGCCGCGAGGCCGGGGCTTTTCTCTCATGCGGCCATCGGTGCGCAGCAGCGCGCCTGCCGTTACTGGACTTTCGCAGCGAGGCAGGCGTTGATGCGGTACGGCACCACCAGCGGCGCCGACTGCAGCATCAGGAAGCGCGCCGCCGGATCCTCGACGGTCCACGACTTCTGGAAATAGTCCCTCGCCTGGAAGCCGGCCTTCTCGTCCTTGATGCCGCCGTAGTGGCGGACGCCCTCGATCTGGCCGACCATCAGCAGATAATCGTCCGGCAGGAACTTCTGGGTCGAGCCGGCGTCGTCGGTATATTCGTCGTGGTAGATCGTGACGTTGTAGTCGCCGACCTTGCCCTTGTCGGTATAGCCGAGCTTCTGCGCGTCGGGCCCGACGTCCGTCTGCGTGCGCGCCGACAGGTTGAGCGTCTTGCTGAGAAGGTCGCGCACGTCGTCGTTGGAGCGGAACGAATTCCAGACGTTCTGCGCCATGATGACGTCGACCGCGCTGGCGCCGGACTTGTCGCGAATGAGCCCCGCCCAGGTCTCGAGGTTGCCGACCGGGTCGGGCGCTGAGTCGTTCCAGCGCGCGGTCGTGAGCAGCGTCACCGACAGCGCGGCATCGCGGCCGAAGTCCACGACCGTGGTTGGATATCCCTCGCCGCTCACCGTCACCGAGCCGGTCAAGAGCTCCTGCGCCGCCATCCACTCCTGCCGGCGCTCCAGCATGCCGAGCTGGTCGTCGGTTTCGGCGGCGAGGTTGAGGGCGCGGATCTGCGCGGGATCGAGCGGGCCGGAGATCGGCGCACCGGCCGGCCGTCGCACCGGCTTGCCGTCCTCGAACACGCGCTTGTCCTTCACATAGGCCGGCTTGAAGCTCTTGGTCGTGTAGCCGAGCGACTGCACGATCTTGCCTTCGACCAGCGGCGAGCAGAACGGCGCCAGCCGCGGCTTGCCGGTCAGCACGTCGAAGAAAATCTCCTCCTGATTGCTGACCGAGCTCTCGGAGAAATAACGGCCGAGGAGAAGCGGCGGCCGCCGCGTCGCCTTCAGGTCCTGCACGACGCGGTTGAGCACCGCCGGAGCGTAGATGTCCATGGGTAGTTTCCTTTGCGATGAAGTTGGAGTTGGAAACGCAGACCGGCGGTGCTGCCGACCAGGTAAGGCGGATCAGGCAAGACCGATCAGGTGAGACTCGCCTGCAAATAGATGCCGACGTCGCGCAGCGGCTCGCGACAGGTCGCCGCCGTGTGGCCGGAGCCGTAAACAAGCGCATTCTCGTCGACGGTCGCGGCGAAATAGGCCACGGTCGTCTTGTCGCCGCCGGAGGCGTCGCAATCCTCCGCCAGGATGACGACCGGCACAGCCGAGCCGTCGACGGCGGCGGCCAGCGACATCTTGTACTTGGCGGAGCCGGCCGCGACCGTGATGTCGAAGCCGTCGCCGACGATGAAGTCGGTGCCGCCATCGGCGACCGCAAACTTGATGTCGTTGTCGAAGGCGCCGGCGCCGCCGGCCATCACGACCTCGCCGATATCGAAGCCGTCAGGGTCGGTGACGCGGAATGTGCCGTTGTTCGCCGCCGCTTCCACGAAACGCACCGTGTACACGCCGACCTTGGCGCCGGCCCGCACGGGGGTGGTGACGTCCATGGTCAGGGTGCCGGTGCCGGTATTGCCGCCGGACTTCGCCGCCGAGGACGCCGCGCCGACGGAGATCTTGCCGAGCACGGTGCCGCGCTTGCGGTTCTCGCCGGACAACAGCGTAATGTTGCGCGAGACCGGCTCGCGGGTGCCGACGAGAATCGCCGGCGAGTTCACCAGCGTGTCGACTGTGCCGAAAGCGGCCACCATGGCCAGCGATCCGCCGGCGATCAGGGAATTCTGGACATGCGACGGATCGCCGAGGAACGCGGCGGCCGCCAGCAGAGCGAAGCAGATCGCCGCGCAGAGGATGCGCTTGGTCATGATGGGTTCTCCGGGGTTTGCGGGAAGAAAAATGCCTGTACCTATAGGCAAAAGAAAAAGCCCCGGCGCGGACCGGGGCTTCTCCGAACGAAGCAGATCGAGCCTGGGCAAATTTGCCCAGGCGAAGCACGCTGGGCAGATGCGGCCGTCAGTTCGCCGCCGAAGCACCCTTGCCGCGGTAGCCCTGCACGATCGACGCGGCCATCGAAGCCGCCTTGGCGTCGTCGGACTGGTCGCCGCCGGCGTCGGCGCCGACCGCGGGATTGTTCACCTTCGACATCGCGGCATCGAGCGGGTTGGCCGCAGCAGTCGTCTCCTTGGGCGACTTGGCGAGCAGCTGCTTCGCCGCATCGGCCTGCATGTCGGTCGTGAACGCCAGGTGCTGGGCGAGATCGCCGCGGCCCTTGGCTTCGTCGCTGGACAGGATCGCGCTGATGCGCGCGCGCTCGGCGGTCGCGCCTTCCTTGACGCCTTCGGCCTTGCCGGCGGCGTGGCCTTCGGTGCGGGCCGCGGACAGCGCGGTCTCGGCGGCAGCCTGGGCAGCGGCGTGACCTGCCGCGGGAACGGAACCTGACATTTCGGTCTCTCCTTCTTCGTCATCGTCCGGATCGGACATTGGGGAAAACGCGGTTACGGCATCGTCGAGCGGCGCAATCGCATCGATCAGCCCGAGCTTCAGCGCCTCGGTGCCGGAATAGCATTCGGCTTCGGTCGCCTGCACGGCCGCGACATCGATGCTTCGATTGCGCGCCACAAGGCTGCAGAACATCAGGCCCTGCTCGTCGCACCAGGCCTGCCAGCGCGATTTCACCTCGTCCGGCAGCGGCTGATAGGAATTGCCGTCGACCTTGTGCTTGCCGAAATGCACGAACGTTATTTTCAGCCCGGCATCTTCCATCGCGCGGCCGACGTCGAGGTGAGTCATGACGACGCCGATCGAGCCGATGCCGGCATTGGCGGCAGCGGTGATCTTTTCTGCCGCACAGGCGACCGCATAGCCCGCCGAATAGGCCATCTGTGCGTACGCCCTGATCGGCTTGATCGCGCGACCGGCAAAGATCTTGTTGACGAGGTCGAAGCAACCATCGCCCTGCCCGCCGTAGGAATAGACGATCAGCGCGATGCCGCGAACGTTGCCGTCGGCCAGGCCGCGCTCGATGGCGCGGGCGATGTAGGCATAGCCCGTCGCCCAGGAGCCGAAGGCCCACGGGAAATCGTAGAGCAGCACGCCTTTGACCGGCACCTGCAGGACCCCGTCGACCACGACATAGGGCCGGAACATGCTGCGCCAGTCGTCGGGCGCAAACCAGAAGCCGTCGCCGGCGTTCAGCTCGGCCGAGGCCATCAACTCGTGCGCGCGGGGATGGCGCAGGATCGCCGACAGATCGGCTTCGAACCGGCTGCCGGCGCGCGGATCGATCAGCGCCGGAACATCGGCAAAGCGGGCGAGCAGAGGGTTGTTCATGCGGCTTGCGCTCCCTGATCCTGCTGTTGCGATACCGAGCTTTCGCCGTCGGACGAGTTCACCGTCACAATCTGGCCGTTGCCCTTGCGGCTAAGCGCGCCCTCCGGCAGGCCGTACTGTTTTTCGAGATCGCGCTCGTGCGCCATCTCGCGGGCGCGCTGCTCGGTGACCTCGCGCACGTCCTTGCCCTGCTCGGCGGCTTCGTCCTCGCCGGACGACAGGTTGTTGTCCATGCGGGTGCCGGCGGCCTGGGCTTCCTTGAGCGGATCGACCCAGCCGCGCCCCGCATAGATCCATTTGGTCTGCGTCCAGGCCAACCGGTTGCCGTAGAAGTCGGCCGGCATGCAATCGGGAATCCGACCGCGATGCACCGCCTCCTCGAACCAGAGGTCGTAGACGACGTCGCACCAGTTGTCGCTGATGAACTGGCGCACGCTGGCGAAATAGCGCCAGGCTTCCAGCAGCACGGCGCGCGCTGAGGAATAGTTGGTCTTGGAGAAGTCGCGGAAGATCAGCTCGTAGGGCATGTTGAGGCCGGCGCCGATATGACGCAGCATCAACGTCGCGAAGGCATCGAGCTCGGAGTCCGGGCTTCCCGGAATGAACGGGTTCAGCTTGGTGCCGGGCGGCATCGGAATGATCGCGCCGCCGCGCATCTGCACGCGCCATTCGTTCAGCGCGCTCTGGTAATCGCCGAGCTTGTCGCCGCCGAAGGCTTCGACGAAGGCGGCCTGGTCGAGCGGCGTCTCCATCGCCGCGAAGATCATCGCGTTGAGCACGGTCTGGCGCAGCTTTTCGCGGCCGAGATGGTCGTACATCTTGAACATGCGCGCGACCGCGGTGATCAGCGGCTTGCCGCGGCTCTGGCCGATGCGGTCGGCCTCGAAGGCATGGATGACGCGGGCGCGGCCGAACGGCGTCCATGCCGGGACGCGCTCCCACTCGCCGGCGCCGCAATTGGTCAGGCCGAAGATGTCGCCGGGATGCGACTTGCGGATGTTGTAGGCAACCGGTCCTCCATAGGGATCGATCTCGACGCCGCCGCGCAGCGTGGCGGAATCGGCCTTGCCGTTCGGATTGCACAGCCGCGCCGGATCGACCAGCTGCATGGTCGTGTTCCAGCGCGAGCCGCGACCGGTCAGCCACAGCGGCAAGGCGAGGAATTCGCCGGCACTGGCCAGCGTGCGCGCCTGCAGCCTGGTCGCGGCGTGAAAATTCATCTTCGAGGCGGCGTCGAAATAGACGCCGTTGAAGAACGTTTTGGCCTGGCTTTCGACCTGCCGCGACCACTCGTCCGCCCAGGTCGCGTCCTTGCCCAGCATGATGCGGTCCGGGTTCGGCTTGCAGAGAACCCGAGGGCCGATGACGTTGTCGACGAAGGTGCGCTCGGCGCCGGCGGCAACGCCGTTGTTGCGCGCAAGATCGTCGCCGCGGGCGACGATGGTGTCGAGCTCGGCGAGCAGCGCGGCATCCGGCGAGATCCGGAACGGATGCCAGCTTGCCATGTCCTTGGCGGCAGACGACGCCGCGTGATAGCTGGTCTCGACTTCGGGCGATGCCGACATGACCGTCACGGCCGGCCGGGCAACGAGTTCGCGCGACGGCCCGTCGCCGGGTGGGCAAATTTGCCCAACCTCAGGCGCAGCGACGTCGGCAAACGGATTGGCGAGCGCAGCGTGCATGGTTGCCCTAGAACGTGAAGTAGATCGGCCGCGAGGTCTGCCGCGCCTCGCCCTGCAGCGCCCCGATCTGCGAGCGGAGCGAAGCGATGTAGGCGTCGAGCTTGTCGATGTCGGTTCTCGCGAACGTCACTTCCTGCTGACCGTTGTAGCGGACCGTCTGGCGCAGCGATCCGGTCAGCAGGTTGTGCCGCGCGGTCTCGGCTTGCGTCAGCCAGGCTTGCAGCGTGGTGAGATCGGCCATGCGGCGTCCTCTACAGGTACGGATCCTGCGCGACCGTGACCGGCCCGCGCGGGAACACCGGCTTTTTCTTCAAGACCGACAGCGGCTGGGCCTTCTCGGCCGGGCGCACGCCTTCATTCAACTCCGGCATGTCGACATCTTCGTCTTCCAGAACCGGCGCCACGGCCGCGGCGGTCGAGGGCTTGGGATCGAACAGGTCCGGCGCGATCGGCGCGGTCAGCTCGGCGAGCTCGGCGGCGCGTTTGGCCCACCGCTCCTCGCCCCATGCCCACAGGCCCGCGTGATGCGTCAGCGCCATGTTGTAAACGCGACAATCGAGCCAGTGATTGGCGCCCTTGCGCACCCAGACGCGCTCCGGCCCGAACTTGCCGATCTCGACCTTGATGTACTCCGACGACATGTGCCGGAAGTATTCGTCCGGCGTGTCGGCCGGCCAGTGGCAATAGCCGTTCGGCATGCGCGCGGCGCTCGGCTTCGGCGTGCGGCCGAGATAGACCATCAGCGCGGCCTTCTGGCCATAGGTGCCGACCAGCCAGATCTTGACGCCGAAGCGCTTGGCGCGCCCGGCCTGCGGGCCGGAATGCTTCACCTCCGCCGCCTTGGCGGCGAAGATCGCCGGATGCGACCAGCCGTCCTCGCCCTTCAGGGCCAGCGCATTGTGGCGGCGCTTCACCCAGCTCGACACCGCCTCGATGTTGTAGCCGCTGTCGACGCCGATCAAATCGTCGGCGAGCCTGGCGCCGCTGGCGAGGCGGAAACCCTGGTCGACGATGACGTCGAGTTTGGGCCAGGCGCCCTCCATCGGGGCATCGGTCGCGCCGGAGAGATAGCCACAGCCGATCAGCCAGTTTTCCTTGTTCGGCCCCCAGCCGACGCGTTCCCAGTAAAGGCCGTCGCCCTGCACGTCGACCGTCAGCGTGAAGTACAGCGCGCCGGAAGGCGCGGAGCCGCGCAACCATGTCTCGCGCCGCGAGGCGAGGATTTCCCACGCCGGGCCTTCGCCCTTCGCTTCGTACTCACGGCCGAGGCCGGCGTTCTGGAACACCTTCTGGTCCTCCGGGTCGTCGCCCGCTTCCTTTTCCTGCCGGGCCAGCTCGTCCCAGCTCTCGAACGAGGTGATCTCGCCGGTCAGCTGGTAGGAGTGATCGTGCCGGACTTCGTGCGGCTCGCGCCAGCCTGCGGCTTCGCTCCGGTGCATCGTCCTGGGCGGCACCACGCCGTCGGCATCGGGCGCGGTCGGAACCCATGTCGCGCCGCGTGCCAGCGATTTCATCAGCGGCTTGTCGGCGTCGGAATGTTCGGTCTTGCAGACCGGGCAGAACCAGCGGCAGTGAAACGGCGCCGTCTTGTTCTTCTGCAGGTCCTCGAACACGAGGTCGGTGATGTGGCCGCAGTGGTCGTTCTTGCAGGCGACGTAGAAGCGGCGGCGGTCGCTCGCCTCGTACTCGCGATGGATGTCTTCGCCCTTGGCGACCGGCGTCGAGATGTCGAACACCTTCGACAGCCCGTAGCGCTTGTAGGTCTTCAGGCGCGCGTCCGACAGCTTCTTCGGATCGCCCTCGCCCTCTGCATCCCGCGTCCAGGCCGAGCGGTCGTCGCGGACCATGAAGCGGATCGAATGTTGACGAAGCGTCGCCGCCGAGTTCGCGCCGGCGAACAGGACGAAGCCGCCCTTGAAGCGCAACCGCTCCGCGGTCGAACCTTCGTTCGAACGCGACTTCTGCGCAAACACCGTGCCGCCCTTGGCCGGGTTGAGCACGTCGGTGACGGCGATCGTCGGATCGAGCTTCTCGACCCGCCAGTCCTTTGCCGCCTTGACCGTCGGTCCGATATACATCGCCGGGCCCGGCGTCTTGTGCATGATGGAGCCGAGCCAGTTGCCGCCGACCTCGGAGCCGCCGGACTGTGCACACTTCATCAGCTTCACTTCGGCGCAAGCGTCGTCCGGCGAGAGCCGGTCCATGATCTCGACCAGCTCGGGCGAGACGTCGTTGCGCCAGGGGCCTGACAGCACGGAGGATTCCTCCGCAACCACGCGATGCCGCTCGGCCCATTCCGAAACCCGCATCCGGGGATCCGGGCGCAGGCCCGCGGCGGCGACGCTGACCAGCCCTCTGGCGTTCGACTTAAGCCGCGCTGCGATCTCCGTCCGCTGCATCACTCAACTCCTCGGCCGGCTCGTCCGCATCGTCGATATCGCCCTCGTGGTCCAGATCGTCGGCGAGCGCCGCAAGAAGTTTTCGCACCTCCTCATCCATGATCTGGCGTGCCGTTCGCTCGTCCGGCGCATTGAAGATGCGCGGCGCGACCACGGCCGGCATCGACAGGAAGCGGTCGCGCGCCCGGCGGAACACGCGGAACATGCGCTGCTCGGCCTCCTCCTTGTCGACCAGGCGGCCGAGGCGCTCCTCGAGATCGAGCCGGGAGTTCTCCGCGTCGTAGCTTTCTCGCAGGGCGCGCGAGGCGGAGTATTGCGGCTTTGCCGGATCGTTCTGCTCGGAGGATGATCCTGCCGGCGGCGTGATCGTCGGCTGGGCGATGCCGCCCGGGTTCCTCAATTCCTGCGCCGGGTCCGTATTGGCGCCGATCGCCCGGTCGAACTCGACCAGGTTGACGCGCTTCTCCCCATCCTCGCGCTTGGTTCGGATCAGCCCGTCATTTTCGAGCTTGATGACCCGTTTCGAGATCGCCGCCTTGCTGACGTCCTTCAGCGCCGCAAGCTGCGTGATCGAAACCCACAGCTCGGAAATGCCGCCCGCCGCCCCGTCAACCGGTTGACCGTCCATCGTCAACTGCCGTCAACCCTGTTGATTCCGATACCGACTGCAAAAATCCCG
>ERZ761592.76-NODE-76-length-54293-cov-40.496091_pt1 | contig 54293 bp, 88 predicted proteins | sample MGYA00433095_ERZ761592 | MGnify/ENA primary metagenome ERZ761592 (study PRJEB28899, sample SAMN03785554) | bioreactor sludge metagenome | biome: EBPR Sludge; feature: EBPR Bioreactor; material: 0.22µm filtered reactor supernatant | place: Saint Lucia: Queensland... | reverse complement strand
CCCGAGGGCTGTAGGGATTGCACCCCCCCCTACCCCCATGCTCCACCCTTCTCAGGGTGGCCGGCGGCATCACAGGGCGGGCAGCGTGTGATCAGGTTGGCAAGAGTGTCCGCGCCGCCTTTGCGACGCGGGATGATGTGGTGAGCGGTAAGCCGACCGCCGCGGCCACGCTCAGGCGTGGTGCACTTCGGCTCCGCGCACTGATAGCCGTCGCGCTTGAGACAAGCCGCCCGCAGCCGCTTCCATGCCTGCGTGGCGTAGTACGGATCTTGCGCCTCCGGCCTCTTATCCGGTGCGGGCCTCCACCCTGGATGACGAAACGTCGGCGGACGGGACGGCATTCAACAAAAAGGGCCGCTGCCCCATACGGCGACAGCGGCCCCAAGTCTAGGGAGGAAACGCCCAAGGAGGGCAACGAAGGCAGCGAGCCGCCTTCAATGAAAAGCCCTGCGCACCGGGGCATCCGATGGCAGGGCTTGGGGTCACATGAAAGGATGGTTGAGCAGGGCGAAATCAGCGCATCAGCAGAACTCCGGTCTGGAGGAGCGAGCCCGCACCATGCGAGCGCTGCTAATGAAAAGCCCCGGACGATGCCGGGGCGCGAAAAGCGATTCCATTTTGGGCACATTACCGGCTGCGCGATCCGTGCCCTTGCGCCCGGACCTTGCTGGGTATGCTCCGGCCCTTGCTACGCCCGGAGGCCCCTGTGCGTCGGCTACTGCAGCGGTTCGATCTGGAAGGCTTTGACGAACACCGAGGAGCGTCCGCCAAGGATATCCATTAACAATTCGATTCGCTGTTCGGAGTCAATGCGGGCGACTTCGGCGACCAGGCTCTGGAACGCTCCTTCCACAAGGCGCACCCGGTCGCCGACCTTGAAGGGCAGAATGGGTTCGCCTGGATGCGCCAGCGCGTACTCGATCAGACGCAGTTTCTCGATGGCGACGGCGCTAAGGGTCACGGGCCAGCCGTCGCTCAGCAGGAACGGCTGCTGACGCAAGCCCGGCACGCGGTCGAGGCCGAACGACCACGCCACGTTGAGGGGCACGAACAGATAGCCGCGGAAGATCGGCCGCTCGACAACGATCTGACGCCGCGACGCTCCCCAGATCGTGCGCGCCGTGCGCGTCTGCTTCACCGTCTCTGCCGGCATATAGGGATCGAGCTTAAGCACGTCCCGCAGGTGATCCCTTGCCCGCCGCTCGCATGACGGTTCCGTGAGCAAGACATGCCAGCGCAGATCGACGGTTGGCGCCGATGCCTCGCGCCATTCCGCGAGAGCCTGCATCTCACGCGAAGCGATCGGCTTGGGCTCTGTCGTCATCAGCATTCTTTCGCTCTTTCGTGATGGAGGGAATCAGGCGGACTCGGCGCTGCGCACAGGAGCATCGTTTGATGGAAATAGGCTCGGGAACCACCATCCTCGGCGGCTCTTTCCGTCGACGACGTGCGCCGTCGTGAGGGTGAAGGGTCTGCCCGTCGTCGCTCGCTTATGCGCCAGCCATGCCTCCCAAGCGCGCGTTCCTTCGATCACAAAAACCGGCTTGACCTCGCGACCGTCCAGCACAGCGCCTTGGATGTCGGGCTCGGGTGGGGGTGGCCGGTAGCGCCTTGGGGGCGCGTCAAAGCCGCCCGCGCGCGCACGCGCGACTTGAGGATTAGTCTTGGATGGTTCAGCAGAGTCTATCCGGCGGCACGCATGTGCATGCGGTCCGACTGCACCCGGTGCATCCGGCGCGTCATTTTCACCGCATGCACCGGGTGCATGCGGTTCACAAGATATAGCGGCGTCCGTTCTTTCTTCCGCAACCGAATCTGGTTCGGCTTCCGCCTCGACTTCCTCGCCGCGCTCCGCATTCCAGGCGAGCGGCGCGCGATCGAACACGACCCAATAGTCGTTGGCGCGCTGCCGGCCGTCCTCGCCGCGCTTCGGCGACTTGCGGACATAGCCGTTGCGGATCAGGTCTCCGACGAAATTGAACACGCCGCGCGGCGAGCACGACGCTTCTTCCGCAATCGTTTCCGCTTTCAGCCAGCAATAGCCGGAGCGATGATCGGCGTGATTGCAGATCGAGACGAGAACGAGTTTCGGGCGGGCAGGCATGTCCTGCTCCAGCGCCCACGCAACAGCCTGGATGCTCATGCGGCGCCCACCAAAAGCGATTCAAGGCGCGCGATATCGGCCCTGAGACGGACGCGCAGCGCGTCGGCATGGGCCTGCGATTCAGGATCGCTCCCGCCGCGCACGCACGCCAAATCGATCCTCGCCTTATTGAGCAGCGCGAGCACGAGTTGCGGCGACACGGTCTTGGGCCACGGACGGTCGTCAAATGTCATCCAACGCCCTCGCCCTGCGCTCCCGCGCGCGCATCAGCGTCCCGCAAGGCTCCCGCCGTCACCATGCAGATGCGCTTGGCTTCGGATATGGAAAGATCGCGGCCGGATGGACGCATGGTCCATCCATCGCCTTCGACAAACCAGTTCGCGTCGGGGCCCATGCGGGCAATCGGAAGGCGGACGGTCATAGGCGAGCGCGCCGGCCTGGCAGCAGCTTGTCGAGCGCGCTGCGTCCCGGAAGCGGATCGCCGAAGAACGCCGCCGTCAGGGATGCGGGATAGAGCGCCGCGCGTGCATCGCGTTCGGCGAGCGCCCGCAGGCGGCCCGTATCCACCGCCGGCGGATCGACCACCCTTAGAGGTCTGCGCCCGGCCGCCGACGGCTTGAACGCCGGCCCGTAGTCATAGAACCGTGCGCGCACCTTGAGCGTCTCCCGGCCGAGCGCCGCGCCGATGAGCGCGCACTTGTCCTTGACCGGCATGTCGCCGTTCGCGCGCCACATGCGGGCGGCGCGCTCGATCTCGCTGTCGCTCCACAACCTGCTCATCGCCTGCGCTCCAATGCGCTGTGGCCCGGCAAGGGATCGCCGCAGATGAGGGCGGTGAGCGAGCGCGGGGCGAGCATCGCCCGCGCATCGCGGGCCGCGAGCAGTTCTGCCGAGGGCCGATGGATGCACTCGATCAGGTGAGCGGCCCGGTGCATCGGCGGCGCGAACGTCGGCCCCCAGGCATCGTAGCGCGCCTGTACGGACCCGCGCGTGCGGCCCATGGTCTTGGCGACCATGCGGATGCCGATCCGGCTCGCATAGAGCGCCGCGGCGCGTTCGCTTTCCTCTTTCGTCCATGGCCGTTTTTGATCCTTGCCCCACGTCATGGCGTCGCCCTCCCTTCTTCGATGATCTCTCCGGTTTCCGGATTAAAGCTCGCGCGCTTGATGACGGGTCGCGCGGTAAAGCGCGCGACATCGTCAGGTCGCGTCAGCGCCTCGCGCTGCCCAGGCGGAATCCACATGAATTCCGTCGCCCTTGGTGCAGCGTCCTTCAGCCAGACAATCCAGAGATAAGCCGTGGCTGTGGTTCCCTCCGGCTCCCACCGCCCCTTGTGCAGCGGTACGCGCTCGGCAAATTGCGCGATGATCAAGGGCGGATGCTTTGCAAAGATGCGCTCGTAGCGTCCGACGGTTTCGAGCCACTGCAGCCGCAGAAACATGGCAACGCCGAAGCTCGTCAGATCGAGCGCGCGTAAAACGAACGCTTCCGCCAGATCCCCGAACGGCGGGTTCGTGATGATCCAGTCCGCGTAATCGGGCGGGATTTTCGCCGTGAGGAAATCCGCGACCGCGCCGTAGCCGTAGTCATGGATATCGGTCGCATCGACGTGATCGAAGGTTTCGGCAAGAACCTCCGCCATGTGCCCCTCGCCGCAGGCGGGCTCGATGGCGATGCCACGCGATTCAAGCCCTGCGCGCGGGAACACGCACTCGATCAGCGCCCGCGTCGCCCACGGCGGTGTCGGGAAGTAGTCGAGACTGTCATCGGGCTCTTGCCGTGAGCCCATGACCGCGCGCGCGCCGTTAATGGGGCCGCCTTCCGGCGGCGGGCGCAAAATATCGAACGAATGCTTTTCGGGATGCTGCTCGGCATAAGTGCGGCAGCGCGCAATGAGGCGCTCGAAGCTGTCTTGCTCGACCTGCGCGATCTTCTGTTCTTCGGAGGATTCGTTTGCCGAAACACCAAGATCGTCGAGGGAGAAACTATCACTCGCCGATGATAGTTTCCTGCCCTCGCGAAGCTGGCCGCGAGCCTTCAATTCGAGCAGCAACTCGCCGCGCCGACGCTTGGCCCGCACGCGGATTTCAATGGCGTCGATTTCAAGTTGGCGATTCTTGATTCGGCGGGTGTATTCCCGAACAGCCGCCGCCTTGTCGATCCACTCCGAGACTTCGTCGACGGTTTTCGCTTCCGCGATCGCCTGGCAGGCGGCGTCGTAGCGCATCAGCGCGCCGCCCGAGGAAGCCGCCGGGGCGAGCCCGGCAAGCTGCGCCGCGTGCATTCCTTCGCGGGCCTGGTGCCGCGTCACGCCAAGCACGCGCGCGATATGCCGGTCGCCGTGACCGGCCTGCATCAGCGAAGAGACGGCCGCGATGTCGAGGCTCACAAAAACCCCTCCTTCTTCGCCAGCCATTCGGGCATCGCGACGGTGACGACGGGCCACTTGCCGCGCTTGCCTGTGCGGGTGTGGCCGTGGGCAATTCCGCCCGTCTGCTCGATCTCGATATGCGACAGGGCGATCCACTTCGCGGCGGATTCCTCTCCGTTTTCGGAGAGCAATGCGGCGCGTTCGGTGGTGTGGTGCAGAACGAGCGTCAGCGCATCGGCGCGCTTTTCCTTTGGCGCATCCTCGCCGAAGCGTCCGCGCTCGTTCTGGCAATCGAACATGTCGAAGGTGTCGCGGGTCATTCTGAAACCGGGGAGGACGTGGATTCTTGCTGGCATGCGGCATCAAGCTCGATGGCGAAGCGCTCGATACGGTCGAGGTGGACGCGCGCCTTGTCGATCTCGCCGATGAGGGCGGCGAGCGTCGGGGTGCGAACGATGGGGCGGCGATCGCTCATGCGAACGGAACCTCCTTTGCTTCCGCGCCCTTCGGCAGCAGCTTCGCGAATGCGGCCTTGAGCGTGGCCGCGGCATCGCTCGGGCCGATGCGGGACGCCGCCTTGAAGATGTCGCGCGGCACGGGATCGACGTCGTCGAAGCGCACGAACGCCCTGCGGTAGGCGCTCGGTATCAGGTAGTCGATCTCGGCGTTGTAGGCGCGGTGGTCCGCGGCCTCGACTTCGGCCGCGATGTCGGCGGGAACCGGCCAGCGCAGCCCGGCGCGGATATGGATCGCCTTGGCGACGCGATCCTCCAGGCGGCGATAGACCTCATAGGCGATGCGGCCCTCTTCCGCGTTGCGGCCGAGCTGCAGCAGCGCCTGCTTTTTCGGGGTGACGTCGTCGCCGAGATAATGCTCCGGCGCATCGTGCAGGGCGGCATAGGGGCGCGCTTCCGCCCCGCACAGCATCATCACCAGGACGGTATGCTGCGCCACGGTCCAGTGGACATGGCGCATGAGCGGGCCGTAGCGGCGGCGCTCGCGCAAGCCGTCGGCGATGTCGTCGAGATCGATGAGCGCGGGCTCGGGATGGATCAGCGAGAGGACGCAGCCGGGATGGATGCAGATCGCAGTCATGCGCCCACCTTCACGAGGATGCAGCCTGCCGTGCCGGTATCGCGGCCCTTGCGCACAGCGAGGCCGATATTGCCAAGCTGGGCGTTCGCGCGGTTGATGAGGTCGTGGTAGTTGGGATCGCTGACGGGGACATCGCCCCACACGCGGCGCGCGAGGTCGGACTTCTTCACGAACCCCTGAAAGTTTTTTGCCAGAGGATCGAGCAGGAGCGCGACCTTCTTGGCGACTTCCTTTGTCACGCCGCGGTAGGAAATCGTCTCCGCCCGCAGATCGACAACCGGCGGGCCGGGAAGAACAGCTATAGGGCGGGGTTGGCATTCGCCGGGCGATGCCTTTGGCGCATCGGCTGTCGACCAATCCGGGACGACGATCTCAATCGTGTCGCAATCGATCGCCTGCGCGTCGCACGCCGCTTTCTCGCAATCATCCTTGCCGAGCGCCGCCACATAGCCGCAGTTGATTGTGACCCCGCCCTTCACGAGACGGGGCTTGAACGCGCCATCTTTCGCGCGCACGAGGCGAACCTTGCCGGCATCATCGCCCTCGCCGACATAGAGGTTAAGCCGGTCATTCGCCGTTAGCGCGATGGCTTCGCGCAGATGCGCCTTGAGGCCGATCACGCAGCGCGGAAGCCCGCCCCGCGCGCTCTTGAGGGACATGCTTGCGCCGCGCCCGGCATGACCGGAGGGCTGCGCTTTGTGCAGCACGAACATTACGGCATTCCTCCCGGAGGATGGGGAGCGGCAAGGACGGCAAGCGCTCCGAATGCAAGCAGGGTGATGAGGACGAGAACGGCGACCACGCCCCGATGCAGGCGATCGTCATGCGCCTTGATGGCAAGCGGGGGCTCGGCAATCGGCGGGGGCACGCGCGGGCGCGCGAAGTCGTGGCGGGTGACGCTCATGCCGCCTCCTTTTCAATCAAGCTGTTACAGTTGGTGTTTCCCGTGAAACTCTTCGGCGGCAGGCCGATGAACCGGCAGAGCGCAACCACGCTGGCGGCGCTCACGGGCTGACCGCATTCGATGCGCGAGATCGTGGCCGAAGAGACGCCGCTCTTGACCGCCGCGGCGCGGACCGAAAGGCCGCCCAGCCGCCGCGTGACGTTCACGCTCGCGCCCAGGAACCACCAGAGCAGTTCGCCGACACGCGCGGGCGCAATGTCGTCTCCTGTCGATGGGTCGATGCCAAGCCCATGGCAAAGCGAGAGGAAGGCGGAGGCATTCACCATTCGGCCAAACGCCGCGCGCTGCCCGAGGCGCGGATCGACGCCGCTCGCTTCGCAGAAGCGCACGACCTCCCCCGCCGACGCCTCGCTCAAAGCGGCGACAAGCTTGGGCCAGGCAGGCAAAGCAGTATCTCCCGCGCGCAAAGGCATGCGCGCGCCATCCGCCGATGACGACATGGGATCAGCCCTTGGGTCGAGTTGGAACGGTGTACGCGGTACGCTACCGGGAACGGACGCTTTTACGGGGCCAGCACCCCGTCGAGTTCGCGAAGCTGCTTTTCGAGGGCTTTGCGCTGCTTCTTGAGCGCGGTGATCTGCCGCTCCTGCCCCATCTCGATCCAGTAGTCGGCTTCGCAGCCGTCCATGAAGAGGCGGAGAAATTGCTCGCCGTGCGCCTTGTCGCGCGTGAGCTTGCGAAACACGTCGAGTGAAAAGCCTTGCTCACGATTGAAGATGCGCTGCGCCTGGCGAACGGTGATGTCGGCGGCGATGGCGAGCGCGGGAACGAATGAGCGGCCGGGCCAGATGCGCGTGCACAAGGCATGCACGCGGGCGTCAAAATCCTCGCGACCATCTGGTCGCATTTGCGACGGAGTAGTCGTTTTTGCGACCATGTGGTCGCGGCTCGTATTTGCGCCGGCGAAGAGATCGGGCGAAGGTCTCGCGGTCATGCGAACACCACTCCACAACCTGATACCGCAATGCGCGCTGCTTCAATCTGCGCGCGTGATTTTTGATAAGCCGGGATGTATGATGACTGTTGCGCTGTCGCGCGCGCATTCCGGGGGCCATTATGTCGAGCGTCCACCCTCTGCAACAGCAATCCGAACTTATCGAGCCCATACCAATCCAGCCCGTCTTCTGCGACGGGCTTGCTCTGGTCGACGTCCGCGGCGACCAGATGCACTTCTCGCTTTACGTCGAGCAGCACAGCATCGACGACCCCCTCCACGGCTTCGAGCGAGCCGTGAACCTGCGTGTGATCATTCCGATTGCAGGTGTGGCGGCGGCGCTGCCGAAAGTCATCGGCGCGATGCCAATGGCGGTCGCGAACATCCTGCCGATCGCGGCAAGAAGGATCATGGGCGGCGATCATTCCTGAGCGCCCCCCGCAAATTCTGCCAACTCCGGAGCGACAAGGGCGGGCTTCACGCCAAGCGCCTTCGCGAGCTTGCTTGCCATCGCCGGCGTCAACGTCTGCTTGCCGTTTTCGATCCGGGACAGGGACGCTTTCGTCGTCCCTATCGCGTCTGCGAGCGCCTCCAGCGTCACCGGAGGCTGCTTGGCGCGGCGGATCAAGCGAACCGGGTGGACCGAATCAGACATGAGCCGAGAGTTACATTTGAGGTAACTTTTCGTCAACGATGAAGTTACACGGCATGGTAACGACTGAGAGTTACGTTGTGGGTAACCTTTCGCCCATGATGATGACGAAGGCGAAGCAACCCAAGAAGATCGGCGCCAGACCCAGGATCGGCGGCGGCCTGCGCGCGCCGAACAATTTGCGGGCTTGGCGGCTGTGGCGCGATCGCATGTCGCAAGAGCAGCTTGCCGCCGCCGTCGGGACCACGAAAACCAGCGTCTCTCGCATCGAAAGCGGCAAGCAGGGCTTTACTGAGGCCGCGCAGATAGCATTCGCCTTGGCGCTCCACATCCCCGTCGAGGTGCTAAAGACACGCAGGCCCCGCAAAGGCGACGAAGCCGCGTACCCCTGGCCTTACAGCAAAGCCGGATAGACTGGCGTCACCTCAGAGCCATAAAGTTACACAGCACGCAACTTTGCGCTTGACCGTGTAGTTACATTTAATGTAACTTTCTCCCGTTCACTCGGGAACACCGATGCGCCAGGCTGCTTTAGGACTCACCAAGCGCCAGCCCACGACGGGCGCACATCTGGTGTGCCAGCGGGACCTCGTACTCGTCGCTGGCGAGGGCGGCGAGCTTGAACTCGTTGCCGGAGAAGCCACCCGTGAACGGCTTCATCCCGACATAGCCGCCATAGCTGTTCTTGGCATTTACGAGGCCGCACACGACGAGGATTCCGTCGCCGCCGCGCCCGGCGCGATGCTCGCCGAACCTGCCCGACTCTGGATCCTTGAGAACGCGCCTGACGGCCGCGTGCATTGCCGCGATCTGCCCCGGCGTGAGCGTAGCAGGAACGACGACATCAGCCTGTTGCTGCGCGCCTTGAGTGACGCACCCGGCGAGCGCCAGTGCCGCCGCCACAGCGGCCATCGATCGCATCGCAGTCCCTCCCCTTATCCGAACCCGGAATCCTCCCTCAATTTTACGTTGTGTGCAACCCGTCGAGGACTTGAGCCCATGTCTATTCGTGCCCTGCGTACCACCGTCACCGTGAGCCAGATCGAGGAGATGCGGCGGACCCGTGACGGAGAGTCGGCCCCGGCGAGCATTCCCCACGTGCCCGCCGGGGTCGGCTACCTGCCCGGCGAGAAGCTGGCGCTGCTCTGCTACCGGCGCGGCGATCTCGCGAAGGCGATCCTCGACAAGTTCCGGGCCATGGGGCTTACGCCTTCGAAGAGCGATTTCCGCGCCATGATCGAGGCGGGAAAGCTGGTGCGCAGCGGTCCCGCGGCAACGCTGCGCCTCACGCCCATGGGCACGATCGCCGCCGGCAACGTCCTGCGCGACTACGCGCGCCGCCTCGACATCCATGTGTGCGAGCCGACGTCGCTCAGCGGCGGACGGCAGAAGGGCGTGCGCTGCTCGTGCGGCTGGACGGCAGCGACGCCGCACGGCTACCGCGCCGATCCTCTGCGCGCCCAGCAAAGCGCGATCGCGCAGCACATGGCCGCCGTCGCCGACGGCTCATACAGCAAGGCGAGGATCGACGACGCCTGGGCGCGGATCGATGCGCAGATGGCCGCGCTCTACGCCGAACGTGAAGCGCGCGAGCAGCACGGGGCGCGCCAGTGATCGCCGTCCTCACCCTTCTATCGATCCTCATCGCCGGCGCGCTCGCAAGCGCTGTCGCCGGCATCGTCATCGCCAATCACGGGAGGCTGCGCTCATGAACATCTGCGGCAACGACGACATGCCCGCAACCTCCGATCCGGCCGGGTTCGATCCCGCGGTATTCGATCCGTTCCGCGACGGCGTTTGCCCGCCCGCGCGGCGGCGCATGATCCGCATCGCGCGCCTGCAGAACACCGGCATCGTGCGGGCGCCGCGCCGGCACGTCCGGCTGCATCTCGAAAACGGATGCACGGTCGAAGTGATGGGCCGCCTTGCGGAAGCGACCGCGCGGCGCATTCTCGACGCCATGCGGGAGCGCCCCTGATGGCGAAGCCGCGCTGCTGCGATCACGATGCAGTTCTGACGGCGTGGCAGGCTGGGGCGACGCGCGCCGCCATCGCGGCGCGGCACAACATCAGCGTCAACACAGTCCGGCAGATCGTCGAACTCAACCGCTCGCGCGGCGATGCGCGGGCGATCCGCAAGCGTCTGCGCGATGGCACCTGGCTTGCCGCACGCATCCTCTGCGCGCGCCGCGCGGACGGAACATGGATGGCGCACGGATGAGGCGCGAATTTCCGTCAGCGGTAAAGCGCGACGCCTACAAGCGATCGGGCGGGATCTGCGAATGCCATCGCGTGCGCCATTTGCCGACCTACCGGACGGGATGTAAGCGCCCGCTTTCTCCCGGCAACACTTTCTATGAGCACATCGACCAGGACGCCCTCGGCGGCGGCAACGATCTTTCCAACTGCGACGTGCTGACGAAGACTTGCTGGACTCTCAAGACCGCGCGCATCGATCTCCCTGCGATCGCAAAGAATAATCGCCAGCGCGATCTCGCCCGCGGCATCGAACGCGCGCCCTATAGACCTCTGCCGGGAACGAAGCGCAGCGGCATCAAGCTTCCGTTCCGCGGCAAGCCCATCGACAGGCGCACCGGAGAGCCGTTGCGATGGCGCTGATCCTCGACATGCACAGCATGGACTTCGACGAGATCGAAGAGGAAGAGGCCGAAGACGGTCTCGACGAATTCCTCGATGCGCCCGCATCGCAGGCGCCGCGCGCTGTTGGCACGTTCACCGCAGGTCAACGAGACTGACGATGGATAACCCCGTGATGGATCAGAGCGGACTCTTGGGGGCGACCGACATGGGCCACGCCGGCCGCCCGTGTCGTCTCCATGCGCCGAACAGCGGGTTCGATTCCCGCGACGGGGGCCAACTTTCAACCTGTCCAGTTTGTCTACGCACGCGCCTCGATTTCGATTGCGCACGAGACGACTGCGGCATGGCTCTCCCGATACACAACCGACAGGAGGGGTGACCCGATGCGTTGCATTTCGTTCACAGCGGGCGAACACATCAGCCAAGCAGCGGACAGCCTTATCGCGGCGGCAAAGGAGCATGGCGAGGCGTTCGGAACGTTCAACGATGTGCCGTTGTCGGCCAGCGTCCACACCACATCCGCTCAAATCCTAAAGCACTATGACGATGAGTGCGCACGGCGACTGGCCGAATACCGCGCGTCGCCGGCCGGCATTGCAGCAGAGCGGCGGGCCAATGAGGAACGCGCGGCCTTACAGGCGCGCCACGATGATCTGATGCGTCGCCTGCAGCGACTCGACATGGCCGACGCTGAGGCCGTGCTGGACTGGCTTTGCCAGATGCAGGAGCCGAGCGACCACACGGGCGTCCTGGTTCGACGGCAAAGTATCGTCGCGAAATTTGAAGCTGCTGGCTATCGGCCAAACGAAAACATCGGCGCGGACTATCGTGGCGACGACCGCAACAACGCATTCCGCTACTTGGTGGGGCAAGCTCTGGCTGGCCTGAGCGAAGGCCCAGCCATACACAGCATCATCCACAAATTTGCCGACGAGTGGCGCGCGAAGTTTGCGCGAACCCCGGCGTTAACGAGTGGAGAACGGGACTAGGACCATGGGCATACTGGCTTGCACGAAATGCGGCGGCGAGGGCCAGCGATATGCCTCGCGCTACGGCGGCAACGACCCCGACGTTTGGGCGGTCGGGAAGTGCGATGTGTGCGAGGGTAGCGGCAACCAGATTTGCGAGGCGCGCGGGTGCGCTGAACCGGCCGTCGCGTTCAACGACGACGGAGAGGCGCTTTGCGAGGATTGCCTGATGGAGTGGGCCTCTGCCGCTCTCTCCAACTGCGAACGGGAGGACGACCGTGGCTGAGATCGCAGAGCTTATCGAGAGGCTGGAAAAGGCGACGGGGCCGAATCGAAATATCGACGCTGCGATTGCGATATGGGCGCTCGAAACCGGGATGGGAATTAACCACGCGAACGGCCATCCAAAGCCGTACACCGCCAGCATCGACGCGGCGCTGACGCTCGTGCCGGAAGGCGCGGAAATCGAGCTAACCAACCTTCACGCCATAGCCCGTGCCGCGGTCGGACTGAATTGCGACATGCCGGAATTTGGTGAGCACGCGGGCGGATCGCTGGCTCTCGCCCTCTGCATCGCGGCGCTGAAGGCCCGCGCCGCGCTCACCACTGCAGAGAACCGAGGGGGCGGCAATGGCGGGTGAGACGATCAAGACCTATCAGGGCTCCGACGCCGCCGTGAGCCAATGCCTGGTCGCGCTCGAAAACTTTATCGGTGACGTGGACGGCGAGACTCTCGCGTCAGACGCCCCCGACGGCGGGCTATACGACGAGGGCACGGTCGATGCCTCAGACGCCGTGACCGCGATCAATGGCCTGATCTTCGCCCTTGAACAGCAGGACGCCCTCCGCGCGGAAGTCGAGAGGCTGACGAAGGAGCGGGACGAGTGGACCGCCCGCGCCGTTGGCGCGACGTGGCTCATCCCCGATGAAACTACCATCGGGGCGCTCAGAGACGCGCGCGACAGGGCGAAAGCGCTGATCGCCGAACGCGACCGGATGAAAGAGGCGCTGCGGGAGGTCGAGGTGGCCGAGCGCGAGTATCGCCGGGCTCACGACACCCTAGGCGGGGATCAAATAGCAACGGGACGCGCCTGGGACCGCTTGCGCCGCGCGGGCGACAAGGCCCGCGCCGCATTGAATGCCGAGAAGCGGGACGGGGGTGAGGGATGAAGGCGCTCAGCCCGAAAGTCGAAGCCGTCGCCGCCGCCATCGCAGACTTCATGCTTGATGACGGCGGCACATGGTCGATATCATACAAGCCGCAGGTCCAATGGCCTAGCAGCTATTCCAAGACCGAACAGAAGCGCGCACGCGAAGCGGCGGAAAAGGCCATCGCCGCCTACCACGGTTCACTGCCGGTTGTCGGAACCCCGTCATTCGACACAGACAAGGGCGGCACATGAGCGGGGCGGTCTGGTTCACGTCCGACCATCACTTCGGTCACAAGCGCGTGGTCGAGCTTGCGTCGCGGCCGTTCGCGTCCGTTGAAGAAATGGACGAGGAAATGATCCGGCGGTGGAACGCCATCGTGGCACCGGGCGATCTTGTCTACCACCTGGGCGACTTCGCGTTCGCGGACCACACACCCTATCTCGCGCGCCTTAAAGGACAGAAGAGGCTCATCGTCGGCAATCACGACCATTCCAACCGCGTGAAAGCCGCCAAGGGATGGGCGACTATCGATTCCTTGCTCACAATCAAGGTCGGCGAAACGCCTATCGTCCTGTGCCATTACGCACTTCGTGTCTGGAACCGCTCGCATTACGGGGCGCTGCATTTTTATGGTCACAGCCACGGCAGCCTGCCGGGCGACAGCCAGTCTTGCGACGTGGGCGTTGATTGCTGGGCGTTCGCGCCTGTCTCGCTCGACGAAATCCACGAGCGGATGAAGACACATCGCCCGCGCGGCTCCGAGCCAGATCATCACCGCGTCCCTCTCAACATCCACAACCGCGAGGATTCCAAATGATCGCACGATGGGTTCACCGCATGGCCGCTCTTGGTTTCGGCATCGTCTATCGCCGCTACTGTCCGTATCCATTGAACGGGCGGACGCTGGCGCGTGATTGCTGCGGAGCAGGCCAGTGCGGCTGCGACAACGCCCGGCGCTACATCCAACAGAAGCAGGAGGGGTGATGCTGCAACGAGTACAGGGCGCGGCAATCATTCTCATTGCCATATGGGGCGCAGCTTTTGCATTCCACATTTTGCCGCTGCCCCTCGATGGCCCGTATTGGTGGCAGGTCCCCTGGCTGTTAACCGTCATCCTTTCGGCCGTGGTGCTGGTTTCTTTCGGCATGTTCAAGCTGGTGTGGGGCGGCGACGAATGACCGTCTCTCTTGTCCCCGAGGAACGTGAAGATGCGCCGATCACGCTGCAAGAGGCGTGCGACCGCGTTTTCCACGGCACGATCACACCGGCTACGTTGCGCGCCGAGGCGGGGCGAGGGAAACTAGCGCTGTTCCGCATTGGGAAGCGCGACTTCACCACATTGCGCCATGTGCGCCAGATGATCGAACAATGCCGCGTAGAGCCTCAGGTCCCCGCCTCTATCTCGATCCGAGACGCAAGCAATGGGTCATCCGAGACGGGGCAGCTTTCGTCCGCACGGGCTGCGGCGAGCGCGACCGTGCAAGCGCTGAAAAGGCTCTCGAAACCTATCTCGGACGCAAACACAAACCGGCCCCGTCGCCAACGCCGCTGATCGATGATGTCCTTACCGCATACGGCTCCGAACGAGGCCCGCACACGCGAGAGCCTCGCCATGTGGCGAGCCACATATCGAACCTGCTCCCGTTCTGGTCGGGGAAGCGCGTCGCCGACATTCGCGAGCGGACCTGTCGAGACTACGCCGCCGACCGCCCACCCGCCGCAGCCCGCCGCGATCTGGAAACGCTCCGCGCGGCCGTCCGCTATTGGCACAAGGAATACGGCCCGCTCCCCGCTGTTCCTGCCTTCACGTTCCCGCCGAAGCCGGAGGCTCGCGACCGATGGCTGACACGATCCGAAGCGGCGAGGCTGCTATGGGCGGCGAGGCGCACGAAGCACCTTGCGCGATTTATCTTGATAGGGCTGCACACCGGCACGCGGGCGAGCGCTATCCTGAATCTGCGCTGGGAATGGATCGACCTTGCGCGCGGCGTCATGCACAGGCGCGGCATGGGCGAGATCGAGACGAAGAAGCGCCGACCGCCCGTCCGGCTCAACCGCCGCATCCTGGGCCATCTGCGCCGCTGGAAACGGGCAGACGACGGCTTGACAGCGACCGTGGTGCATTGGGACGGCGCGACGATCTTGCGCGTTCGCAAGTCCTTCGCCAAGGCGCGGCTTCGCGCCGGGCTCTCAGCCGACGTGTCGGCGCACACGCTGCGGCACACGCGGGCGACATGGCTGATGCAAGCTGGCGTCAGCCCGTGGGAGGTTGCCGGGTCGCTTGGAATGTCAATGAAGGTTCTCGAAGAAACCTATGCACATCATCATCCCGACTGGCAGTCCGGCGCTGCTGCGGTCTAGTTCCCGTGCCGTTTCTGTGCCATGATGACGATAAGTCACTGCGGCACAGTCATATTCTCTTATACGCTCTATCGTGATAGACGAGGTGGGCCATGCCTAAGTTATTGAAATATCGACGCGGACTACCAGCGACAGGCCATGAACGGCACAAGAACACGGCGGCGTTGCCGTGCCATTCCAGTGCCGTCCCGGCTTCCCTCCCACTGCACAGCGCGGGAGGGCGGGGATGATCGAACGCATCTTTGTATTGCTGGCGATCGTCGCCGTTTATCTCGTCATCCGCGCGATGCTTATTCACGTCGTCGTTCCAGCAATGGGGTTTGGCCTAGCAGGCCGCTTCGACCGCATTATGGCTACTCTCTTGGCGGTCCCGTTCACGATAATCACTGTTTTGCTGACCATCGGAGCCGTCGGTTTTGTTCTGTACGGATTCCAGCAAGGACCATGACCATGACCGCAGCCACCCTCCCCCTTCGTTTATCTTCCCTCTCCCTTCGCCGCGACATACGCGAGCGCGCCGGACGCAGCCTCCATGCGCAGGGCGCGGCATCCTATCTCCGCTTCGTCCTTCGCGAGATCGCCATGCGCGGGGAGACACCCGCACGGCTGCTCGACCTGCGCGCGGCACAGGTCAACTACGAACGGGCTGTGGCCCGCTAAGCGTCAGGAAGAGAGACGATGCCGGTTTGTCCGAACTGCAAGTCGTTCGTTTACCGCACCCCGCCGGCGAAGAAGGAAGTCGGGCCGACTCCAGAGCCGCGCCCGGTGGCGCAATGTTCAGCGTGCAACGATGTCTTCTACTGGCTGCCGCCGAACTTCGATATGAAACACCGCTTCAACGCGACTACGCACGAGTTTTGCGGCGGCCAGGTTGAAACGTTGCCGCAATCCTAAATAGGACACGAGACGATGGAGACACGCGAGATCGAGCCGGGAAGCGAGCGGGACCGCTGCCAGCAATGCGGAGGCTTCAAAAGTATTGGGCACACGCGCGGGAGCGATTGCCGTCCACAGTGCGGGCGATGCGGCGGGACCGGATGGTTGGAGCCTATCGGCCCGAAATCAGACGGCTCATACATCACAAGCCGACCATGCCCGCGATGTGACGGTCACGGGCGCTTGTAAATAGAGAGAAGCGCAGGAAAGAGCGATGGGAACCGCTTGCGTGAACTTCGAGCTAGGAGCGCAAGAGCTGCGGGGCGTATCGAAGCGCCGCGCGTGGCTGGGGACCGGGGCTAGAGACTCCCAGGTCGGATGCAGGGCGGAGTTTGGCGCAGGACGGGAGCAATCCCCTCCGTAGTCAACTTTGACGGCGGGGCCGCTGCATCACTTCTTTTTTTGAGGAGCAAAGATCGATGCCAAACACCGATTATCGATGGCTGATTGAAGCGCCTGGAACGCGATACCTCGCCGTTCAGCGGCTTTCGTCCAGCGATAGCTTTGAATGGTCAACCGACCACGACAAGGCCCTTGCTTTCCGAACGCAGGAACAGGCGGACGCGATGATGTCCGCGCTGCGGCAGATGGATCGCATCGGCTTCAACGGAAGGCTCTTCGCGTTCGAGGACACCCTTGGCCCCGCTAGGGCCGTCGAGCATGCGTGGATGTGGCCTTCATAAGGCGGAAGAGCGATGGCGAAAATCAAGGTAGGCGAGCACAGCTACCAAGTGGTCGAGAAGCTCGGCTTCAACCACGACATGGGCGGGTATGCTGCCATCGTAATGGCGGGCGGCAGAGAGCGCACAATAGTCAAGCAAGGTACCGCCCCTTGGCGGTTTTGGAGTGCCGACGACCGAGCGCAGCCATTGATAGACGCGATGGCGCGCGGCTGGCGTTGATCATGCAGGAACGGAACGATGGAAAAAGTTGAAGCCTTCAAGTGTTCGAAAACCGGGCTGATTTTCATGGAGCCGAAGAAAGCATTGCAGTCAGAGTTTGCGGCCCTCTTTCGAGAGATCACGCGCAACTTGCCTCCCCTTGGCTCCGTGCAAAGCGCGAGCATTGCTGACTGGTTTTCCAGTGCTTTGAATTCCGGCACCTATGGCGAGGCCGAGCAGGCGTTCATTGCCGCCGCTGAATTCTACAAGGCCAACCGCGAAACGCTCACGGCTCGTTGAGGATACGCGAGGGCGACATGGGCAAGGCAGAGATCAGGCCAAACCCTGGCGCGGTGGTCGTTGACTGCCGATGCGAGGACACTGAGGAGGTTGTCGGCGAGGGCTTTCTGCACGTCGAGCAGATGGCTGACAACTGCTATTGGGCGCGGCTCGATTTGCCGGATGGCCGCGCTATCGTCATGTGGTTCAATTCGAGCAGCAAGATCGAACTCACTGCCGAGTGGGATTGAGGGGCCGCGAGGGAGCCATGCAGAAGTGGGATTACAAGCTCATCAAGATTAGCAGCCCAGACGAACGGGACACCGAAGAACGAATAACGGCCGGCGGCCGCCTCGGTTTTGAGCTTGTCGCCGTGAGCGTTCAGCACACCACGCATTTCCTTTGGTTCAAACGACCGCTTCCGGATGACACATGACCGAAGAGATTAACAAGGCAACGCTCGCCAACGCGAGGGACATCGCGAACCAGATCGAAGAACTCTTCCACGGGGAGCCGACGGCCTCGTGTCTGTACGCCATCGGCATGGTAGCCGCGACCGCAATCGCCCATGCAGAGCGGCGCGATAAGGATCGCACCATGAAACTGCTGTCCAATATCATTGATCTTGAGATAGCCGAGATCGACCGGCTTCATGCCTCTCCTGGGAAACAAGACCAATGACCCGGCCTTAGGTAGCAAACGCACCATCTTTCTTATGGGGCCCCCACGAGCATTTGGCTAGGCTCGCGCCGTCAAAAACCTGGGGGCGTCATGTCGGAGAAGCGGGACATTGCCCGGAAGATCGCTGACGATCTTGCCGAGTTGGAGCGGCAGGCGAAGGCCGAAGGCTTAGCCGTCCTTGCCTACCTGATAGAGATGGCGCGGCTTGAAGCGGCGAATGCGGCGCGGGGGTTCTAATGCCCTATGCCTTCAAGGCCCATGCCGATCATCCTACCGTCCAGACGCTGCTCCGGCTTCACTCCGACATTGCCGGGCGTCTACTCGACAACAAGAAGCAAGCCGACCGCCTCCGCTCAGACATGAAGCATGTCGAGGCGGTGATTAAGATGTTCGATCCCGCGTTCAGCGCGCGGGGCATCGCCGTGCGCCGTCGCAAGCTCAATCCGTGGTTCAAGCGGGGCACCTTGTTCCGGCACGCGCTGGACGTGCTGCGGGAGGCTCAGGGCCCACTCACGGCGCGGCAGATAACGGAACGGGTGCTGGCAGCCAAGGGCATCTCCGCGACGCCCCAGCAGACGGCTGACCTGATTTCAGGGGTGCGGGCGTCGCTAGAGAACCATGAGGGGAAGAGTGTTGCCCGGGCGGAGGGCCATCCGGCACGGTGGGGGCTCGTTAAGGTTTGAACCAGCCGACCCCCGGTGCGACTAAGGCGGGGGGGTGCAATTCTTCACCGACTCCCCTACATTCGCCTGCGGGAGAGCCCCGCAGGACCTCACCGGAGATCATGGCCCAGCGGGTTAAGGTCGCATTCATGACATACTGGCAGAAGATATCGCGCGCGCTTTTTGAGTGCCGTTGCGCGTGTTCGATTCGTCGGATGCCGTGATGGCCGACCTGCCTGCCTCCAGAACCTTTTCAGTGCCTACCGTGCGTAGCGGGCGCTGTGAGGTGAAGTGCCCGATATGCGGGTCCGCCGAATTTCTCTCGACAACGCCCGATATTGATCGAGCGAAGCGAGAGGGTTTTAGGAATGTGATTGTCGGTATGTACGGCGACGCCGCGATGGCGGCGCTGCCGGTGAAATTTCAGCATTGCGCGAACTGCGGCTACGTCCTGCAGTTCATCATAGGCAAGTTTCCAGACGGAGAGCAGCAATGACCAACTACGAGCAGGCATGGGGGGCGATTAACAAGCAGTGGCAGTCGATTGATTATCGAGGTTCGCACCTGCTGAACATGCTCACCGTATTCGCTTGGGCGGCGATGGTCGGGTTCTTTCTTTTTGCGCTGCTTTCAATGGCGACGCGCTCGAATGCCGCCGTTATTGCTATGCTCGTATCGGTTGCGGTATGGATGGCCTGCGGCATCGCAGTCATTCGCATCCGGCGGTCAGCCCGGAGGCTCGTCACGTTGATTAAATGATCCCGCTTAAAGACGTACCCATTGCAGCGGTGCCGAGTTTGATTTTCCCGACGGCTGGCATGGCCTTCGGTGAGCTTCTTATTCGTAGGGGTCTATCCCCTTGAAGCAGGTAGATAAAACTCACGCCGCCGCCTCGACACTTTAGCGGTGCGAACGAATGACGTGATCGCTTATCTCGACAAATATTCTTCGAACGTCCTGCCTGCCGTCAGTAAACGACCACTCGTGTTCGATTAGAGACATTGCGTCCCGGACGCGGCGGGCTGCGTCGGGCTCCCAGCACGACAACTTTATCAGCCCCAAACGCAAGAAACGTCCTTTGCCGATACCGTGCTGTTGCGCGATCCGCTTCATGTCACCGTCGAGCGCAACGAGGATCGCTTCATTGATGTCTGCAATCGCGCAAACAAGGTGATCGGACGATCCTCGCGCCAGCGACTTGTTCAAGAATGCGACTTGGTGCCCAGCTTCAAGAAAGGCGTGGCCCACAGAATCGGGAACGCCTTCGTCAAGAAATAAGCGCAGTACTGGCCGCGCCGCCTTCACGCCGCGAGGCCAGTCGCGTGCTTCTTGGCCGCCTCAACATCAGCCTCCGTAAGCGTAGGAAATTCTTTGAGAACCTGTTCGGTCGAATATCCTGCTTCCAGAAAACGGACGATGGTGGAAACGCGGACGCGCGTTCCCGCTATCACATCCGCCTGATGCGAAACGTACCTATGCTTCTCTACTTTTCCGATTTGCTCAGGAGACCGGTGGCGCAATGCGTCGGCCTCGCGTCTCACATCGTCCATGACGCTGCGGATCGGAAGAAGATGATACTGACCGTCGACAACGCCGCGAAGTTTCCCCGTTTCCGGCTCTTCGAACTGAACCTTCCTTTTCCAGACATAGAGGGTCAGGTCAGCCCAAGGTGTTTTGCTGTACGGGATTATCCCCTTGACGCAGGTATTGCAGAATCGCCGCCTCATCCCCACGTGGGCGTCGGCGTAGCTCAGTGGTTAGAACGCCCCCTTGAGGAGGGGGAGGTCGGGGGTTCGAGACCCTCCGCCCAGACCATCTATTCGGGCTGGCCCCAGATGTAAGGGCTGGGGCACTACCGAACGGTCTTCAGCCCATTGCCTTGGATTTCAAGAAACATCCGCTTGTCCTGCGAAGACAATGCGATTTGCCATTCGTGTTCGATGAATGACAATGCCAATTTTACGCGCACAGCGGCGTGCGGCTCCGAGCATCGAAGATGAATGCGACTGAGCTTGCGGAAGCGCTTATTGCTTATGCCGAACCTATTCGCTGCGCGATGGTGGTCTGGATCGAAGCTAACCAATATGGCGTCGTTTTCGACCGCTGTTAGCTGAACTAGTGGATCAGGAGAATCGGCGGCGATAGCGGTTGTTTGAACAATGACTTCGTGTCCCGCGTCTTTTAGGACGCGGCCCACGTCAACTGGAACGCAATGATCCAGAAAGAAACGCATCGCCCCCCGACAATGCCGTCACGCTTACGCAGCAGCCCCCGCCTTCGTCAGATCGTAAGCAAGCGCTGCCTCTACATCTTCCCGCTTTAGGTCGGGATATTGCTCAAGAATCTGAGCGACGCTGTAACCTGCATCGCCAAAGGCTTGAATGGCTCGCACTGTAATGCGAGTCCCAGCAATGACTGGCGCGTTGTGTGCCACCCATCGGTTGCGCACAATGGTCCCGATCTTTACAGGCTCACGCTCATTGAGCCTCTCAACATCGCGTTTTGTGTCCGACAGAACGCGCTCAAGAGGTATGCCGAGAGCATACTGCCCGCTGACGATTTCTCGCGGCACACCCTTTTCTGGATCGCTGAACAGAACCCGCTTTTTCAGTACGTATAGAGTCGTCTTGGTCCACCGATCGTCGTCAAGGTGACTCAGGCGCTCCGACACCTGCCGAAGATGCTGCAGCGAAACCCCGTATTGGTTGCGCAGGACACTGAGGACACGAAGTGATGCAATGTCTTTGAACGAATAGATACGACTAAAGACCGCCTTGCGGTTCTCATCCGCGAAGGCAGGCGAAAAGAACCCGGTCCGATCCCAATGCCGGAGCTGGTTCTTGCTGATGCCCGTCAGGCGTTCGGCATGATCCTCACTGAACGCCTGGATCACGTTCGCGGCCATGCGTCTCCCTCGTTCATGGCCAAATCGGTCTGGCTCTGATAGCATAGTGTCCATGCTCACCTTAACAAGTGCCATCAAGACCGGGCGGTTGCGCGAGTTTATTGCCCAAGAGGAGGCGCGCGGCGTCGGACCAGCCGACCGCGCCAAGCTCGACAAGGCACTGAAGAAGCTGATTAAACAGCCCCAACGAGAAGATCGAACATCGCGTTCTGCATGTGGCGATGGTTCGACCGAAAAGTGAATTCCCTCAGGTAGCGGTCCATGTACGCGGGACTGATGTGAATGTGCGTGCTGCGCACTGATGCTTTGAACAGCCTCCAAAACGATTCGACCGTGTTGGTGTGGTGATAGGCATCCGCGTACTCGTCGTAGTACGCCCATTCCTTGCGGCCGTGGTTCACGACGCCGTGGTTGTAGCCTTCGCCCGTCAGTAAGCCGTAGCTCATCAGTTCGTCTGTCGAGACGGTTGAGCCGGGTTCGACGTTGCGCAGCACGGACTCGCGAAGCGTATCCTTCTTCACGTTCGGGACCGTCTCCGCAATCATGCGGCCATCGCGCTCGACCATGCCGAACACGATGGTCTTGCCGGGCGCGCCGCGACCACGCTTGCCGCCGGACCGGCGACCGCCGACATAGGCTTCGTCAGCCTCGATGTGCCCCTTAAGCAGTTCGAAGCCGTCAGCCTTCGCCATCAGCAGGCGGATGTGTTGCCCGATGCGCCACGCGGTTTTGTAGGTCACGCCAAGCGCGCGTTCCAGTTCCTTGCCGCTCACGCCGTGGCGCGTCGTGACAAACAGGTAGATCGCATAGAACCAGAGTTGCAGCGGCGTGCGCGTGTCTTCGAATACGGTGCCAGCGGTCGGGTAGACGTGATCGCCGCAGGACGAACAAGAGAACGCGCGGCGGTTCGTCAGCTTGTGGAATGTGCCTTCGACGCCGCAGGCGCGGCACTGATGACGGAAGCCGTAGCGGACTTCGAAGATGTGGTTGAGGCAGGCGTCTTCGTCCGGGAAGCGTTCAAAGAACTGCCTCACCGTCATCCTGCCGAGCTTCGCTTCTTTGGTGGACTTCGTAGCCATGACCATCACCCTCGATGGCCATATTCCTACCCTTAGACGATACGTGTGTCAAGGGGATAATCCCGTTGCTGTATGCCGCCAGCTTTCTGGCAACCTGCTGTAAATGAGGAAGCGAGCAGCGATAGGTGTTCTTGAGCACGCTGAGCGTACGCAGCCCCACCACATCCTTGAAAGAGTAGATGCGGGAGTACGGGGATCGACGGTCCTCTGCGGCATACTGTGGCTGGAAAAACCCCAGGTCGTCCCAATATGCGAGTTGGCGCATCGTCAGCCCGGTAAGCCGGACAACCTGATCGGCGCTGAAGGCGCTGATGACGCTCGTAATTTCGTTCATCTTTGCCTCCTTTCCGCGCACTGGGACACCCTTGTAAATTATGCTACCATAAGAAGGTAAACGCGGTCACGCACGATGCGATCCACGGAATTTCTCAGCCTGTCCAAAGCGTTAGAAACTGGACGCTTGGCCGAGTTCATCGCCCAAGAGGAAGCGCGCGGAATCGGTCCAGTCGACAGGAAAAAGCTCGACCGCGCACTTGAGCAGTTGATCAAACAGCCGCGACCAGAAGATCGAACAAGCGCCGCAAGTGACTCTCTACAGGAGCGAGCGCCCCAACGACAAAAAGCCCCGCGACGGCCGGAGCCGAACGCGGGGCAAGTCGGATCAGGGGAAGCAACCGACAGCGGGTAACTGCCGACAGGTCGCCGCCGCACGCGACGGAACGGCGGGACACAGGAACGGCCGAAGCCGAAATGGAGAAGAAGGATGGAATGGCAGCCAATTGAGACCGCGCCGAAGGACGCCAAGATTGACGTCTGGGTGGTCGATTTTGAAATCAAGGCTGGCAAACTCATCGCCAGGGATGAGGGGTACCGAGTGACAGACGCTTTTTGGGGTATCTCCTATTATGGCGGCGAGCGTCGGGGCGAAAAGGAGCAGTGGGTATTTTGGGATGGCGGGTTCCGCGCCCCAATTGAAAGCGGTTCGCTTTCCATCACCCACTGGATGCCAGTACCCTCCCCACCAACTACCCCGCCACCCGATAAGCGATAGCGGGCCGCCGGTACGCCTGCAGACGCCAGCCCCGGCGGGAGGGGTTCCAGACGTACACGCGGCCACCGCGCACGGCGGCGACGATCGCCACATGCCCGGAGATCGAGCGCCGGCCGCCACGGTGATAGACGGCGACGGCGCCGGGGACCGGAGCGGAAGCCCTTCCCCATCGCAGGAATGACTTGGCGAGCGCGGAGCCCGTGCCGCGGATCCCGCGTTCGGCCAGTGCGGCGTTGACGTTGACAGCGCAGGTGAGCCGGCCCGCGATGAAGCGGACGGGGCGGCGGATGGCGGATGCGACGGCCTCGACGGGGGCGAACGCCGCGGATTGCCGCACAGGCTTGCGAGCGGGCGCTCGGCGTGCGCTGGCGCGGTGGGGGCGCTGCCTGACTACCCGCTGGCGAGAAACCGCACCACGGGCCTTCCTAGCCGATTTGCGGGCATACCGTTTCCGGGGCTTGTAGGACCGGCTGCGGGGAGCACGCTGGGATGACACGTCCGGAGCCCGGCCATAGCCGAAGCGGTCGTCGGCGGACGCCGGGGACGGGGAAAGCACAAAGCAGGCGAGCGCCAGCGTGGCGCAGAGGGCGCGCAAAAGCATCGCGGGGAGGTCTCCGGAGGGGTTTACGGCGTCGGGCGGCGCAGGAGGCGCTTAATCTCTTCGATGCCGGATTGAATGTTCTCGACCTTGACCTCGACGCGGGTCAGCCGGTCGCCTTGCGGGGCCGACGCGGCTTGCGTGCGTTCAAGGTGAGAGACGCGGGCGGACAGATCGGAGGCCCACCACACCACGGCGACGGTCTGCAGCAGAATGGTCGCGATGAGCGCGATGGGGACGCGGCGGTCGAGGTGCCACGAACTTGCGGCCGGATCGGCGTCGTTGTCAGACATCAGCCCTGCCTCCCGTCAGCAAAGATTAACGCCTCTCCCGGACAATCGTTCGCAGCCTCATTCGTCATGATCTATCCTCATGGCGGTTGGGGTTAGAGCCGGGGCGGCGTAGCAGCGCCGTCCCGGTTCGCTTCAGCGCTTCCAGCGCGCGCCGAGTTCGTACAGGAAATAGAATCCGATCACCGCGATGATCAAATGCTGGTCGAGGTCGGAGAGTTTGTCGGTATAGCCGCCGGTCCATTGCCCCAGCGCCTTGTCCCATACCAGCAGCTTCCAGACGATGATGACGACGGCGAGCGCGAGCAAGGCGCGCATGATCGAGTTGATGCGCGATCCTGCCTCCGCGATCATCACCGCGCGGCGGGCTTCCAGCGTTGCGACGCGCTCTTCCGCCGCGATCTTCTCCCGGTCGGTCTGCGCATTCGCTGCCGCGATCTTCGCCTTCGCGATGGACTCGGTAATGCGCGAGATCGGATCGAACGCGCCGATGATGGTGGACAAAAAGCCCATTACCTCACCGCGCCCAAGATGATCAGCAGCACGCCGATAACCACCCCGGCCATGCACCCGTAGATCGCCCAATCATAAGCGCGGGGATAGCGGTTCGAACTCCCGGCGGCGAGCATGAGCGCGAAGCCCAGAACAGCGCAGATCGCAGTCGTGAGGAGGCCGGCCCAGAACATCATGCCTCACCCGATGGCGGCTTGTGCGTCGGGGTGGCAGAGAACGCCCGCATGATCGGCAGGCCGATGGCGAGCGCGGTCGCTACCGTCGCCCCCCAGCGTTCCCCAAGGATCGGCTTGAAGTCGACACCGGCCGCCACCGTCAGCAACTCCGGCGCGGCCACGGCCACGGCCCCTGCGAACGTCGCCCACCAGGTCTGATAGCCCCACAGGACGGCCTTGACGCCAGCCCAGCCACCCCCGGCCGCCCGATAGGTCGCCAGCATGTGCGCCCCGCGCGGGCGGATGACGAACCAGTAGAGCGCGAGCACGGCAAGCGGCAGAGATAGGTAGAAAATGGCGCTCATTCCTTCACCCCATAAATTGGTGGAGAACCTCCAGGCCCGTCGGCGCTGCCGTCGCCGGCGTCCGGCTTAGCCGCTTCTGCATACGCCTGCGACCGCATGCGATTGATGATGGCCTTGCGCGCGAAGTAGACGAATGCCCCGATGACGATGATGGCGATTGCCAACTTCGGCACTAGCGCCCAATCGAGCGCCCAATCGACTTGCGCGGGCGATTGCGGGGCCTGCGACGCACCGCCAGCACCTGCGGTGCCCGCGGCCTTGCCTGCGTCCTTCTTGACCTGCCCGCCCGCCGCAGCGCCTTCCTTGCGCAATTCCCGGCGCACCTGGTCGGACGGCTTGCCAGCCGCGGCAAGCGCCATCTTCACCCCCACCGCTTCGATGGAGACAATGCGGCGCGTCCATCCCCGACCGAACGTGGCCCACGTCGCCAGCGCTTTCACGAAGGCGAGGCGGGCGGCGCACAGGGCCTTGATGACATCAACCGGCGGACCGCCGGCGACGCGGGCGTAGTACGCCCGCGCGCGAGGCGGGCCGGAGTTCACCGCGAAATCGAACACCGCAAGGTCAACGCCGGCGGCGAGCGCATTGCCGCCGACCGCGTCCCAATATTTCGGACGGTAGATTTGCTCCGCGACTGACATCGGCATGTGCCGCATGTCGCCGAAGTAGCCGTTCTCCCGCGCCACGGCCTGCGTGATGCCGTACATGGTCGGGCCGCCGCGATCATGAGGGTGGTCCGAATAGCCGCCCTCATGCTTAAGCACTTCCCGCAGGCACGCGGGATAGTTGGCGGAAGCCATGCATCAACTCCCCTGAAACGGAACGTACAGACAGCGCGTGTTCGCGCCCTGATGACGGTTCCAGCGGCCCGTCTTGCCGTCGTAGTCGCAGGCGCAGCGGTAGTACCGGCCGTCCGGCGAATAGTCCGTGCGCTTCACCACCTGGCCGGTGGAGCGAATTTCCCAGTTGTCGTTCGGGAGAGACCGGACCTCGTGCTCGCCGATTTCCCAGCAGCACGAGTTCGAACAGCAGCAGTTCACTTCGATAAACCCGCGGCAGTTCGGATATTCCTGCGCGCTCGCGCCGCCGATGAAGAGGGCAGCGCAGAGCGCCGCGAGGATGCGCATGGTTGGTAGCCCCGCCCTTGGCGTTGACAATCGTCAATACATTGGGCATCTATTCGCCCCATGCCCGACCGAGAGATTGCCGAGATCGAGAAGTGGCTCGCGGCTGCAGGGATGAGCGAATCCCGGCTTGGCCTGTTGGCTTGTGCAAACCCGCGCGCGATCGAGCGCATTCGCAACGGCAGCGCACGCATCGAAACGTTGCGGCAGGTCTTGGCTTACGTGAGAGCGAACCCGGTGAGGAGAACGCGATGATCAGGCTGACGTTGGAAAGCGGACTGCCGGTAATTCTCAACCCTGCTCACATAGTGTCGGCTTCGGCGCACAAGCGAACAGAATATGTCGGCGTGACAGGGACATTAGGCAGCTTTGCCCCATCGTATGTCGAAACCGGAGTCGTGGACACGGTCGTCAAAACCACCACGGGGGCTTACACGGTGACGGAAACCGTCGAAGAGGTGATGAGCGCCATCCGCGCGGCGGCGTCATTTGGACCGGCGAGCCGCCACACGGCCATTGGACCCCCATCGCTCACCCCCTCGACGAGCATCGCGGACTGGGAGACGAATACAGAACGCGGGGGCTCAACCGGAGCCTATAATTCTTTCGGGCCGGATCGCTATGAACGATAACCCTTCTGCCGATCCCATCACCGTCATCGACAGCATTCTTGCCGAATACGGCGCACAGTCGGTTAACGCACACGGCATCATCGCCGCCCTCGATCAAGCCGGTCTCGCCATCACTCCGAAGGAGAATGCCGAGATCATGAACTTCGCCATCGCGAGGGCAACGAAAAGCAATATCGCTCAGCAGTGGTCCCCGGCAGATGCGCTGCTGTTCTTTCTCGCGAAGATGCAAGCGGGCGACTACAACCCCAGCGAACTCTTCATCGGATGGAACACCCCGGAGGGCGGGCACACTTACGTCTGTGCGACCAAGGGCAAATACTCCGCCCTTGGTCTGCTTGAGGCCGTCAAGATAGCCTTCATCCGCGACAACCGGATTTAGCCCGCCTTCGCCTTCTTGCGCCGCGCCGACGTCGACGCCGCGTCATCCTTCTCCGCTTCCGGCGGCTTGCTCTTGGCGTCCCGCACATCGGAGAGGAACTGCACGATGTCGGGGCCGGACAGCGTCCAGACCTTGCAGCTTTCGACGCGGTTCTTGAGGCCGTTGTATTGCGTGTCCGTCAGTGTGACGTAATCGAGCCCCGCCTCCTTCGCCTCGTCGAAGGCAACGCGCATGTCCTGCGCGGCGAACACTTCCGCGGTCGAGAGCCCCGCAGCGGGGGGCTGCACATACGTCATCGCGATCGTGAGAAGGTGGCGGGTTCCGAAGATGACGTCTTGGCCTTTCTCGTCCTTGCCGACGACGAAATCGGGCCGGATGGGGATGTACTTTGGCAAGCAGTGCTCCTTTGGTTATGCCGCCTGCAGCAGCGTGACCTTCTCTTCCAGTTGAGCGATGCGCTCAGCCTGAGCCCGGTTGAGCGCGAGCAGTTCCTTCACGCCTTGCAGGGCGTAGAGCCCAGCAAGATCTTTGTTCAGGCCCCACGCATCGGCGTGCGTCGGCCCGGCATCCGCCGGCAGGTCGCCGTCGCTCCCCACGACAACCATGTCGGGGAATACCTTGTGGATGTCCTGAGCGAGCGCGCCGACCGCGCGGTTGCCGGTGTGGCGCCAGTCAAACGACCCGATGAAGGAGACGTTTTCGTTCGCCGCAATAGAGGCGAGGACGGAGATCGGCGACCAGTTCTCCTTCAGCCGCTTGTCCGACGTCGACGTCCATGACGTGGCGTTCTGTGCGATGTAGACGCCGTCGCCGGATGCGTCGGTCACGTAAATGCGGTCGGTGCTGTTCTCGTTGTAGATGAACCAGTAGCTTGTCCCGTTCTCCGCAAACCGGATTTCCGGGTTCGTGCCGGAGTCCGCGTTCATGTAGACAAGCGGTGCCGCCTTCGCGAGCGTGAGGTTCGCCTGCAGCGTCACCTGCGACGAAATCGTCATGACGTTCGAAAGCGAATTCTGCGACGAACCTGCCCCGCCTGCCGCCGCATACTGGAAAATGATCGCGCCACCCGCGCCCGTGCCCGTCCCCTGCGACCCGGCGATGGTGAGGTTCACGCCCGCCGTATTCGACGTACCCGCGACCACGCTTTGCATGGCGATCGTGCGCGCGGCGGGCGCCGCAACATCGCGCCCGAGCTTGATGCTGGTCGCGCCCTCAAGGATGAACGCGGTGTGCGACGTGTTGCCGAGCACCATCTGGTGCGAGGCCGTCGTATAGGCGTCCTTGCCGATGGCGATGGAGTTGTCGACGGCATCGCCCTGAGAGGCGTGGTCGCCGGCGTCGCGGCCGATGAAGATGTTGTCGTCGGCAGAGCCGCGCAACGATTTGCCGGCATCGAACCCGATGGCGATGTTGTAGGAGCCGAGCGCGGTCACGCTCGACCCGCCCATCGCACCAGACCCAAGTGCGATGTTGCCGTCCCCGCCTTGCCGTTCGAGCATGGCGCCGAAGCCGATCGACAGGTTGTCGCTGCCGGTCGTGTTTCCCTCGAAAGAGCGATAGCCCATCGCGCAGTTGCGCGCGCCGGAAGTCGTATAGCGCCCCGTCGAGTCGCCGATGCCGGTGTTGTTGTTGCCGCCGGTCGTCGTCGCGAACGACAGCTTGCCGACAGCCGTCGCGCCCGTGCCGCTTGTCAGCGCCTCCAGCGCCTGGCTGCCGATGGCGGTGCAATCCGTCGGCGTTACGGCGTTCTTCAGAGCACTGTTGCCGACAGCCGTGTTGCCGGACGAGGTCGTCAACGCGCTCAGGGCATAGTCGCCGACCGCGGTGTTCGCCGCGCCCGTGCTCACGCTCATCAGCGCGAACTCGCCGACGCCAATGCACGCCGACGCCGATGTGAGCGTGTTGTTGCCGGCAGGCCCGAAGAAATAGTTGCGGTTTGCGGCGACCGGCGCCTTGTAGAAGGAGCGGCCGAAGATAAGCACCTCGTCCTGCGACGTGGTGCCGAGCACGATCTTGGCCTCCGTGGCGGAGCCCGCACCCGCGCCGATGACGATGCAGTCGGACGCGGCATACGTCCCATTTCCGATGCAGACGACGCTGTTAGCGCCGGCGGGCTGGCTGGCGTTGGTTCCTGCGGAATAGCCAACATAGACGCCCGACGCGCCGGTCGTGATGCTGCCGCCGGCAGACGTGCCGACCGCAGTATTGTTGAGCCCGGTCGCATTGAGCAGCGCGCCGGAACCAACGGCCACCGCTTCGCTCAGGAGATACGTTGAGAGCGCGTTCGCCCCGATGGCGACGTTATTGCCCCCGGTGAGCGACGCAACGAGGGTATTGTAGCCCACCGCCACGTTGTCGTTCGCCGAGGTGAGCGACGCGCCCGCGAGCACGCCAAACAGCGCGTTGCGATTCCCCGAGGTGATATCGGTCCCAGCCTGGAACCCGCCGACGGTATTGTTGTCGCCGGAGGTGATGGCAAGCAGCGCCTCCTTGCCGGTCGACGTGTTGTTCTCGCCGGACGCGGAAAGGTTGCCGGCATCCTCGCCGAAGTAGAAGTTCGACAGATCGGGCTGCGCGCGCACATACCCGGACTCGCTCGTGACGGCGAGCGCGACATCCGCCGTCGAGACACGCCGCAGACTGTAGTTGCCGCCGCCGGTATCGTAGAGGCCCAGAAAGAACGAAAGACCGCTGGCGGTCGGCAGATTGGGCGCGGCAATGGTCGCCATGGTTCCTTCGTCCTTGCGATACGGTTAGGGCAGGTTGACGGTCACGAAGGTCACTGCGCCTTCGGTCCCGTCGTCGGTCACGGCGCGGATGCCGAACGTCCATTCGCCATCTGTGGCGGGGACGCCGACCAACCACGGCGAGAGCGTGAGCAGCGACCCGCTGTTCATCGGGTCGAGATCGTCCCAATCGGAGAGTTCGCCGGCCCCGTAGCGGATGAGCACGCCCGCGGCGGCAGCGATGCCTTCGCCGCTTTCGACGACCCATGCGTACTGCCACGATCCCTCGTCAAGGCGCGTCGGCGTGAAGCTGTCGATGGCCGGAGTGGAAAGGTTGTCTTCGCCGATGGTGTGCTCGATCGTGCTGGTGTAGGCGCTCGCCACGCCGCCGATGGAGATCGCGCGGGCGCGCACGTCGATGACGTCGCCCAGCGAATAGACGCCCTCGGCGATGCGCGCGGCTGCCTCTGCGGCCGAAACCGTCGCCACGGTCCATGTCGACGTGACGAACGGCCGGCGATATTCGATTTCGTAGGAGCGCGGCAGCACCGCACCGGAGCCGGGCCGCACCAGGATGACCGCCGAATAGCCGTCGTCGTCTGGGTTATTCGGGATCGCGAGATCCCCCGAAATGATGGCGTAGATCACCGGGGCCGGCGGCGTGGTTTCCTCCGGCGCGAGCGCCGCCCCGATGCGGCCGTTCCATGTGCCCGGCGTTTCGGCGTCGACGAGATCTTCGATGTTCGAAGCCTGATCGACGAGGGTCAGGCGAGCCGTCAGGTTCTCGCCAGATTCGATGCCCTTGACGATGACCGGGAAGGCTTCGCCACGGACGGACTCTCCGAACAGCACAAGGTCGCCCGCCGCGACGCTCGTCGGCGTCGAAAGAACCCTGATCGTATTGGTGTCGCCCACGAACTCCGTGACGCCGAGCCGTAGCGTCGTGCCGTCGGCGCGGCGGAAGCGGGCGGCATAGGTGAGCCCAAACTCCATCGTCACCGTTTCGTCGAGGGTAACGACGAGCCCGGAGACGGCCTTGACGCGCGCCGACTTCTGCGTGCGGTCGAGAACGTCATGCGAGAGCATGGCGAGATCGCCACGCTGCAAGACAAGCTGCTCGACGTCCTGCTGCACCGTGTAGGTGTGCGGACGGTAGATGAGTTCGTATTGCCGCCGGCGGGCCTCTTTCCAGATCAGATCGGGGTCCGTAATGCCCGGCAGCGATATTTCTTCGGTGATCTCGGGAGTGCCCACGAAGCCAGGCCACGGCACGACCCGTTCGGCCTGCGCATAGCCGTTGTTTTCGTCGAAGAACTGCACCCGGAAGGCGTCCGGGAATGTCGCGTACACGGTCTCCCCTTCAAACCCCCACGAGTTGCGCGGGGAGATATGCCCGACCACCGTTTCGCTGACCCGGTCGACGACCACGGACCACTTGTCGCCGGTATCGTGCGGCGTCGCGCGCCCAGCCGCGGCGATGTCGGCGAGCACGTCCTCGAGCTTGGCGTCGAAGTCATGGACGCGATTGTAGGTGAGACCCTTGTCGTCGCAGAACTCGTGCCAGTCGGCGAGCGCGACAAGATCGAGTTCGTCGTCGGTCTTGGGGTAGGCGTTCGACGGACCTTGCCACGCATAGCGCAGAAGCGAGGCGGGGTTGCTCGTCGCCCGCTCGATCCATGTGCTGGTGTTCGCGTCCCAGTCCTTGCACACGACCGAAACGTCGGCGTTGAAGTTGTCGACGATGCCGTTGAGCTGTTCGGTGGCCTTGATGCGCACGGACGCGAGCGCGAGCGGGACGCCGTAGTTGATGGGATATTCCGGGCGGAAAGAGCGCAGCACCGTCCAGTCGCACTTGTCCTGCTGGCCTTTTTTCGGGTCATCGCGATCCGAGGTCATGCGCGTGACCTCGATTTCGTAGCGCGGCCCGCGCACCGGCAATTCCCAGCGGTACGTCCGGCGCAGCAGTTTCTGCTGGTTGGACGTGATGGTGAGCGTCGTCACCGTCTCCCACGTCGATGATCCCAGCACCCGCTGGCGAATACGGATATCGACGGAGAGGTTCTTGCGATCGCCGGCGCCCGAATACTCCACAAGCCCTTGCGGAAAGGCGAGATCGACCGACACTTCCGAAGCATCGAGCGCGCACACGCGCACGACCGGCGTCGGATCGACCTCCCCCGGCTGCGACCCGGGGAGGACCGTGCCGCCCGTGCCGCCGTTGAGACGCGCGTTGAGCTGTTCCTCGAGGACCTGCTGAGGATAGATCAGCAGCGGGCCGTCATCTGGCTCGCCTTCGCGGACCTCATAGACAACGTCTTCGAATTCAGCGATCGGCGTGTCGCCGAGACGAAGGTTGCTGATCTCCTTCTTGCCGAACCCGAACAAGAACGCCGCCACGACGTACTGGTCGTCGCCCACGATCTCCGTGTAAGGAGTCGCCGCGTAAGGCGGCGCGAAGCGATGCGTGCCGAGGACTTCCGGGATGACGCCGTTCGGGTTGAGCGCGTTGCGGAACCCCTGGATCGTCGGGCTCTGCTTGGCTTCGTCCGAACTCTGGCGCACCGGGATCAATGCGTTGACGAGCAGCGATCCCGCAACAAGGACAGCCGTCGTCACCACCGCAGACGTGATTGCGGTTGACCCGAAAAGCAACGGCAACCCTGCCGCCGCGTAATATTGCCCGGCAGCGATGGCCGCGACCGCGACCACCACTTGAAGAACCGTGCGAAGCGTAGCGCCCTCGAGGATCGGGCGCATGATGACCGTGACGCCAGGCAGCGGCCGGACCTTGTCCCATAGGTCGCCCGCGACAACATGGTCGCCGATCGTGACACGCAGCTTTTCGCGACGCCCAAGAAACTCCGGCATCGCCATCGCCACCATTGCGGCGACCGTCGTTCCTGGCGCCACGGCAATGTGGATGCGCCCATGCGTCGGAACCACCCGAGGCAGGGCGACAAGATTGACGGCGGTCATGGGATGGGCGGAGAGCCTTCAGGCGAGTTCGGCGTGGCGGTAAATACCGGAGCGTTTGAGCGCCCAGCGATGGGCGTCGTAGCGTTCGATGCAGGACTCGCGCCCGTGCTCGACATGCAGCATGCGGTTTCGGTCGACAACGATGCCGACATGTGCATCGAGACGGCCGCGGCGGAACACGACGATATCAAGCTCGCGCTCGCACCCCGGCGCCACGGCGACCCACGGGAACATCTTCGCGCCGACAGAAAGCAGCGCGTCGAGTTCGGCGCGTTCCGACGTGCTAACGTAGCCTTCCGTGTAGCTCGGCAGATCGATACCGCGTTCCTGGTAGACGAGGCGGGCGAGGCCCCAGCAATCGACACCAGCGCGGTCCCTGCCCTTCTCCCTAAATGCAAGCCCGACGAACCCGTTCGGGAACGTCACCACCGATGCAGCCCCGGGAACCGTTCGCGCGTTGTCCGATATGCCGGCCACGGCTCGTTGAGCAGATGCTCGCGAGAGACCGTCAGCGTAAGCTGGCCCGCGTTGTAGCTGGCTTTCGTCGCCTTGAGCCCGGTCCATTGTTCCTCGATGGTGTCGGGGGCGCTGGCGAGAACAATGAAGAGGCTCACCGTCGGGGGCGAGGACACAGAGCGGGCCACCGCCGCCATGTCCTCCGCGACATTCTCAAACACGAGTTGCGTCGAAGGAGGAACGCCTTCCTTGTCGTCCGGGATCATCGCCGACATAAGGACGAACGTGTATTCATCCGTGTTCGATACCGTCCCGTAAACCAGAGGGTCAGATGAAAGCCGCTCTGTCGGGTCGCTTGATAGCCTGACGGGCTCATCAAGGTCATCGTGCTCAATCTTGACGAGCACGACCGGCACTTCGTCGGTCTGCGCGGCATTGAACGCCGCCCGCGCATTGAGGGATAGAACGCGCGCCATATCAGGGCAGGATTATCAGCGGGAAGGAGATGCGGAACTCCAACCCATCGGGGCTTGTCTGCGGCGGGCTTTCCCCGAATTGAACAAGCCAGTAATCGACGGCCTGCACCTCGTTGCCGCTTTCGTCGGTCAGCGTCGCCCCAGATTCATCCGTCACGATCAGGTCATCGACTTGGGGATTCGGCACCAGGAACGGCAGAACGCCGCCCGACGTATCCTCTGCCCAAAAGCGATCAAACCGGCCATGCGCATCGAACGTCACAATGATCTGAGCGCTGACGTTGCGCACAGCCGCGGAACTGCGGCGACGGACCTTCGGCGGACCCGCGTCCATAGGGGAGCGCAAACGTCCGTCCGGCTGCGAAAGCGAATAGCCGTCGACCAGAAACCGCTGCGGAAGTGCCGTCGGCCAGACAACGGTCATCGGCGCACCGTAGGTTGACGCGCGCCCATGCGGGCCAGCGCGCGGTTTGCGGACCCGCCAGGCGCGGAAACGGCGCCCGCGACCGCCTCGCCGATCACGATATCGACGCGGCGGCCGTTCTCGCTTTCGCGCTCCTCGACCTTCGCGCCGGAATAGTTGTGGACATGGACTTCGGTCTTGCCGCCATACTTGGCCGCGAGCTGCGAGGGCCACCCGATCTCCTCACCCTTCATTCCGATGAAGGGCACCTCCCCGGCCTGGAGGTTCGGCGTGCCGGAGTGATACCGCGGCGCGTTCTCAAAATAGGCCGGGTGGACGTACCGCTGCTGCCCGCCCATGCCGATCATTCCGCCCGTGTGGCCGATGCCGGCGAGATACCCCCCGACGGCGTTATTGACGCCAGCGTTGAGGTTGATCGCACCCGTGACGGCCGCCGTCGGCGTTGCCCCGATGATGCCGCCAAGACCCGCAGTGATGGCGTTCGCAAGCGGCCCCGTGATTGTCTGTCGAATAAGCAGCCGCGCGAGATCGCGCAGGATGGCGTTTGTCATATCCTTGAATGCCGCAGAGACTGACTTCGTGCCGGTGATCACATCGGCGAAGGCGCTTTCGAACGAATTGAACGCGGACAGGGCGAACTGATCGATCTGCTTTTGCGCATCGGCGGCATCGATCGCGTAGCGCGTGAGTTGCGGATAGAGCGAGCGACGGACCTCGAGGGCGTCGTTCTGCTCCTTTGCCGACTTGACGGCGAGCGCCTCCGCCTGCGCGATCTTCTGCGCGTCCGTGATGCCCGCCCGCGCCAGCGCCATCCGCGTCTGGAGCAATTTGAGATCAATAATTTCCTGCTCCGTCGCGATGCCAAGCGCGATCTTGGCTTGCCCGATCTGGATGTCGAACGCCTGGCGCACGGCCTCCATTGCGCGCTGATGTTCGCGCGTCAGATGCGGGGCCTTCTCGAGCGCGGCATTGAGATCGAGTTGCTTCGACCAATTCTGCTCAGTCATCGTCGCCGCATCGCCAAGCATGCCGAGACGCTGGCGCTCCATGCTCGCGATAGCTTCGCGGGTCGGGCCAGCGTCTTTTCGCTCTTCCTCGGCCGGCAGCATCTCCTTGCGCTTGGCTGCGAGCGCCGTGGTCGCCACTTCATATGCGGTCGTGAACCGTCGAATGGCGCCAGGGTCGGTTGCCTCTGCTATCAAGCGCTTGTGCCAGGCCACACTCATTTCGAGGAGGCGGATCTCCTCCTCCAGCGTCGCCTTGCGGAACCCACCCTCCACGGCGAAGTTGGCCGCTGCCGGCGCCACACCGCGCGCGCGAACCGTCTCCGGGTTGTACTGCGCCTCAAAGTCTGCCGCGGTCCTGGGAAGTCCGCCAATGGCGTATCGACCGACAGCGGCTGGACTCGGCAGAGAGGGCAACAGGTTTCGCGCTGTCTGGATGGCGGTAATGATGCTGTTGATCACCCCTAATGCATCGCGCAGGAAGCCCACAAAGCTCTTGGCGTTTTCCGCCGCTGTCGAGAATGTGTCGCGAAAGAATGCCTTCAATTCTTCCGGCGTCTTCCAGTCCCGCAACGTGCGCGTCCATTGAAGGAACCGCTCGCCAATTTCCTTGATCACCTCGAGCAGGGGCTCCGCGAACGTGCGCAGGATGTTGTTCTTCGCGGTTGCGAACACGTAGCCGATGGTGTCGGAGAGGGCGTCAAGGCGCTTCAAGAGATCGTCGGGGATGACATCGCGCGGATCGACCGCACGGACCGCGCCGCGCACCCCGCCAAGCTCGTTCACCGCGGTAAGAAAGCGTCCGAAGCTCACATTGCGCGCGCCGGCCGCAGCCGAGATGATCAGCTTCTTGAGTTGCTCGTCTGCCATGCCATAAGCCTTGGCAAGGAGCGTAATCTGCTTTTCCGTGTCGCGCGTGCGGACCATTTGTTCGGCGATGACAGGATTCGCCCGCACGATAGCTTCATAGAGCGGACCTTCCGCCTTGCGCATTTCCGCAAGTTGGATCGTCACGCGCGAAAGCCCCGCCTCGATCTTCTGCGACGACAGGCCGACCTCAGCGCCGATCTTGTTGAAGCCCTGCAATGCGGCCATCGAGACGTTAAGCGATTCCGACACGTCGGTCAGGTTGCCGGCGAACTCTCCAAACTTGAGGGCCGACGACGTCATCACCGCGATGATCGCCGTCATCGTACCGAGCACCGCAGCGAGCGCTATGCCGCCGGGCCCCAACGCCGTCAGCGTACTGCCGACGGCGCCAAGCGACGCCGACATCGCCATCGCCTGCGTGTTCAATCCTTGAAGCGCCCGCGCATGCACCGCAACGCCATTCGCCGCGCCGCGATGGTGCTGTTCGGCGAGGCGCATCAATTCCGCTTGACGCTGCGCCGTCACAAGCCCTTGCGCGCGCGCCATGTCGAGATCGCGCTGCACCTTGGCGAGGTTCTGCTGTGCGCGATAATCGCGATCGTACTGGCGATTGATGGATTCTAGGCGCTTCTCCATCGACTGCGTCGCGCGCTCGGAACGCTCTGCGCCCTTGGCGACGCCTTCCTGCGCGCGCTCGACGCCGCGCAGCTTGTCGATGACCTCCTGCGCGCCCGTGATGACGCTCTGGATGGTCAGCCGGCGGATTGCTTCCTGAACCGTCGCCATTGTCTATCGCGTCTCGATCAGGATGGTGGGAAAACGAACACCGGACTTGTTGTGCGCCGTGCCGCGGGCGCCCGCCGCCGGCTGCGCGCCGCCGACGACACCGCGCCAAGTGAAGCTGATCTTCGCCATATTGCCGAAGCGCGCGCGGGCATCGCGCGCCGTGCGCTCATAGATGCGGTTTGGAACCTGGATCACGAAAGCGCGACCCGCTCGCGTCGTGCCGATTTCGATCTTGCGCGCGTAGGGCACAGCGTTTGTGAACGAATACTCCATCGCGAACGGTATCTGCTCGCCAAGCCGGATTTCCCGGCCATCGGCGAATAGCGTGTGCGAGCGCGCGTATTGTCCCGTGCGGAACGGGGAACGCAGGACCAACTCATTCGCGATCCAGCGCAGCACATCCTCGATCAGATCGAACTCGAAAACGATCTTGCCGCCCGGCCTTACGTCTTCCGGTCGCGCCCCTTCCCGGCCATCGACGAATGTCTTGTGAGGCGGGACGCGCCCCAAGATCATCCGGTTCGTCGCTTGCGCATCCGCAAGCTGTTCGCGGGCGAAGCGGCCAACAGCCCTCGCTTGTGCGGCGGACGAGAGATCCTCCCGCACCAGCGCCTCGATAAACGTCCCGACGGGCTCGATGCGGGTCTTTATACTCATCGCCCCGCCCCCTGCCGCGATGCGGCTTCCGCCTTCTCAGAGAGGATGCGCGCGCGGAGGCGCCCCAGCCGCGCCATGGCCAGAGCCTCCCACGGGTCGAGAGCAATGCCCGTGAGCCAGCACCACGATGCAAGCCCCTCCCATGTCACCACAGGCGGCGCCATACCGGAAACCGCAAGCCCCAGCGAGTGATCGCAGAACCACCGCCAAAGATACGCCGTCGCCTCTGGCGGCCGCGCCGGTTCGACAGCGGCGGCAATGTCGGTCCGCGGCCTGATCCCGAGCTTTGCCAACTGTGCGGCGGCGGAGCGCAAATGATCGCGCTCCGACCCGCCGCTTTCGACCGAACGATCAAGCCGGAATTCGCGCTCGGCGAACTCGATCAGGTCGTCGACGAGCGCTTGGTAAAATTTGCGACGTCGTTGACGTAGACCCACGCTTGCCGACGAAGCCACGCCATCTCGTGCGCCGCATAGAGTTCCTTGGCCGCGTCAGCGGAAAACGGAACGTCGATCGGATTGCCGTCGAGATCGACCAGATACCACCCGGCGGTCAGCGCCTGGAGCTTGGCGACCTGCTCCTCGATAGGATCGTCATCGCGGAACCGGCCGCTGCGCATCTGCTGCTTGAACGCCAGCGTCTGCGCGCGATCGATCTTGGAGGCTTCCGGATTGTCGGCAGAAAGGAGATCGATATAGGCTTCCTTCCCGTTCTTGTCGGCGAGAGGCTTGTCGGTCATCGGGTTGATGATGACCATGCGCGAGGGCGCGCCGACATTGACGGCGAGGCCGGCAAACTTGCTGGACATGACCTATTCCTTCTGGCGGTAAGGTGGGCCGGGCGCCGCCAGACGCCCGGCCCCGGCTGCAACCGTTGACGCTCCCGCCCTGGCGCGCGGGATCACGCAACGTCCGATCAGGACGTGACTTCGCTATCCCAGATCTGCAGGGTGGTGTTCTCGATGCCGGCAGTCGCGACCGCCGTCTCGTACTTGAGCGCCGTGAACGGCAGCGTGATGATCTGCGCGCCCTCGCCCTGGTCGGCAAGCGAAGCACCACCGAGCTTGATCCGCGGCAGGAAGAACGTCATCGCCGGAGAATTGACGGCCGTTGTCGTCGTCAAATAGGCAAGCAACTCAATTTCGCTTTCGTTGCGGAAATCATCGATCAGGTCGACGTCCTCGAACAGGGCCGTAAGCTGGCCCGAGACAAGATGGCGGCCGACGAAGATTTCGGGCAGCAGGTCGGAGCCGACAACAGGGTCTCCTGTCAGCGCGGCCTGGTGCTGGATGTTAAGCCCGGTGATGACCGCGACGCGCTCTCCGGAGACGCGCAGCATACCGTTGACCGCGGCAAGCAAACCCGTGGTTGTCGCCGCCGCCGGCGCCGTCAGAAATGGAGCGGACCCGCCGGAATAGGTCTCCATGTCGCGGCCCAGAAATTCAAACTCGACGGTCGAAAGCCCGGTCGGCGGAAGCTGGAGGTTAAATCCACCGACGCGGCACTCCGTAAAGAGCCGGGCGATGTCGACATCCTGATTCCAGACTTCGACGGCGACCTTGCGGGACACATGAGATGATGCGGGGATGATCAGAGAGCGGCCGACGCTGGTCAGCGTGAAGGAGGAGTCCGCCGTCATGTCGTCAGGCGCCGGATAAACCGTCAACTCCCGATTGGACGTCCCGCCGAACGCGGTAATGATGAAGTTCTTGGAGTTATTGTCGGAGTCCGAGAGGCTGGAGAACCGAATCCCCATTCCGACCCGGAAGCCTTTCGTCACCGGATTGCCGGCGGAAAAGATGAATTTGGAGGTCGAGTTGACCGCCGATACCGAGGTGAAATCGGATTGCGAGGCCGTGATCGCCGCAGCCCACGTGCCCCGCATCGAGGCTTCAAAAAGCTGCTCATAGGTCAGCGGCGAAAGTTCGCCGGAAATGTTGCCCGTCGCCCGCTTGACGCCATGGCGAAAGTCGCCGCGCTGGCGATCGAGGCGGATTTCCTGACTTTCGTAGGTGTCTTTGGTGAGCGCAAGAGTCGACGCAACGCGGCGGAGGATCTGTCCATCGCTGGCGCCAAGGTCGGACGAAGAAACGGCCGCCGTGCCCGGCGTGATCGCCGCAGAAGCATAGAACTTATAGGCAATGCGTCCAGCGACGCCTTCGGCGAGGCTCATGATAAGGCTCCATCAGAGGGAATGGCGCGTCGTCACGACGGGCCGGGAGCGGTTGCCCACGCCGCTTTTTTTGAAAGGCGCTACTCAGCCGATTTGATCGAAGAACAGACGAACCTCGACCGCGGCATACCAGTAGTTGTTGACCTCGGACGACATGCCGGGAACGGTCATTTCGCTCCCATGCCCACCCGAGAGAACGGACGCTTCGAAGCAGGAGATATCTACATCACGAAAGGACCGGAACAGCGCCGCTATTTGCTCTGCGCGCGTGACCGCTTCGACAAGCCCGTGCCCTTGCGGCACAAAGACATAAGCATCGATGCGCGCGGGGTTGCGATAGCGGTTTTCTCCCCGGCCGCCGCCGAATGACGCGAGCACCGCGCGCTCGGGATGAAACTCGACATAAGCGAACGGCGCCGGTTGGCCGGGCAGCGCCTCTTGCGTGTCCCCCTGGAACCGCAGCGGGAACGACAGCCCCTCCGATTCCAGCCGCGACCGGATCGCCGCAAACGCCTGTGCCGCCGTCGTCATCCGCCGACCGTCAATTCATAGGCGATCAACTCGCCGGCGACCCGCCGCGTGTTGTCATCGACCGCCTTGATCGTCACTTCCTTGCCGCGCACGACGGCCTTCCAGTTCGCGCCCGCCACGACAGGGACAGGCGCTTGCGCGTCCATCAAATCCTGCGCAAGAACGATGATCTTGCGGTCGCCCTGCACGATGCCTCCGATCAACTCGGACGGGTCAAACTCCACGACGCGGGCGCGGACCGTCCAGTCGAATCGAGGACGGTTAGGACCAGATCCGGTATAGCGGCGGATGACGACGTGCTCGCCGACCTTGGCAAGAACACGCCGATAAGAAGAGCGGCACGCCTCCGGCGTCACGACACATGCACCCGCACGCTAAGAGAGGTGCTCCCGGCATAGGTGCCCGTGCTCGTCACAACACAGCGCAGCCGGTCGCCGAGCACGTTGTCGAGCTTTCCCTCGGAAGCGAGCCCCGCCGCCGCAGCCACGGCAGCGGCGGAGAACACCCCGACCGTCGCATGCGCTTTGCGATCCGCCGTCGTGAAATCAAACCGGATGATGTCGATCCAGTTGACGCCCTGATCGAGCGATGTCTGGATGATGGCGGCGCAGGTCGTGCCGCCCGAGCCATAGTCGAAATTCGCCCAGGCCGTGACACGAGCCATCCCGGCAAGATTGCCGATATATGCCGTCGCGACGCCGTCGAGCGACCCTTCCGTGATCACTTGATCGGTGAACGCGGCCGTGATTGTGCGGTCGCCGAGATTGTAGATGCCGGGGTTCACAGCCTGACCCTCCGAAACGGGGCGATCTTCGCCCATACGCCGGGCGGCAATTGCCCGGCCTCTCCCACGGCGCCAACCCAATAGTCCGTGCGCATGACGCCCGGAACCTCTTCGGCCTTCACCAGCGGATCACGCCCGCGCGCCTGCCAGAACGATTGCACGAGTTCGATGGCGCCGGCCTCGACCGCGGCCGGCAGATCGCGGCCCGACTCTCCCGGCAGCAGAAACCCGGCCGCGTACACCACTACAATCGCCTTGTGTGCCAGCCAGAATGACGGATACCCGCTGGCGTCGAGACGATGAATGAGCCCCGCGCTCGCATCGATGCGATATTCCGTCGAGGCGACAGCCACATCATCTTCCGCGATGCTGGTGACGCTGGCGATCGGAGCGCGCGCCATGATCAGCGTGTCGGACGTAATCGCCCCCTCCGTCGGCCAGAAGGTTTCCGACAGGGTCGCGCGCGCGAACGTGCGCGATAGATGCGCCTCGATATCGGACGTTGCCTCGTCGATCTTCGCCGCCAGCAGCGCGTCGTCATCCGAAGATGCAATGCCGAGCTCCTGCTTGATGCGCGAGAGCGTCGTGAGGCGCGTGACGGACGGTCCGGTCGTGATGGTGGCGATCGAGCGCATCAAAGCACGTCATCCAGATTCACGAACGGAAACTCCGTGATCGCCGATCCATGCGTCGCATTGAGGATGACGACGCCGGAGGCTGCGGCCGCTTCGCGCCACCCGTTGAAGGCGCGCAAAAATTCGTTTTGATAGAGCCCAAGATCGCGCGGGCCCTTGTATTCGTCATGGAAGTGCTCGCGCCCGTTGACGACGCGACAGTCGTAGCCGAGCAGCACCACGCAAGCAGCGCCCATCGCAATGGCAAGCGAAACCGCTGTGGCGCCGGAATTGCGCCCCTGCTGAATCTCCGGCGAGCCCACGGGCGGGAAGCCCGGCACCTTCGGCAGGCCACCCGATGGCGGGCGTTGGCGCGGCTGCGCATCGGGATCACCGCACCCCTTCACCCTCAACACCCGCGGCGGCGCACCGGGCGCGCGCACCGCAGGATCATCCAACTCCCGCTTTGCCTGGCGGGACATCGAGACCACCAGCCCCATCCAGTCCCGCACCAGATCCTTGCGTTGCTCGTACCAGCCGTTATCCGTGAAGAACAGCACGTCCGCCCACGGCGCGAGCCGGCAGGACGAATTCACCGCGATGACACGGCGGCCCTTGAGTTTGTCGACGTCGGCCTGATTGAGACTCGGTCCCGACGCCAGACAGAACACGGTCTCACCCTTGAAGAGCAGCTCCGGCGTCCAGATTTCATTCTCCCATGGCATGATGGGATTGCGCAACGCGGTTGGCGCAGTCACGCTGCCATCTCCCATGCCTGCCGCACCGGATCGTTCGCCGGCATGTCTCCGAACTTTGGCCTCCCGTGCAGGCACACCACGCGCGCGTTGGGTGGGATGCCGTTGCGGCAATGGACCTTGTAGGAAACGATCTGGCCGGGCACAGCGTCCTGCCATCGATCGATGAGTTGCAGCCCCACCGTCTCCTCGATGAAGGCTTGGTCCCCCATGCGCGCGCGCTGGCGGCGCATCTCCGAGGCCGGCGAGCGCGAGAACGCCCCATAGATCAGTCGCGCGTCCTTCCCGCTACTCCAGCCCATAACGCCGGAACCGCAGTGCGCCGGCACATAAAAGTCGCGCAGCATCAGGAGGCCGCGGCTATTGCGGACGGCAGTGGCGAGATCGAACAGGTCGCCGACGATCAGCGTATCGAGATCAAAGTAGAGAACCGGCCCCGGCAACCGAAACATTTCCAGCTTCGCCCACCACCCGGCCCAATCGTGCTCGAGCGGGACGCGCTCGCACGGAACGTCGACGTCGGAGAGACACACGAATCGATGTGCGATCGGCAGATGCCGCTCGACGCCCGCCTTGAGTCGCGCCACCCAGAACGCATCATAGATGCCGCCCGATCTCAGAACGCATGCGACCGTCAGCATGGAACCATCACCACGTCATGCCCAAGTTTCATCACGACGCGATAGCCGAAGCGTTCGCAGGCGTACTTTTCCACCTCGCCGGGCGGCACGCCGTAGCGTACCGACATGCCCTTATCTTCGACGACGATCACGGGCCGCGTGCGAGCAATCGTCTGCGCGCCACCGCGGAGCGCCGCCAACTCGCAGCCCTCGATATCGAGATAGATCAGGTCGCAGACCACAAGCGCGAAGTCGTCGATCGTCAGCGTCGGGATATCCCCGGAGCCGTCGACCTGGTGCGCGCCTACATTGTCCGGCCGCGCCGCCAAGCCGACCGTGCCCCCCACGTCGCCGAGCGCCGCATTGATCTTGAAGACGTTCACCGCCGGCGCGTTCGCACACAAGCAGCGGAAATTCACCGGGTCCGGTTCGAAGGTGTAGACGATGCGAAAGCGCTCCCCCATCGCCTTCGGCCAAACGCCGCAGTTGCCCCCCGCCTGGATGGCGACGCCCAATTTCCGGCAGAGCGGATAGACGCTATCGAGCGCGTGAATGTCATTGAACACGGCGGCCGCGGCGCCGCGATCGCTCGCCGGCCACATGAAGCCCCGCTCCTCCCGAAACGTCGCCGCCGCTGTCACAGCCCAGATACTCCCGTGCGAGCGCAACGCGCTCCGGATTGATATCGATACCGACGAAACTCAGACCGAGCTCCCCAGCCACCTTGCCGACCGTGCCGCGGCCCATGAAGCCGTCGAAGACTGTCGCGCCTGGCCGTAATTCCCCGTGCATCGCCAGCATCTCGAAGATGGAACGCGGGAGCGCTTCCGGAAACCACCCGCGGCCTGGCTCAAACTCGTCTTCGACAAGATCGAAGATGGGTGCCTGCCACGGCGCCGACAGGTTGGCGCTGTAGACGGTATTCGTCAGCCCCCTTGCCCACTTGCCGACTTCGTGCAATTGCGCCCCGCACCACTCTTCCGCCTTGGCTTTCTTGTTGCCATAGAGGTTGATGATGGCCGGCTTGCCGATAAGTTGCTTCGGCAGCGGCCCGTAGAGATGCGAGAACACAAGATCGGCGTCGCCCTCATAGTCCGCGCTGTTGCCGCACCCGAGGCGCAGGCCGGGCCGATCCACCACCCAATCGATCATCGTGCCAGCATCACCTTCGGACCATCGAGCACGTCGCGAAGACGCACGGGCGCGATCAACTCCATGAAACGGTTGTCGTAGCGCTCACCCTCGAAGCGGAAGGCGAATGTCGTAACCGCGCCAAGCGGCAGCGGATAGAACCGCGCCCAGCGCGGCACCCATTCCGAGTCGAGGCCCGCCGAGCGGTCCTTCACATCGAGGATCTGCGCGCGGTAGTACCCGTCATCCCAATCGAACGGCCGCTCCAATACGAGATTGAGCGAGCCCGGATAGGGACGAAACCCAAGCGCCGCTTCGATCTCGCGGATGCGGCGGCCGGCGGCATAGTTGAAGCATGGCGTCGCGCCGCCGGCGCCGGACTGGATGTAGGCGCTCGTCAAGCGCTGCTGCGCGGTCTTCGGCTTGAAGCGCCACACTTCGCGCGTTGGCTCGTGGCGCGCCGGGCCGATATACTCCGCATCGAACCAGCGAGACGCCGCCTCGAGAATGCGCTCGCGCGTGTAACGGCTCCGGTTTGCGTCGGACACGTTCCGCCGCACCACCGGATCGCTATCGTCGACCGGGCCTTCCCAGATAAGGACAGCACCCTTTGGGGCACAGTGCCGGCGAAGCCAATACCAGATCGGCGCGTGGTCGCCGCACTGCTCGAAAATGTGGTGATAAACGCTCATCACCAGGATGACGTCGAAGGTGCCGAAGTGGCGCCACTGACGCCCGAGGTTGATCTCAAAGAAGAAACAGCGATCGCCGCGCCCCTCGTCAGCCGCACGGCGGTTGTTCATTTCGACGAGATTCACATGCCCGATGCCGCGAACCTCTCGATTGCGATCAAGGCCGACGACGCGCGTCGCGCCCTTCTGCGCCGCAAGGAATGACCAGTACCCGAAATCGCATCCCACATCGAGAACGCGGTCGCCGAAGCAGTACGGGAACGGGATTGCCTCTGCTTTGGCCGCCATCCTCTGCGGGGTCTGATAATCAGGCGAAAGCACGATCGTAGGTCTCAACCCCAAAGTCGAACATCGTTCCGTAGCGATCGAGCAACGCTCGCCACTTGGGCTTGCCGTCGAGCGGAGACACGTGGTCGTAGCAGCGCAACGCCGCCATCTTCATTGCTATCTGATGCGCATCGAGCACCACGCGGAACGCGCAAGGCGCTTTCCCGTAGCCGCCCGTCACAATCTTGTCCGGCCAGCGCTGCGCCACGTAGCGGTTGAGCGCGATGTGATGCGCGTGTCCGTATTCCCCGACGCTATTGTGCGTCACGATCAGATCGAAATCTCCAAGCGCCAGCCGCTCCAGGTGAGAAAGAGGCTCACTGGAAAACGGCTCTGTCTCCCGCACCAGTTCGGCCGCGCGCGCTCCAAGGAGCTTGGCCGCGTCGAAGAACTTGGTTGCCCGAACCGGATCGGCCCGCGGCACTGTGCAGCAGATGATTGTCCAGTCGCCGGGACACGCGAGCAGCAGCCCGCCGAAGAAAAGCGTTTCGTCGTCGGGATGAGCGACGACAAGCGCGCGGCGGATCATTGTTCGGCCGGCGTCTCGCTGGCGGGGGCGTAAGACGACTGCGGCGCTTCCTGCGCCGGCACAGGAACATCTGCAATCGGCGTCGAGAGCGGGCGCTGTGCGGCCCTGGCGCGCGCACTGCGCGGCATTTCTTCGACGGCCGCGATCACCGCATACCCCCGCGCGATGTATTTGCGCGCATAGGTTTCCGCCACCGGGCCATTGAAGTCGTAGCTTTGGCCCAACTCATAGACGGGGCCCTTGCCGTCGCCCTGCCTGACCTCATGGCGCTGAGTGAACGTGATCCGCATGGCACTATGTCCCTTTGAAAAAAAACCGTCTTCAAATAAAAGGCCCCGGACGACGCCGGGGCCCCTTGCCTTGAAGTCTCCGCAAGTCGGTTAGTTGGCGATCGCGGAGACGCCGCCGGCCTTGGCGTAGCGCGGCTCGTGCAGAATATAGAGCACGGCGCCAAGCTGGTTGACCGAACCCGCATCGGCGATCGAACAGGTGATGCAGTCGTAGCCGTTGTCGACGTCCAGGTCTTCGGCCTTGACCTCGATGACCCAGATCGCCTGGTTCTCCGAGGCGGTCGCGTTTGTGTACGTGTTCGCCGCCGCCTGCGAGACCTCCGTCCACGTGCCGACAGAGGTCAGGGTGCCCTGCTTCGTGTCGATCCGGGTGAAGGTGATCGCCTTGTTGCTCGAACCGGCGACGTTGATGCACTGCTCGACCGTGATGGTCGGGTCCTCCGAGGCGGAGCCGGCCGCCTTGAAGAAAACGATGGCACAGCGGCCCCAATTCTTGAGCGACACGACGTCGCCCGTGCGCGCCGAGCCAAGGTTGATCGGGACGATGCCCGACACAATGTCGACCTTTTCGAGGAGGTGCTTTCCAGTCATGATATGATCTTTCGTTGAGACGGAGCGCCTCACGGCGCGAAGAAAAGCGGAAGGAAAGCCCCGCGCGATCAAAGCCGCGCGGGGCGTCACGCCTTAACGCGCATCAAGGGCGACCGCCCACGACAGCGTGTTGCTGCCGTTCTCGCGGGCGATGGTCGAAGACCACGCCGGCTGGCCGTTGACACGGAACACGAACCGGAACGCCGTCACCGCCTGATCGAAGTAGAGGTGGATCGACGTGTCGGAGCGCATGCCGGCCGCCTTGCGCAGCAGCCAATACTGGCGCAGGTCGACGAGGATGATGTCGCCCTGGTCGCCGATGGCCTTGCACGCCTCGAGCGGGATGACCGGACGGGCCATCAGGGTCGCATAGGGCGAGCCCGAGAGACCGTTCGCCGGCAGATAGGCGGGAACCGCCGACGTGCCGGGAAGCATCGACGAAGCGCCGGTCGCCTGGAAGGCCATGCCGGCGAGCGACGGCTCGAGGTCCTGATTGATCAGCCACACGGCATTGCGGCGCCAAGGCGCGTACATGCGCGCGAACATCTTCGTGATGTTCGTGAACCAGACCGTATCGGCCGGCTGCGAGGTTTCCTTGGCGACCGACACGAGCGACGGCGAGTTAAGGATGCCAAGCGGCTGGCCGACGCCCGTGCCCGAGACGATGGCGCTGTTGATCTTGTGCGACATCAGGCCCGGCACCTTCGCCATCAGCCACGACTCGAAGCCGCGGGCGTCCTCGAGCATCTCGTCGCTGACCGGCGCGAGCGCCATCAGCTTGTGGAGACGGAAGGTCGAGGACTCGAACACGCCCTTTGACGCGGTCGCGGCGGCGGCCTCCGGTTCCCAATAGACGCGGACTCCCGTGGTTCCCCACGGCGTCGTCTCGTCCTTGGGGATCGTCATCGAGTTGCCTTCCGGCGTGAGCTCCGTGCAGCGCGCCATCAGGTTCTCTTCCGCCTCGACCTTCTTCCAGATCGCCGCGGAGAAATCCGGCGGGACAAGGAAGCCGCCGTCGGAGCCGATACCCTCGTTGCCGTAGGTCGTGGCCGCGTTCATCAGCTTCTTGACGCCATCGCTTTCGCGGTCGCCAAGCTGCAGGGCGCGAACCGACATCGCGAATTCGCCGAGGTTGCCGAAGTTGTGGCGCTGGGAGTCGCGCACGGTCGGCTCGACGCGCCGCCGGCCGCCTTCCGCGGGCTTGACGCCGGCGTCCGGTGCGGTCTTGCGCCCCTGCCCTTGCGGCAGCAGCTTCTTGAAGGCTTCGATCTTCTTGTCGACGCCGGCAATCTCCGCGGTGAGCGTGTCGATTGCCTCGACCTGCTCATCGGTAAGATCGCCCCCCTCTTCGGCCGCCGCGGCAAGCTCATCGCATTGGGCGACGAGATCGGCGCGCTTGGCTTCGAGGCTGGCAATGGACGCGGTAATATCCATCATAGGCGTGCCGAGCGGCAGGCCATAAAGCGCCGTGGTGCGCGCGAGCACCGCGGGCGTCGCCATCACGCCGGCAAGAGAGACCGCAGCGGGCGCCGCCACGGCATGAACGTCGAACGCCGCAAGAAGCCCCGCGACGGCGACGGCAGCAAGAAACACGCATGCGAGGATTCGCATCGATCTGCTCCATCAATGGGAAAGGCGCGTCTTCACGACGGGCCGCTTGCCTTGCCGAAGGGCGGATGATCGGCGCTCCCCTCTTGACGAGGGAATTTTCGTCAGCGCCGGAGCGCCGCAATCTTGGCGAGGGCCTGCGCCCGCTTGGGCTGAAGCATCGCCGGCAGGTTGCGGTAGCGGGATGGATCGCGGACGCTGGCCGCGACCTTGAGGTTCTCCACCACCTTGTCGGCAAAGCCGTTCTTGACTGCCTCTTCGCCAATGAACCAGGTCTCCGCCTTCATCCATTCCCGGATCTTGGCGGTATCGTTCTTGGTGCGGTTGGCATACTTCTGGGTGATCTTTTCCGTGGTGCGCTCGAGGAGGTCGGCAGCGCGCCGGAAGTCGTCCGCCGTGCCGTATTCGAGCATGCGCGCATCATGGATCATGACGAAGCCGGAATCGGAAATCAGGATTTCATCGCCGGCCATGGCAATGAACGATGCCGCCGATGCTGCCATACCGTCGATGTGCGCCGTGACGCTCGCCTTGTGCTCGACAAGGTGCGTGTAGATCGCTTCCGCTTCCGGGACCGAACCGCCTTCGGAATTGATCCGCAAGTCGATCCCCGACACGTTGCCGAGCTCTTTGAGATCCTTGGCAAACTGCTTGGCCGTCACGCCCTCGCCATACCACGACGCGCCGATGGCGCCGTAGAGATAGACCTCGCCGCGGCCGGCGCGGTTCGTCATGCGATAGCCTGACGCCGGCGCCTTCGGCATCGCGACCACGTTCATCAAAGGGACGCTCATGCGCAGGTTCATTGCGGCGGCCTTTCTAAGCCAAGAACGGGGACTGTGATCGTCGTGCCGTCTGCCAGCACGAGATCGGCGATCTGATCGAAGCCAGCGCCCGGCACCTCCGCCGGGCGCAGGTTGATCAACTCCAGTGTCACGCCGGGCTCGCCGCGCGCTCCCTGCGGGCCACGCTCGCCGCGGGGGCCGCGCGCTCCGGCCGGACCGGCGGGCCCCACTGCCCCTTGCGGCCCAGCCTCGCCACGCGAGCCGGCGGGACCTTGCGGACCCATGGTGCCAGGCTCACCCTGCGGGCCACGCTCGCCAGCCGGGCCTTGCGGCCCCGCCTCTCCACGCGCGCCGGTGGGACCCTGCGGACCCGTGGCGCCAGGCTCACCCTGTGGCCCGCGCTCGCCGGCCGCCCCTTGCGGCCCAGCCTCTCCGCGCTCGCCGGCGGGACCTTGCGGACCGCGCTCACCAGCCGGGCCTTGCGGCCCTGCCTCTCCACGCGCGCCGGCGGGCCCCCGCGGACCCATGGCGCCAGGCTCACCCTGCGGGCCGCGCTCGCCGGCCGCCCCTTGCGGCCCTGCCTCTCCACGCTCGCCGGCGGGACCTTGCGGACCCGTGGCGCCAGGCTCACCCTGCGGGCCGCGCTCGCCGATCGCGCCCGGCGCGCCGTCGCGGCCATCCTTGCCGTCCCGCCCGTCCCGCGCGAGCGGGCGCTGCTCGACGGCCACCAGCCGGCGCGCGAGCGTCTCCAGCGTGTTTGCGAGCGACGAGACCAGGAACGCAAGCGATGACTTCCGCCTCGGCCCGCCCGAAGCGCGCGCCACGATGACTTGCTTATCCGACATGGGCCGGCTCCGGCATCGCATTGAGGAGCGAGCGGGCGCGTGCGAGCGCCTCTACGGCATCCTCGGGCGCGTCCTCGTCCTCATCCTCTGGATCGACTTCGGGCGCGATGGGCGTCGGCGCCGGCTCCGGCTCTGCGCCGATCTTTTCGAGCGTCGTCTGGTTCGATTGCGTGATGTACTTGTCGCCGCCAGCAGCGGGACCGATGCGGTTGAGATCAAGAAGCTCGCGCCACTCATCCGCGCTGATGACGCCGGCATTGCGCGCGATCTGCAGGCCCTCGTTCTGTGACTTGAAATCGCCGCGCAGCAGCGCACGCATGTTCATCTTGGTATAGAGCCCCTGTCGGTTCTGACCGAACAGCTTGTGATCGGCCTCGTCCTCGAAGCGCTTCACCCATGGCGAGACGCTATCGACCACGACCTCGATCGCCTGGTGCTCGATGTTGGAGAACGTCGCGCGCAGCAGGTGCATGACCTTGTGCGGCGGGACGCCGAACCAGCGGCAGATTTCCTCGACCAAGTGCTGATGTACCGGGATGAGTTGCGTCTCTTCCGCATCGAGGCTGATGCGCTTGAAATCGCCGTCTCCACCGAGGTGATAAATCTTGTGCGCGTTGCGCGGACCCGTGAGCTTCTGCTCGAATTCTTCCTTCTGCAGGCGCAGCCCCTCGGGCGTCAGGCCGCTCTTGTTGACGACCACGCCGGAGATATTCGTGCCGTTGCCGAAAAACGAAGCACCGAAAAGTTGCGCCGCCGCGGCCCAGCCGATCGACTCCGCCGCGTATTGAATGACGCTGACGCCGACGGGACCTTCACCAAAGCCGCGGATATGGAACACGTCCTTGGCCGCGAGCGTCGTCTTCTCGCCCGTGCCGTTGCTCACTTCATAGGCAAGCTCGCCCGGCCGAATGATTGCGCCGTTCGACGCTGCGATCGGCTCCATCGCTCGGCAAACATCCATCCTCTCGGGATGAATTGGATGCAGCGCATAGGGCCGGTCAATCTGATCGCGCTCGATCTCCGCATATCCATTGCCCCAGCGCAGCGCCCAATGCGTGAGCGTTTCGCGGAACTGAAACGACGACCACTCCTCGCTCGGGCGCTTCCAGAGCTTCCAGTCGATCGGGTGCGCGTACTGAATTTCCGCGCCGCCGGCCGTCTCGCGCATCACATGCCACGGCAGAACCGCGACCGTCTGCGACAGATAGCGGATGCACGCCCATACGGCCGCGACCTTGAGCGCGGTATCCGGCGTCACATTCACGCGCGCAATCGTCCGGCCGCCGCTGACGCGGCGCTGATCCGGATGGCGCGGCTCTGATGTGAAGCGCGCGAAAATGCCGCGCATCCAGGTGGGGATCACCACACGTCCTCGTCTTCGTCGGCCGTCAGCAGCGTGCGCTCGTAGCGCGCTCGCGCCTCTTGCCATTTCGGATGCGCGGGGCCGGCCCGCAGAATGTCGGCATCCGTCTCTTGCGGCGCAGGCTCCGGTACGACGGGAGCCTCGCCATTCGCCCGCTGGCGCGCGAGCACCTCGAACACGTTGAGGTCTCCGCCCGCTTGCTGTGCTGCGATTGCCAATCCGATCGCCATCACCGTCGCGACCACGCCGTCGATCTTCTCCGCGGCGCGTTCTTTGTCCGGCTTAATGTTGCCGGCCGGATCCTTGCGGATGGTCGCGTTGCCAAACATCCATTGCAGGACAGGATGGTTGCCGTGCTCCAACTGCCCCGACGCGAACAGCCGCTCCAATTCCTTCGATCCGCCATTGAGCGAACCGAAACCCTGCCGCACCTCGAGGAGCGGGAGGCCCTCTTCCTGCAGATGCGTCACGACTTGCGTCGCATTCCATGGGTCGTATCCCATGGCCGTGAGGCCGAACCGCCCGACGTCTTCGAGGATCTGGTACTCGATGAAGTCGTAGTCCGTGACGTTGCCGGGCGTCACCCGCAGCGCACCCTCTTGCACCCATCGCTTGTACGGCGTGCGCGGGGAGTCGCGCTCGGGAACCTTGTCCTCCGGCACCCAGAAGCGTGGAACGATCAGCCAGCGATCGCTCTCATTTTCCGGCGGGAACAGCCACACCAGCGCCGTGATGTCAGACGTCGATCCGAGATCGAGCGCCGCATAGGCGGGCTTACCCTTACGCTTGGCGCCAACGTCCGCGAGTCCCTTCCAGAAATCCTTGTTCTCAGGTTCGGACGTGTTCGCCGGCCACTGCTTCATGGCGAGCCAGCGCGTCGCCTGCTCAACCCAAAGATTGAGATGGTAGCGCTTGAAATCGTTCTCCAGGCGCGGAGAGATCAGCGCCCGCTTGCATTCGGTTTCCAGAAACTCTCGCTTGAGCGAGACGCCGAGGTTCGGGTTTGCCTTCGCCCAGACATTTGGATCGGTCCAGTCGTCTTCAGCCTCCGCTTCGTAGATGAAGACGTAGGTTTCGGGATCGAGCGTCGGATCCTCAAAGATACGCTTCGAGGCTTCGTAGAGCTCGTGCCCGTAGGTCTTGATCTCCCCCGCCGTCGAAATCGTGATGTCGAGCGGCTGGCGCCGGGCGCCCATGCCCTGAATCAAGAACGTGTGAAGGTTGCCGTTGCGCCAGGCGTGCGCCTCGTCACCGATGTTGGCGTGCGGCGAGAGGCCGTGCTTGCCGTAAGCTTCACCCGAGAGAGGCCGAAAGCCGGCCATCAGCGCCGGACAGAACAGCCCCGATTTTGTCACCTCATAAAGTTCGCTCAGCGGCCCCGACAGCGACACCATGCGCGAGGCCATGCCGAAGGCGATGTTCGCCTGGTTCTTGTCGAGCGCGTGCGTATAAACCTGCGCGCCCGGCTCTCCGTCACCGATCGTCAGCACATGCCCGAGGCCGGCGGCCCAGATGGTCTTCCCATTCTTGCGCGGCATCCAGCCGCGCACGAAGCGATAGCGACGCCGCCCGTCAGACCGGCGGCGCCACCCGAAGATCTGCGCCGTGTGATGCGCCATGAACGGCGAGAGGTGGAATGGCTTGCCCGCCAACTCCCCCTCGACGTGACACAAGAACCGCGGGAAGAATTCGACCGCGGCTTCCGCCTTGGCCTTATCGAAATAATACGGCGAACGCGCCATGGCACATGGATCAGTGCGGCTTGCCGGCGCCCTGCAGGAACCCCAAGGGTGACACAGCCGGCGGCTGCTCTTCGGGCGCAGGGTCTTCCGGCTGCGGCTTGTCGCCGTCGGCCGGCGGTTCATCGCCGAACAGACCGCCGAGAGCCGCCGGCATGGCGGAGAGCCCCTTGATGATGTTCTGGCGTGCGATCGGATTGAGCCCGAGACGATCCTCCAGCGACTGCATGACCCGCTCGAGATCGAGCATGTCTTTGAAGAGCGGATGGCGCCGCAGAAGATCGCCGTGCTTCGACGTCGACTTGAACCAGGTCGCCTTGCCGTCAAGCTGCTCCTTGCAGGAAATCCAGCGATGGACATAGGACGCCCAACGCGCATAGGCGGTCAGGTCCGGCGCCCGCGCGACACGGCGCTGCAAATAGTCGTCGACGACGCGCACAAAGATCGCGCGCTCGCGCTCATTCGTCAGGAACTCCGGCGGCTGTATAAACACGGCCGGCTTGACGGAGGCCGCTTCCGGCTTTGCCGCCCTAGCCAGCGCCAGCTTGCGCTTTCCTGGATTGCCTTTGAGCGCCTTCACCGCATCCGGCTGGGCGCGTCGACCGCGTGCCACGTTGCAACTCTTTCTGGAGACCGGGCGCCATCACGGCGCTCGAGAACGAACGCGGGAGAACCCGCGTCAAACGTCCTTGTAAAAGACCCAGCCGGCGAACTCGCCGAAGCGAAAGACCTCCGGGAAGCCTGCGACTTCCGCCGGCGCCATAGGCCGCTGAGGCATGACAAAAAAAGTTTCCGGAATTTTGCGGAATTG